>Ga0182017_10000738_pt1 | contig 25710 bp, 62 predicted proteins | sample 712E3DmetaG_FD_120492 | JGI IMG/M metagenome (GOLD analysis project Ga0182017, IMG submission 120492) | Permafrost microbial communities from Stordalen Mire, Sweden - 712E3D metaG | ecosystem: Environmental > Terrestrial > Soil > Wetlands > Permafrost | place: Sweden: Stordalen | collected... | reverse complement strand
TCGTCATTAATTTTTTTAATACTATCAGGTGTAATCTGTTTATCTATTTTCTTATGTAATCTCTTATGAATATAATGTGGCATTTGCATTGTTATATAATTTAAATCATTAGCACATATCAAATTACATTTATGATATATTTCTTTCATTATGCTCTTAGGAAATAAATGATGTTTGTGTATCATATCTGCATAATACCTATCCATCAGGAGTCACCTCGACACAAGTTATTGTTCTCTCCAAAATTTGCTATGTTTTAGGTATGCTTGTCTTCGCTCTTCAGACCATTCACCCATTCGTGACAAATTATGCAGACGGTCTGCCAGCTTAATCATAATCGCCTCTTGAGAATGAAGATTAGGAAAATAATAACCGTGCTCATCAGCTTGACCGTGATGCGTTACCTCATCAACAAGGTCAGCAATCTTCTTACCAAATAATTTAACAAGTTCAGCCTTCGTTACATCAGTATCCTCAAGAACATCATGCAAAATGCCAGCAACAATCACATCCTCACTAATAGTTACACGAGAAATTATGTCAGCAACAGCCATAGAATGCTTACAACCATCATCAGACAATTTTTCCTGAATAAAATCCAGAGCAACAACACCAAGCCTAGACAAAATCATAAGGTCTCCTCTGAAAACATCTTCTTCTTCAATTCAACAGTCCCATAAGAATCATATTTTATAAATCCAAAATGGGCAAGAACCTTCAATGGAAAATAATAATATTCAAAATATCTACCCCTATAACCAAAAAATTCTTGCTTGTTCCTAAAGCCTAAATTATAAAGTTCAACTAAGTTAAGCTTCAATTCTGCCAAAATCTTTCCATGCCCATTAAAACATCCTTTAGCATATAATTTATGATTAATATATTTATTATGAAATTCAATCAATACTTTTTTGACGATTAGCACATTTTTATGAGGGATGTGGTGATGAATTATGTGAACCTTGCCAGATTCTTTTGATTTTTGATGTTCAATAATATGCCAGAAATCTTCCTCACGCTCAATGGATTTAATATCCTTACCCTTCCAATTCTGAAGAGAGAACAATTTATTCTCTAATTCTTGAATCTTCTTTCGCAATTCAATACAATTTAGACATTCCTGCATTTCAATCCTTCTCCCCTTTTTCTTGATAAAGTTCCTTCATTAATCCCCTTAATCGAGTCTCTATTTCAAAAGGTCTCTCATCTACGGCATGAATCAATATGAGAGCTAATTTATCATAAAATTCTTGCGATAACTTCTTTCTTTGAACCTTCAAAGTATCTTGCAATAATTCAATCTCTTTATGATAATTCTTAGCCCTCAATTGTTGTGCATCCTGAAAATTAATATTATCTTTATGCAATCTCCTAAAAGATTCATTCTCTATCTCCAAACATTTAACATAATGCTCATCCATTATTAGTCTCCTTCTGCTCTTCTCCTTCTAAAATTATTTTCCATACTTGCTCAATATATGGTTCGTCCATATTCACAACAACATAATCATTGCTCTCCTTCTTACCCTCGCCAGCACGGAAATTAGCATAATCTTCAGCAATAGCCTTCAAAGATTGTTCATCATACGGATGCTCCCGAAAAAACTCTTTAGCATCCTTAACAGGAATAATCAAAGCAATAAAACGAATCTCCTTCTTAACCATAATAATCACTCCTCAATATCACACTTTTTATGACAAGGCTTTTCTATCTCATACCATTCATCATTACCCGTTGTTGGGGGATATGCTACGGGCATCTTGTGAAGTGAATTGCCCATTGGCTTACCGCAGACAATACATTTTTCTTTATTCATTCTTTTCCTCGATTATTCTTCTCTACCTTCTTTGTTTGTTCATGTGAAAATTCCATGAAAGTCATTAGCGAGGTCTTGCTAGGAAGCCTAGTCGGAAGATTAGTCCCGCCGTCAGTTATCCAAATAGCTATCGCAACATCTAATTGTTCATGAAATTTCTTCCAACCAATCCAATCATTTCTTTTAGCCATAAATATCACCTTCAAGTATATAATATTCCTATCACCACATCAGTAATTTGACATGGTTGAATTACCTCAAACTGTTCAACATTATCTCCTTGAACTACAATCCCTTCATCATATATAGCATTTATCCTATGAATAACTGCTAGACCGAACGGAATCCAAGAACTGCCTAATTTAGTATTATTGTTCATCTTAGAAATATCAGAACAATTCTGTGAGCTATTAAGCCTAAAATATCTTACCAAGTCACCAGTATGCAAAGTCATATTCAAAGAATAATTCCTAAGCAAGACAGTATTTCCCTCGAAGAAGGTCGGTTGCATACTACTACCCCATAAATCACCAGAATCATCTCCAACAACACATAATCTACTACCATTCTGAATAGTATATAAGTTAGCAATATGCGATGCTTGAATATTATTCTTAGGAACAGTAGTCGTAGATACACTAACATTCTGTTGCTCAACAAATACTTTAAGATTAGTCTCTCTAGGCTGAGAATCAACAATAAAAAAATGGACGGCGACAATCAAAAATATTCCAGCCAAAGCAATAGCGATAATAGTGTTAGCATCAATACCCTTCTTCACAGGCAATTCGGGCAAAGGATTAGGAACAGGGGGCATTTCAGGCAAATCATCAGCAATAAATAATTTATTCTTCATATAATCACCAGCTTATGCTCAGAAGTTAAAACAAAAGATATGTTCATAATATATCTTTGAACAGTATCACAATCCCTTTGCTCAAGCCTAATCGTATGTTGTCCGACAGCAACATTATTGAATGAATAATAATTATAAGGCACGACATTCTTACATTCATAAGTATAATTATTGCCTAAAACAATATCTTCCTTAACATTATCGAGATATAAATCATACAATTTAAAAGGGACAAGACAAGAATCCTTAAACTTATCAAAATCGCAACCAAAAGAATTACAACAACCGACACCATTATCAACATCCCAACTAAGATTCAAATCAAAAGAATCAGGAATAATAACAAGACGGACATTAGAAATAATAATAGGAGAAGATTGCACAATATATGCCGAAGCAGGAACACTAGCACCGCCACCACCACCAGAATATGATTGAGAAACATCAGTAGAAACAACATTAGAATCAATAGGCACAGTATGTGGAGCATCAGGAATAAAGAATATGATGCCTAAAATTATTCCAACAATAACAATAGACATAATAAAAATAATGACATAACCCTCGCCCTTCTTATTAATCATTTTCTCCCCACCCTATTCAAAGAATAGCCAAAAAGAATCGCAGACAAGATAATACCATAAACAGCATAAAGAGTCCATTTCAATCCAGACAAATAACATTTAACAATATCAATCTTGCCAAAAGATATATTAAATTCCATCAAATGCGTAGAGTTCCCGCCAATCATCTCCTGAAAACGCATATCATTCTGACAAATATCAACATTATGCAAGCTACTAGCAAAAATCTGCAAACAAAAAAGGAGAAAAAATACGCTAAACAAAAGATAAAACTTCGTCATATTATTAAATGAAATACTCTTCATGAATCCTCTCGAATAATCTTTTCATTAATACAATCATCAGGATGCCAACTCCTCAAGCCTTTAGCCATATCAATCAATACCCACCGCACACCCTCTGATAAACAAAAATCCATACTCCAACAACCAACAAAATCTTTAGCAACACGCAAGACCTCAAAATCTAAAATATCCATATTAAGCATCTCCTTCTGCTTACCAATTATATCTTTCCAATCAGCAGGCAAATTTCTTGCAGGAGTCCCACGCTCAATAGCATCCTCAACCCAATACCAATGCTTACATAATATCTTACCATCTTTTACAAAGAATCTTATTTCAGGATTTACAGGCATATCACCAGCAAAAGCAGTAAACAAATTCTTCATAGGAATATATCTGCGTAAAACAATCGCCCTAATAGGCAATCCAAGAATATCTGCTGAGAAACTATCCTCAAAAAGGTTACTGATATGCTTTTTCAAGACATCAAGACTCTCAACAAAACAAGTATGCTTCCAATTATGCTTACCAGAAAATTCGTCAGTCCGCATAAATAAAGGAAAACCTAATGTATTAGCCTTCGATACAATCTCATCCCAATACTTCTCGAGCAAAGAATAGTCACCATCTATAATAGGATATAATTCCGTGCCACGCTCCTTCAACAAGATAACCTCAGTATCAGGCAACCAAATAGGAACACCCTGCTGTCTCAACAAGACAAGCTTAGGATACCAATACAATAAACTATTTTCATCAATCATTTTTTACCAAAAAACATCCCACCATAAATATTAGTGTCAAGATTATACCAACACTCATACCTATCCAATCCCATAATAAAGGATAATTTTGAAGATAATAACATCCACTAAATACTTGAAGCATTGCATCAGCCTCACCCTGCTCCTGAGCAGTAATTTGTTGAATAGCAGTCTGATAAGCAAAATCTGACTCATTCATTTGACTAATAGAATGCAATCTATCCCTCAAAGACACCAAAGCACCAAAATTCTTATCAAAAGAGTTATCAGGAGTCTTCAAAAAGATAGCATCATAATCAGCAAAACCTTGCCTAGAAGCATTAATCTTATCAACAAATTCAGAAATATACAAGCTCTTAGCATCAAGACTAGAACTCTTATCAGACAAACTCCAATAACTAAAAAAGTATTTATTATAATTATATTGGGCAAAGACGCCAGAAATAATCATAATAATACCAGCAATAACTGATAAGATAATCAATGTCCAACCTAAACCCTTAGCCATTCTAACCACTCTCCGTCATTTTCTTAATCCACGCATCAGCCTGCTTTTGTTGATTAGTCAAAAAGACCTTTCTACCAATAATCTTCCTATCCTTGACACGCTTAATAATGATGCCTTGACCATTATCATAAACATCAATCTTTATATCGAATATGATTTTAGGCTTATCGGGCATCCTAATCATCCTCTTCAATTATAGTAACATTTTCAACGAATGCGATATGCTGAATCTCGAGAGGATATACTTCTTCATAATTCGTTAGGCAGGATACCCAAGACTTTAGTCTTGGAAGGAATGCCGTCGTCGTTAGCATCACATCCTGACTTTACCTCCATAATTTGTTTAACAAATAATGTTTTCCCTTGAATATTTTTTGGCATATCTAATCCAATACCTATTAATGCACTTGGAAATCTTGTTCCGTTTCCATTACGCATATTTCCAACTTCAAAAGGTGTATAAGACACCCTTCCTTTTGGAATAAAAATCCAATCTGCATACTTTAAGATTGTATCTTGCCATACTTTAGTTTCCATATTATCACATCTAAAGATTGCCACTCCCTTTTTTACAACTTTAAAAAAATGTTCAAACATAATTTGAGACTTGCTAAAAGGAGGATTCATCCAACAATTATCATCCTCTAAATAGTCTTGTTCTCTTGAGAGGAAATCATCTGTAAAGTTAGGACACTTTTTGTTTTCTTGCGAAGCACAGCAATCAAAATTAAATCCATACTGGTTATCAAGTATATCAAATAATTCTTGTTTTGTTTCCCACAAATCTCTTTCAGGAGTATCCCCCTTTCCGTCGTTGCCTTTTCCTCTCATCAGAACACCCCAGCTTTGTCTGCGTAAAGTTTCGTCTCGTAGTCGGAAACTACGCATTTCAATGCGTTAGAGGATGTCATTCTCTTTTTCATCATCCATTGAATCCGTCTCTTTGAACTCAACATAAATCTTTCCAGTAAATAATGCCTCTCTTGTAGCATCATAATATGCTTGAGCACCTTCCTTAGTCAGATGAGTCCTTTCCAAATCATCAGCAACATTACCATCGCCATCTTCCCTAAAAGTTATCTTGAAAGTATAACAAAACTTTCCGATAGTCTCATCAAATTTCTTAGCACAATCCTTGCAACGGTCATTACTATCAAGTTCCTCAGAAGGAAATTCTTTCTCACAATCTGCACAAGTGCCAAGCTCTTCTTCCTCTTCCTGCACAGGCTCTTTCTCTTCAACTTTTTCATCAGTCTTTTTTCCAAATAATCCCATATTAAATCACCCTAGTTAGTTTATACTATAAAAAAAAAGATAAAAAAATATTTTATTTCTTAGCATCTGGTTTAGGCTCTGTCTTAGGCTTGATTCCAAGACTATCCACAAGTCCTACACTACCTAAGTCAAGACTTCGAGCAATCTTATTAATTACAGCCATCGCCATCTCTGGACTACCATTCCTAACACTCTCAATCATCCTCGAAGCATTGAACGCATCTTGTTCTCCACCAGACATAATCCTAACATCAGCCTTAGACAAAGCATTCGCCCCAGCAACACCAACATCCTTCCATGCCTCGACAAGAGATTCTGCAATCAAAGCCCTAATAGCTTCAGGAGTAAACTTATTAAGAGATGCCTGCAATTTCTCCTTAGCATCAGCCTGAGCAAAACCTTCTTCCCTAAAATGCGATGCCTCTCCCTTAGCCTGCTCTTCCTTCTGCAATCTATCTCCTTCACCAATAAGTCTCTTCTTCTCTTTATTAATTTGTTCAACTTCCTTCAACTGATTTGCTAAAACAATCTGTTGCTCCTTAGTAATCTCCGCCTGCTTAACAGTCTGCACCTTAATAACCTCATACTTAGCCTCTTGAGCAGTCTTCTCCTGCTCAGCAATAGCCTTATCACGAGTCTGCTGATATTCTCCAACCTTCTGGTCTCTCTGAATCTCACGCTGTTTAGCAAGCTCATCAGATTCAGCTTCCTTAATCTTAGACTGTTTCTCACGCTCAGCATTCTGCTGACGCCTATTAGCTTCAATCTCCTTCTCTCGGATTAAAGAAATATTAGATATTGCCTTACTCTCACCAGTATCCTTAAAATCTACTGCCTGAAAATTCTCTAAAGCAACACCATACCCTTTAAAGCTTTCCTCAACTTCCTTCTTCACAGCATCTTCCATAGCCTTACGATTAGCCCTAGCATCAACAATATCATATTGAATAGTCACAGTCCTAACACCAGCCCTAATAATCTCTTCAAGCTGTCTCTTCAATTCATCAAAGCTAGTAAATCTTTCAGCAGAAGTATTCACATCAGTAACCCTAAACTTAGTAGAAGTCTGAAGATTATACCTAGCCTGACCCTTCTCAATAGTCTCTTGGTCAATCATAATCTCCATAGTAGTCAAAGGAATAATCCTAACATGAGTCCCTAAAGCAGGAATCCATAAAGGAAACTTAAAATAAGAGCCACGACCATCAATAGAAATACGCTTATCAGTGCTCCTAACAGACCTTTGACCTGCCCTAACAATCATGTGAGCCTCACTAGGCGGAACAACACGATACATACCCAAAAACCAAATCAACAATATTACTGCCACACCTATTATTATACCCATCATTAATGAAATCATTTTTATACCCCCCATCCGACAGCAGTCAAGATAATCTCCCCAGTCTTAACCTTAGGAAACAACTCAGTCCCAATCATCAACCTAGAAGACTTGCCATTATTAGTCTTCTCAGTCCATTCAAGAATAAAATTCTCTTCCTTCTCAAGAACAGCATACAATTTCTTAATATCATCTGAACTGCTCATCTCAAGAGTCTTACCATCAAACTTATTAGCCCTAAAAACTTCCATATTAATTACCCCCAACAATTTTATTATAATCAGACTCCATAGTCTTAATCATCAATTCCTCATGAGCAAGACGCTCCTTCAACGCAGAGACAAGATTCTTTCTAGCCTTGATTTCATCAAGCAAAAACTTGTTAGCATCATCAATAGTCATTTCTTGCCCCGCACTTTTTCTCTAGGATAGTCAATTCCATAGGAATTTCTATAATAGTGTGTCTTGCACACCCATATCCATGTTGTCGGCGTGAGCATGTCTTTCTTATATGCCTTATTCTTGCATCCATCCTGACTGCATTGCTCAGGCTTTTCTAGCTCATTCATAAGTGTAAATCCTCACCAGTAACCTTATCCTCAACACGCCAACCAGCAATCTCTCCCTTATCATTATACAATTGATAAAATACAGCATCATCATTAGGATAATTACTCAAATATGCTAAGGTCTGCAATAAATCATTGACACCACAAGCATCCTCAAAAGAGACAGTCTCCGAAATCATCTCAGGAGACATCAAAACCTTATTCATATATTCACCTCTTCTTCTTTCTTATGTCCCCGAGCTTTAGGATTCTGAACATAATACCAATCAAACATATCCCGCCTAACCTTCGCCATCCGCCCATCGGGATGCGTGAATACTATGCCTTCAACAAATCCTGTCTTTCTAGCATCACTGCCTTGTGCCATGCAAGCATATAATGGAATCAAATCATCCTTAAACCATCTACTTATTGTATCGAAATCTTTAGGATACTTGCCCCAAGACTTATATCTTAAATGTTTTTGTCCGAATGTCTTGAATGGAATCCATAAATGTCCCTTAATCTTATAAGGATTACCATTAATCTTCTCTCCAATCAATTCACCAAACCATTGACCATCATCCATCAAATCCATATAACCCCTCTTGAAAGATTCAAGGATACCCTCAATAATATGAGCCTTACCCTTATTAAAGAAAGGTATTCGCTCAGTCCTATTCCAAACAGACAAAATCCAACCATTCTGAATAACAATTGAGCAGTTTGTGCCATGTATCTTTTCTATCGCTAAAACCGAATCATCATTAAAGACCCAATCAAAACCTTCAGCAACCTCAGGAGTAATAAGATAATTACCATTGATTTCTTTTCTTACGAACGGGCATTCTATCTTTTCCATATCATTAACCATATTATTCACCTTCAAGGCTTTTTTAGTTCTGACAATAATTCCTTATATGATTGCTTCTTAGGCATTATTTCTAAATCTACCCTATCTATAATCTTCAATACATGACCATAACGATAAGCATTATATGTGAACAGATAAATTATTCCAGCAAATATTATCGCAGTAAAAACTTGCTTATCCAACAATGCAACATAAAAAAATATGAAATCATATACTACAAAGCCAATCATCAACAATATCATACACCGCATCATAATCTTTTGCCAATTCATCGTTCCCTACGGTCAAAAATAACTATCTTATGTTTAGCCATTAGCTTTAATTCTTCCATAATATTATCATGACGCTGTTTCTCACGCAAAATTTTACGCTCATGCTCTTCCTTTAAGGAATCAGCCTTGACCTTAGTCCGTTCATAACCTTCATCAGGCATCTTTATCATCAACCAACTCACTCATCAACATAATCTTTATACCAGTATTCTTAGATAATACAGCACCATACTTAGCAATGATAGAATTATCAGGAGTCACAAAAATAATTTCTTTATCATCATTCTGCGTAATCAAGAATTTGAAAAAACTCCAAACACTCAACAAATCCCTATCAGAGACAGCATTCAATTCAGAAACCTCTCTATTAATAACCTTCTTTAATCCGTGCTTAGTGAAGTCTTTATTAGAGAGCGTTCTAGTCTTCATTCTTATCACCCTTGCCAGTAAATTCAACACTTAAAACATCAATAGAGCCATCATCATTCTTCTCAATTTTGGCATTCAATATAGGAACACCAGTATCTTTAGCAATCTTATCAAGAGCCTCTTGAGCATCCTTCATAACCTTTTCACCATACTCCCTACCATGAGGACTCTCAGCAATAACAGCACCAAATGAAAGCTTCTGTTGCAAAGCAATAACTTCCTTACACATCTTACAAACATCCCAAGTCAATTTATCTCCATCATCAAAACTATTCGGATTGCCAATTATTTCAGTAGCCTCACACATCCCACAAAAATCACACTTCATATTCGAGTCACCCTCTTAGTATCACCAAAATAATAAACCTTATTGAGTTCAACTAATTCATGACCTACAAGAACAAACCCGTCGGGCGAATGACACTCCTCAAATAATATAGTATCTAACCTTGCACGCAAAGCATCAACATGGTGCAAAGCAATAGCATAAGAATTATGTTGATTACTCTTAGCAGGAATCATCCTTAGTAACGCCATACGCAAATCCATCAGAGATTTTCCCATAGATATATGTTCCAACAAATCTAATCTTTTTTTCATTCGCATTCACCCATATCTACCAATAATACATGATGTTTTGCATTAATAAGATATTCGCTACCATACTCTTTCAAGATTTTCTCATTAACAGCATCAAGCAATTCTAAATCAACAATCATCGAAAAAGGGACAATATTTAAGTCAATACAATGGTCAGGATGACGCTTCTCTTTGATAGGCATTCATTTCACCCCATAAGGATTCATGCCATTCAGCATCATAAGTCTCCTCAACAATAATTCTTTTTCTTCATTATCCATTATTTTCACCTATCCTCTCTTATCAAAATATATTGCGACAACATCATAATGCTCGAGTATCTCTTCAATAGTCATACCCGCACAAAAATCAGGTTTGGCATGACGACTGATAGTAATATACCTATCGTCCTTACTCCTGAATGCAAAAGCATCAGCATACTCATCAGCCATCTCTTCAGCAATAGTAGCCATGCCCATCATCTCCGTTTAAGATTATTTTCAATCATTTTTTCTCCTTTGGACAATGTTTCTTGTGTTCTAGCATCGCATTGTTCCTATCCACTGCCAATCCATCATTTCCATTGGGCAATGGCTTACTCCGCAAATTATACTTGCTTATTGTTGTGAATCGTTCCTTACACTTATTGCATCTAAGCTTTATAAAAGTTCCTGAACCATCATCAGCATATTCTTCAGTTAATTCAAAACTCATTTTTTCATCTCCTTTAAATGTGCTGATAAGTCATCAAGGCATTCTGCGTCGAATCTGAATCCTTCTATATTAAAGCATGGCTTCTTCCAATCAGTATCAAAATAAAGATAGCCAAGAAAGTCTCCCTTCTGATTATGGACTTGAATCTCCTCACCAACCTTCTCAAAAACTAAAAATTTACCCATTAGCATCACCTTTCTTTCCTAATTTATTATATTCCTCAACCTTCTTTTTAATAATGATTCTCATACGCAAGCTACGATGCCACAATTTTTTAGAGGCATCATCAAGCTTCTTAACATCTTCAGGAGTTAGAGATGATAAAACCATTGCAGGAAACATTCCACCATCAGACAATATAATCATAGTAGCATTCTCAGAAGGCACTAAATCATCACTCACAATCATCTTGCTCTTACAAATAGGACAAACATCAAAATCTTTAACAACCTGCTCATGAGGACTGCCATAAATCATCATATAAGCATTCTCACAATTACAAGTAACCTTATAACCATACAATTGTATTGGAAAAAGTTTTCCATCAAGAACCTGCTCAACAATAAAAGCAACATTCTGCTCACGGTCAGGCTTACTCATTTTTTTACCTCAGGAATTTCAGCATGAGAATCTCCCTCAAGCATCCTTAATTGCTTATCCATAATATCCAAATATCTCCTAGTATATTCAGTATGTTGAGTAACGACATCATTCAAAATACTTATGCCATGCTCAATCAATTCCATACGCTGATTCATAGACTTAATAATAGGCAAAAGACCTTGAACAGCCTTCTTCAAATTATCAAATTGACGCATAGAATCATCAGGCTCAACAAATTCAGGCAAGTCAAGCTCAGGAGCTTCAGGCATAACAATACCATGACCAGCCATAGACCATTCAGAATAACATCTAGGAGAACAAACATGCAACTGCAACAAAGACTCCCAATCAAAAAATACGCCCTTCATCACAGCAACATCAATCTTATTACCACAAACAACACAATTATACTCAGTCATTATCATCACATCTCCAACCACGAGCATCATACCTAATCTTTCCCTGCTCCAATTCTAAATCCATAGCATGACAAAGAATACCTGACTCATGAACCTTCTGATGAGTCCCTAATTTAGACCTCAAACCCCTGCATTGCACAAACAATTCATAATGCTTACGCCTAACAAGCTTTCGGACTTCAGCCATTTCACCATCAGGCATAACAACAATGTCACCCTTATGATACCTATGAGAAAGCTGAGAAATCTCTTCCTCAATCTTCCAAGTATTGACCAACTTATCACGCAAAGAATCCATCTGGTCTTCTAATTTTTTATTAAACTTCTTAGTATCAACCAACTTCCTCTTCAATGCACGAAATTTTCCATCAACATCCCTTCTCATTTTGCACCCTCATCTAATAAAGTCTTTTGAGATGCAGGAATCTCAGACCTTTTCTTATTATCAACAAATTCATCAAGTTGCCTGCCAATAAGATTCCTTTGATGAGCCTCAATACTATCCTCACTAATAGATAATAAAACCTCGCCCAAATCAGAAAAGCCTTCAATATTCTTAGGAAGCCAATCATCTCGTAATTCTTCCAAGACAGCCTCTTCAAACCATTCATCACCACTGAACTTATCCTCAATAACCTTAAAGACAGCAAGATGAAACCTCTTAACAAGCTCCTCACGACAATCCTCATCATCATCAATCTGAGGCTTAAAATTAGTCTGAACAGTAATACTGATAACCTGCTTATTAGGAAAACGATGCTCCATCATGCAACCTCACCACCAACATGAGTAAAAATAGGAGCGACATCAGGAATCGGAGCGACATCAGGAATCTCAGGAAGATTGACAGTCACTTCACCACTCTGCTCATCAATACTGCAAGTTCCAATGCTCGCAGAACAATTACATCCACTGACAAAATCAATGCCAGCAACAGCACAATAAATAGATACATTGACTGAGCCACCACCCTCGATAGGAATAGATACAATACCATGCACAGGCGTTAGATTAATCGAAGTAGGATTAATAGTCAAATCAGAAAGATTAATACAACCAGCAGAGCCATTGATGGTGCTATTAATATTTACACAATCAACAGGAATAATAGAATTATTAGACCAATACGAATTATTTAAGTCAGAACTATTGAAATATGGACACTGATTAAACATCTTACAAGAATCTAAATCAGATTGGCAAGAAACAAGATTAGCATTCAAAACATTATTATCATAACTACACGATTGAATCTCCTGCACACACTGCAAAGAAGCATTCCTTAGATTCATACAAGAAGTGATAAGTCCAGAAGCAGAATAATTTATGAAAAGAAGACAAGAAAATAAGATAATAACACAGCCAAATAAAATCCAATAACCAATAGTCCTAGCCCTCAACTGCTTCTTCAACAATTCTTTAGTCTCTCTCATAATCAATCACCTATCGTATGTATAATCATCTAATTTTATATGATATTTTTCAGCTTCCTTCTTTGCTGACTCGACAATCTTTTCAATCTCAGACTTTTGAACACGAGTATTACCGCCATCAAGTTTTAAGACAACAGTAGCACGCATCTGAGCATCATTATGAGCACATTCAGGACATAATTGGTCAGGCTCAGGAGTGCAATTCATCTCATGTGGAGTCTTACAATTTGGACAAATATGAGTCAGCATCATTTTTTTTATTGATAAACTAAAATCTTTTCACCCTCATCAAGTATCTTAAACTTATTAGGAACACCAAAATATTCACTGATAATCTTAGCATTCTTTGAAAAAAAAGCTAGATACTCATAAAAAAAGTTAGCATCAACAACCACGCCAAGCAATGAAGATAAAGTATCCTTAGTAATCCTATAAGGATTCTTAATCATAGCATCAATAAAAGCAATATGCTGTCCAATAACATCATCAAATAATTTGCTAAACTCAGAAAAGTTAGGGAATGCAGGCTTAGAAGAAACCTTACCGAGACCAGCATCAAACTCTAAAACAGCCTGAGATAATGCACGCTCACGAGAAACATTCATTTGATTCTGCAAAGAATCAGCACGAGAATTAATAAAAGATTTCCTACGAACAAGCCTGTTCTCCATTATGATAGGCATCTTATGCTTTCGCATAAAATTATAAATCCTATTATAATTAAAGTCAGGAAATAATTTAAGCAACTCATTAATAGGCTTATCAGCATTAGCACGCAACTTAGAAATATCCTCATCAGACCAACCATTCTCAGAAATCTTTTCATGACCCTTCCATTCAACACGAGCAATAATTTGAGCATTAGTCAAAGAATATCCCCCACTAGCAACCAATTCCTTAGCACGAGCATCAATAAAACTTTCACGGTCAGAAAAATCGGTAATATGAGAAGTATCCTGAGAAATCTTTTGACGATGCTTCCAAATAGTCACCTTAGCAAAATCAGGAATCAACTTACGCAATTCACCAATAGACTTATCAGGATTATCACGCAATATAGCATCATCAGCAGGAGACCAATCACGCCCAGCAAAATTACGGCGACGCTTACTTCCAATAACTCCACGATTCCAATGATGCTTACGAATACAAGAATAAATCTTACCCACAGACTTATCAGGAAACATCTTACACAAAATAGTGATATGCTTATCAAGATTATCCTTCAATAAATGCAATTCTTGACGAGACCACTTACTATTCTTACGATGAACATACTGTCCAGACTCCTTAGGCAATTGACACAATTTCTTATAAATAGCCTTCCAAGTCCTACGAGGAAAAAGATTAGTCAAACCAACAATATCTAAATGCCTATTATCACGCAACAATTTAAGCTCTGCATCAGACCAAAAAGGCTTCTTAACACCAGAAAAACTCTTGACACCACCACGCTGAATCTCCCAAACCTTTTTACCAATAGCCTTAAAAGTCCTATCAGGCAACAACTTATGCAATTCAGGAATAGGCGAATCAATATTCTGGCGAACAATATCAAGCTCTGCATCAGACCAATTAGGAGACTGAAAATTATTCTTGACCTTAACAGTATTAATAAATACAGGCTCTTTAATCACTGAAGGAGTCATAGGAGCATCAAGATATAATCTCCGATAATCCTCATTATCCATCTCAACAACATCACCATTAGGCTTCTTAATAGAAATCATTTAGCACCCCGCAACGCCTTCAACTTAGTCCAAATAGCACCCACAGGATGACGAGGCAACAAATCCCTCAAGACCTTCATCTTAGCATGCTTATTACGCTTCAAAACAACCAATTCATTATCAGTCCAAGAATGATGCCTCTTCATACGAAGATTCTTACCAAAAAGTTTCTTCTTGACCTCTGCACTTGAATGAACTTTTCCTTGCTCGACTTCCTTGAGACGCTTAACCAAAGTCTTCAGGGAAGGAATCTTCTCCTCAGAGGTAACAATAACCTTCTGATTCATAATCAATCTAGGACTATCAGGATATAATTCCTTATATTCTGCAACACTCAATTCTATAATATCTCCATTCTGCTTTAAAATCCTCATTTTGAACCCCCAACATATTCGCTAGTCATATAACCAAGCCAAAACATAGCAATACCAATAGCAATATCAGCAAAAAACTCATCAGGAGACTTCACACGCATATACACGCCACAAACCAAAATCAATACAGGAGTAGCCCATAAAAAAACATTCAAAATCCTTTTCTTCTTATCCTTATCCATAATTATCACCTAGTTATATTTATTCTCCTATCCAAAACATTTTGAGACAATAAATTACCATAAGAGTCTTCAACAAAATATCTAATAGTATTAGTCCTCGAATCATAAAACCATTCCTTACTATAACAAGCAATCCTAACAGAATTTCCAGACAACGGACGATAACCATTGCCTTGAATCAAGACAACAAATCTAATAGACCTTTGACCATCATGATTATTTACATCATAAAATTTAGCCCAACTATAAAGAGTCTGATAATCATAAATTCTAGGACGCATACCAGTTTCTTGAATATCAAGCCTACCATCATCATTAAATACATCAACACTATTAATCCGTGCATCATCAGAATAATCGACAGCACAATCAAAAAAAGGAACAGGAAGATTATCCATTGAATGAATTTCAACAACCAAATTAACAGAATCACCAATAACAGGATAAGAATCATTGATAGAATAATATCCGCCTTCAGACCACATAATCATCGAAAGATTCCCTGACTTAGACATACCTGATTCATCAATAGAAAAGACATTAGAACGATAATCATAAGGAACATTAACGACAGTAAAATATGAGCGATAACCAGAATTATTTTGATACAAAATCCTTAATTCATCACCAACACACAAGCCATTATCATAATTGGTAAAGTTTCCACCATTCACAGACAAGATATGAGAGAAATTACTCATAAACAATATGTTACAACGAGGAAGATGCTCCGAAGCCATAGCATAACCCTGCGAAGGAATAATATGAGAATCATTATTAGAACATCCTGATAATAGAATCATAACTAGGCAAGTCATAGCTAAGGGAATCACAAAAATATCAATAGATTTTTTCATTGTTTTTCACCATACTTCAACTGTCTAATCTTATGAACATAATAAGTCCAAGTCAAAAGCCATCCAGCAATCAATCCGAAAGCACAACCCAATAACCAATAAATAAAAGGATTCATAAAGACCACCCCATAAGCCTATTAATCTCCTTGAGATGACCAACAACCTCAACACCCTTAGGAGTCAAAGAAATAAAATGCGTCCTACCATGACGCTCCAAAACAAGCAATCTCCGTTCATCACGCAAAATCAAAATCAATTCATGAACATGAGAATAAGTAATATCAGTCTTCTTAGAAATCTCCGAAATACTAATATCATCACGAACAGCCAACAACACCTTAGTCCAAGCATCAAACTTCAAAACAGTCATTTAGTCACCCCGTCGTATTGAATACAATCTTCGGAGCATTCTCTGCACCAGCCTGTGATTGAAACATCTTATACTTATCAACACTAAAACCATACATACCAGCCAAAATATTAGTAGGAAAAGACCTGACAGCAACCTGATAAGATTGGACAGCAGTATTATAATTATCTCGCTCAAACTTGATACGATTCTCAGTCCCAGCAAGCTCGTCCTGAAATGCTTGAAAATTCGTTAAAGACTTCAAATCAGGATACGCCTCAACAACAACATTCACACGACCAACAAGACTAGGCATCTGATTCTCAGCAGATTGTAACTCATCAGGAGTCTTCGCACTAGCAACCTGTTGCTGAATCTGCCCAGCATCAGAACGCAATTGAGCAATCTCAGTCTGAGTGCTCTTCTCAAAAGACATTGCACCCTGAACGATAGCCATATAATTAGGAATCAAATCAGCCCTACGCTGATAAGCAGTCTCGACATTACCCCAATTCTTAGTCACAGCAACATCCTTAGAAACCAAACCATTATACATACCAGCAACAGACATAATAATAATCACAATTATCAAGGCAACAACGCCAAAAATAATCCACCCAGTATGACTAGAGCTAGTCCCAGCATCCACTTGTCCTTTATTATCCATTTTTATCACCCTTAATCATCTTCAAATTCTCATCCAGCGAATATATTTGATACTTAAATTGGTATCCTTCAACCTTCCAATCATCATTTCCACTCATCCTCTTCTGAACATTATCAATAGGCGTATCACCATTCCATCCATTAGGCAAATGCTCTAAATCAAACTCTTCAGGACAATCATCAATACCAAAATCAATAATAAAGCCATACCTATCAACAACTCTCCATACAGCAAAAACTTTAGGATTCATGCTTACCCCTCTTAAAATAATCAAAGACATAATGAAAAAAGGTTATATGCTTAATCATCCCAATCTCATTACCATCCAAGAAGATGCCACGACATCTAGGACATTTATCAATAATAAATCGTCCATTAGACATCTTACCCATATTCACCTTACACTTAGGACACTTAATAACCTTTTCCCTATGACTCAAATCTACAAAAATTTTATTCATTTTAATCCCCCTGTATCAAAAATTTCCGCCACCGCCACCAAAACTTCCACCCCCAAAAGAGCCACCGAAACCGCCAGAAAAACCGCCACCAGAAGAACCACTCCATCCACCAGAGCTAGAAACATAACCGCCAGAAAAACCGCCACTACCAGTCCCATCATCAGAAGAAATAGCAATAATAAAGAGAATAAACAAACCCCCACAAAAGATTATAACGACCCAAGCCCAAACAGGCAAAGACCCACCACCAGATGAAGAATTTACACCAGTAGCATTAGTATCATTGCTAGGAAACTCATTCAAAATATCAGTCAAGATACCACTAAATGCTTCATAATATTTCCCAGAATCAAATTCGGGACGATGTGCTCTACCAATCCTAGAAACCTTAGCATCATTCAAAACATCACCGACACCCCTACCAGTAGCGATAGCACCACCCTGCTCATTATCAAGAGACCAAAGAATCACGACACCATTATCAAGACCAGACTTGCCAACACCATTCTGTTCACCAATCCTAGAAGCATAATCAGTCCTATCATCACCCTCAGTATTTTGAACGGTAACAATAGCAAATTGAGCACCAGTAACTTGCTCCATAGAATTAATTTGTTCAGTCAATTGCTGAATATCCTGAGGAGACAAAAGATTCGCCAAGTCAGAAACCCTTTGACCATTAAGATTAGGATAAGCAAATACTCCAAAAGATAATACAATGAAAACAAATATCCAAAGATACTTTTTCATAAACAAGACCCCACACTAATTAATCTTCTCAACCGAAAAACCGCCATCAGGACTAATACGCACAGCATCAAGCCTATCAGCAATACGCTTCAACTGATAAGCAATCTCTGCAAGAGCACGCACATCAACATCGACAAGTCCAGCACCCTTAATAAACTTAAATTCTGATTCATCCATAATAATCACCCGCCCCTCTTCATTGATAAAATCTTTTTATGATTCTCACTACGCTTCACAACACCATCAAGCTTTCCGAGCTTAGTGGAGAATATATATTTGATAGTATCAGCAGACAAATCAGGATAAGCCAGAGTCATAGACTCGACAGTAATATCCTGACCAGATTCCAATAAGAGCTTTTGTTCACCAAAATATTTCGATATATTAGATACACGAGGCTTCCTAGTAGAAGATACTTGAGCAATAGGGTCAATCATATTAGTGACCCTGACAAACTTTTCACGAGCAGAATCCAAATCAGCAATAGCTTGCTTCAACAATTCGCCAGCATCTATATATTTTTTAGAAAACAAATCCCATTTACGAGCCTTTTCTTCAGCCTCATCAATACGCTTCATCAATTCTTCACCCAACATATTAACGCCCCCCAAATATATAATACGACATATATAACGAGAAATACAACGCATTTATAAAGATTATTATTCAGAAAAGATTATAATACAAAATAGATATTACAACAACCTATCAAGATTAGACTTCTTCCTAACAACAGTAAATTTGTTCAATTCAGAAATCAATTCTAAAACTTTTTCCTTAGAAGGCTCAGACAATCCATGATTCTTCGAGTCTGCACCAATATTGACGAACTCAGGCTGAATACCTTTCAACAAGAAAAGCAATTCATCCAAATCAAAATCCATAATCGGCTCAATAGTCACAAAAGTCCTAAAACCCTCAAGCATAGACATAGACTTAGCACGGTCTCTAATAAGCTGACCGCCAGTAAAATCATTCTCACGATTAGTTTCAATAGTAGTCCCAAGCAAAACATTAGACGGGAAGACATCACGAAAAGCCAAAAACCTTTTAGGATTCTTAGACTGAAACAAATAAGTATTAGAATTAGACTCACGACATTTTGCAAGCACTTCCATAATCCAATCATCAGGAACATCATCAGCCCACATATCAGTAGAAGAGCCGACAAAAACAGTATTATCCATACCAAGATTCTCCATCAAATCCTTCTTATCCAATCGAATAGGATTCTGAGGAAAACGCTTCATATAACAATAAACACAATCATGACTGCATTTGCCCTTGATAGGATTATAAGTAAATCCGACAAAATCATACATATTGCCAACAGATTTCCTTAAAGTCATAGTTCATCAATACTCCTTCTCTTCAACTTAGGATTGCCCTTCTGAGCAAAATAATTATTGTTAGAAACCTTCTTCATGCCAGTAAATTTAATCCTAACACCCCCATTCTTTTTCTCAAGACGCACCTTCAAATATCTAACCTTATTCTTCAAGAAACGCACCTGATTCTTCAAAGAACGCACTTCAGCATGCAATTCAGCAATCTGCACAGAAGCAAAAGGACGACCAAGCTTCTTGCCTTTCAAAAAAGATTCACGCCAAATATTATGAGCCGTAGTATGAATACCACACACATCAACATATTCTCGCCCATAACCATTCTTATCAGGATAAAAGATAGCCTTACTAACAGCCTTATTCAAACATTGCGTCCCATGCCGAGTAATAAATTGACAACGATTCTTCATTTTTTTCACATCTCGTATCCGAATGTTAAATATTTTCCATTAGGCAATTCTATCGAAATATCTCCTTCCCAAGAATCACCAGATTCCCCAACAGCGTGTTGAGAAATATAAATCTTAAACAAGTCCCTCTGCTCCACATCGTCAGTGCAAGGCTTATCAGTAATAATAAAACCAGCAGTGCGGTCAGATTCTCTAATCTCTTCCTCAATATCCATCCAATACCCTTCAGAAACCATGCCTTTAACTTCAGCCAACACCTTAGCTTCCTGCTGTGCTCTATCAGCCTCTTCTTTCATATACTCTTCCATAAGCTCTCGCTCATCATCTTCATCAGACATTATTATCAGCCCACTCGAATACAGGATGTTTCTTACCATCAGTGCCTTCAACAAAAGTATCAGCAAAACAAAATAATCCGCCAAGAGTATAATTACAAGGAGAAACCTTATCATTCAAAGTCCCAACAATCTTTAAACGAGAATCAAACCTACCAATACAAGACATATAAGCAGTCTCAGGATTCACAGGAGAAATACCAAGCCTATTCAATTCAATAAAGTCACCAAAACTTTGAATATGCCCACAATGAGAACACCTAAACTTCCACAATTTCTTATCAGAACCGAAACGCTTTTCACCCTCAACAATCCAATCAGCAAGAGAAATAACACGAATCTTATCACCCTCAACAGAACCACCACTAGATAAATCAACCCTCATTTTAATTCCTCTCCCCGCAATTTATCTTTTGCTTTTATAAAATCATAAGTTGATTGAAAATCATAAACATGAACCTGCTTAACCTCGACCTTAAAATCAGGAATAAACTCAATACGAGTCAAATACTGATAATCATGCCTACCAATACATCCAACATTAATAACCTCAACAATACTCATTTCTTCACCCACACAATCCTTTTAAGGACGAGCTTGCCGAATTTAATCTTATCATAAGTAATCTTTCGGTCATTCTCCAAATCCTTCAAAATAGATTTCAAGCGATTATGACGAATCTTCTCAACACCAGTCCCCAACATACGCAATTCAGACTGAGTAGCAGAACCCTTCTTACGCAAAAAATCCTCAACAGCCCTTAAAGTCTTCACAGTATAATTCATAATTTCACCCGTTCAAAATATTCTTTAGTTATGTTAGTGATATGAAAAGATACAATCTTTTTCTTATGCCTGACAAAGACCTTATCATCTTCTCTTCGCAAATAAGTCACGACATCTCCCTTACGAATCGTCGGCTTGGTGCTTAATGGAAGATAATCTATAAAAACAAATCTTTGACCCTTCCTTAATTGAATCATTTTAACACCTCAGCAAATACTTTCTCAATAACGGGCTTAGCCTGCTCTTGAGCAAAATGACAAACATCATCCTTATCTAAATCATATAGATGATTGCTACAACAAAGATTAGCCTTAGAAAGTTCATCAAACAATCTCTGCTTCAACAAGTCAAGGTCTGATTGTGATGCAAACTTCTCAAACTTTTTTCCACCATCCTTATCATTCCATGCAAAAATATCAAATAATTGGTTCTCATTATCAATCTCTTCCCTAGTCTTTACCATTCATATCACCCTTATAATTCTTGAAAGTATCCTTCAAAAAGTTATCAAGACCTCTCTGCTCCTCAAGACCAGCATCAACCTGCGATTCATCCTGCGAATCGATGACAGACTTACAAAAAGCATTAGACTTAATAATACGCTGAACAACATTATTCATGATTTCATCAATATACTTTTCACGAGAAGACATCAAAGCCTTCAAACGACGACGCTTCAACTCAATATGCTTACTCATTTTTATCCTTCCGACTATTTAACATAATTACCTGACTTTTTAATACTTCCCCAATAACATTATTTCTTTCAGACCATTTCTTCAGCATCAATATAGTATTCTCTAAGCCAATCATATCTATCAAAATATTTATATGCTCTATACTGCCCCTAGCACATATCTTGTGCTCAATGTGTATGAACAATTTTTTGAAAGCTTCCTTAACAATCATATCACGATGCAAGATAGTTCCATCCTTATCAGTATAAGCCTGAATAAAGAACATGGAATGACAAGGACAAGTTATCGTCGGATACTTATAATAATTATCACGATTAGTATCAGAAGAATATACGGTAGTGTCCTCATTCAACATCTCATGAACCTTATCCTTACAAACAGGAAAATACAATAAATTAACCATTTTTCTTCCACTCCTTCTGCAATCGTTGAGCATCTACCAATACTTCATCCATAGCATCCTCAACAAAGATATTAAAAACAGAATGACCCTCAGAACCCTTACCAGCAAGCAACATACGATTATCAAAAACAATCTCCTTATCCACACGATGAAATATTTGAAACACAGTCCGATTATTCATATCACGATGAAACTCAGAAATAATCAAAGCCTCTTGCCTATCAGGACTCAAAGAAGGACGAATAGAAGCATCAGAACTGAACCAACCTTCCATAACAGCAAAATATTTATCAACATGAAACCTATCAACAACATCCTTCAAAGCAATCCGCATAACATCCCTATCATCAGAAACATCAGCAAAAAGAACCAAACCATCACCAGAAGATAAAAGAAAATGAACATTAACCCTGCCACGCTCTACCAAAGATTTTCTAGCAATAGATTCCATCTCATCCAAAGAAGGAAAATGAGTCGATGCACCAAGATTCAAAACAATATTAACCATTCGATTTCACCTTATCATAATCAAACATGCTAGGAAAGTCCATAAACTCTCCTGAATCAAAGACATGCTCAGTAAGCTTCTGATAATAATGCCCACAAATCTTAAAATTCATTGGAGTAATCACAGGGTCAATCTTATACAATAACCTAGAACCATCAAAATATTTAATACCGACAATCCTAATACGATTAGGCTTGACATTAACATTACCCATATACTGCAAAGATTGACGCCACAACTTCTTATACTTCTCAAAATCAACAACATCCAAATCATCCTGAGAATATCTAGGCTTAGCCAAAGCAACATTACCATCCTCATCCTCAGGATACAAATCCCTCGTATCGACTTCACACTTAATCAAAGCCAACTCAGAAGCATCAGAAGCATTCATAGCATAAAATGGAGCGTATGAAATACTGAGGCTGACAAAACCCTTAGCAGTATGAACATCCCAATTAAAAGATTTACCAAACTTAAAACCTTCACGCTCAATACTCCTAGCATTCTCAGCACTTGTCCCATGATAAAAAATCATGCGAGTCATCTTGAACCACCACACATTAATCTAGCAGACTCAACAGGAAAAGGAGTCCCCCAAGACAAAATAAATTCAATATCTTCTTCCTCAATAACTCCTGTGGCACGACCAATATAAGCCTTATCCTCAAAACCATTATTCATCAACACAATACCAACAGTCTCTCCACCATGCAAAGAAAACCAAACAGGCATTCCAATCAACTCAAAACCTTTTTCCATAATCATGCACCCCCCTCATTTTTTATATCTCTCAAAGGCTTATCTAATGGCTGAATATCATCAAGGAATAAAAATTTATCGGAATATTCCTTCTCTTGCTCCTTATCAGCCTCGACAGAATAAGTAGAATCCCTAAGTTCGCCACTACCTTTAAGGAATGGCTGAATCCAAATAATCTTACCCTGCATATTCACATAACGCTCAGAATGATGAACTCTCCAATGCCCACGAACAAAAAAAGCAAAATCGAAACCATCACCAAGACTAGACTGCATATCATAAACATAACGCTTGAGCTTGCCACTAAGCCTAATCCTATTACTACTAGGCAAAACCATCTTATGCTCACGAATCCTACGCTCCTGACTCTTCATAGTCCTCTCAAAATATCTAATCTCAACATCAGGATGCTCAATAAATAATAATAAATTAATAACAAAATTCCTAAAAAATCTAAGCTGTTGCTTACCAACCTTATCATACTTAACAGTCTCCTCAGACCAATCATCAACAGGAATCATCAAATCATAAATACCACTAACTTGATGACCATCACTAGACAAACCCTCAACACAATAAGCACAATACAAAATCTTACCAGCACCCTCAGACCTCATAGTAACAGAATGGTCAATAACCTTATCCATCTTCTCATCAGTAGCATTAATCTCCATCAACAACAAACCATGAATAGCAGACACACCCTCATCAGTAACCTGCTTAGGCAATTCAGAAGCATCAATATCAATATCCAAAAAAATCGACTTAAAAGGCATCCTAACAAACCTCAAAATCTTACTAGACTTAGGACAATCAGTCAAAAGCATAAGCCTCTTCTCAACCTTATCAACCTCAAAAAACTTAGCCAAAGGCAAACCAGCATCAATATAATTACACATAGTCTGATTACGAAACGCAAACAATTTCTGCTTCTGCTCCTCAGACTTATAACCCATAGTCTCATAAAATTGTTCCTTCTCCAAATAATTCTTCAAAGGCAAAGGCTCAACAAGATTACTACGAGACTTAACCCAAGAAAAAACCTTCATAAAATCCTGATAAGCAGACATATTCATGATTTACCACCATTAATACTCTCCAATACACCAACAAGATTATAACACCTAAAAGCCAATTCACGACCAGAATCAGACAAAACAAAAGGAGTCTCACGACCAGTCTTAACACCATAAACTATCAAACCTTCAGACGCTAGCAAATGCAAAAACCTACTAACATGAGAATAAGTAATACGCAAATCACCAGAAATATCAACAGAAATACAACCATCATGAAAATAAACATACGCCAACATCAAAATCTGCTTCCAATCAAGCTTATCCATCATCATCATCACCTTTCTTCCCATCCTTATCAAGCTTCTTGCCAAAAGATTCGAGAGCCTTCTTCTGTTCAGACTCTAACTTAATCCAAGCATTATATTTATCGACATCAATATACTCAAGAACACCAACCTCAGCAATATCTCTCAAGACCTCAGGCTTCAAAGCATCAAGCTCCCAAGACATTTGACCATACTTAGAAATATACCATTTAGCACGAGGGTCAGAAATCTTAGCAGGATTAGGTGGTGGATTATATTTCTTGATTTGAGTCATATTCAAAGCTAAAGGAACAACATCCAAAGCAACATTACCATCATCATCCACATCAACAGGGTCATCACCCTTAATCAAAAACTCTACAAGCCTCTCCCTAATGTCACGAATCATATCAAGACCTGAACTATCGTGGTCGCCCAGATATAAGACAATAACCTTCTTACCATCCT
>Ga0182017_10000737_pt1 | contig 25721 bp, 14 predicted proteins | sample 712E3DmetaG_FD_120492 | JGI IMG/M metagenome (GOLD analysis project Ga0182017, IMG submission 120492) | Permafrost microbial communities from Stordalen Mire, Sweden - 712E3D metaG | ecosystem: Environmental > Terrestrial > Soil > Wetlands > Permafrost | place: Sweden: Stordalen | collected... | reverse complement strand
TGGAAAATCTCTACTAACGGGGGAAATCGAAAAGATGTCAATTGCAAACGCTTTTGGCCCCTCATTACAAACAATCCCACCAAATTCCCTAGAGCCGATTTTAACTTTGGATATTGTCAGAAAGGGAATGAATTGCTCAATTTTCCATATTTTTTCACATGGATCCTTTAATCAGCAATGGCCGGGTTCTTCCTATATTGATCTCTATAGCGGGGGTGAGAACGGCAGGTGGGCCCTGTGCGATTTAGTGCGAGAACTCCATCTTAAGAACATGCCGGTCGTTTTCATGAGCGCATGTGAAGCCGGCCAAATTGCTAATGAAGAAGGCCAGGATTTTATTGGTTTCCCAGGAGCTTTTTTGGAAGCAGGGGCAGCTGCCTGTGTGGGTTCAAATATGCGAATCAATGAAATCCCCGCGGCAATAATTGTTGATCATTTTTATTCGGCTTTGCGTGATGGCGTTGTGAAGAAAGGTCTTTGCAGGCCAAGCCTTGCCCTGTCAGCTGCAATTGCAAAGCTTCGTTCAATGACCCGCTCCGAAATAGACCAATTCCTTATTGAAAAAGCTTCCCAGGTCGAATTGATTGCCGCTCAATATAATTTACTAATGCAAAATAAGGAATCGCTTTATAAATTCTACAAAGGAGCTTGCCCGTTTGATAACGAGGCGCTTTGGGCCGGCTTTTCATGCTATGGGCTAACTGTTTTTCCAATGACAAAAATGTCGTGATCGGCGGATATTCGAGCGAGTACTCTGAAAGCCTTATCTTTACTGGGGAAACAAAGCAAAAGGGCCTCCAGGTCGTTTGGACGTGAAGGCCCCGCTTTTTAATGGCGGATTGCTTGGACTCCAACTAATCCTTCGTCACTTTCCTCATTATCCCGCTGCGCCCATCAACCCTCAAGCGAACGATATAGGTTCCCGCGGGCGCGCGACGCGCATCCCAGGTAGTGGTATACGTCCCAGCTTTTTCTTGGCGGTCCAACAGCGTTGCGATTCGGGCGCCCTTGATGTCAAATACCTGCATGTTTACCGATACAAGGTCCCTGTTTTCCTGAGGAACCGAATAGCTGATGACCATGCCGTTTTTAAACGATTGGAAAACGCTCAATCGCGCTTTCCGCGGGACTTCCCCCGCATGCCCCGGCCCGGCGGCGGACGTGGTATACGCGCTGGTTATGAATACCGAATGCAATGTCGTCACGTTCAGAGCCACCCGTGTAATCGGAGTTCCCGCCTCCGTTACCTGCGTATATTGCGGGGCGGATATCGCGCCTGTATGCGGGTCCCATTGCTGCGGCGTAAAACTTCCCCGCAATCGCGCAAAGGTGTTCACGGTCCCTGATCCGTTATTGCCGAAGAAATAGATGTTCAAGCTGTCTCCCATAACCTTATGGATGTATCGCAACCCTCCGGTCGCCGGTTCGAATTCCACGTCATACACCGCGACCGCATCGTCAAGCGCCGCGAGCATCTTTGCCGCCGTGGCGGTTCCAAGGGAAACCGCGCTTCCTCCATTGGCGTTTTTAAGCGTCTGTCCGGTCACCGGGAACATGGCCTTCGCGGTGTTCACCACGTCCGTATCATGCCCGAATTCCGCCGATTTCGACGGCAGGGTCCCGGTGGCGATCACCTGGCCGCCGTTGTCGTAAAACTGTTTTATTTTCTGTAAATTGCTCCAATTGATGGTCACGTGTCCGGGGATGATGATAACCTTGTATTCCTCATGATTGAGCGTATTATTGAGTTTCATGATTGAGCCGGCAATGGTGCATTTCCCGTCTAAAACCTCGGGATGGATCCAGGTAAAATCACGGTGTATCCCCGATGAAAGAATATTTCCAACCGTATCATAGTCGGCCTCGGGAACGGGTGTGTCCCGCGAGGAGCCGCCCGAACTGCCGAAGTAATATGTTCCCTGACACGTGGCTATCGGGTACAGCACCGCGATATCGGCCACGTGCCGCGCCGGAGGCTGTAACAGAACGCCGCACCTGCCGAACCATTCGTTGTAGGTAAGCGCGGGAACGCTGAAGCAATGTTGCCGCTGGATACCGTCGGCCAATTGTTCTATGGCTTTGCCGTAATCCCCGCCATTCTCGATGGCCACGAGCGTTTTATCCCAGTTATATGCCGCGGAGCTGAAAAATTTATAAAACAAATGCGTGTACGTGTAGCCGATATCATCAACGGTGGGAATCGCCTGATATTTCCAACATTTTATGACATCTCCCGAAGAGCCGACGGGGCAGGTCCAATCTTCGTTGTCTTGATGTCCCGATGACATTATTCCGTGAGTGGAATCCCAGTCATTAATTTGTTTCATGAAGCCCCTGGAATAAATATCCGTTCTCATCCCGAACAAATAATTCCGCGCGGCCTGCGTCTGCGGGCCGATGTTGTACCATAATGCCGGATAATAGGGCCGTGGATTGAAACCGTACTTTTCAATGAATTTTTGATTGTAAAGCGGGGTCCAGGGCCTGCCGCTTCCCTGTTCCAGGCTTGGTTCATCATAAAAGGAGGAACGCAGCGTGTTCCCGCAATATTCGGGCATGCTGTCGGCATAGGGTTGATACGCCATTTTTATGTAGAGGTTGACTGAGACGGAATCCATGTAATCGCATATCACGTTGCCGTCCTTTACGCACTCAAATACTATGACGTCCCACCTTCCCGAGGGAACGCTCCAGGAAAGAGAGGTCCCTTTCACCGAATCGGTAAGGTCAATGAGTTTTACGGGCTTGTCCGCGGTATCCATTGCGACAATGGCCATGAGCGTTGTCGTGGCGGTATTCTGCTGGATCGTTGCGGTGAATGTCGTGGGCCCGGTCACCCAAGTATCGGTTTTATCCAGCCGTTTGATCGTATTATTGGGATAGAGCGTGGCCAGAAGCGGTTCCGCGGGCGGGTTGCAAATTCCACCGTGATTGGCGTTTCCGTTTCCCGCGCTTCCGCTGGGAAATTGATTCTCATCGTATATCGTATAATACCCGCCCAATTGCTTGATGGTAGCCAATGCCAAATGTATACTATGGTACCACGCCGGAGTACGATAATTCGAACAGGTTCCCATTTCACTTACCCCGCCCATTCCGTTTGTCGTTAATAACGTGGTTGCGTTGGAAACCTTGTTAAATCCTACAGGGCGGTATTTCAGCGGCGGGTTGGCGAAATCGCTTTTCAAATCGGCATAACTGAATTCGCCGGAAAAAATGATGCCTCCCAAACAGGCCAAAACCAAGCAGGATAAAAATGATCCTCGCGTTACCATGATAACCTCCCATGACAACTATGAGATTTATAAAACCTCCGTAAAAACGGCTGTTTGGAAAATAATTCTCTATGAAGGACTTATTATAACTATTTCAGGATGAGGTGTTCGAAGGCGCCGCGCCAAGACCTTTTTCCGCGAATTTTTTTCGCATGCCCTCGAAAAAGTCGTTAACGTATTGTTCCTTTTCCGCCTCTTTCTGTTTCGTAAATTCCGTGTCAAGGAATTCCTCCGGTATTTCCCGAATGAACCGGCAGGGCGTGACGGTGAGCGATTTTTTCCTGAATTCCTTGCTTGCCGGATACGAAAGAATGAGCCGTTTACGAGCGCGGGTCATTCCCACGTAAAAAAGCCGCCGTTCCTCCTCAATGCCGCCTTCGGCGATTGCCCTCGGCGACGGGATGACCGCGTCGTCGAGGTTGCACAGGAACACCACGGAGAACTCGAGACCCTTGGCCTTATGAACGGTCATGATGCGAACGCCCTTTTCGGAGGAAGCGTCGTCGTCGGATTCATCATTCTTGACCAAGGCCAGTTCCTGCAAGTACCCTGACAGCGCCGGCGCGCGGTTCTTCATTTTTTTTTCATAGATTTCAAGGCCCCGCAAAATTTCCTCCACGTTTTCCAAGCGCAGCGCGGCGGAGTCATCGTCTTTACTTGCGCGACGTAACAGATGCATATAATCGCATTCCTTTAAAATACCGCGGATAGTCTGCGATAGCTCGCCCTTTGAAAAACCCGAGGCATGAAGGTGGTAAAACGAAATGAAGGCGCTGCAGCGTTCGTGCTGCTGGGGCTGAATGTCGGCGTCGTTGTGGCGAAGCATCGCGTCCCATAGCCCCATGCGGCGGACCGAAGCGAGTTCGTCCAGTTTTTCCATGGTGGTGGCTGAAACGCCGCGATCGGGCACTTTTAAAACGCGCTGCAGGCTCATTTCATCGTTGGTGTTGGCGAAAAAACGCAAGTAGGCAAGCACATCCTTGACTTCTTTTCGGTCGAAAAAACTCATTGCCCCATATACTTTGTAGGGTATTTTATTGCGCCGAAAACCTTCCTCAAATCCCCGCATCATCGCATTGGTGCGCATGAGCAGCGCATGATCCTTTAAAGAATACCGGGATTGTTCCACATGATCGCGGATGGTTTGCGCAATCCAGTCCGCTTCCTCCTCCTCGTCATCGGCCTTATATACCGTAATGGACTCACCATCTCCGGCCGACGCGGTTATGTTTTTTAACGTACGCTTCCGGTTGTGCGAAACAACGGCCATGGCTGCGTCAAGAATCGAACGCGTGGAACGGTAATTAGTGTCTAAAACAACGCTCGTGCAACCCGGAAAGTGCACCGGAAACGAAAGTATGTTGTTAAGATCCGCTCCGCGCCAGGAATAGATACCCTGATCGTCGTCGCCGACGGCCATGATGTTGTTATGGGGAGCAGCGAGCAACCGCGCAATTTTAAGCTGAACGGCATTAGTGTCCTGAAATTCATCAATGGATAAAAATGAAAATCGGTTGCGGTATTTTTCTAAAATATCAGGATGTTTTTCAAACAGTTGCAGCGGTAACAGAAGCAGATCGTCGAAATCAATAGTCTGCCGTTTAAGCGCCGTGGTCCGATAAGTTTTGTAAATCCTTGTGAATCTTGGACTTTCATCGTCTCCTGCAATATAATTTTCAGGATCAATGGAAGCATTTTTTGCGAGGCTAATGGCTGTTGCGATCTCCTCATGCTTGTCTTCCAGCTTTTTACCGCCTGCCATGCGAATGACCTCTTTGAGCATGGTTATTCGCTGATGGTCGTCGAGAATTGAAAAATATTTTTGAACGCCGATGGCTACCCCATCTTCGCGCAAAATTCGGGCGCCAAGGCTATGAAACGTGGAAATAGTCATGGCGGAAGCGGCTTTTGATACCAGTCCGGCTATGCGCTCCTGCATTTCCATGGCGGCTTTATTGGTAAAAGTGACCGCTAAAATTTGGCTTGGCTTACAGACTTTTTCATGGACTAATCTTCCGATGCGATTGGTTAGCACACGCGTTTTTCCGCTACCCGCGCCCGCAAGGACCAAAAGAGGGCCATGATTATGAAGAACAGCTTTCTGCTGGCTTTTATTGAGTCCATGGGTAAATAATAATGACATACGTTCGAGAAAATCCTTTAAAGGGCATTCAAAATACTTCGCAACGAATTGAAATAGATGGATAATATATACCGGAAAGATTAAATATTCGACTAAAGACTTGCTCATATAATACCGATATACATAGTGTACGACAGGACGCCCCCTATCCAGGGATGGAGAATGAAGTATGGGGAAAGACCAGGGACGGACAGACTTCCAGGGATGGAAGAAAACCCCTTCTATACAATGGAAAAAAAAGGGGCGGCTGAAATGAGGTGATCTTATGGAAATAAAACGTGTTGCGGATGCTTATCAGGCGATGGCCTACGAACCATCGACCGCGAAAATCAAAAAGTCCGCGCCCGCCAAACCGGCGGAAATGAAAAAGGAGCAGGTGGAACTATCCGAGAAGTCGCAGAACCTGCAAAAAGTCAAGGAAGCCGTCAAGGCCGCCCCGGAAATACGAATTCCAATGGTGGAAAAAATAATGGAGCGGATCAAAAACAACGATTACCCTATCGATACGCACCTTGACGAGGCCATTAACAATCTGCTTAAACAAAGAATCCTCTAACCCGCCGCGCGGATCAGACGAACGCGCTGATCGCAAAAAAAAACCCCTGAGCTCCGTGCAAAGGGGGTTTTTTTCTTGCTTTTTCATGTTCCCTAAGTCATTTTAGCAACCTATATTAACCTCGACCGCTCCGACCTTTTCGTGCCCGGGTGGTGGAACAGGTAGACACAAGGGACTTAAAATCCCTCGGTCGCAAGGCTGTGCCGGTTCGATTCCGGCCCCGGGCAATCTAAACCTCTTCTCACTTTTCCATGGAATTTTTTTTAATGATTTGATTACTACCAAAAAAAGTGGTATATTATAAATATGCGTTTTACCGTTACAATGAAACGGTCGGTCTTAAAGGCAATCGGAAAATTGCCGGAAGCCGTTCAGGAGCGGTTCAGGGCGCTTTCACGAGTGCTTGAAGCGGAAGGCCCGGCCGGGCCGCACGCATGGAAAAACTACAGTAAATTGTGCGATAACGAATATCATTGCCACTTGAATTATTCTTACATCGCTTGTTGGCGGTATGAGAAGAAAACCATTATCATAGAGGTGTACTATGTCGGTAGCCGTGAAGACGCGCCATATTGAAAGGCACCCGACCGTTAAGCGGTCGGGAGTTATCCTTCGTTTTCGTCCGCGTACTCCCGCACGGATTATTAATCATATTGAGCGGGAATACCGGGATTATCTCATCAGTGATGATGAATTAATCATATGGGATGAAACCGAGCTTGCCCGAAAGATCGATGCGCGTATGACGCCTGGAAAATATCTTCGACACCTCCGGGATGCGCAAGGATTGACTCAACAGGACATAGCCGTCAAAACCGATCACCGTCCAACTTACATTTCGGACATGGAAAACGATAGGCGACCGATAAGCAGGATGATGGCGCGAAAGCTCGCTACGATCTTCAACGTGTCTCCGGCGGTGTTTATTTGAAATTAAAATGGGGATGGATCACGCCCTACGGCGGTCGAAAAGGCCGGAACCTTTCCGCCCGGCCCTTTCCCTCTCACACCATAAGTGGAATGCCCGGAATGGGGCAAAGATGACTTCAAAAGAAAAATGTGACTACTGCTTATAATTCTTCAAAAATCGCTGCAACCTCCCCAACGACTCCTTCAAATCCTCCACCGTAGGTAAAAAAACTATCCGGAAATGGTCGGGATGCGGCCAGTTGAAGCCCTTTCCCGCCACGAGCAGCACCTTTTCCTCGTGCAAAAAATCATACACGAATTTCTCATCGTTTTTAATTGAAAACTTTTTCTGGTCCAGCCGTGGAAATACGTAGAACGCCGCCTTGGGACGAACGCACGTCACGCCCGGGATTTTCGCCAGCATGTTCATGCACATATCGCGCTGCTTAAACAACCGGCCCGTGGGCGCGATGAGGTCGTTGATGCTTTGATGGCCGCCAAGCGCGGTTTGAATGATGGCCTGCGCGGGCACATTGCTGCAAAGCCGCATCGACGACAGCAAATTGAGGCCCTCGATGTAATCCTTTCCGGCTTTTTTATCGCCGCTTACCACCATCCAACCGGAACGGAAGCCCGCGATGCGATAGGCCTTGGACAACCCGGAAAACGTCACGAACAGCACGTCGTCGGCAAGCGTCGCTGTTGACACATGCGTAGCGCCGTCGTAGCAAATCTTATCGTAGATTTCATCGGAAAAAACGATGAGATGGCGCTCCTGGGCGATTTTCACGATCTGCTTAAGCGAGTCGGCGGGATAGAGCGCGCCGGTGGGGTTATTGGGGTTGATGACCACGATGGCCTTGGTTTTCGACGTGATCTTCTTTTTTATATCGGCGATGTCCGGGTTCCATTCAGATTTTTCATCGCACAGATAATGCACCGCCTTGCCGCCCGCCAAATTAACCGCCGCAGTCCACAGCGGATAATCGGGCGCGGGAACCAGCACTTCCGTGCCCGAATTGCACAGCGCCTGCATCACTAAAACGACAAGTTCGCTGACGCCGTTACCCGTGTAGATGTCTTCGATGGTGACATCCCGAAGGTTTTTTTCCTGGTAATACTGCATAATCGCCTTGCGGGCGGAGAACAGCCCCTTGGAGTCGCTGTAACCGTCGGAATCACGCAAATTGAGGATCATATCGTGGATGATTTCGTCGGGAGCATGCAGCCCGAAAGGCGCCGGATTTCCGATGTTGAGTTTTATAATGGTAAGCCCTTCATCCTCCATCCGCCTGGCCTCGTCGAGCACCGGACCGCGGATGTCATAAAGAACATTGTCGAGCTTGCTTGATTTTTTAAAGTTACTCATGATGAAAGAAGCCTTTCTTTAATTAGTTTCATTTTTTGGGGTGAGGTTCGCGAACCTCACCGCATTAATATACATTAGTAAATGCCCTCCATTAAAACAGGAAATTCAGGAAATTATAGGTCCGTCGACCACAATTTCTATCTTCGCTCAGCCACGCGGTTGTATTTTTAGGGATTGTCCAAAATAAAATAAAGGAAATTCAATGCGGTTTTTATCAAACGCCGTAGTGTTAATGCTTGTTTTTTACGTCCCACGGCTTCCAGCGGCTACGAACGCCGAAGGCTGGCATTTGCTCATGGAAAACAAGCCCGCGGAGGCCAAGGATATTTTTCTGAAAAATATAACCGACAAGGACAAGCATGCTTCGGCGGAGGCGTTCCGAGGCCTTTCCGAGGTAAGCGATTTCATGGGCCGGGACGATGATGCTTGCAGGTACTATTTCCAGAGCGGACTCGTTGAAAATAATGCGCATATTTTTTCCGCTGACATAATGAAAGCCTACCAATTCAGCCGCAATGCGTCAGGCGCTTCCTTAAAGGAAGGCTACCGTTTGCTTTCCGACTTTTCGGGAAATTCAGGTATCTTTAACGGAGAATTCAAGGACCTGCTTGCGGAGCGGTATTTGAACGACGGCGAAATCCGTAAAGCCGAAAAAATCGTCGCCTCCATGGGAAGTATCAAAACATGGATGATGATCGGTCCGTTCGACAACATCTCAAACTCGGGATTCAGCGAAGCGTATGCTCCCGAATCGGAAATCAACTTTTCAAAAACGTATCCCGCCAAGGACGGGAACATGGCCAAGTGGAGTCTTATCGACAATCCCGCGGCCACCGGTTGGATTTTTCTGGAACATCACACCAGCGCGCTGAACGCGGTTTTTTATTTTTACTGCACCGTGTCCTCCGACCGGCAACGTCAAGCCGTTCTCGCGTTCGGGGCATCGGGATCGTTCAAGATCTTTTTCAATGGGTCCATGGTCCTCGCCGACTCGGTTTTCAGGAATACGGGCATCGACATGTTCATGCGGCGGGTGCCACTCGTCAAGGGAGCCAATTCACTTCTTGTCAAATTGTGCCATGAAGGCGGCTCCAGAGCTTCGGGGGAGGGCAGGCTTTCCAACTTCAATCTGCGATTTCTCGACGATGCCTTTGAACCGATAAAAAACGCCGCCTATTCCACTTCGGCCGCGCCGCCGGCGAGCGGAGCCGTTACATCGGCTTACGATTCATATGCTCCTTCGCCCCTGGCCGATTCCATCTTGAATCCGCTTATAAGCGGATTGAAAAAAAACGACGATGACCTTGATGCGGCGCTGCTGTGCATGCACGCTTACAACGGCATGGAAAAAACCGATGAAGGCCAATTGCTCGCGCAAAGATTTCTCAAGCGATATCCCAACAGCAGCCTTTTGCGCCGGCTTTACAGCGAATCGCTCGCGCGTTCGAAAAAATTCACCGAAAGCCAAACGGAGTTGAAATCAGCCTATACTTTATCCCCGCAAAACCATGCGGCCTGGTCGAATGAACTCTACACCATCGCGAAAAACGCGGACCCGCGGAAGGTCCTTGAATTCATCGAAAATTCCCCGCGATCCTTATCCTCCACATTGGACGCGCTTCTATCGTCCTTTAACGCGCACGCGGAATTGGGCAATAGGGCCGAGGCGCTTAAGGACATCGGCCACATCGAAAAAAACCATTCATCGGAATACGCCGCGCTCACTACCCTTGCGGGCCTCTATATGCAGCAAGGCGAGGCAAAAAAGGCGGATGCTTTACTAAAGAAATACCTCGAACATGAACGAACCGACGTGACGTTGTATAAAACCCTGGCCAATAACGCCCTCAAGCGAGGCAGCGTTGAAAAGGCGACGGAATTCATACAGGAAGCATTGCGCTATTCACCGTGTAACGCGGAGCTGTACTATTACCTTGCCGATATGTCCTATTCCCTTAAAAAGTACGACAAGGCCAAGACATATATCGATCTATGCTGCTCAATCAGGCCCGCGGACGCCGGCGCGCTCAATCTGAAGGGAAATATCCTGATATCGCTCGATGAAAAGAAAAAGGCCCGGCAAGCCTTCGGCGACGCGATAACCTTTACCAGCGATGATTTTAACGCCTGGGAAAATCTGCGGACCTTGAACGACAAACCATCGCTGGAGTCCTTCGCGCCGCTTCCGCCCGTCGACAGCCTCATCAAAGCGAGCGCGAACTGGAAATACAGGGACCATGAAAACGGCGCGATTCTTTCATATATCGACGACGTCTTTTTTTACCCCAGCCGCTGCTCGCGGCAACGCACTTTCATGGTCGTACGCCTGCCCACGCAAAGCGCCATTGACACATGGAAGGAACGGACCATCGGCTACAACGATTACTTTCAGACCGTTTCCGTTGAACGGGCGCTCTCCTATTCGGCCGGCGGGAAACAAATCCAGGCCGACGTTGACGACAACAAAATCGTTTTCAAGACCCTTCAACCCGGCGACTGCGTTGTACTCGAATGGTCGATTAAAAACTTTTTCATGGGTGAAATGGCCCGGCACGTCTACGGCGATGAGGATTTTCAGCTTTCCTTTCCCGTGTCCGACAGCCGACTGAGGCTTATAACGCCCACGAGCGACACCATTCCCTATCGCGTCTACGGCGACTCCATTACCATAACCACAACGCTCCACGACGATTACCGGGTAACGGGGTTTTCCAGGGAACCCTACAAAAGCATTCTTGACGAATCGTATATGGCGGCGGACTGGCCGGCCCATAAAAAAGTGACGTACTCGACCTTCGGGGGCTGGGCCGATATCGTCAAATGGTACGAAGGCCTTACGCGGCGGAAAAACGACAATACGCTGGAACTCAAGGCCCTTGCGGACTCCTTGTTCGCGCAATGCTCCACGCCCGAAGCCAAGGTCGCCCGGATGCACTCCTATATTACCGGTTCGATCCGGTACAGCTATGTTCCGTTCAGGCAATCCGGGTGGATTCCCCAGGACGCCCACGACGTACTCGCCACGAAAATCGGCGATTGCAAAGACATGGCGTCGCTGGGAAAGAGTCTCTTGACGCACGCCGGGGTTCCCTCCTACCTCGTCCTTGTCAATACGACCGCGCGGCAATTCACCGACCACGCCTTTGTCGGGCCCGATTTCAACCATTGCATCCTCTGCTGCGTCATCAACGGAAAGGACCGGTTCGTAGACCTCACCGACAATAATTTATCGGTTGCGACGCTGCCTAAAGACGACCAAGGCGCCATGGCGCTGGTCATCAGGCCCCAAACCATCGCCGCCATCACCTTGCCTTTTGATAAACCGGAGAGCCGGACGAAACGAAGAAACATCATCGCCTCGGTGGATAAAACCGGCACGCTTAAGGAGCGGGGCGTCACCCTGCGCACCGGCGTTTACGCGGGCCAGTACCGCGAGCTGTTCCGCTTCGAATCCGATGAAAAAAAACATTCCCTCATGCGGCAGATTCTCGCCCGTTACTACCCCGACATGACCCTGGACTCCTTTGCGATCGATAGTCTGCTGAATACGGTGAGCGACTCGCTCAATTACCGCTATGCCTACACCGCGAAAAACGCGGTGAACTTCAGCGGCGCAACCGCGATTGTAACGTTGCATGTTCCCGACGCCATTGAACCCGACGAATATCCGGTGGAGGAAAAAAGGCAATTTCCCATCGACCTTTCCCGGGCGGATTATGACGTCGGTTTTCAAGAAACCCACGGTGAAATTTCATTTCCGCAAAGTTGGAAACCCATAAGTCTTCCGCAAACAGTAACCTTGAATTCACCCTTCGGTTCCTATGCCATCGCTTTTAGTCAAAAAAGAAACATCCTTATCTATAACCGCAAGGCGGTTTTCAACTTCAATAAACAAATCCCCGCGGAAAACTACGCGCAATTGCGCGGGTTCCTCAATGCGGTATCGAAGGCGGACGCGGTTCAATTGCTTTTTTTCACGAAATGAAATTCAGCTCTCATTAGTTGCCGTAATTGAATTAACATATTGAATAACAATAAGATGTGTGACCATGCGTTGGGTGATCCCTTCATGTCCGCCGTTTAAAAAGATCACATCTCTTTACATTAAGGCAGTGATTATAACATCAGCTCTGCCGCTGTTGAAGGGCATCTGGGGCACTTTTTAATTTTGGCCAAAAATGTCCTTGATTTTACAAAATTCCATTATATATATTGATTTGTAAAGGATCGTTGGGGCGAAAAGACTCAACATTGTTGTATTTGAGATTTGCAGTGTTCCTAATGCAAAATCTATGCCGCAAATTATGACGAATGATGGGAGGAAAAGATGCGTGAAAGACCAATGAAACCGTTGTTTAAAATTCTTTTTGTACTCTTAATTTTAATAGGAATACTATGTGTCGGTTGTGATCTTGTTCGTTACACGGGTGAGGAACCGCCTTACCCAAATAAACTGAGTACTAAGGATTCGCTGGCTGTTAGGGCAATTTTGGATGCGAATGGATTGGACACAGTAAAGGTTCATGATATTGTGTCGTTTTTTGAAAATTCCAACTACATAGCTAGTATTAGATTGAGTTCATTTTCATTAAAAAGGTTCGTTTTCAGCAAATACTTTGATAGCCTGGCTCTTCCTCTTTCCTACCTTGGGCTGCAAAACAATCAAATTGATACGCTTATTATACATGATTCTATTAATTCAAGTTCTGCCAATTCATATTTTACAATTTATTTACAACATAACAATCTCCGAGTTATCCCTAATGATATTAAAAATATTAAAAATACTTTAGAACTATATCTGGATTATAATCAAATTCGTACGCTTTCAGATAGCATCGTTCATTGCAATATTTCCTATATTCATGTTGACTATAATAGCCTTTGCAATATTCCCGACTCAATTGCACAATGGATAACCAAAAACTGCCGTGACAGTACCTGGAAAACCACCCAAACATGTAATTGATATATGTTAAAACTATGAAAATCATCATAAAAGGAGGAAGCGCCATGGTTAATCGAAATGGTTTGATAATACCGTTTTTAATGGCGGCATTTTACTCGTCCATGGTAGGTTCTCCCTGCATGGCCTCCGTCACCATCGGCGGCATGAGGTTCGACAGCGCCGTTGTCAACGATAACGCGAGCCAGGCGACTCCCGCCAACTATTCCTGCACGCAATCCGGCGGCGCGATAACGCTATCCGGCCAGCAGCCGAGAACAACAGCCAACGTGACGTACTTTTACAACCATGCCTCGCATGGCGATGAACGGAAATTCATGGTCGGCATTAATATTTCCAGCCTTTCCGATACGAATTCCCTGGCCGGAATCATGTATTATTCCGGACCATTCGTTTCCTCAGTGAGTGAGCAATGCTGGTGCAGAATTGGAATTACCCGAAACCGCAGGGTATACATGGAATCCCATAATTTATGCGATCCTCCGCAAAAAATACTTTTATGCACCCTTTCGGTTGCCGTTACCACTGCGTATATAATGGCTAAAATAGAACATGGGGACCTCAATTATTATTTATCTAAAACGCCGGTTATTTCCGATAGTGCCTTGCGGATAGGATGGCCCATGTATTTTTCCTACGAGCATTCCTTCGGTTTTTTTCTTGAGCCCCATGTCACAACGGGTTATGAAAGGGCTGTTTTCAATTCAGTGTAATTAACATTCAGAAAGCGAATCTCCGCAATGCCCCGTCATATATTTTGACCGTTTATTGTGCTCCAAAATCCCGCTTTGCGCTTTTAGCTACGATCATTTAAGGCGCTGAATTTATTTAAAATAAACCTTTATTTATTAAACGCCTGGGTTTATACTTATAGTAAAGACTCGATTATCAATAAAGGAAGGACCGTGCCATGCTGAATCGAATTACTATCATTTTTGAGATTTTGGGTGCAATGATTTTCATGTCAGCCGGGAATGTTTTTGCCGTTAAATCGAATGGTTTCAAAGAAAACAAACATTTTCCATTCATTTTATCAAACATCATCAATCAAAAAGCAAGTTTATCGAAATCAATGTCATCCCCATCAATAATAACACGTATGGTTCGTGATTCAGTGGCAATTTATGATTATATTAAAGGTGCATACATGCCTGGAGCCGTTTTGACCTATACTTATTCAAATAATGGATTCATCACATCATTAGAACAGGACATACTTAATGATTCCTTGGCATCTGAGGCATCGTTTATAAACGTGAAAAATTTATTTTCAACGGATGCTTCCGGTAATATCACCGAAACTATCGTACAAATATGGAGCAACAATAAATGGAACAATTCCGATAAAGAAATGGAAACTCCCTATTTGTCGCATAGTTATACCGCTAATGGGTATTATCATTATTCGACATGTCAATCAGTTGGATTTTTTTGCACAGTAAGCCAATCGGATCAACAATGGGATACGTTAACAAATAAATGGACAAATTATATAAGGGACACCCTAATAATCAAAACCAATAATATGGCAGTAGTTCTTTTCCAAACTTGGGATGCCGTTAAAAATTCATTTATAACTAAGCAACTTGATTCCATTTTTTTTTCAGAGAACCATGTGAATAAAGCTATTATAACTAACTATTTCGATTCCGATACGACAAAATCCGTTTATTCCGGAATCTATAATGAAAACGGGGATGAAATTGAGGATACACAACTTTTTTATACATGGAATTCGCAAAGCACAAATTGGGAGTATTATTGTAAAATAAAACATTTTCAATCCTATGATAGTCACGGCAACTTAATTCAAGCGATAGAGCAGGATTCAATCGACCATCTGGTTCCTCTTGATAGTTGTGGCAAATTCATATTTGCTTACACCTATGATAATTCAGGTAATATAATTACACGGGTTGATTCAATAAATTGGCATGATTTTTCTCCCAAGCAAATCCACTTTTACAAATACCAAACATTCCCATTGGCAGCCATGCCAAATAAAAATGTTGTGAATTCTAAAAATTATTCCATTGAAATTTCCCTTAATGGTTTGATTAAAACAAAAATACCTATTTTAATTGATCTGTATACAATTTCAGGGAAACATATCTCAATGCTATCAGTAAATTCGACGGGTTCACTTTGGGACTTCTATAAGAATCAAGGAGTTAGGATTAACAAAGGGATTTATCTGGTAAAAATACAAGAGGCAAAAACATCATTTGTTGTTTGGCATGAATAAAGAAGTATTCTTTCCCTGATAATAAAACGGGGGGGGAAACGTTTTAGGCGCATAGCCGCTTTTAATTCGATTGTTTTAAGCCTAATGCATTGAATAATAATAAGATACTTAATAAATTGATTTCTAAAATATCCTTACAAATTGCTTAAAAAAAGCCTACCTCTTGACTTAGAGGTATAGCTTTTGTTGTCAGCTCTGCTTCTATTGGTGCGCATTTGAGACTCTTTTTAATTTTGGCCAAAAAAGTCCTTTTTTTAATAAAATCCCGTGATATATACTTGATTGTAAAGAATTATTGGATTAAAAAGTTCCGGTTTGATTAAATGATATTTGGGGAGAGTAATCGATGCAAATAATTAGGAAGCGCCAAGTAAGCAAGATTATCGCGCATTTAATTTTGATTGCGGTTTTTTTAATCGGTTGCGACATTTTAACCAATGGTGGAAATGAACCGCCTCCCAAAAATGATTTAAGCACTAAAGATTCTTTGGCGGTAAGGGCAATATTGGATACTAATGGATTAAATAATGTAAAAGTTAGAAAAGTAATTTCCTTAGCTAACAGCAGAGTTGGAGTTATTAGTCTTGACTCAGTAGTTTTAAAAAAATTCATTTTTACTAGCTCATTTGATTCATTAGGTGGAGGAACTACTCTTAACATATTTAATAGTCAGCTTGATTCAATAATTATTCTTGATACCCTTAATTTGCAGTTAACACTTCAAATTTCTAATACAACATTACGGAGTATTCCTAATAATATCTCTATGTTAAAGGGGCCAATTTCTTTTTATTTACCAAATAATAAAATTCAATATATCTCTTTCGAAATCATGAAATGCAATGTTAGGTATATTGATGTCCAATATAACGCGCTATGCTCTGTATCGGATTCATTAAATAGTTGGATAATAGCAAATAGCCGTAATAGTTCTTGGCGGAGCACACAAAATTGTCATTAATCTGGTTCTTAAATAAAAACGTATCAAGGAGGCTTTTGTTCCATGTGTAAAAGAAGTAATAGTGCCTGTAAAATATCCTTTTTGCTCTTTTTATTGACCATATTTTGTTTTACAAGCCTGGCATCCATCAGCGTAAACGGTGTAGTTTTCGACAGTGCAGTTGTTAACGACAATGCAAGGCAAGCGACTCCTTCCAATTATTCCTGCATTCAGTCTGGCGGGACGGTTACCTTGTCTGGTCAGCAGCCGAAAAGTACCGCCAACGTTACCTATTTTTATAACCATGCATCACAGGCAAGTGAATGGAAATTCATGGCCGGCATCAACTTCAGCAATCTTACCGATACAAATTCCCTAATGGGAATAATGTTTTATTCCGGCAATCTGGTTGCCGGGGCCGGAGATCAAGGATGGTACAGACTCGGTATAACAGGAAACCGCAGGGTTTATCTCGAAACTCACAATTTTTGCGATCCGCCCCGAAAGGACCTGCTATGTACCCTCAAGATAAACGTTACAACCGCATATATAATGGCGAAAATAGAAAGTGGAATGCTCAGTTTCTTTGTTTCCGATGCACCTATTATTACCGGAAACGAATTGGAAGTTATACAAATCGGATCACCAATTTATTTTCCTTACAGTCATTTATATGGTTTTTTTCTTGAACCCCATGTGACCACAGGTTTTGAACGGGCTGTTTTCAATTCAATGTCGATAATTCCTAGAAATTCTACAAACGGCATCAATTCACTAAATAATTATACAGTTCCCGGAGTTTCCGGTCTTTCTGATTGGTCCTCTATTACCTTGCCGCCAGGTTTCTTTAATACACCCATGAAACTTATCCGGGATATACGAAGCAAATACATAGGAGGAACGGATAAATTTGCTGATCCTCTCCAGCGAAGACTTTTTACTAATATGGTAAACATGAAAAATAATTACACCGTGATGCCTATAACCGGCAGTGAATTGCAATGTATTGATTTAAGCATACATAACGCTCAAATTTACCTTGCGGATATTTTGGATTCCCTGATTACTGGAAATATACGAAAATATCCATCTCAATCGACGGCATTTCAACTTTATTTCGGTTTTAGCCTCAATGATCTATTACAACAGGGCATTGATTTGGTAAATGCTTGTCACGCTGCAACAGAAACGCATTGGTATGATTTTTTTAATCCAATCGAACCTTTTACACGCCTTTACAATATTGGCGATTGCGGTTCAGATATTATCGGATTATGGCTTAAATATAGCGCTATCATGCAGACATTCGGCGATAAAGATAACATTATAATGGACGGAGCGCAATATATTGAAAATCTCGCGCTCATGGCTCTTTTAGACCGAAATTTCTATAACACTTATTATATTTGCATTAATGGATATTTTGAACTGGTCCGCGCCTTTATTAAAAAAGCCGCGCCGGTCTATAGTAACAATAATATTCCCATGAAGGTTTATTCCGCCCTTGCCCTTTGGGACCTTGCACATAATACAACTACATCATCGGCTACCCTTAATTTGCTGTTGAAAGACAGGTTCATGGATGGCGGCGCCTATGCTGAAGGTTCTCATTATCTTGATTGGCTTAACAAAGAGCTTTTACCGTATTATTTTATTTCGGCATACAATGACTGGCTTCCGACAAATCTGCAATTGACGAGCGTAAAGAATTCTGGGTATTGGCTGTTGAACATGGCCGATAAATCCGGGATAATAGCACCGATTGATGATGGAACAAATGATGAACATTTCTGGCTTGCACCTTATTCTTATTTTAATAATGACAATGCATTCAAGGAATATGATACGAGCTCCTATTCCTACAATGAGCCATTAAAATTTCTTACTTACCCGCCACAGAATTATCCTGGACATTTCACGGTAAATCCTATTGGCGTTTATGAGGGTATTGGAAAAATCAACTATAATAGTTCTACCGATAGCGAGGAAATCAGCGTAACTTTACCCACGGAAACATCGGGAAAAATAAAAGAAAAAGGCAGTAGTCACGATCAGGAGGATGATGGAAGCATTTCTGTTCGTAGACATAAGCGAGGCGATCCTTTTATTTCAGATCTTATTATTGATCCCGGCTATGCCGGATATTTACATAAAAGCAAAGAAGAATACTTTGATAACCATAATACAGTCCAAATCACTTCGCTTACACATGGAGGCATTGACGCATGTCCGATTGGTACTCTCGATACATGCATGAAAATTGCAAGCCAAGCATTGGGGATAGATATAAATGGGACTGCGGATGGACTCCTTGGCGCGGTAGTTTTATTTGTTTGTGCAAACCCAGTGACCGAGGCAATCCTTCCAATGCCATGGTCAACAATACCTATAGTTAATTATTATGGTGACAAAAAAAACCAAAAGGACTCAACCAATAGAATAGGAGCAGGCGGACCGGGATATTCCGATATGGTTAAGGTTTATTCCAATGGATTTCAGGCAAAAATTACCTATGACACAAAAACTGATTATGCTCTGCGCTCAGTTTTGCATATTGATGACGATATTTTCGTAATTGACCAAATTTCTTCAAATAGTGGTGATTATGCTGTCCATTATAATATGCCCCCCAATACGACAGGTTCAAATAATATTTACATTGGAATTGATTCAACCAATGTTTCAAAAATACGGCTTTCCGAGTTTTGTTCGGATAACCTTAAGCCAACAATTTTGCAAAACGATTCCTTTGGAATCAATGGACAAGATATTAATCGTCTTCATGTTTCAAGCGTCAGGTTTTCCAATGACCGCACTAATCTTCCTGGACCGGGGTCCTTTTGTAGCTTTTTAACTACCCTCGAACCAGCGAGCGCTTTATTTGGTTTTGGGGCTGCATATACACCCGTTTCCGGCAATACAGGCAGCGCACAGATTTGTGTAAGCAGGCAAATAAACGCAAATGTCTGGAGATATGTTTTTGTTAATACTGTGACTAATGACGTAGGTGGCCCTCTAACTATTCCTGCACGTTCCGGATGGCATTCCATATTCAGCACGGATGCTCAATATGGTGTCATTGATTTTGACCGTACTACGCAAAGCTATATCTTAACACATACAAATTTATATTTAGGGACTTATGCAAGATATAACGGGAATAATGCTCCATTTAATAAAGCAACAATCAACCCTTCCGCAATTCAAACGAAAGTATTTGGAGGTTCTGGAAATACGGGGACTGCTTCATATATCCCATCCACAAAAAATATTTCACTTGTTGCGCAAAATTATGCAAGCGGCAAAGCGACAAATGGATACACTTTTGGATACTGGTATGTGGAAGGTGACTTTGATTTATCATTCCCATTGCCTATGATTTACAATTTTGGTCGCAGACCTGGTTTTTTAATAAAAACTTCACTCGTAGGAAATGATCCAAAAGATCTGTGGCTTCAAGAAAAACTGTACGATCCATGTGCGGCGTACTGTGCGGAATTTTCGAAAACAAATCCTGGGCAGACTTGTTATTGTGAAGGACAAGGCCCTCAGTACGATCGAATATGGGTCTGTTATGGCGCTGATACTGTATATAATCCATATTGGCCTTATAGAAATGATGCTAATAGCAATTACAGATGCAAGCGGATAGGAAACAAAATTGAACTATTTGCAAACACTTTAAAAGTAGCGAGTATCCCCGCTGATTCTCCATTTGTATATCTTGGATATACTTTTTGGAAAGGTTCTGCACAGCCTGATACGGCGCATTTCGATACATTGTCAAACACATCATCTGTTGCCAATTTAACAAAGAAAGCCACACTAACCGCTCTCGGCTATACGACCAACGGCCAGCCTGTTTCCGGCTGGGATCTTAATTCCCAAAACGGTTATATATACTCGACTACAATGGGTGATTCGGCACGGCAAGTTTCAATATCGTCCCCCCAAATCACAACGAACAGGAATAATAACGGCGGTACAACTATTGAATGGATGGCCCAATTCCCAGCCTGGTATTACAATCAGGACTTCAGCCAAAATAACCGCCTGCAAATCGACATAACAACGAGTAGCGGCACAAACGGATATTCCCTTGTTTTCATGCCTACGGCGGATAATTCCCATCCCATTCCTTACGATTTTCAATTAAAAAAAACCGGCCTGTTGGGCGCATTGTCGCAATTGAATTCAGGTACTATAACGCCTCTCAATGACACTACATGGGTGAAATTCAGGGTCGATATTCTTCCGACCCCTTCGTCCGGCGGCGCCGGAGAAATAAAAGTTTATTACGACCCAAGTGACGGAATGGGTTATGTAAGAGAACTAAGCGTTATCGACACATCATATTCGGATTTTCGTAACCTGACTTTTACATATAGTACCGGAAAATCTCCGGACAATTACACGGTCCGCATCAGTGATATCAATGTAACTCAACTTAAATCCGAGTTCGGGCTTCCGGATTATCGGTATTCCCTTATACCGGTTCTCGACAGGGTGATCTATAAAGGCAGTGGAACCTGGAATGCAACCTTCGGATATACCAATCCCAATGCTGTTTCAATTACAAAATCCATTGACCCAACCAATGGATTTACGTATAAAGGAACGGCAAACCTGAACTACGGGCAACCGACTACTTTTAGCCCAGGAACTGCTCATTCGGTTTTCAATGTTGATTTCGACGGCAGCAATCTTGTTTGGACGCTCGACAGTTTTTCGCTGACTGCGGTCCCTACATACTTGCTGCGCTTGGAAATGAAGGACAACGGGGTTTCGGAAAACAATATCTCCAAACCGCAAATTCGCTTGACCAATATCGGGACTCAGCCGATATCCGGTTTCAGGCTGCGATTATGGTTCTCACGGGAAGAATATTTCAGCCAGCAGATCATCGCCGATAAATACTATGTAAACCCATCAGGCATCACGCTGTCGCAAGGAGTGCATCCGTCAAATGCGAACATTGTTTTTGTCGACGTAAATTATCCGACGAGTTTCCAATTAGCTGCGGGGGCGAAAACCACCGATGACGGGGTGCAACTGGGCGTGCATTTCAACAATTATTATCCGGGACAATGGACTAAATCGAACGACTGGTCATGGCAGGGAATTACCGGCGCATTTTCCGAAACAAGGAACGTGACGATATACAACCAAAACGGCGATTTAATTTATGGTAATGAACCCAATTCCTCGGCAACTCCCCAACCTCCGTCACTGTCAATGGCTGATGTTTTCGGTTTTGAAAAGCTCAACGGTTGGATTGCGCCGCTCGGCAGCAATAGCTTGAATACCACGAATAAAACGCAAGGGGCTTCTTCCCTAAAAATGACCGGGGGCGGGTATCAGACAATCAATTCAATAGACATGCCAACGGCAAATATTACCGGTGAAACATCGAAGCTTAAAGTTGATATCTATATAGGTTCTACTCAGCCTAATCCGTATTGGATCGGCGCATTGCAATTGTTCGCGTCATGCCCGTCGGCAGGGCTTTATAATGCATATCTCGGTCAAAGCGAATTGACCGGAAAGCCTTATAATGCTTTCAGCACATTGAGTTTTACAATCACTAATGACGTATTGGCCGTATTACGCGGCACGTATACGGATTTCAGTTTCAAGTGGGCGCTCAATACGAACGCGAATTCAGGACCGTATTCTTTGGATAATATGAGGTTTGTTACCCCATGATTTCATGGCACCCCAGGCAGGCTATGCCTGGGGTGCCATGATGGCTGCCACGGCACTATCGTGCCGCTTTTAAGAATCACGGCTATGCCGCTATTTTAAAAAGCCACCAGCTTTGCTGGTGGATGCTTACTGTTTTATAGCGGAATCAATTTTTTAATTATGGGAGTATTCATTGTTTAAAATCATATTTTCTTTTTAAGGAGGTCCGTCTTGATTAAGTCAAAACGTTTTTTATCCGCAATTGCTTTGTTGGTGTTTTCGTTTTCCGGTTATTCGCAAATCTCTTTTTCGCCTGGTTTCTCGGCGGGATTAAACGTTTCCAATTTCAGAGCGACGGATTCGGCGGGGAATGCCGCTGAACCGGAGCCGAAATCATTGACGGGGTTCCAAGCCGGCGTATTCGCCGAAATCGGAATCCTCGGCTTTTTCTCCGTAGTTCCCGGCTTGGAATACTCGCAACGCGGCGCCACGGCCGTGGATACCGTTAATTTTAAAATCGTCAGTTCGTTTGATTATTTGACCGTTCCCGTATTGCTGAAATTCAAATACGGCGCGTTACCAATAAAACCGTTCCTTGCCGTTGGTCCGGAACTCGGTTTTTTATTGAGCGCCAAATCAAAGATACATCAGGTTTTTATGACAAGAGCCATTGACACAACATTTGATGTAACCGATTCAGGCGCTTCGACCGATTTTGGATTAAAAATTGCCGGAGGAGCGGAGTTGGACCTTGGAAAAATCGCGCCCTTTATTCAAGCGTCATATTATTTCGGTTTTTTAAATATCCAAAAGCATTCAAATGGCGATTTTACCACTCTCAATAGATTATTCAATATCCAGGCCGGTTTGCGTTTTAAACTATAAGGTATCAACAATCCAAGTTTTCTAACGAAATTCATTCCACGTTTAAAAAGTCCCTCGTGAGTGAACTTTTAAAATATTTTAATACAATTTATACTTTCACTCAATCAAACAGGGCTCAATCCATAAATATTCTATTTGAAGCATATAAGCATTTGGCACGGATAATTTTTGCCAAGAATATCTTATACGGCTTAAGCGGATTAGTAAATTCGATTGGCGCCTATTTCAAGACAGGAATACTACATGCCCCAGGAATCATTGCAGGTTGGACAAAAATTGGAAGGCTTCACCGTTGAGCGAATCGAGGAGATAGCCGAACTCAGAAGCATTGCCCGGATTTTCCTCCACGAAAAAAGCGGGGCGCGGTTAGCGCATCTTCTTAACGACGATCCCAACAACCTTTTCGCCGTGGCCTTTCGCACGCCGGTGTCGGACCACACGGGCGTGCCGCACATTCTTGAGCATTCGGTGTTGTGCGGGTCGCGAAAATTTCCCATCAAGGACCCTTTCCAGGAACTGCTGAAAGGTTCCCTGCAAACATTCCTTAACGCGCTTACCTACCCCGATAAAACGATGTATCCGGTTTCCAGCCAGGTTGAGGTGGATTTTTTCAACCTGGTCGACATCTACTGCGACGCCGTGTTCCACCCCTTGCTGTCCAACAACACGTTTTACCAGGAAGGCTGGCATTTCGACGTCGAACGGCCTGAGGGCCCCGTCGACATCAAAGGCATCGTCTACAATGAGATGAAAGGGGTGTTCTCCGATTTCGCAAGCCACGTGGAGCGAAAAACCATTGCCAACCTTTTTCCAGACGTCTCCTATCGCTTCGAGAGCGGCGGGCTTCCGGAACATATCACGGACTTGACCTACGAACAATTCAAGGCCTTCCACGCGCTGTATTACCATCCGTCCAACGCCTACGTTTTCCTGTACGGCAACATTCCCTCCGCCGTGACGCTCAAATTCCTTAATGAAAACTATCTTAACGAATACGACCGGATACGCGTGGCCTCTGAAATCCGCGTCCAGCCTTTATGGAAACGGCCGCGCTCCATCGAGTTGGAAGCGCCGGCGCCACCCGCCGACGACGGCTACGCGACCGTCGCGCTGAGCTGGATTTTCGATTCCGCGACGAACGCCGCCGCCTCCCTCCTTGGCGGCGTTCTTTTTCACTATTTTCTCGGCACCGAAAGCGCGCCGCTCAAACGCGCCCTCATCGACAGTCATTTAGGCGAGGATCTCGACGACATCACGGGTTTTTCCTCGGAATTCGTCCAGAGCGTTTTCAGCGTGGGGTTGCGTAAAACAAAACCCGAACATGCCGCGGCAATTAAAAAAATCGTTTTCGATACCCTTGCCGCCGAAGTTGAAAAAGGTCTTGATGAAGAACTCCTGGAAGGCAGCCTGCGCCAGATTGAATTCAAACTAAGGGAAATTTCCGACGCGGGACGCTTTCCCTATAATCTCCTCCTCGCGGAACGCTGCTTTCGTTCCTGGTTGTACGGGGGAGATCCGTTAGCCTATGTAGCGTTCGAAAAAAACATCTCGTTTTTAAGGGAAAGAAAGAAGGAGGGACGCGCGTATTATACCGGCAAGATCCGGGATCTCCTTATCGACAACAATCATCATTTGTTAACGGTTGTAAAGGCTTCTTCGGCAATGGGCAAAAATCTCGAAACGCAAACCCTTGAACAAGCCGGGCGGCTGAGCCGCGATTTTTCCGAAGCCGACATGAAAAATCACCATGCGCTCACCATGCAACTGATCCGGGAACAAAAAACACCCAGCGCGCCAGAGGCGCTTGCCGCCCTGCCGAGATTAAAAAAATCCGACGTGCCCCGGAACAACCAGGAGGTTGCGGCGATTGCCGCGCGCATCGCCCGCGCCCCCGCGTATTTGCATCCGCTTTTTACTTCAGGAATAGCCTACGTGGACATCGGGTTCGACTGCTCCTCCTTCGACGCTTCGGCGATTCCGTATCTGCCGCTCTATGCCGAACTCGCGAGCCGGTGCGGCGCCGCGGGCATGTCTTACGAGGAAATGTCCAGGCGCACGGCGCTCGCGACCGGGGGAATACACGGATCCCTGCTCTGCGAAACCCACGGCGCGGACGGCGCCCTCGTCTTCAAGTACTTCCTCCACGGTAAGGCGCTTATCCGGCGCGTTTCGGACATGGCGGGAATTTTTTCGGACCTGCTCCTGTCGCCCAAGCTTGATAACGCCCGACAGCTCCACGACGTGCTTTTCGAAATGCGCAACGACCTCAACGCGTCGGTGATCAACTCCGGGCATGTGTTCGCCGCGACCCATGCGGCGTCCCGGCTCGTTGCGTCGAAATTCATCGACGAGACGATCGACGGCGTCACTCAACTTCGGTTTCTTGACAATCTGTTAAAGAATTTCGACGCGGACGCCGTCATTGAAAAAATAACGGCGCTGCACGCTCTTCTCATTGATGGAGAACGATGCATGGTATCGATAACCGCCGATGATCCTCACGCTATTACCGCGTCAATCGAAGGCCTGCTGCAAAAACTCCCGGTAAAAAACTCTCCCACGGTCTCGGTTGAAGCCTCGGCAAAAGTCCCATCGACTTTCGAAAAGCACTTGGTTCCCGCACGCTGCATTGAAATCAGCTCTTCGGTCAATTTCGTCGCAAAAGCCTGGCGATGCCCGGATTTCGGTCCCGAATCCCTGGGTCGCTATTTCGTTCTGTCAAAAAACCTTTCCACGGACTATTTGTGG
>Ga0182017_10000736_pt1 | contig 25723 bp, 24 predicted proteins | sample 712E3DmetaG_FD_120492 | JGI IMG/M metagenome (GOLD analysis project Ga0182017, IMG submission 120492) | Permafrost microbial communities from Stordalen Mire, Sweden - 712E3D metaG | ecosystem: Environmental > Terrestrial > Soil > Wetlands > Permafrost | place: Sweden: Stordalen | collected... | reverse complement strand
TTCCTCGGAAATAACCCGGCATGGGCTCTGGCCATTGCCATAGCCATAATATTGATCAACATCCTGGCTCTTCACGTCCTCTGGAGAAAATTGGGAGAAAACGAGAATCTGAAATATGAATTCATCACCATCATAGCCCATAAATTCCGCACGCCATTGACCCAGACGAAATGGCTCATAGAGAGCCTGCTTCCGGAAGAAAAAGAGCCGCGCACTAAAGACGGCTTGAAACAGATGGCTCAGGCCAATCAGAAATTGATAGATCTGACGGGTACGCTCATAGAGCTCACGGATTCCGACGATCCGGCGCGGACAGGCTATACATTCGAACGCGTATCGCTGTGTACCTTCGCCCGCGAGATAGGGGCATCATTCAAGGAGGCCTTCCACGAGAAGAATATCTTCTTCGCCGTGCAATGCCCGGAAACGGACGTCGTAGCCAAGATAGATCGAGCGCGTATGTCATTCGTCCTCTCGACTTTATTGGAGAACGCATGCACATATACGTCCCCCGGCCAGAGAGTGGACGTCTTCATTTCCTTGCGCAAATCATCCAGCTGGAGAAAGAAAGTCGTCATATCAGTGGTAGACCACGGAATGGGCATAGCCCCAGCCGACATGGCCAAATTGTTCACGAAATTTTTCCGCTCAAAAGACGCCAAAGCCGTCGACACCGAAGGTTTCGGAGTCGGCCTATATCTGGCTCAAACAATAACGAGAAGACATAAAGGCAAAATAGAGGTCTTCTCCGACGGCAAGGACAAAGGTTCCACCTTCAATATAATATTGCCCAGAGCTTAGCTACTAGAGCACGGTCTTCTTCTTGCCGACTTGGCGGCGGGAGACGATGAAGACATTGGAATACTTCTTGGGCGTGCGAGTCTTCTGGCCCTTACCGGCTGGTTTGCCCCAGCGAGTCTTGAGGCGGCGCAAACCGCGACCGGAGCGCTGTTCGCCTCCGCCGTACGGGTGGTCAACTGGGTTCTGGGCGGAGCCGCGGACAGTCGGGCGGATACCCATCCAGCGAGTGCGTCCTGCTTTGCCTATATTGACCAGGCGATTCTCTTCATTGGAAACTGCGCCGACGGTAGCCCAAGCATCCTCGTGGATCTTACGGATTTCGGAAGACGGCATCTTTATGTGAGTGTAGTTAGCATCGTTGGCGATGACCTGGGCAAATGAGCCGGCGGAACGAACGAGTTTGGCTCCGGAACCGGGCTTGATCTCTATATTGAAAACGAATGTGCCTACCGGAATCTTCTTCAAAGGCAAACGATTGCCGGTCTCTATGGGAGCTTTGTCGGAGACCATGAATGAATTGCCGACTTTCATAGTCTTGGGCAATAGAACATAGCGCTTTGTGCCGTCCTTGTAGAATACCAAGCCGATGTAACCGGTGCGGAAAGGATCATACTCAACGGTCTTGACCGTGGCTATGATGTCCTTCTTGTCATAATCAAAATCGATATCGCGATAGAGCTTCTTATGACCGCCACCCTTGTGGCGCACCGTGATGCGGCCGTGGCGATTGCGTCCCATGTCGCGCTTCCAACCGGAAGTCAGAGGTTTGTACGGTTCAGAGACCGTCAAATACTCCTTGAACGGCAGGACGGTCATATGACGACGGGATTTGGATGTTGGTTTATATGATTTCATGTGATTATACAAAATCTATTTTGTCCCCCTCTTTTAAAGTGACGACCGCTTTGCGGAAACCGGGGACATGGCCACTCTTCCCGCGAAGGAAGACTTTCTTGGCCGGAGAATTAAGCACTGCGACCTTGATAGGAGTGACTTTATAGAGAGCTTTAACAGCCTTGGCAATGGACTGCTTGTTGGCGTCCCTCATCACTTCGAAGGTGTACATACCGCTCTGGCTCAATATGCCGGACTTTTCGGTCACGCGCGGACGGATGATAGCGCCTGCGGCTATGGAGAATGCGCCTGCAGGAAGAGCCGGGCTTTGCACGGTGGCGGACTTGGCTGCACCGGCGTCCTTGGTCATAACTGCCTGGGCTATCTTTTCCGGCTTGGCAGACGAGAATTGCTTCGGGCCTTTGCGCGCGCCGCCTTTCTTGCCAGCTACAGAAGAAGACTTGGCCAAACCGGCTTCAGCCTGGATATGGCTCTGCTCGTGCTTCTTGTCTTTTCTGAATCCGAAGAGTGGCATGGTAGTTAGGCGGCTTTGGTCTTATTTGTTAACGCTTTCAGTGACTCCTCTGGATTGGTGACTATGAGATACGAATGATTCAAAATCGAAACGGGATTTATGTTGCGGAACTCTTCGATAGAGACGTTGCCGAAATTGCGGAAGCTCTTGGAAACAGCGTCAGACTTCTTGTCCAAGGCAAACATGGCGGCATTGGCCTTCTTGGTAGCGAGCTTCTCGAAGCCTTTTATCTTGGAAAGGGCCACTAACATGGTCTTGGCCTCAGCGGCCTTTGGCGCGGCCATTTTCACTTCATCAAGGAAGAGAATCTCTCCTTCCTTCCACTTGCGGGAGAGAATAGTGTAAAGAGCCTTGGCGCGAGCCTTCTTGTTGATCTTGCGGGAATAATTCTGATCATTGCGAGGACCGTGTGTGACGCCGCCTCCGACCCAGATAGGAGAACGGGATGAGCCGTGACGAGCGCGACCAGTTCCCTTCTGTTGCCACGGCTTCTTGCCGCCACCGCGAACTTCGCCGCGAGTCTTTGTATGAGCGATATTGTTGCGCGAATTGTTGTTCATCAGACGGACTACCTCGTGGACCAAGTCCGCATTCCAACGAACGCCGAAAATGTCCTCCGGAAGCTTGAACTTCCCCGTCGATTTGCCTGATTGGTTGTATATTGTGGCCTCCATGAAAGAAAAAAGCTCTTGCGAGTCGTGCCGAGCATAGTAGCAGAGCCAAAGTTTTAAGTCAAACGCCGCGCTTAGATAATAAATGTCACTTTAAAAGTTCGATAAAATCTCCCGGTTTTAGGATTCGCACGTGATGTCTCGTGGCTATTTTCAATATGTCGTCTTTGAAGAAGCCCTTGTCCAAAGTAAGCAGATAATCACTGCTTATCATGGCCGAACCCAATATGGAAGCATCATTCTTGTGGACGTACTTCCCCATGCGCTTCATGATATTGGGATCTGGATTCTCCAACACGCGCATATTTGATAGTCCGATCTGAAGCATGAGCCTAGTCGTCAATCCTTCGTCTTTGAATTTCTTCGGTAATTTTAGAAAAGTCCTGGTGGTTTCCTGAATGGAATACTCGCTGGTCTGGAGGATAAAATCATCGTGAAGATCATTTATGACATGGAAGCTACCCCCTTTGGATGACAGTAAAGCGGCAATCATGACGCTGGAGTCTATGAAAACCCGCTCCTTTCTACGCATAGAGCTTTCTGTATGTTTCGGCGCGAGATCTCTTCAATATAGGTTTGATCATCTTCCATGTCCTGTCATCCGCCTCATAATCTATGGGCCGAGAAAAAACGGCTGATTTGAGCAGCTTGAGCTCCGCCTCCATAGACAATATTTTGTTTTTTATCGCGGTTGTGGTCATGCGCACATGATACTCCTGTGATCTTTATCCGTCAACTCTTTGTTTTGCATCTATGACTTATATAGCATATACTACCTTTATGAAAACAGTAAATTGGAGAGAAAGGCATGAGAGAGACATGAAAGACCCTGAATATAGGAGAGGGTGGGACGCGCTTGGACTAGAATTCGACATCATCCACGCCATCATACGCAAACGCATCAAGGACGACATGACCCAAGCCCAACTGGCCAAGAAGATGCGCACTGGCCAGGCGACCATCTCCCGCCTGGAGACCGGCAATTACAATCCTTCAGTCAAATTCCTCCGGCGCCTCGCCAAGGCGCTAGACGCCAAGCTCACGATCAGGTTGGTGTGAAAGATGTCGCTAATTTTGTAGCCACGAAGACGAGGCTGTATTCAGTATCTGGAAATTTGAAGCACTCATGCCTTCATTGTACAGATTATTAGATCCTTGTTGACTCACTTTTATCTTGAACGTTCCTCCGCCACTTAAGATACCGACTTGTGCAAGCATATAACCGGTCATTGTGAACGTATACTGATTAGTTCCAGCCGGTACTATGCTAAAGTTGTCAGGAGTATTTCCAAACCCGAAATCATAAGATTTGCCCGTAAATGAATCCCCATTATATCCCATAAGAATGACATCGGATGGGCCAGAAATATTACTGCTCCATGTGACCGTTATTGGCTGACCTACGTAATATACCTCTCCTCCGTTAGGTGAGGTAACTGTCAATTTAGGGGCGTTGCTAGTGGGTGACGGTTGTTGGTTTACAATGCAAGCGTTTCCGTTTTGTGTAAAACCAGCCGGGCAATAAACTATCGGGGGATTATTTCCTCCAGTTGGAGAACTAGATACAATCGTAAATAGACCACTTGGTTGGTCAGAAGATTGGGAACCAGTTGAAGTATTCATTACTTGTATCTTGTATGTTCCGGAGGGAACAACTTGATTTATATTTCCACGGTCGCTCTCCATAGAGACTGCGCCGACCGACCATGCATATGAGCTACCATATATATTAGTACCAATAGTGCCCTTTCCGGATCCATTTTGATCTTCAAGAAGAAGAGTATAGGATGTTCCACTCTGTCCGTTCCACTGAATCGTATATGTGTTACCGAGAGAAAGTGTATCACTACCTCTTGGCATATTTACGACAATGCCCGCCGGAGACGGCGCAGAAGCTACTGAGAACGATCCGGAAACTCCACTATCGTTTGAGCCATTTATAAAAACAGTTACCTGATCCCGCCCTTGTCCCGTAGGAGCTGTTGGGGTCCATGAGTAACCGCAAACACCTTTACCGTATCCTGCACACCCTGCTTGAGCTTGGGTCAGGCTTGTAACAATCGATCCGCCTTTTTCACCATAACCAATTGGCTGTCCCCATTGAATTCTAAATGTATCATTACCGCTCCACGAACCACCCCATGTTATAGGTATTAAATTACCAACAGTAAATGTGTCACCTTGTTTCGGAGAAATAACAGTGACAGAAGATTGTGTCGGTGATCCCGGTACTGGAGGAGTATAGGTAACTGGGTTTGTTGGGATAGTCGGAACTGAAGAACTGACGGAGCCATTGCAATCAATCGATTTTATCTTCGCCCTAGTGAGAACGCCAACGAAACCGGTCGGTGAAATCGCATTAGCACTTTGGAAAGCTTGTACAGCGGCAAAGGTCATGTGTCCGAAGAATCCCGTCGGTTGCGAATTAAGATACCCTTTGGTATTGAGAAAATCTTGAAGAACGGAAACATCGTCTCCGCTCGTATCGCGGCTGCCGTAACGCAGATTATTATTAAGAACGGCGCATGAGGGCGCGTTTGATGTGTCAATATCGGCTTGTTGCGCTAAAACGACTGCCGGAGCCAGAGCCAACACGCCTAGCAGAATAACTAGTGATTTCTTCATTTTAATAAGGAGATTAATTGTTAACCAATGCTGACATTATAGGTTAATGCGGGAATTACTCAATTCATGCTAGTGGACAATAAAACCGTCCCGCCAAGGCCCTAGATGCCAAGCTGACGATCAGGTTGGTGTGAACAATTGCGATACCGGCCAGAATTCAGCCATTCTATTTAGAAACTTTCCTCTTTATAGATGATGAATGACTTATAGCCTCGTTAATTTCAGAAAGATTGATACCATCTTCAAATAAATCACCGTGAAGGGGGACGGCCGCGTGGAATATAGATTCTGTTCCTCTTCCGAAAAGATCTCGCCAATCATCTTCAGAGCTTTGTTGAAAGATTTCAAGAGTACGAGATTTGACTTTTTCCAACTGCATATCTTCCTTTGCCTTTGTCAATATTTCAATCAATTTGGAAACTCGGTAAGTAATATTTACACCCTTATCGCTAGTCCATGAATCCGGATCACCCTGCATGTCGCCTTCTTCCACAACATGATAAATAGTAACCTCATCATCCGAATCTAAAGTCTGCAATCTCGTTAAAAGAGAGTCTGCGTATCCGCTATCATTTTTATATCCTTCCATAATCTCTCCCTCATGTAATTTCCAAGCATTCTCAAACCACTCCATTCTCTGTTGTTCTTGGGCATTTCCTTGAAATTTTTCTTGATTTTCCATATTTTTGGTTAAATGGTTAATTCTTAATTTACTAGCCGATGTTAACATTCTATGCTAATCACTAAAATATGCAAACGATTTTGGTGCGTAAGAAAACCGCCTTTCGGCGGCCTTCTTTAGATCAATTAGAAATTAGATTAATTAGACCAATTCAACTACTACCCTACTATCTCCACCAATGTCCCCCTTCTTCCCGGGACAGCGCCTGCGATGTAGAGCACCTGCTCATCAGCGTCAACATGCGCTACCTTCAGATTCTTTACGGTGATGCGGTCTGAACCCATGCGGCCTGCCATGCGCATACCGGTAGGAACACGATTGCGCAAACCTCCACCGATGGAACCAGGCTCGCGCTCACTGTGCTTCTGACCGTGAGAACGAGGACCTCCATGGAAGCCGTGGCGCTTGACCACGCCCTGGAAGCCTTTGCCTTTGGAGATAGCGGAAACTACTACGACATCACCGGACTTGAATTGGGAAAGCTCTATCTTGTCTCCGACTTTGAGGACTGGAGCCGTCTCACCCGGAGTCTGATCAGTGCGGAATTCCAAGACTGAAGCGAAATTGCCCAAGTCCTTGAAATGGCCCTTTTGAGCCTTATTTATCCTGTTCGGATTGCGTTCTCCCTCTCCTACCTGCACGGCCTCATAACCGTCAATTTCCTTGGTGCGAATCTGGGTGACGATGTTGCCGCGGGCGGCTACCAGTGTTACCGGAATAGCCGCGCCGGATGCATCGTAGATTTGGGACATGTTGAGTTTTCTTCCTAGGATGAATTTCATTGAATTAAATTAAAAGATTGAAAGAAGAAATGATTGAAAGATTTCCGCCAATTGCGCTGTTCTTTTAATCATTAAATTTTCAATCTTTCAATGTCTACTTACATCATTTTGACGTCTATGTTAACTCCGGACGGTAAGCTCAAGTTCGTCAACGCTTCGATGACTTTCGGATTGGGGTTGATGATATCGATGAGGCGCTTGTGAACGCGCATCTCGAACTGTTCGCGGCTGTTCTTGTCGATGAATGAAGAGCGGTTGACGGTGTACTTCTTTATCTCGGTCGGCAGAGGCACCGGACCATTGATCTCGGCATCATAGCGAGCCGCGGTATCCATGATCTGTTTCAGTGATGCGTCGAGGATCTTGTGCTCGTAGGCGCGGACGCGGATGCGGAGGTGTGGCAGAGCGCCTTCCGGCTTTACCTTCTTTGCGCGCGAGACTTTTGGCACGGCCGGAGCCTTGACGGCTACTGCGGGCTTTGAAGCAGCTGCTTTGTGATGAACTTCCTTCTTAGTTGTTTCTTTGACGGCGGCCATATTATGCAATGATCTTCGTAACGACTCCGGCGCCGACGGTCTTGCCTCCTTCGCGAACGGCGAAACGCATCTTCTCTTCCAAGGCAACAGGGGCAACGAGCTTGACCTTGAAGGTGACAGTGTCTCCAGGCATGACCATCTCTACCTTTTCAGGGAGAGTGACTTCTCCGGTGACATCAGTGGTGCGGATATAAAACTGAGGCTTGTATCCGGTGAAGAACGGGGTATGACGGCCGCCTTCCTCCTTTTTGAGAACGTAGACTTCCGACTCAAATTCGGTGTGAGGCTTGACGGAACCCGGCTTGGCCAATACCTGACCGCGGGAAACGTCGTCCTTGGCTGTGCCACGGAGCAATACTCCGGCATTGTCTCCGGCTATACCTTCCTTTAGGGACTTGTTGAACATCTCGATACCGGTGATGACGGTCTTGGTGGTGTCGCGGAATCCGACGATCTCGCATTCCTCTCCAACCTTGACCCTTCCGCGCTCGATGCGGCCGGTGACTACGGTGCCACGGCCTTCAATGGAGAAGATGTCCTCGATAGGCATGAGGAACGGCTTGTCTGTCTCGCGAACAGGCTCCGGAATATAGGTGTCCAGTGCGGTCATGAGAGCGTCAATGGACTTTGACCATTCTGGGTCACCGGCGAGAGCTAGAGAAGCTGAACCGCGGATAACGGGGACATTCTTGCCATCAAACTGATTCTTGGTAAGGAGCTCGCGGACTTCCTCTTCAACAAGGTCGATGAGGTCTTTCTCCGGAACGAGGTCGCACTTGTTGAGGAAAACAACGATCTTCGGCACGCCGACCTGGCGGGCGAGAAGAACGTGCTCACGGGTCTGCGGCATGACGCCGTCAGTGGCGGATACGACGAGAATAGCTCCGTCCATCTGGGCGGCGCCGGTGATCATGTTCTTGATGAAGTCGGCGTGTCCCGGACAGTCGATGTGAGCATAGTGACGAGTAGGAGTCTCGTACTCTACGTGCGAAAGCGAGATGGTAACGGTCTTGGTGGCATCGCGGACGGTGCCTCCTTTGGTGATGTCGGCGTAAGCCTTTACGTTGGCCAATCCCTTCTTGGACTGGACGGCCAAAATAGCGGCGGTCAAAGTAGACTTGCCGTGGTCGATGTGACCGATGGTGCCGACGTTAACGTGCGGCTTTGTGCGATTGAATTCTGCTGCCATGTTATTTGCTTAGTGCTTTGGCTTGTGGCGCGTGGTCCGCAGGTAAGCGGGCGAAGCGTCAAGAGCCAAAGATAATGTTGTTAATAGATTTATAAAAGCGACTTATAAATCGCCTCAAGTTAAATAAACAGGGGCGAATGAAGAAGAGCATAGCATATCTGGAAATGGTGTCAAATTGAGTAAACCGGATACTTGAAAGATCCTTCAGCATCCATGAATTTACCGCTTCTCTTGAAATATAGTACGGCCTTTATTGCTTGAGGATATTTTTCCACGAATAAATTTAAATTCTTCATTTCACCAGAGTCATAATTCATCTTCACTTCAAAGGCCGAGAGCACCCTATTTTTACCCTCAATGATAAAGTCCACTTCCTGTTTTTGTTTAGTCCTCCAATACTTGACGCTCTTGTCGCCCTTAATAAGCTCCGCAAAAACCGCATTCTCAAGTAGTGCCCCGCCGTCCGGTCGGTCCGCGAGATTCCTAAAATCATCTATGATGATATTCCTCATGCCCGTATCGAAGAAAAAGACTTTGGGATTTTTAACTATCTCCACTGACTTATTCATGAAATACGGCCTGATGAAAGAACAGATAAAGGTTTTCTCCAGAAAATTGATATACTTCTTGAGAGTTGGATACGCGTATTCGGAAATCACGCCGATTTTTCCATAGTCGACCAGATTCGATGTTTGCAAAGCGAGCGCTTGTACCAACCTACTCATCCTGTAATCGTCGATAAGACCCAGAATATCCCTTACTTCTCTCAAGAAATAAGTATTGAAAATAGCCCTCAATATCTTTATCTTCTCATTTTTGTCGCCTTCCAGAACTACCTTAGGATAACCGCCGTAAACGGCGTATTCTTCGTATAAGTCCGCGAATCCCTCATGGAGGATATCGGATATTTCACTCGCCTTTCCGGATATGAACGCCTCTTTTTGCTTCTTTAACAAAGAAACAAGCTCCGGCTTCCTGGCTTGAATAAATTCTTCGAAATCAAATTGATAAAGATTAAAGACGAAGACCCTCCCTACGAGATATTTTACGGCATGTATGGTCAGATCGATGGCGGAGGATCCTGAAATGAATATCTTGATATCATTGAAGTCGTATATGTATTTCAGTTTCCTACCGCCGTCTTTCGCGTATTGAAACTCGTCGATAAACAGATACTTTTTATTCTTTACGTATAGATCGATAAAATCGTCGACATTCTGGTCAAACATCCGCAGGATCTTCATATCATCAAAGCTTATGAAATTCATGTCACCGAGATCTTTGGCGATATGGTTAAGAAGGGTTGTCTTCCCGCATTGACGGGGACCAACGATGGCTATGATTTCCTTTGATTTTAGACTTGCTTGAATTTGGTATTCCAATTTACGCTTGATATACATAGGTATTTTGGCTAATTTACTAAAATTAAACGCTAGTATAATAATAGTATAACTAAAACTGTTGTCAACCGCAACTATAGTAACGGAAAAACCGCCCCAGTTTAGGACGGCTTTCCGACATTAGATATAAACAAACTCGCTAATTAATGTTGGGAATTCAGATATTGCTGTACCGCGTTCCAGATGGCACCGGTTAGGCTAGTCTGGGATATTGAGAACACCGGTGAGATCGTAAGGTTGCCGAGCCCTTGGGAAATAGAGTTAGACTGTAGATTGCTCGAGCTCGTTCCGTAATAAATCTGATTGATTTGGACGGAACCCGCAGCACCTGTCATTCCAACAATGGCGCCATTCAAAGTGAACGATCGTGAAGATCCTGGGGGAATCATGAAGTAACCCGAACCGTCTCCGACCAGAGAGCCGGGATCTGCGCTGACATTCGTATAATTCATACCGAAATTATTGCTTGCAGTCGATTGCACGAGGCTTGCGGTCGAACTCACGTAAATCGGACTGTTGCCGGCAGTCAGGGTGAAGGCGAAGGTAAACTGCTCCGTAGTGGTGCCGCTTTGGGATGTAACAGCTGCACCGAGCGTAGCGGAGGTGTTACTTACGACGGGATTGGTCGGGGTAATGGGAGTCGGAATTTCTCCCGAACACGTATAGTAGCCGGCGTATTCTCCCTGTATCATGCGCGTCCATTGCGAGCCGTTGAAGTCGTATTTGTAATCATCTTCATTACTAGACGGAGCGCTCGAGAATGACCCGCTGGTATAGCTCTTCCCTGAAACTGCCTTGCACCATGCCGTTGCGGAAGCCGCGTCGTTGGCAGGCTTGAGCTCGCCACTCCATCCGGAAGTATAGAATCTAGGATTACTATAGGTATCGCTTCCCTGATAGCCAGGCGTCTCTGATTGGATCGTGGAGAATGATGCAGGCGGAGGGCTCTGTAAATTGATCGCGTAAGGGATCGTATTGCTATTCTGGCCGCCGTAACTGACTTGTACAGAGTAATTACCGGAGTTGAATGGAGGGAAGGAAACTGTCATCTGGGTCGGCGATACGGATGTAGGGGTAGCTGTTTTTATGTTCACATTGCCTCCGGACGGCGTAGCAATGAAGAGAGAAACTGTATCACCTTGAGAGAATCCGCTACCGTATATGGTCAGAGTCGGTCCGGGCGAGCTGGCGGAGGTGGCGGCATAGCCTGATGTGGGAGAGATGGAGGAGATGGATAACGGGGCATTGGTCGGCGAATTACCTACTTGAACCGTAGAGGTCGTCTGTGCGGTCAGACCAGAGGCGTTCTTGACCGTGAAAGTAGAGGTGTAAGTTCCGGCCGAAGAGTACGAATGCGTGAATGACGAGCTCTGGACGAACGCCGTTGAAGCGACTGAAGCTGGGCACATAGTGGCACCTAAGTTACAAGGAGAAGTGTCTCCCCAATTCACGGAATAGCTAAGCGAACCATTGCTAGGATCATACGCATTGACCGTCCAAGTACCAGTCTGACCGACATTTAGAGTGGTCGGGAATGTGCCACCCGAGATGACTGGGGGTTGGGAGGTAGAAGAATTTCCTGTAAGGGTAAAGTAACCGCTGTATGATTGTGCTGATGGGCCCTTGTCGAAAGAGCTTAGTAATATCTCATACTGTCCGTCAGGAATTGATGGATCATTTGCCCATACATAGCTACCAGTATTAGGAACATTTTGAGCAACCGTCTTTATAACCCTGCCACTTAAATCTACAAGACTGATCTGTACTTGAAGATTCCCAAAATTCTGGGTTGTCCATGTAATAGTAGCGATATTGGCCTTATGACCATTGTCAAGACTATATCCTGTCTGCGGGTAGGTGACGGTAATGGAGGGTTGATTCGTCGAGCAATTGTAACCCGTCGGACACGATGATACGACCGATTGTGCGGCATTATAGTAGGACGAATCCCAGATCCAATTGGCACCGGGGATGGAAGTCCAAGAGTAGAGTATCTTGTTCTGGGGAATGACTATGGCGGAGCTCACGGATGACTGTTCGGAACCATCGCTAGACGCCAGAGTGGAACCGTTGGAGGTTATCTTGTAATCCAGTCCTGCCGGATTGCTGGCCCAAGCGGTGCCGGTGGTCGCGGGATTGACCATATTGTCTACAGTTATGGCCAAAGCATTGTTGCCTTGACGCACAGCGGAAGTCAGATCAATGCTCTGCGATGAGTAGAAGTTCGTCTCCGAATTGTTCGTCGACACCACGGTGCCATTCACGGACACGGAGAAACTATTATCGGCCGCTATGGCCAATGTCACGGGACTGCCCGTTTGGCTGACATAGAAGTTTTTACTGAATGTAACCAACTGATCAGATGAAGTGTACTGTGTTAAAGGCGGCTGGGTGGTGATAGGCGTGCCGCAGTTGTAAGTACAAGTACCGGCGAGAGTGAAACTGACTGGATTGCTACCTGCGCTAGTTACGCTGTAATTAGGAGTAACTTTTATCTGATATACACCGGATTGAATGTTGCTCACTGTCAGAGATCCCAAAGTGAAGACGATCTGATTGGATGTCACCGACGAAAGGCTCGGGCCGGATATACCGCCCATGGCTTGGCCATTTTGATCGAATTCAACAGTATCATTTGAAGCGAAGCCGCTGCCGTTTATCGTCACTGTCGTGTTCAAACCGCCGGCAGTCGGAGTGATGGAAGTAATATAAGGTTGAGCGCTTGTATTGATGGTACATACATAACCGGCAGGGCAATTGCCTTGAGCGGGAGTGCCTGGAGTATAAACACAAGTATAGCCTGCGGGACAAACGGAGATAGGTGGAACGGGAGTAGCTGGTGTACACGATCCGTTGAGAGCCGCCCTAGTTGCCGGCCCAAAGTACCCTGTAGCTGGAATGCCGACGCTAGCCTGATATTTCGCCACAGCCGTGGCGGTCGTAGCACCATAATAACCTCTCTGTGTGCGGCTTTGTGAGAGTGCTGGGATATCGAAACCGTTGCCCATGAGCCATGTTTGGAGAGCCACGACATCAACACCTGTCGAGCCGATAGTGAGATTGGTTGAGAATACATAGCAGGAAGTCGGAGAAGATGCCTGGACCTGGAAACTGACCTGGTTGCTAGCACCGGTTACAGCATCTGTAATCTGAACAGAGTGATAACCATTCGTAAGTGACGGAACTATGAAACTCAAACTTGTTTGACCACCACCGATATTAAGACGTACCGAATTGTTGTCAATAGAGACTGCGTCACGAACACCCAAGCGCTGTCCTGATAGTGTGATTGTTTGTCCGGAACTAACGATATTAGGCGTGACGGAAGATATATACGGGGACACTTCACCGATGATGGTGACTGGGTTGCTCTGGCTCGCAGAAACATTCGCAAATACTGACGCTCCGTCAGTGGTCGGAGGAATTGGATCACCGTAGACGCTATTCACACTGGCTACATAGCTTCCGGCAAACATCTGCTTGGGATTTGCGCTGGCAATAGCGGTAAAACTGACCGTCTGGCCAGGAGACACCATGAATACAGTCCTGCCATAGGCATCGACTGTGCTGCCGGCGAAAGCTGATATCGGTTTAATCGTCACTTGACTAGCGCCTTGGCTATGGCCGGATGAGATAAATGATAGGCTCATGCCATTCTGGTATAGTTCGATTCCTTGAGTATTACCCTGAACTGAAAATGCTACCGTTGCCGTAAGGGCCGCTTCACCTTGCTTGGAATCATACGAAAGTGCCAGAGAAGGAGCTCCTTTTACCGTGACAGTGGCATCCGTCGTAGGAGTCACTGGATTAACCGGTGTTGGGACAGGCGTAATAGGATTAGATGTACAAATATAACCCGCCGGACAATTCACGGGCTGGGTCGGAACCGGCGTACAGGTATAACCAGCCGGACAAGTTGCTGTCTGTGCCTCTGCAGACTGGGCTGGCACAAAAGCGGTCAAAGCGAGAGATAATGCCGCGACCGGGATGATAATCGAGAATATGGCTCTTTTCATATTTTTATATGATTACGAAACTATTTTTAATAGATTGATAGACTTACATTCAAATACTCACTCAAGTATACCCTTCCGCTTTATTTTCACAATATATACTGTTGATAGAGGAAAATAAGGAGAAAGCGACGCTCGTCCGGATGGACGAACATCGCTTGGGTAGTGGAAACAGTATAGCGCGCTACAAATCACATGCAAACCGGTTATCCACATGCTAAAGTGAGGAACATGTTCAAGACGATCGTATATATCTTCGCCGCAATAGGCTTTGTGATGGTCATCGCCTATGCCGCTCTGGAACTCGGCTTCACCAAAACGAGCGGAATCATCGATAATCAGCATGATTATTTCAAGAATCAGATCAATGCATCGTCATCCGTCACTATTTCCAATGAAAACAATCCCTGGGAGCAGGGGCAAGAATGGCAAGTGCTCAAAGAAGCTATCATCGCTGACAAAGACAGTATAAGTAGTGCCGCAAAAATATCGAATGTGCCGGCTAGAATGATTGTTTCTCTGTTAATTGTCGAGCAACTGCGTCTCTTCCATTCAAATCGCGAACTATTCAAAGAGGTCTTCGCCCCGCTCAAGATATTAGCCAATCAAAGCCAATTTTCCTGGGGCGTCATGGGCGTGAAGCAGGATACGGCAAAACAAATTGAAGATAATCTGAAGAATCCGGCATCTTCGTGGTATTTAGGGCCTGAATATAGCCATATATTGGATTTTGCTACTTCGACGGCCACTTCAACTACGATTTCAAGCGGCACTTCAAGTATGCCCGATCCAGATACTCAGCGCTTCAACCGCCTAACTGACGAACACAATCGCTACTATTCTTATCTATATGCCGGATTGTTCATGAAGGAGGCCGAGTCTCAATGGCAAAAGACCGGTACGCCTATAGATAATAGGCCCGACATCATCGCTACTTTGTATGACATCGGTTTTGACAACTCACATCCACACGCGAATCCCCTTTCCGGAGGTGCGGAAATAGATATTGGCACGACTACTTATAGCTTTGGCGGGTTGGCCGGGAGTTTTTATGAGTCAGAGGAGCTGATTGATGATTTCCCAAGGTAATGTCTGACTTTATCTAATCTTGAGAATCTCTAGTGCTTCCAAATTGGCCTCATCAGTATCCAGCTTTTCAGCTTCAGACACAGACAACCACTTCGTATTGTGGAACTCTTTTGGATCGACACTAAAATCGCTACCGTCTGTCTCCACTAGAAACCATATGTCCAAATGCTCCTCACAAGGATATTTAGGAGTCTTTATGGGAGTGATAGTCAATAGAAAAGGGTCAGGCAAAGCCGGAAAGAAACCCTTCATCCCCAATTCTTCCATGATCTCCCTATTCAAGGCTTGAAGCATATTCTCTCCTTTGTCTATATGACCTCCCGGCGAAAGCCACAGACCGGATTTCTTGTGATGTACCATGAAGACTTGCTTCGTTTTCGGATCATAAGGCAAGAAGTATACGCAAAAATGGCTACGGGTATTTTCATCTCTGGTAAACGAGCCTTCTTTGGCTCTTTCAAGATATCTTTTTCCGACTCTACCATCTTCCGCTTGGAGCAGGTGGACGATGTCGGTTATTTCTTGCTGGAGTTTGTTCATAGTGAATTTATCTATAATTTTATCGTCCCCAACCCTTCCAATATCACTGCGCCGGGAAGGCTTGGCAATATTTTTCCGAAAATAACCAACTTGGACTTACGAATGCCGCTACCAATAATGACTCGCTCTGAAGCCGCCACTGCCCCATCCACCAATATCGGCCAATCGGCCGGTAAACCAACAGGTGTGATGCCACCATATTCCATCCCAGTTAGCGCCACGGCTTCTTCCATCGGAGCAAACGATACTTTGCGCGCGCCTAGATGTCGACGAGCCAATCCATTTACATCCGCTCGGTCATTTCCAAGTATCATGCAAGCCGCATACCAGACCTTGTCTCCCCTTGTCGCCTTCACGACCACGCAATTTGCGCATTGCTCCGGTCCTATCTGATATTTTTCACAAAAGGCGGCTGTGTCTGACATGGCCGGATCTATTTCTGTCACGCCGCAGGCTTCGCCAAGCCTTGGCGAGTTGCGCAAAAAAGCGGCCGTCGGTTCGGCGACCAAGTTTAGGTGATCTATAACAGGAATAATGGTGAGGGTGCCGAAGGGGTTCATAAATTTATCGACTCCACAGAAAAGCCGTGAGAGTAGGTATGGTCATTAGAGAAAGTATAGCATTTCAGAATTATAATGGAATCGTCATAAATGTGAAATATCGAGTTTATCTAGTTTAGCTCGAGTCACACTAAACTATTTAAAGTGTCGACGGTGATGTGGATAACTCATTCTTGAACACTTTCTATTTATTTTCTATACTACTATGCATGATTACAAAAAAACAAAAAGAAGTCTTTGATTTCATAAAAGAGTACCGCGATAAACACGGGTATTCCCCTTCCCTTGAAGAGATCAAGAAAAAATTCGGGCTTGCCTCGGTTTCGACCGCTCATTATCATTTGAAAAAATTGCAGGAGGCCGGACAGCTCCAGAAAGAGTACAACCAACCACGAGCCGTAGCGCCGATAACGGCAAAACAGACTATTGAAATACCGGTCTTGGGAGCGATCTCCGCCGGCCAGCCGATAGCGATGATGGAAATACCAAACGAGACTATCTCAATAACGAGAGACGAAATCGGAAGACAGGGAAAACACTACGTTCTGCGAGTTCAAGGTAATAGCATGATCGGTGAAGGTATTTTTGACGGAGATATGGTGGTCATCCGCCAACAAGAGGTTGCTGATAATGGTCAGATGGTCGTCGCCGTAATAGACGACAACAAAGCTACTCTGAAAAAACTCTACCGTGAGAACGGCCGCTTCAGATTGCAACCAGCCAACCCGGTCTTATCCCCTATTTTCCGCGATGAAGTCGAGATTCGTGGAGTAGTCGTGAAAATAATCCGCAATCTGGAGTCACAACTCGATAAAGACCAGACAAAAGAAAAATATTCTCGAAGAATAGACTACTCGTGGGATTACAAAGGCGAAAAAACAAAAACTTATACGCACGGTATTCATACATATCCGGCGATGTTCATACCTCAAGTCGCCAGACGCTTGCTCGAAACATACAGCAAAGAAGGAGATACTGTGACTGATATTTTCTGCGGTTCCGGCACGGCTCTAGTGGAAAGCAAACTACTTAATAGAAACGTGTACGGCATTGATCTGAATCCATTGGCCATTTTTCTGGCGAGGGTGAAGACGACCCCAATCAATCCGCAGAAACTGACAAAGGAATATCTCCATCTGCTTAAAAGATTTGAAGCGATAAAAGGCAAAGATATTAAAAGGCCGAGTTTCAAAAACATAGATTTCTGGTTTAAGGAGAAAACTATCATCGAACTCGCTAGACTAAAGAAAGCAATCAAAGAAATCAGAGACATTCCGACTCAAAACTTTTTCATGGTTGCTTTCAGCGAGATAGTGCGGCAAGCGTCAAATGCTAAAAACGGCGAATTCAAACTCGTAAGAAGAAAAGACGATAAACTGGAGAAACATAATCCGGATGTCCTGGCTTTATTCCGCAAAAGAGCTGAATCAAACATGACCGGGATGACTGAATTCTACAAAGATGTCGGTAAAAAATCTTGGACTAAAATCATCCAAGGCGACTCATCAAAAGATGACTCAATCAAAGCAGAGTCAATTGATCTCATCGTCACTTCACCACCATATGGAGATAGCCGCACCACAGTTGCTTACGGACAATTCTCCAGACTTTCCTCACAATGGATCGACATTTTCGACAACCCCGATGACGCTTCAGGAGTTGATAATACCCTGCTAGGCGGCAGAGCCACGAAAACGTTGACACATACGCTCCATTCTTCTTATCTCAACGATTCATTGGACAAAATCGCCCGCAAAGACGAAGCTAGGGCTAGGGATGTCCTTAGTTTCTACATAGGGCTTAACGAATGCATGAAACAAGCTTACAGAATATTAAAACCTCAAAAATACTTCTGCGTGGTCATAGGCAATCGTCTCGTCAAACAAGTACGCCTGCCAACAGACTTCATTATCGCGGAATTGGGCGAAAAGATAGGCTTTACTTGCGAAGACATATTCGTCAGAAATATTCCCGGAAAAAGAATGCCGACTAAAAACTCTCCGACAAACATCGTCGGCGCGTTAGAAGAAACGATGAACAGGGAAAGTATCGTCGTATTGAGAAAAAACTAAAGTATTCGCTCTTTTATCTTAAACAGCTCTGGTATATCTTTTTCCGTAACGCGAAAAGCTGACCCATGATCATGCGGCTGACCGGCTTTCTCACCACTGTGATAAACGCCTAAACGGATATCGTATTTGGAATGTAATAAGAACTTCTTAGGGTCCAAATCTTTCAGAATGTAAGCTTCTTTGTAATGGAAATACTCATGTCCCCTTTCTTTCTTTGACTCCGCTAAAACAAGAATCAATCCATTACCGATTTTCTCAATGGCTTTTTCTTTCAAGAAGCCCAAATTATAATAACCGACAATCTTTCCTTTTCCTTCGATAACAAGCTTGTCTTCTGCTTCATCTATTTCATAACTAAACCACCTACCATTGTCGACTCCGTTGGTAATAGTTTGATGAACTATTTTTATATTCGGATACTCTTTGTCCGGATAACCGAAACGTTCTCTAATCTCGGCATTCGTGATTCCTTCCGGAGATTTAGTGAATAGCGTCAACATTGACGATGTATTTATACGCTGGGATTTCAGCTCCATCTTTCCGAAGTCCGGCAATGAGATATTATTCTCCGTCATTCCGAGATGATGTTCTAAGGTTTGACCGATACCCGTATCATGTTTACGCTCTGATTTTATCCAGCCTTTTTCTGAAATCTTCTTGAGAGCTTCTTTGATTTCCGGCAGAGTCCACTTCTTCATGGAAATATTTTACTTCCTCTTCTCCTTTATTCCCTCCGCCACGTTAGCCGGAACGACTTCATAGTGATCGAATTCCATCTGGGCCGAACCTTGACCGGAAGTCATGGAACGAAGTTGGGTGGTATAGCCGAACATCTCGGACAGCGGCACTTTGGCGATGATAGAGATGACTTGACCCTTTGGATTGGAGCCTTCTATGAGACCGCGCTTTGAGGCGATAGAGCCGTTGACATCACCCATGTACTTCTCGGGACAGACAACTTCAAGCTTCATGATAGGTTCGAGGATGACGGGCTTGGCGCGCTTGGCGGCATCCTGGAAAGCCTGGGAAGCGGCGATCTTGTAGGCGATCTCGGACGAGTCGACGTCGTGATATGAACCGAATGTGAGCTCGCAGGAGATGTTGACCAGCTTGAAACCGGCCACGATGCCGCGGTCCAAGGCTTCGCGCACACCTTTCTCGACAGCTGGGATGAATTCGTTCGGGATGACGCCGCCTTTGATGGAGTTGATGAATTCGAAATCGTCATAACGATGAACGGTCTTGGGTATCTTCTCGCCTTCTGGCCACGGCTTCATCGGACGAACGGTGAGGCGGACGTGACCGTACTGGCCTTTACCTCCTGTCTGCTTGATGTATTTATTCTCGGCTTCTGCTTCAGAGAGAATAGTCTCGCGGTAAGCCACTTGCGGCTCGCCGACATTGGCTTCGACGCCGAATTCGCGCTTCATGCGGTCTACCATGATCTCAAGGTGAAGCTCGCCCATGCCTGAAATGATGGTCTCGCCTGTTTCCTGATTGGAGGAGATGCGAAATGTGGGGTCCTCATTGCCGAGCTTGCGGAGAGCCATACCCATCTTCTCCTGATCGGCCTTGGTCTTTGGCTCGATGCGGAGAGACACGACGGGCTCCATGAATTTGATGACTTCGAGGACTATGGGGTGCTCTTCGTCACAGAAAGTATTGGAAGTGAGGGCGTCTTTGAGTCCCACGGCGGCGGCTATCTCTCCGGCGAAGACTTTCTTGACCTCTTCACGCTTGTCGGCCTGTAGGCGGACGATGCGGCCGAGGCGCTCTTTCTTGCCAGTGGAAGAATTGTATATATAAGTGCCGGCTTCTATGGTTCCGGAATAGACGCGGAAGAATGTGAGGGCTCCGACGAACGGATCGTTCTGGAGCTTGAAGGCCAAAGCGGCGAAAGGCTCTTTGTCATCGGCATGGCGGAAAATCTCTTCACCGGTATTCGGGTCTATGCCCTTTATCGGAGGCATGTCGAGAGGCGACGGCAAGTAGTCGACGACGGCATCTAGGACAAGCTGAACACCGATATTCTTCAAGGCGGAACCGGTGAAGACCGGGAACATCTTGTTATCTATGACGGCTCGGCGGACGATTCTTTTTAGGTCTTCTATGGACGGCTCTTTGCCTTCCAGATATGCGGCCATGGCGACATCATCGTGTTCGACTATCTTTTCAATGAGTTCGGCGTGATATTTCTTTGCGTCTTCCAGTAAGTCAGCCGGAATCTCCTTTTCAATGACTTTACTTCCCATCTCGCCTTCGAAGAAATAGGCTTTCATCTTGAGCAAATCAACGACGCCAACATGGTCGCCTTCCGTGCCTATGGGAATCTGGAAGCGCACGGCCTTTGGGCTCAAGCGCTCAAGGATGGACTTGTATGAAAATTCGAAAGAGGCTCCCATGCGATCCATCTTGTTGATGAAACAGAGGCGAGGCACGTTTCCCTCGTCGGCATAGCGCCAATTAGTTTCCGACTGGGGCTCGACTCCAGCGACGCCATCGAAGACAACAACAGCTCCATCTAGAACGCGGAGAGATCTCTTGACCTCGACAGTAAAATCAATATGGCCTGGCGTATCAATAATATTAAACCTGACTTTATTTGAAGTGTCCGTCGGCGGCATATATGTCGGATTCCAAAAACAAGTGATGGCCGCGGCCGTGATGGTGATGCCACGCTCGCGCTCCTGTTCCATCCAGTCCGTGACAGTATCGCCTTCGTGCACCTCGCCGATCTTATGCGTCATTCCGGTATAGAAAAGGATGCGCTCGCTGGTAGTCGTCTTGCCGGCATCTATGTGGGCGATGACTCCGAAGTTGCGGACCTGTGAAAGTTGGTAGTCGCGGTTCATGAGAGTTGGTTATAAATAAAAAAGCGCAATGGCTTAATGGAGGGTACTATACGGGAAATGGGGGAAATAATCAAATAATCACAATATGCTACAGACTTAGCATAATAACGGAGATCAGGCCAACGAATAATCCTATCGCCTGGATGATCGTCAACTTCTCATCAAAGATAAGTATGCCAACGAGGACGGTGGCCATTAAGGATACAATGGACCAGATAACGCCGGTTATGGAAAGCTGGTTCTTCTCAAAGATAGCTGGTATCCAAGTTGTGGCGCTTATCAAATCTACGATGATGAACAAAGCGAAGACGGTCCAACCTGGATTCAGGGCGAATTTCTTGGACAGAAATTCACCGCAAGCAAAGAAAATCGCCGAGATACATATCCATGCCCACGAAGGTAAAAACGTCAGAGCTTGCATGCGACGATAATTATAACATCTTTTACCGTCTGGTCGGGACTTGAAACCCGATAGTGGGCTTTAATATTCTGTGAGCCTTCTTGATCTTCCTATCTAACTTATTATGATCATTCCTCAATTTATTAAGCGCAGTTGATATAATGACTAAGCTTTTTGTATTTTCCTTCTGTCCTTCCGCTAATCCTTCAACCTTTCTGGCAAGATCAGCGTGTGTGACCAGAGCCATGCGAAGCTCAACGAATGCTCGCATAATGTAAATATTCATCTGGACGGCGAGGTCACTTTTCAGAACCGAAGAGAGCATGGCAACACCAAGCTCGGTGAAAGCATATTGTCTATAAGACGCTCCGCGATATTTTCGTGAACTCATCACAAATTGTGATGAGTTAAGGTTACTGGTTTCTTCTTTGGAGAGCTGAAACATGAAGTCAATCGGAAACCTGTTCTTGTTACGCTTTACCGATTGATTCAGAACCCTGGTCTCTACTTGGTAAAGTTCCGCCAGTTCGCTATCCAACATCACTTTCTGCCCGCGAACCAAACAAATCCGTCTTTCTATAAATGACGGCGTGACTGGCATTATCAGGCTAGTTTCAAGTCCTTTTTTGATTGGCATCGCAACATGATACCAGACTTGATGTGCTAAATTGGAATATCAAAAGTGAAGAAGGTGTGAATACATTGTTGATAACGAAAACCAGTCACAATCTGTGACCGGTTCCTGCATATTTCTTTGAGGTCACAAATTGTGACTTCAAACAGGCGGCTTAGCTGAGAGACAAAATAGGCCGTTACCACGCAAAGTGCGCAAAAGCCTTGTTGGCTTCGGCCATCTTGTGGACATTCTCGCGCTTCTTGACGGCTTCGCCTTCATTCTTGGAAGCGGCGATGATCTCTTCGGCGAGTTTTAGGTGCATGGGTTTGCCTTTCTTCGATCGCGCGGCTTCGACTATCCATTTCATGGACAAGGCATTCTTGCGCTCGGGACGGACTTCGCGAGGAACCTGATAATTGGCGCCACCTACGCGGCGGGAGCGGACTTCCATGGCCGGAGTGGTATTCTTCAAGGCGAGCTCGAAGATCTCCATGGGGTTCTCAACCTTGGCCTGCTCCTTTATGGCGTTCATGCAGTCGGCCACGATGGCGCGGGCGATGGTTTTCTTGCCGGAATCCATGATGTAATTGGTCAGCTTGGCCAACTTCAATGAATCATAGGTCATGTCTGGCTTCAAGTCTCTTTTTATATTTTTTTTGCGTCGCATGGTAGTTGTTGAAAATTAAGATGGAGATTAAGCGGCCTTGGCGGCTTTCGGCTTTTTATTTCCATATTGGCTGCGACCTTTCCTGCGAGCTTCGACGCCTGCGCAATCCAAAACTCCGCGGACGATGGAATAACGGAGACCTACGTCCTTGACGCGGCCGCCGCGAAGGAGAACCACGGCGTGTTCCTGGAGATTGTGTCCCATGCCCGGAACGTAAGCGGTCACTTCGACGCCGTTGGACAGGCGCACGCGGGCGATCTTGCGGATAGCGGAGTTAGGCTTCTTCGGAGTCTTGGTCGTGACTTTCACGCATACCCCGCGCTTGAAAGGCGCCGGGAAGAAGCTCGGTCGGTTGGCGATAGTATTGAAAGTACGGGTCAAAGCGATGGACTTTGACTTCCTCTTGAAACGAGCGCGATTCTTTTTGGTTAGTTGGTTTATTGTAGGCATATTTATAATAATATAATACTAATCTGCAAATGTATCCGAATAATACGAATTACGAATAAATGCTTGTCCGGTTGAATTTTTTCACCATTTTCGGCGGGAGTGTGCCTGAATGATTACTCATACGGACCTGGTAATTGATTTGTCGCCCCCTTGGGCAGTGGGGAGACTGTAGCATAGAAGAATCGTAGGCGCAAATATTAGTATACAAAAGACAAACCGCAGATTTTACTCTGCGGCTGTGTGAAACCAGAAAAATCACTTTTGGGAAAAGAAAACAGGCGGCCGCATGGGGTCGCCTGTTGTGTTAACTAAACTTTTTACGCAGCGGGTTTAAATGCGTCAGCTGCCGCCAAGAAAGGCTGCAACTCTTTTTCAAGTCCCGGGAAGAACTCGAACATTCCCTCGATGAACCGAGGAAGAGTTTCCCACATATCCTGAACCTCCTCGTTATTGCACGTAAGGTGTCGATCACCGGTGGCGCTATACGTTTTGCGGTCGCCGAACCGGAAGCCTCCCCCACAACCTTTTTTGAAGCATTGTGCCCACCAGCTACGCTTCATAAGTTCGAGGCCGAGCCGGTAGTGGACTTGCCAATAAAAGTCACCGGCATCAATTGTCTGGTCGAGCTCGAATTCCTGGTCTGGTCTTGAGCGGCCACAGAGGCTTGTAATCATTGGCACAAGCATCTCAATTTCCTGGCGCATTTGATTAATGTTCTCTGAGCCGCAAACAAGCTGGCCCAGTAATTTTTTATCAACGTTCATAACACAACTCCTTATTTCTAAGTTACCCTTTCGGGATTTTTGTTTAGGTTGTTTTACCAAAGTATTTCTACCTGGTCCTCCGAGATTATAGCATACCAACATTATTTGTCAAGCCCTACAAAAAAAAGGGCGCCGGGTCTTCGACTGAAATCGAAAACTTCGGCGCCTCACTTTGATTTATCCAATGAATTTGGAACCACCGTGGTAGTTAATCACAGCAGAATCCTGTTACGACCGCCACAAAGAACAATACGACTTAATTTTGCGGCCTACAGAAAGATTAACCTGCCTTAGATAAAAAATAAAGGCGTTGCCGAACCCGATGTCCGACAACGCCCTCCCACCTGCATCTCTCCTGGCACTCCCACGAAACCCAACCCTCAATCGGGCCGTGAGGAAGTCAAAACAACAACGAAGCTAAGGTAAATCTATTACTTTTGAACCGGAATGTCAACTCATGAGAAATCCTCACGAAACTTTCTTCAGTCTCTCCCCTTGCCAATATTCATAGAATGGTCCGAATACGAGTCCGGCAAGAAACCAAAAGACCAATTCTTCTATTGGTATGCCAGTGACTTTTATCCCGCTCAATCCCGATAAATAAGTACGGTTTATCCAATCGGAGGACACAATCATTATCGTGTAATAAGAAAGAAGAGAAATGCCAGCCATCAATATTCCGGAAAGAAACGCATCGATTATCAAGTCCCTCCTTTTGAACAACATAACGGCGGCAACTAATAACATAGACAATGTGCTCGCCCAAAATGAAGTCAGGCCGACACCCCAAAATAACCACATGGTGGTTTGAGCAAGCAGGAAAAGAATGACCAGTCCCCCACTCGAATCATGCCGCATCTTACGTTTATATAAACCTTTCTTGAAAACTACCTCGTAAACAACAGCCATTATTCCTCCCGCCGCAAATCCCATTATCACATCTTCAAAACCGACTTTGGTACCGAGAAGAGTCAGCGGTCTCCACCAGTCAACTGTCCACCAATAATAAGAAGTTACTGGACTCAATATCCCTATCAGAGAACTCATGATGAGCATCTCGCGTCTCAAATCCTTCCTTATTAGAAACAGAGCCAACCACACTATGCAAAACGGTATTAAGGAAACCAAGTAAACATATTGCTGGCTAATCATAATGGAAAAATATCGGCTCACATCCCCACCCCGGTAAATACCCAGAACGCCCATGGGATTATCGGCGCCACGACTTGCCATAAGAAGAATACGACTATCAGAACAAATATCGGCGCGTAGGCTTCGAGGATATAACGGACATGACCGTATTTATTCGGCAAGACCGAAAACAATAGCTTCGAACCGTCCAAAGGCGGCAACGGGATCAAATTAAAGATAGCCAGAACGATATTGATGATAACTATGTAAGTGACTACTTGGAAGAAAGGATCACCGATATTGGCGGCAGTGGCGGTGAAGCGCATGATGGTGCCGAAGATGAGAGCTATCAGAAGATTGGAAGCCGGACCGGCCAGAGCTATGAGGAATTCGCCTTGGCGGCGATTTTTCAGATTATAAGGATTGTAAGGCACGGGTTTGGCCCAGCCGAAGGTGAAACCAAAGAGCGAAGTGATGAGCGGCACGAGGATGGAGCCGACGGGGTCTATATGTT
>Ga0182017_10000734_pt1 | contig 25741 bp, 20 predicted proteins | sample 712E3DmetaG_FD_120492 | JGI IMG/M metagenome (GOLD analysis project Ga0182017, IMG submission 120492) | Permafrost microbial communities from Stordalen Mire, Sweden - 712E3D metaG | ecosystem: Environmental > Terrestrial > Soil > Wetlands > Permafrost | place: Sweden: Stordalen | collected... | reverse complement strand
GATCTTCCCCGGCGGCCGCGACATGCGAATCGTCATCCGGTGTTCGTCCAGGGCGTGGGACTTGTCGACCTGAACCTTCAGCGCCGAGCCCCGCGCGTCGCCGCGGCTGTCGGCGGAGGGCTTCCTGGCGTCCGCGGGCGACGTCATCAGGATGGCGCAAACAGCAGCACTGGCGACGACAATCCAACGTGTTCGCATGATGGACCCCACTGGCTTCGAGGTATACCGCAACCTGGGCGTAAGGCGTACGAACACGGTGCGCTTGCTATTGCCGCCGGAAGTCTACCCGGCTATCGCGCACTTTCTTGTTGCGACATACTCGGGCAGGCGTCCCTCCACGATCGCCTGGCGCGCGCCCCGCACGAGTGAAAGGTAGTGTTCGAGGTTATGCAAGGTCGCAAGCCGGTAGTAGAGGATTTCCTTGACGCGAAACAGGTGAGCCAAGTAGGCGCGGCTGTAGCGCCGGCAAGCCTCGCAGGCGCAGCCCTCTTCGATGGGAAGCGCGGACGTGCAATGGACCGCATTGGCGATGTTGACGTGGCCATCGCGCACGAACAAGCGGCCGTTGCGTGCTGCGCGCGTGGGCATCACACAGTCGAACATGTCGATGCCCGACGCGATGGCAGCTAGAAGATCTGCCGGCGTTCCTACACCCATCAGGTAGCGGGGGCGGGCATCTGGCATGCGCGGCCCGATCTCCCGCACCACCGTATGCATAGTCTCAGGTGGTTCCCCCACGCTGAGCCCGCCCAGCGCCACGCCGTCGAACGGCATCTCGGCGATCGTGGCCAGATGTTCCGCACGCAGGCCGAGGTCAGTGCCCCCTTGCACGATCCCGAAGCGCAGTTGCCCAGGGGCCGGCGTGCTGGCCACGCAGCGACGTGCCCAGCGCGTGGTGCGCTCCATCGCCCGGCGCAACACCTCGCCGGACGCGTCCGAGGCCGGGCACTCGTCGAAGGCCATGGCGATGTCGCTGCCCAGGTCGGCCTGGATGGCCATGGCCGACTCAGGCGTCAGCCGCTGCAGGCTGCCGTCTACATGCGAGTGGAAGTCCACGCCATCGTCGTCGATCTTGCGGCGCCCCTTCTGGCTGAACACCTGGTAGCCGCCCGAATCGGTGAGGATGGCGCGCGGCCAGGCCATAAAAGCGTGCAGCCCGCCCAGGTCGCGCACCAGTCCAGCCCCCGGACGCATGGCCAAATGATAGGTATTGGCCAAAACGATCTGCGCCCCAAGCACTTCCAGATCGCCGGAGGCGAGCGACTTCACCGTGGCCTGGGTGCCCACCGGCATGAACACAGGCGTCTCGACCGGGCCGTGCTTGGTTTGCAGCAACCCGGCCCGCGCCTCACCACAGCGTGCCTGCACGACAAACGCGTCACTCATGCGAGTAGACTCCCAGGGCGGATGAACATGGCATCGCCGTAACTATAGAATCGATAGCCACGTTCGATGGCATCGCGGTATGCATCGAGCACGCGCTCGCGACCGGCAAGAGCAGACACCAGCATGAGCAAGGAGGAGCGGGGCAAGTGGAAGTTGGTGACAAGGTCGGTCACCACGCGAAACTCGCTTCCCGGCAGAAGATAGAGGCTGGTCGACCCGCGGCCAGCCGCCAAGGGACCAAGCCGGGCCAGGGACTCCAAGGTTCGCACCACCGTGGTGCCAACCGCCACGATGGGCCGGCTTTGCGCCTGGGCTTGCCGCAGACTTTCGGCAGCAGCCTGGGAGACTTCATAGCGTTCGGCATCCAGGTGGTGCTGGGTGGGGTCTGCCGTGGTGACCGGGCGAAAGGTGCCAGGGCCCACATGCAGGGTGATGCGCGCGATCTCGTGGCCTTGCTCCTGCAGCGCACAGATGAGCTCTTCGGTGAAATGCAGGCCCGCCGTGGGCGCCGCGACGGCGCCCGGATGGCGAGCGTATACTGTCTGGTAGCGAGCCTTGTCGTCGTCCGACCGAACCACGGCCCCCTGCTCTCTTCGCGCCGCCTCGATATACGGCGGCAGCGGTACCGACCCGATCTCCTCGACGAGCGACAGTAGATCCGCCTTGCCTGGCCAAAAGAAGCGAAGCTCGACCTCTCCACGCGGCCCACGCCCAAGTATTTCCGCCTCCAGATCGCCCGCGAAGCGCAGGCGCGCGCGGGGCGGCTGTCGGCCCAGCCCACGCGCCAATGCGCGCCAGTCTTCACGCCAGCCTGGCTCGCCGGTGCGGACATCGCCTTTTTCAGCCGACAGCCTCTCGACCAAGAGAATCTCCATCTGCCCGCCGGTGGACTTGGTCCCTCTCAGCCGCGCCGGAATGACGCGCGTGTCGTTAAGCACCAGCAAAGAGCGCGGGCGCAAGAAACGGGCAATGTCACGGAAAAGAGCATGATTGCGCTCGCCCGTGTCTCGGCTAAGAATCAGCAAGCGCGACTCGTCCCGCCGGGGCACCGGGTGCGTGGCAACCAAGCGAGATGGTAGATGGTAGTCGAAATCCTCGGTTCGCAGGTAGTATCAACTCCTCAAAGGCGTAGCATGCCCGTCGGCAGAACAAAGGCAATGTCTAGGGAACACAAGGATGACACCTCGTCGGCTCCTTCCGGCGCCGCCAACTTCCCGGAGCTCGTCGTCAAGAACACGCGCGAGTTCCTTGCCGGCTTCCAGCCTTCGGGCGGAAATGGCGGCGTATTCTGTCCCACCCGTCGCAATATTCCCGTGGGCGACATGGTGGCGGTGAAGGTCCGTCTCGGTCGCCGGCAACCCCCCACGGTGCTGTACGGACGGGTGGCCTGGCGGCGGCCCGGACGACACATCCTAAAAATCCGCGCCGGCATCGGTGTCGAATTTCTGGCCAGCGAGCGGGGCAAGTGGGAGTACCTGCTCGAACTCGCCCGAGCCGGGACAAGCGCACACAGCCGGCGGCGCCATGAGCGCATCCCGGTGGACCTGCCCATCTTCTGGCGACCGGTCGGCAAGCTGGAGAAATTCTCCGGCCACCTGCGCGACGTGGGGCGCGGCGGTGCCTTCGTGCTATCGCCCGCCACCGTCGCCATTCAAGAAAGGGTTGTGCTGGAAGTCGCACCCCCTGGCGCTGAGGTGCCCATGGCCTTCATGGGTCGCGTGGCCTGGACTGGCAAGTCTGGCAGCGAGAACGTCTTTGGCATCGAGTGGCGTGCGCGTGACGCCGGCGGCGGCCGACGCATCAAGGAGCTGGTGCGCAGGCTGGCTGGGCTGCAAGCCCCGGTGCGGGTCTAGTACCGCCTTGATGACGGCGGCGAGGGCGCGCGCGAAGCGCGCGGGGTGTGCGGGGTGGGCTGTCCGTCCCGAAGTCCCCGAAGGGGGAACCGGATCCGGCTGCCGGTCCCGGCCCCGGAACCGGCTAGTCACCAAATCAGCGACAGCGCGTACAAGGTCCCGCTGTTGGCGAGCACGTAGATCTCGCGCCGCTCGGCATCGATGAGGGGCGCCGCGCACATTCCGCGACCTGGGTCGAAGACTTGCAGGACCTGACCGTTCGAGCGCTCCAACACGAACAAACCGGCCCGGCCACCGCTGAAGACCAGGTATGGACCCACTTCCTGAGGTGGGGTCAGATCGCCGGCCTGGGCCAAGCCTTGTCGCCATTCGATGCGTCCTTGCATGCTCACCGCGGCCAGGCCCTCCCGGGGAGAGGCCACGTACAATCGGCTCGCCCCGGCCCGGATAGCAACCGCACCTTCAACCCCCATGCGCCAGACCTGCTCGCCGTCCTTGGCCCGCAAGGCGTACAGGCCCCCTGAATAGGAAGCCGCGATGACCAGGTCGTCGCGTAGCACCGGGGTTGAATCCACATCCACGAATTGGTCGGAGGCGGCGGCCAGAGAGCGCGCCCAACGCAGTTCGCCGGTCTCCGCGCCCAAGGCCACCAGATACCCATCATCGAATCCCGCGTAGAGGATATCGCCACCCAGGCGCGGCCCAGCGTGGCCATGGATGCTGAACCCCTCGGGCGCCTCGCGATCGTACTGCCACCGGCGCTTGCCTGTGGCTGCTTCTAGCGCGACCACACGATTCGCTGCGCTGGTGAAGTAGAGCAAGGCCGGTCCCACTTCCGGCCGGCTCTCGACCGCGCCCTTGCCCCGATACGACCAGCGAATCTTCCCGTCCTGTGGGTTGATGGCGTAAAAAACTCCGTCGTCGCTGCCCAGGTAGACCTGAGCGCGTGCCGAATCAAAGCGCGCCTCGCCATCAACTCCCCCGGCTACCGGCACCGACCAGAGCACGCGGCCATTCCCCGTGTCCACCGCTGCTACTTGGCCCGCGCGCGAGCCCAGGATGAGACGCGAATCGACCAGGGCGCCCGTGGCACATTCTTCGGGCTGCGCATCGCTGGCGGAATAGGGGTGGATGACGGTGCGCCAGCGCATCTGGACGACGCCGGCTGGATACTCATGCCGCTCCTCGGTGGCGCGATGAAGGGCACCGCTTCCGCAGCTGGGCAGGCAGAGCGCAAGCAGCAGGCTGAGTCCACAGCCGGCGCGAGCCGCGAGTCGACCGGAAAACGCCATCGGCTGCGCGCTACTGGTCGCCCAGCGCAGCCAGGCGGTCATCGATATCCCTGCGCAACAGAGTCTTGGGCATCTTCTCCAGGATCTCGCGCAGGACTTTCTCGGCGTCCTTGCCCTTACCCTGCTTCTGCAGCAAGCGCGCCTTGCCGAAGAGAGCCCGGTCCGCATAGAAGTTCCCCGCCGCTTGCGCCTCGCTAGCCATGGCGCCGTACGCTTCGATGGCCTTGTCGACCTGGCCCTGAGCCTCAAGCGCCAGGGCCAGCCCATCCTGTTCCACCAGACGCATGCCCTTGTCAGATTCGCCCTGCAAGAGCTGCTGGAAGGCGGTGGCCGCGTCCCCACCCTTGCCCAGGCGGAGCAGCGAATTGGCCCTGACGAGCAACGCCCGCCGGCCAAGGCCCGCAGTACCATAGGTGGCTACGAAGGTGTCGGCTTGCTTGATGGTGGCCTGCAGGCGCTCCTCATCTGTCTTGAAGTGTGGACCCACATCTTCATCCGGCTTGTTCTCCTCGTCGGCCGACTTGGTCTCCGCGCCCTTTTCGGGCAAAAGCGGCGCAAGCGCCGTCTTCTCGATTCGCGCGAAAGCCTCGGTTTCCCCGGCGGCCTGGTGCTCCTTCCAGGCCATGCTGCCCCAAGTGCCCCCGCCCACCACCACCCCAATCACGCAGATCGCGATGACCTTGCGACGGTGGGCAGAAATGTGAGAACCGAGTCGCGTCCAGAAACTGACGAACTCGTCGGGTCGCTTTAGCTCTTTGCGGTTGATGGAACGGGCCACAGGGTGAGGAGATAACAGAGGGTTACGGTCGGGTCAACTGACCTTGTACACTGCAGCCCATGCCGGGCCATCCCTTCCAGGGTCTGCTGCTCGCCAGCCTCGCCATCCTGAGCGCGATTTCTTGTCCCGCGCAAGCGACCGGCCCGGGCGAAAAGCAGGTTGCTGCGTCGGTCGGCTTCGCCCTGGCTGGTCGCGACGACAGCGCGCGTCCAGGAATGCAGGCCAGCATCGATGCCGCCATCGGGTTCACGGACACCTGGGCCGGCCGTGGGGCGGTGAGCAGTTCCTGGCAACCCCAGGCGGGATCTGACGGCCCACATTACGTGACAGCGATTTCCTTGGGCGCGGTCTACTCGCTCGACGTGGTGCGCTGGGTGCCCTTCTTGGACCTGGGGTTCAGCCTGGCCGATCTGCGCGGCAACCGCACCAGTTCCCAGCGTCTCGGGCCACAGGCGGGGCTGGGCGTGGAGTATCAGCTCTCGCGGCGCTGGACCCTGGCAGCCCTGGCGCGTTTTGACTACTTCGCCCTGCGCCTCGCGGGACCTGGTGGCACGCACCCCTGGTGGGCCTGCGCCGGCCTTCGCCTCGGACGGGTTTTCTAGCCGGGGTTCGCAAGAGCCGGAAGCTAGCTTTTCCACCACAGAGATCACAGAGGCCACAGAGACGGATCGGAAAGGGAAGGGTTGGGTTCTGCGCGATCCAAACTCCTCCTTCCTATCCGATCTCTGCGTTCTCTGTGCCCTCTGTGGTGAAAAAGCTAGCCTGCCTTTCGCCCGGGCTTCTTGCCTTGATGGGCACGCAGGACCAGCCGCAGGGGCGAGCCCTCGAACCCGTAGATGTCCCTAAGTTGGTTGACAAGGTAGCGCCGATAGGGAAAGCCCACGGCCGCGGGGTAGTTGGTGCTGACGAAGAACGAAGGCGGACGGACCTGCGCCTGGGTGATGTAGTAGAGACGGACGTAGCGTCCGCCCGGCCCTGCGGGGGGCGGTCGACGGGTCACAATTTCTTCAAAGTGTTTGTTTAACTCTGACGTCGGAACCCTTCGACACCACTGCTCAAACACTTCTGCAGCTACTCGCGGTATTTCTCCCGCGCCGCGCCCGGTGACCGCCGATGTCACCACCACGGGCGCCCACGCCATGAAGCCGAGCTCTTCGCGGACAGCAGCAACCTTCTGGTCAATCTCGGCCCGGCGGCAGAGGTCGCTCTTGTTGATCACCATGAGTGCAGCCCGGCCCGACTCCTCGATGAAGCTGGCCAGTTTCGCGTCCTCTGCCGTGGCCCCATTCTGGGCATCGATGACCAGGGCCACGACATCTGCTCGCGCCAACTGGTCGCGCGCCATTTTCGCAGATACCGCCTCGGTCAAGGTATCGATGGCGCGGCGGCGGCGCAGGCCTGCCGTGTCCACCAACAAGAATTCGCGGCCCTGCCACCTGAAGGGCGTGTCGATTGGGTCACGGGTGGTACCGGGTTGGTCGTGTACCAGCACCCTCTCCTCACCCAACAAGCGATTGACCAAGGATGACTTGCCGACGTTGGGCTTGCCGACAAAGGCCAGGCTGATGGGCCCAGCCTCATCCTCTGCTTCCGCGTCCATCTGGTCGCCCGGTTCGCTGGGCTGCGCCGGCGTAGCCGCACCACCCAAGGCGGCAACCGTGGCATCGAGCAGATCCCCCACGCCACGTCCGTGCGTGGCTGATACGGCGAAAACCTGCGCAAACCCCAGGCGAAATACCTCGCCCATGCTTGGCTCGCGCGTCGCCGAGTCCACCTTGTTGGCCGCCAGCAGGACTGGCTTGCCCGTGCGCCGCAACACCTGCGCCACGGCTTCATCGACCGGGGTGATGCCCTCCTTCACGTCCAGCACCAGAATCAAGACTGCCGCCTCTTCCACGGCACGCAGGGTCTGCGAGCGCATGGCACCCAGGATCCCGCCGGCGCTGGGATCCAGACCACCGGTGTCTGCCAGACGAAACCGCGCGCCCTCCCAGTCGCAGACGGCATAGCGCCGGTCGCGCGTCACACCTGGCTCGTCCTCGACCAGCGCGGGTTGACCTCCTACCAAGCGATTGAACAAGGATGACTTGCCCACGTTGGGCCGTCCCACCAGAGACACCACTGGCAGAGAGGGATCGTCGGAAGACCGCCGGCCTCGTCGCTTCACGTATCCCCTTCCTTGTAGCCAAGGCGCGCGATCTCAGCGCGCGAGTTGGTCCAATCCTCTTCCACCCGCACGTTCAAACGCAGATGCACCGGCCGGCCGAGGAACTTCGCAATCTCTTGGCGGGCGGCCGTGCCCACATCGCGGATCATGGAGCCATGCCTTCCCACCACGATGGCCTTCTGGCTCTCGCGCTCCACCACGATCGATGCCTCGATGACCGTGTCGCCGGTCGGGCGATCGTTCCAGCTCTCGACCAGGACCGCGGTGGCGTACGGCAGTTCTTGGCGCAGGCGCAGGAAGAGCTGTTCCCGAATCAACTCGCCGGCCAAGAATCGTTCCGTCCGATCCGTGAGCACCTCGGGGCCATAGAGCGGCGGCCCCTCGGGAAGAAGAGCCAACAACTCGCGCACCAGGCCCTCCACCCCCTTGCCGCGGGTCGCGCAGGTGGGCACCACGGCTGGGAAGGCGTAGGCCTTGGTCCACCAGTCGAGCACGGGAAGCAACTGGGTCTTGTCCTTGACCTTGTCGACCTTGTTGAGAGCCAGCACCGTGGGGCGCTTGGTCTCAGCCAGCCGCTCAAGGATACGCCGCTCGCCCTCGGGCAGAGCCGCAGCCGCCGGAGACAGGGAGCTGGCGAGTTGGTGCGCCTCCACCACCAGCAAGGCCGCATCCACCTGCTCGATGGTCGCCATCGCCTCGCGCACCATGAAACGGTTCAACTCCGAGCGCGCCTCGTGCACCCCGGGCGTGTCCACGAACACGATCTGGCCCTTGACCGGCCCCTGCCCTGCGCGCGGATCCGTGGCGGGCAGTTCGGCCTCGCCGTTCCAAACCCCCAGGATGCGCGTGCGGGTAGTCTGCGGCTTGGGCGTGACGATGGCCAACTTCTCACCGACGATTCGGTTGAGCAGGGTGGACTTGCCCACGTTGGGCCTGCCCAAGATGGCCACGGTTCCGGCCACGCTAAGGGGGGCCAAGGACGGCGGGTTGGGGTGAGGAGTGTCAGGCACTGGGCCGGTGGTATAGCACCGGCTCGGGGCATCCGTAGTGGCATGCGCTGTCCCGCTAGTCGCGTGGGGAGCCCGCCCGACGCGCTTTCGACGCATTATCGCCTTGACTACCCCGGTCCCTAGCACTATCACCCCGGTAGGAATAGGCGCACTTGGGACTCCCAACAGGATTTCGATCGTGGACGTTAGCCAAAAAAGTCGGTACGCACTAAAGGCGGTCCTCGAACTCTCGTTTCGCTTCGGACAGGGGCCCATTTCGATCTCCCAGATCGCCAAGACACAGGCGATCCCGGCGCGCTTCCTCGAGGCCATCCTGGCCCAGCTCAAACGCGGCGGCTTCGTGGCCTCACGCCGCGGGAACGAGGGCGGGTACATCCTGGCGCGGCCCCCAGCCGAGGTTTCGGTCGGCGATGTCTTGCGCGTCTTGCAGGGCCCGCCGCTTTCCACCTTATGCGCCAACCACCCGCAGGCCGAGTGCCCCCATGGTGTTGACTGCATCTTCGCCAAGTTGTGGCAACGCGCTTGCACCGCTGTGGAGGCGGTCTACGACTCGACGAATTTCCAGGACCTGACAGACCGCTATCGGGCCATTCTGCGCGCCAAGGCGCCCACCTATTCCATCTAGCCAGCGAAGGCTTGCCCCCGCTAGGACCTGTTACCGACTCGCATGGCTCCTGCAAAGAAGGACGAAGCGCGCGCCACCCCGCCCGATGCTTCTGGCTCGGTCGGGTGGACAGAGGCGCAGACCAGGTGCCTGGTGCCTGCGGGCTCTACGCTGGCGCTTGAACTCGGGGGCAGCGTCGGCCCGGTCACGGTTGAGTATGAAACCTACGGCTCGCTCTCTCCCCACAAGGACAACGTCGTCTTCATTGCGCACGCGCTTTCGGGGGACGCGCATGTCGCGGGCTGGGATCGCCGCGCAGCCGAGACCGGCCGCACCTGGCGCCAGAAAAAACCGGGCTGGTGGGACGCCATCGTGGGGCCGGGCAAGGCTCTCGACACCAACCGGCTGTTTGTCATCTGCCCCAATGTGCTGGGCAGCTGCTACGGCACCACCGGGCCGTCATCCGTGGATCCCTCGACCGCAAAACCCTACGGCTTGCGCTTCCCCATGGTCACGGTGGGCGACTGGGTCAACCTGCACATGCGCCTGCTGGATGCGCTCGGCATCGAGCGCTTGCGTGCGGTGGTGGGCGGCTCGCTCGGAGGTCAGCAGGCGCTGGAGATGGCGCTCGCCTACCCGGAACGGGTGGAACGCTCGGTGGTCCTGGCGGCCAGTGCGCGCCTGTCAGTGCAAGGCCTGGCCTTCAACGCCGTGGGCCGCTACTGCATCCTGCACGATCCAAATTTCGCGGGCGGTGACTACTACGACGGCGAAGGGCCCGGGGCCGGTCTGGCGGCGGCGCGCATGCTGGCCCACATCACCTATCTCTCCGATGAGGGCATGCACGAGAAATTCGGCCGGCGCTTGCAGGACGATGTCAATGGCCGGCAGGGCGGCTTCGGCATCGAGTTCGCGGTGGAGAGCTACCTCGACCACCAGGGTCGCGCGTTTGTCGAACGATTCGACGCCAACAGCTACCTCTACATCACGCGTGCCATGGACTACTACGACGCCGCTGCGGCGTGGGGCGGAGGCAGCCTGACCGAGGCTTGCCGCCGCATCCGCGCCAAGATGCTCATCGTCTCGTTCGATTCGGATTGGCTCTATCCTCCCGAGGTCTGCAAAGAGCTGGCCTTGGCCCTTACCCAGGCCAACCGTCCCGTCACCTACGCCAACGTGCCGTCACACTACGGCCACGATTCGTTTCTGGTCGAAACCGAAAAGGTAGGACGCCTCTTGCGTGGCTTCTTGGCCCATTAGTTCGAGGGTGACATGACGCAAAGGCCACCGCCCCGCATCGACCCCCACCTGGTCACCGACCGCAGCGTGGATCGTCTGCCACAAGGTCTTTTCGACCAGCGGGTGGCCGAGCTGTCCAAGCTGCTCGCCAGCCGCCCGACCGCGCCCGATCGGCAACCAGCCGCCACCCGCTGGCAGGACGAGATCATTGCACGCGAGATCCCGAAGGGAGCACGGGTGCTGGACCTGGGCTGCGGCGACGGGGCTCTGCTCGAACGGCTGATGCGCGATCTGGGCGTCCGCGGCCAGGGACTGGAGATCGATCCCGAGGCGGTATTCTCCTGCGTGGAGCGCGGCGTGCCGGTCATGCAGACCGATCTCGACGAGGGCTTGCGCCGCTTCCCCGATCAGGCCTTCGACGTTGTGGTGCTGGAAGAGACGCTGCAGACCCTCGCCAATCCGCGCGAGATGCTGGCCGAGATGTTGCGGGTGGGCCGGCAGGGCATGGTTTCGTTTCCCAACTTTGCCCACTGGCGCGTGCTGGTCGACCTGGTGGCGAGCGGACGCATGCCGGTCACCGAATGGTTGCCCTACCATTGGTATGAGACGTCCAACATCCACCCCTTCACCCTGCAGGACTTGCTCGACTGGTCCCGCGAATCAGGCGTGCAGGTGGTCTCCGGCTATGCCTACGAGAATGGGGTAGTCCGCAACCTTAGCGCGGACGACAATCTGCATGCAGAAGAAGTGCTGATCGTCGTCGAACGCTAGCTACCGCTCGTCGACGCGGCCGCCGGCCAAGCCGGGCCGCGGCTCGCGGATCGCGGGCTCCGTGGGCGTCGGGCTTGTCCGCCCAGCCCACCCATGCCACACGCCTGGACCTGACCACGATTCCCGCCTATGGTAACCGCTCGATCGACGAACGGCGAATCCCCTCGATCCCGCGGAATCACTCCGGAACAGACGTCTCCCAAGACAGCAGAGCCCAGAGATGACCCAAGGCAAAGACGACTTCATCAGCGCCAAGCTCGAAAGCATGACCCTCGAAGAGAAGGTCGGGCAGCTACTCACGTTCACCTGGCGGGGAGCCATCTTGACCCCCTCCGGGATCGAACAGATCACGAAGCTCAATGCGGGTGGCCTCTGTCTCGAGCCGTACGGACTCGAAACCTCCAAGAACCTGTACTGGGGGAACTCCCAGATTGACCCCACGTTCCAGCCGCCCCCGGACTACTTCACGACCGCCCTCACCTACTTCGACCCGCACAACCACGGGCTCAGCGTGACTCCGGAAGAGCTGACCGTGGCCCTGAACCGGGCGCAGAGTCTGGCCCTCGGCCGGCGTTCGGCGATCCCCCTGCACGTCACCATCGACTTCGAGGGCGACTTCAAGAACGACTACACGGCCGGCGGCATTCGCCAGTTCCCCTCACCCATGGGCCTGGCCGCCATCGGCGATCCCCGCCTGACCTACCAGGTGGGCCTGACCGTGGCCCGGCAACTCGCCGCGATGGGCGTCACGCAAATGTACTCGCCGGTCTGCGACGTCAACGTGAACCCCAGGAACCCGGAAATCGGCGTCAGGTCGTTCAGCGATGATCCTGCCGTCTGCGCCGAGCACGTCGCGGCCATTGTGAAGGGCTACCAGGATGGAGGTATCGCCGCTACGGCGAAGCACTATCCGGGCCGGGGCGACTCGGCCACCGACGCGCACGATGTGCTGGATCGGGTCAACGCCGACCGCAAGCGAATGGCCGAGCTCGAACTGGTGCCCTTCAAGGCGGCGATCGACGCGGGGGTCAAGGCCGTCATGACAGCGCACACCGTCTACCCGGCGTACGACAATGAACTGCCCGCCACCCTCTCGCCGCGGATCCTGACGGGTCTCTTGCGAGGGGAGCTCGGCTTCGACGGCGTCATCGTCTCCGACGCCATCGGCATGGCCGCCATCTTGAAGAAGTGGCCACTCCCGCGCGCCTGCGCGATGGCGATCCAGGCGGGAGTCGACCACATCTTGCTCAAGGCCGACGACGAATCGCGCTCGCAGTGCTTCTTCGGGATCAAGATGGCGGTGGAGTCTGGCGCGCTGCCCAGGGCAAGGTTGAACGACGCGGTCCGGCGCCTGCTCAGCCTCAAGTACGACCAGGGCCTCTTCCACTCCGCCGGAAAAATGGACCCCGAGAGAACTCGCGCCGTGGTCCGGAGCAAGGAGGTCATCCACTTCTCCCGCGACGTGGCCGAGCGGGCCCTCTTGGTCATGCGGGACGACGGGAAACTGCCGCTCCGGCAGGACCAGAAGATCCTGGTGATCGAGCAGTGCATTCCATACGAGTTTCTCGGCAAGGATCTCTACAGCCATCCGCACATGTTCTGCGAGGCCATGACCAACCATTCCACGAACCTCATCGTGGACGACACGGCCTTTCACGCCACGGACGAGGACGTCGCGGAAGCCCTCGAGCTCGCGAAGCGCGCAGATCTCGTGGTCATGACGAACTACTACGCGCGCATCGAGAAGCGGGGAAACAACCAGCGCCTCGTGCAGAAGTTGAAGGCCGCCGGGCACCGGGTCGTGGTCGTGACCAACTACCCCTACGTCGAGGGTCGCACCGACGAGGCCGATGCCGTGGTCTGTAACTTCAGCGGATCACCGGATTCCATCCGCGCGGCCGCCGACCTCTTGTTCGGCGGGGTCGTGCCAAGGCCGACCACCAAGCTGCCGATCACCATCGGAGTCTAGCCGGGTGGTCTCGACCGGGCGGTTGACCGGGTTCTTCGAACCGGGGACGGAGAAAGGTTCTCCCGAGGCGCCATGGAATACGACATAGTCTTCATTGGGCACATGTGTTTCGACGAGATCATTCCCTTCGGGGGATCGTCCGTCGTGGCTCCCGGCAGCGCTGTGCTGTGCGGTGCCGTGGTGGCCGCCCGGATCGGCAAGCGGGTTGCGGCCGTGGTCAAGCTCCGACCGGAAGACGCCGAGATCCTCCGCTCCCTGCAGGAGGCGGGGGTGGAGACGCATACGATTCCCGCTCCGGTCACCACCTACTCCAGGGTCTTGCACGAATCGGAGAACGTGGACCAGCGCAAGCTCACGATCGTCAGGACCGCCGGTCTGATCTCGCTGGAGGACGTGCCGGACTTCACCGCGAAGAGCGTGCACCTCGCGGGTATCTCGGATACCGAGTTCGACATGCGCCTCATGCAGGGCCTCAAGGTGCGAGGCTACAGTCTGTCGGTCGACCTGCAGAGCTTCGTCCGGCAGGTGCAGCCGGTCACCGGCGAGATCAGATTCGGGGATGTGGAGAACAAGCGCGACATCGTGCGCCTCATGGACAAGGTGAAGCTCGACGTCGTGGAAGCGCGCATCCTGACTGGCACCGATGACCTCGAGCAAGCCGCCATCGCGGTGGAATCCTGGGGTGGCCGAGAGATCATGATCACGCATGCCGACGGCGTCCTCTTGCGCGACAGCGGTAGGACCTACTACGAGCGCTTCTCGAACCAGAGCATCGTGGGCCGGACGGGCCGCGGAGACACGACCTTTGCCGCCTATCTCGGCTGGCGGCTCGAGCACGACGTGGCGGAAAGCCTCAGATTTGCGGCTGCCCTGGCTTCGATCAAGATGGAGGCACGCGGACCGTTCACGGGAACGGTCGCGGACGTGGCGCAGAGAATCCGGGAAAGGCACGCGCGGCCATCGTGAGCGCGGTCAGCCTGACCGAAGAGACGACCGCCGACCTCCGGTATCCAATTCACCGCCGGGTTGAACGTTGCTACTACTGGTGGCAGTACTGGCACATCGCGGTGCCGTAGATCTCGGCCTTGCTGTGCTTCTGCTGCCACTGCATCGGGTGTGGATTGCCACCGATGCCCCCCACCTTGTGACAGGTAACGCAGTTCGAACTAGGCCCCTGATCGTGGCACGAGGCACAGTTCACGATGTCGCGCCGGGCGGCCACCCCATGTGAGGTGGGGCCGGGGTAGGCCCAGCCAGGCGGGTGCGGGCTGCGCGGGTTGTTGCCGCCGGTTCCGACGTTCTCCTGGTTGTGGCAAGCCGTGCAGAAGCTCGTGCCGTGGCAGCGCTGACAGAGAACCGGATCAGAGCGCGCCTCCAGGCCGTGGCGGGTCAGATAGTCGCCGCGGTGGATGAAGTCGCTGTTCACGTTTTCGCTGAACTTGAGCTCTACCCGCATGGGTGCGGTCTGAGCGTGACACTCGGCACAGAAGCTCTGGTCGTGGCACTGCACGCACGCGTCGGCAGTCGCATGCGCGACGCTGCCGTGCTGCCGGACGAAGTCGCCGGAGTGGGAGAACTCGGCCACTGGCTTGAGCGGGAAGCGTTTCAGATCAGTGTGACACCTGCCGCAGCGGCCCTCGTCGAAGTCGACCCGGTGCTCGTGGCACTTGGTACACGACTTCATGGTCGGCGGCGTCGGTCCCGGGCGGGTGTACTCCGACAGCCTAACGTGGCAAGCCGCGCAGTCGTCGTTGACCAGCTTGAGGTGAACCTTGTGCGAGATGATGATGTTGTGAGACTCCGGCGGGTAGGTCGCGGGGTGGGCCGGATCGGTGTGGCAGTAGCCACACTCTTTCTGCTCTTTCTTCTCGGCGTGACACTCCAGGCACTTGGCCTCCGGCGGGCGCAAGCGGTCCGTGACGGTCATGGCCTCGGGCACTTCCTCGTGACACATTAGACACGGCAGATCCTTCGCGTGCGCCGCGTGCGACTGCCGAATCTCCTCGCCGGGCTGCTTGGCCCGCCTGGTCCCCAGCATGGTCGCGCAGGCCGCGATACCCAGAGCCGCAATCGCAACCCATGCCCCGCGATGGCTTCTCCCACTCACGGCGTGACCTCTTTCACTACGCGGCCTCCGTCATAGATGACCTTGAGCAGACCCTCGATCTGGTGTGTGGCATAGGGGGTCACGTTGTCCATTCCAGTGAGCACCGCGCGCCAGGCCGGCGCCACGTCATACACCAGGCTGCCCGATCCGAAGAAAGAACGATCCTGACCGTTGCGCGGCTGGTCCAGACCGTAGACATCGAAATCCACCACCACGCGAATCTTCGTGGTGATGGTCTGCCAGCCAAAGGCACGGCCCATGAGATAGCCGTCGCCCGGGATCTTGAGGCGGCGGCTCTCGACACCGACGCGCGTTCTTCCACTGCTGCCGAGACGTAGGGTGGCCTTCCCGCCGGCATTCCAGCCCCAGCCATTGGCGTCGTGGACTTCGTGAAGGTCGCCTTGCAGGTCCAGGCGCCGAGGCCAGGGCCGCAGCGAAAGGAAGCCGCCAAACTCGTCGCGGGTCTCCTGGGCGAAGACCGCGAAGAGCGAATAGCGCGGCAGAAAGAGGTCCGGGGCGGTGCGCCGGTAGTCCCCGGTCACGTCGATGTAGCGAGAGGGCCGCCAGTTGACCGCCGCATTGGCCTCGGCCAACCGGGTTTCGGAAAGGCTCCAGCGCAGCAGCCCACTCAACGCGAGCGAATCCAGCAAGCGATAGCGGCCGTCGACCCCTGCATCCCGGCGAAACACATGCTGTCCCGGCCCCAGGATTTCCAGGACCGACACGCCCACTTCTGACTCGTACGAGCGACTCCAAAACACCCTTGCCCCGCTGGTAAACTCGCCCCGGCTGTAGCCAAAGCGTGGGGTGACGGGAACACCCACGAATCCTGACAAGCCGAAGCCTGCCCCCACTCGCAGCGTGGGGGCAAGGCCATCGAGCTGCAGGTTGGCCGCGGTCCCCGGAAACACGAACTGCCGGCCCAACCGTAGGGTCATGCGCCGGTTCCAGGTCGAGCCTTGCAGGTAGGCCACATCCACGTCGCCCAGCGTGCTCTTGCCATCGCGCGGATCGCCCGCCACCGCCTCACCCCAGCCTGAGACCACGATCTGCGTGTCAGTGAGCAGCGGGTTGTTGATCTCCGAGGCGCGCAGGGAAACCAACTCGAGGAAGGGAACCACGGTATGAACTGTGCCATCGCGCGGATCGCGCTGACCTGAAACGATGGTGGTCGAGCTGGCAGTGACGGTTTCCGCGCGGGCCAGTCCGGTCCCCCCGACCAGAGCGGCCAGACCAGCAACAGCAGCCCACCCTCCGCAATGGCTAGTCGCCATCGAAGACTCCGTTCATGTGGGTCGTGCTCAGGACTCCGGACACGCTGGTAAAGATGATGTTTCCGGCGGCATCGATGGTCTTCGCGTGGCAGGCAACGCACCCGGTTCGCGCCACCCCGGTCGGGTGTCCGGAGAACTGCGGTGGAATGCCGTGACAGGCGGTCCCGCACTCCCCGCTGTCAGGTGAAACCCAGTTGGGAGTTTGCTGGATGCCCGGGGTGTGGTCTGTGTTGAGGGGCTCGCCACCGCCGTGGCAATACGCGCCCGAGCAAGTCACCAGATTAGCATCCCAGGTCGGCGATGCGCTCTGCGCCCGCGCCAAGGTCCCTGAGCCGGTCACATTGGGGAAGACGGTAGCCACCGCGACTGCGCCGGGCGCGTGACCCTGGCCCAAATGGCCAGGGCTGAGTACGTTGGCAGGAACCTGATGGCACTCCGAGCACTGAATCGGGCCTCGAATGTCCAACAGAGGCGCCGTCACATGCCGCTGGTGTTGACCCACCCCCACGGCCGCGGAATCGGAGTGCCCCGCTAGATCCGGGGGCGGCGCCGGCGAGCTGGCAGAACCGTGGCAGGTGTTGCAGGGGGTGTTCGGGTCTGCGAAATCTACGGTTCCGTTGAGGTGCAAGGTCGTGTTGATCAGGTTCGCCTGCGCATCGACGACGTTGCGATGGCAGTTCGAACAGCGGGTCCCGCCTGCGCCGTTGGGTGGAAGCCCGTGGCAGAAGGTGCAGGTTTGGCTCGCGGGTCGAGCCGCGGCAAGCCAACTCGGGCGGTTGGTCACCGCCGCCGAGTCGGTGTAGGTGGCGCCGTGGCAGTAGACGTTGCTGCAGGTTTGACCGCTACGATCCCAGGCCGGCGGCCCCAGCCGCGTGCCATTGGCCGGCGTGAAAGCGGCCAGGCCAGCAATGAGCGAGACTTGCGCAGGGTCAGTGCGTAGTGACCCGTCGACTGCAAAGGCGTGATCCTGTCCGCTCTGGTGGTCAGGATGGCAAGTCGAACAAGCCAACGACTTGGCCAGCGCGCCCCCAGCGGAATGGATCTCATGCTTGCCCGTGGGCGGCGGGGAGGCGTGGCAAACTCCACAGGCCCCGGCAGGATCCATCACGCCGAGCTGATGGCAAGAAAAGCAGGACACCCCTGCCGCCCCACCCGAGAGGTTCTCCCCGTGGCAGTTCTGGCAGACACCGAGATTGGTACTACGCACAGCCGTGCCGTGAAAATCAGATTGCGCAGGATCCAAAACCCCGGCGGTGTGCACCGAGGTCGCCTCATCCAAGTACGAAGCTCGGCAGTCGACTACCCATTTCGTTGCCTGGGCGTAGACATCGGCCATCCCCTCATGCGAGGTGGTCGCGGTTGCCGGATTGAGCACGGACAGGAGCGTGGAGTTTGGATCTCCCGCGATCACATCGGGCGGTGTGCCCGTGCCCAGCGCTAGGTTGTACGTCGTCGTGTCGTAGCCGCCCTGAGCCGGACCCGCGTCGCTGGACGAGTGGCACTGGCTGCATTTCTCCTGGAAGAGAGGCCCGATGTCATTCTGCCAATCGGGGCAGGCGCGAGGGTCGTTGACCAGCGGCCGCGCCTTGGTACATCCAAGCATCGAAACAGCTATGACCACTGCTGCGGTAAGACTGTGTCTCATCCCATGGCCCCACGAAAAAGGCTTTCGCGTCCGCGATCGTGTGAGTATCGCCATTCTGACCCGGTGGCGCATCGTCCTTCCTAGTATATCCAAGTTCTCCGATGGGCAAAAGTGGCTAAACGCGCTCTGCAAGACTTGGTTTCATGTCACAGCGCAACAAACGGGCCTCTGGGTATCTCTTCAGCCAGAACACGGCTATTGGATTCGCACGGGTCGTCGCCTGCGCCAATTTCTGTGGCTGGCGCGCATATTGAGTTCGGATTGCCATCCTGACTTCGCCCGTCTAGCCTTGGCAGCCCTACCCGAGAGCGTCCCCTGAGATTCAAGCTGGTCATCTTCGACTTCGACGGAACCCTGGCCGACAGCCTCGGCTGGCTCATCGGCATCTCCGACCGGGTGGCCGACGAATTCGGGTTTGACCGTGTCGACAAGAACCAGGTAGCCATCCTCAGACGGCACGATGCTGCCACGCTGCTGAGACTGCACCACGTGCCCTTGTGGAAGGTGCCCTTCATCGCAGCCCGCTTCCGCAGGTTGATGGCCCAACAGATCCAGATGATTGCTCCGTTTCCCGGCGTGGCCGACCTGCTCGGCCAACTGGCGCAAGGGGGCTCGACCCTGGCCGTGGTGACGTCCAACTCCTGCGCCAATGTTCGCCGGGTAATGGGCAAGAAAAGCATGGGACTTCTGGCGGCCTGCGAGGGGGGCGTGTCCATCTTTGGCAAGCGCATGAAGCTGCGCAAGGTCTTGCGTGCAAGTGGCATGCACCCTGCCGACGCTATCTTCATCGGAGACGAGATTCGCGACATCGAGGCAGCCCGCCACGCGGGCATCGCGAGCGGCGCAGTGGCTTGGGGATTCACAGAGCCAGACACCCTCAAGGCTCATTCACCGGACATGCTGTTCGCGAGTGTAGAGGAGATGCGTTCGGCCCTCCTCCGTCCTCCTCCTCTGTGCCCTCTGTGAGAACCCAGCATTCTCCCCTCGCCCGGCTCCTTCCCTACCCTGCCTTCTTGAAATCTTCGGAGCGCACCCCGTAACGCTTGAGCAGGCGATGCAGACTCTCGCGCTCGATGCCGGCCCTTTCGGCGGCGCGGGTCACATTGCCGTCGAACTCGCGCAGCAGAACCGCCAGATACTCGCGTGAGATACGGTCGCGGGCGGTTTCCATGGCCTCGCGGTAGGGCATCTTGACCAGCACCTCGGCGGGAAGCGCGCCCACCTGCGCCCCCCGCAGCTCCGCGGGCAGATCACGGATGTCAATCTCCTTGCCGGCTGCTATGGCCACCGCGCACTCGATGGCGTTTTCCAACTCGCGCACGTTGCCCGGCCAGCTGTACGCCGTTAGCGCCCGCATGGCCGCGTTGCCGATCCCGGAGATGTCGCGCTTCGAGGTGCGCGTGTGCTTGGTCAGGAAGTGAGCCGCCAGCGCCGGGATGTCCTCGCGTCGCTCGCGCAGGGACGGCATGCGGATGGGGAAAACGCGCAACCGGTAAAAGAGGTCCTCACGGAAGCGCCCCGCCTGCACCTCGTCCTTCAACTCCCGGTGGGTGGCCGCGATGATGCGCACGTCGACCGAGAGCGGTGTGTTCTCACCCACCCGATAGATCTCCTTGTCCTGCAGAGCCCGATTCAGCTTGACCTGCACGGGCAAGGACAATTCCCCCACCTCATCGAGAAACAGGGTTCCCCGGTTGGCCTCCTCAAACACGCCCGGCTTCCTGGCCGCCGCGCCGGCAAACACACCTTTGGCATGGCCGAAGAGCTCGCCTTCCACCAACTCGGCTGGCAGCGTGCCGCAATTCACCGGCACGAAGCGATTGTGTTTGCGCGCGCTGTGGTAGTGCACTGCACGCGCCGCCAGCTCCTTGCCGGTGCCGGTCTCTCCCGTCAGCAGCACGGTCATGTCGAGCGCCGCCGCCCGTTCCAGAAGGCCGTACACCTCGCGCATGGGCGGGCTCTTGCCGATCATGTTGTGGAACGAGTTCACCCCCTCCAATTCCTTGCGCAGGCTCACGGTCTGTGCACGCAGGCGCCGGCGCTCCAGGGCGCGCGCCACCACCAGCGCCGCGGCGTCGGGATCGAATGGCTTCTGGATGTAGTCGTACGCGCCCTGTTGCATGGCCTCGACGGCGTTGGGAAGCGAGCCATAGGTGGTCAGCAAAATCACCTCGGTCTCGGGCCAGCGCGCCTTGACTGATTCCAGCACGGTGAAGCCGCTGGCACCTGGCATCTTGAGATCGGTCACCACCACGTCAAACTCGTGCTCGGCGATTAGCGCCAAAGCCTTGGCACCGTCGCTGGCCGTGCTCAGGCTGTGCTCCTCGCCCAGGATCTTGGCGAACAGCTTGAGCATGTTCTCCTTGTCGTCCACGACCAGCACGGAAGGCCGATTCATGTCGTTCCTCCTTGGAGATCCTTGATCGGGCTGAAAAGCTTTGGCGTCGGCATAGAAGCCAAGGTGGCTATGGTTGCCGATAGTGACGGCGTGGGACGGTGACGTCTACGGTTACAGTGTAGCCGAATCGGTCAATGTCCGCCAACGAGCCGGCCGACGGCGCGGAATCCAAACCACAATGTGGGCAGCAGCGCCGGTGTGAGACAAAGGCCCACTCTGTTTCTGGCTGCTCGTATGAGACAGAATGCTTGAAGCCAGCGCGCTCTCAGGGACACTAATTTCTAGGGGGGCTTCAGCGAACACGGACCAGCGAATCGCCGGAGGCAAACCAATGCAAATGCATCAGCTCGCTCCGCTTTCTCTTGCACCACGGGGCTGGTTGGCATGGGGTGCCTTGCTAGCTCTTGCTGCTTTGGGGTGTCAGAGCAACTCCAGCGGGCTAGTCCCCGGCGGTGGCGCTGGCAGAGACGCTTCTGGCGTGGCGACCGACGGCTCGGCCACGGTGACCGGCGGAACCACGAGCAGGACTGGTGGAACAACAGCCGCAACCGGCGGAACCACAGCGACGGGCGGAAGAGTGGCATCGACCGGCGGGGTCGCGACCGGCGGAGTACCGAGCGCGACTGGCGGAGCCACGGCCGCGACCGGCGGGACAGTGGGAACGGCCGGGGGAGCCACGGCTGCGACCGGTGGCACCGCAGCGACAGGTGGGACAGCAACCGCGACCGGCGGAACTACAGCTACGGGCGGGACAGCGATCAAGACCGGTGGGACGGAGGCCGCAGCCGGCGGAACTACCACCACAACCGGCGGAACCACGGCCGCAACCGGCGGAACCACGGCCGCAGCCGGCGGAACTACCACCACAACCGGCGGAACCACGGCCGCAACCGGCGGAACCACGACTGCGACCGGCGGAACCACCCCCACAACCGGCGGAACCAGGGCCGGCGGAACCACGACTGCGACCGGCGGGACGACAGCCGCGACCGGTGGAACCACGGCCGCAACTGGCGGAACCACGTCGGTCAAGGATGGCGGCGTTGATGTGCCGCCACCGCCGCGAGATGCTCTCGCGGACAAGGTCTTGCCACCTCCGGACGTCGGCGTCGATCGCCCAGCTACCTGCGGCCAGGCCAACCAGCCCTGTTGCCCGGGGAATGTGTGCACCGATCCTTGGACAAGTTGCACGACATTTGGCATGGGACCGGGAACCTGTACCAGTTGTGGTCAAGGCGGTGGCCTCTGCTGTCCGGACAACTCCTGCGCCAATGGCGGCTGCTGCAACAGGGTCGGAACCTGCATTGGCCAAGGCAACCCATGTCCAAGCAACCTTGGCGGCGGCACTTGCTCCGGCAATGCTTGCGTGTCCGGGGGTGACTCCTGCGGCGCGCTCGGCGATCCCTGCTGCGACAACAATCTGGGCAACAACCCCGTCTGCACAGCTGGTGGCCTCCAATGCGTGATCAGCCCCGGTGGCAACACCTGCCAGAGCTGCGGTGTCGAAAATGCACCTTGTTGCGGCACGGGGACGGCCGCAGCCCGCACTTGCTCGACCGCGAACCTGGTCTGTCAAGCCGCGGGCGGTGGCGGTGGCGGGGCGACTTTCACATGCGTGGCCTGCGGCGCCTCGCGCGAGCCCTGCTGTTCGAATCAGACTTGCGACACCAACCTTCGCTGCTCGGGTCCTGGCGCGGGAGCGACCTGCCAGTAGCGCCTTGCTTCCCGGCAGTTCCGGGTCGCGGGGGCATGGTCTAGAACTCTACCCGCGCCAGCGCACCGGTCATCCCGCCCACCACCGGCGCCACGCTTACAGGTCGGCCCTCGACAAAGAACAGCACGCAGGTGGTGATGAGGGCAGCGGCGGCCAGCCCCCCTAGCACTTCGGCTGTTATCATGCGCGCATTGATCGCGTTGGAGTCACTCGTACTGTAGCAGTATTGGTCTTGACCACAGGGATATGACTTCGAGCTGTTGATCTTGGAATACATGGACAGGTCAGCGGCGATGGCTCCCCCAGCCAGTAGCAGCGTCGAGCCGGCCGCTATCCATGTCCACTTCCTGCCCAGCCACCATCCCTGATTCGCGCCACTTGGAGGCTGGCTGGACGAAGGCGCAGGGTTGGGCGCAGGAACCGGAGCGGCGGCCAGGGAACCCGCGAGAGGACGCATCCGCATGATCACGATGGCCACCGAACCTGCTTCCACGTTCACATTCTCGATTGCGGGGAAGGCACTCGTATGACTTGCCGTAACTTGGTGGCGACCGGGCAGGACCCAGATCGGCTCGGGCAGGGGTGTCAGCCCAACGCCCTTGCCATCGACGCTCACCTCTGCGCCTGCCATATCGCAGTCGATCCTGATCTTTCCCTGCCTGCTCCTTGCCTGAACCGCAGACTTCTGCCCGTCAGCGACCGTCTCAGACGCCGGCGCGGGCTGCCTGGCAGGCCCGGCCTCGGGCGGCGTGTTGGATGCGGCTTCCTTCTTCTCCTCCAGCTTGCGCTTGATCTCCTGAACGAACTTGCCAGCCGTGTCGCGGTTCGGGGCATCCGCGCTGGCGGTGCGCAGGAAGGCGCGGTAGCGGTCCAGAGCTTGCTCCAGCTTGCCGCCCATCCGGTAGCTCTGCGCGATGTTGAACAGGAAGGCCGGATCCTGGACCAACGTGTAGGCAACCTCGTAGTGTTTAGCCGCCTCGTCGTAGTGCCCGAGGTTGTACGCGACGTTGCCCTGGCGCCATTCCGCTCGCGCCGCAATCTTCTCCACCCCGGAGTTCACGCCATGTTGGCTGCCCGCCGCATGCGCTGGCGGAACCCAGCTCATGGCCTGAAGAAGTGCCATCACCACGGCAAACCGCATGACGCAAATACTATATGCGAACGGCGGCGCGTGGGGTGTGTTTTTGGACCACATGGGCACGGCAGATCACCCCTGCCCCGCGACACAGAACACGTCGTCCTCTCATCCAATAACAAATCGCAGCAATAGTACAACTACGCCATCCCTACCGATTTACCTGGATTTGCGGCACAACAATGCTAGTAGTTTGGACGTTGCTGCCTCGCCCAGCCCAGGCAGTTGTCCCTCCGGAGGTCACAGGCCCATGACAGGAAAGCGTGTTTCTCGACTGGCAATCCTTGTCGTTGTTGGTTCCAGCTTGACGGGATGTACGGGCCCCACTGGCCCGGCCGGGCCTGCAGGCGATGCTGGCCCGCCAGGACCTCCAGGCCTGCCAGGCGAAGCCGGCCCGCCAGGACCTCCAGCCCCACAAATAGATGCGTCACCTGCCAGCGATGCGCCGATCGGAAAGCCCCCGACCGTGACGATCGTTGGCTCCACGCAAACCGCTGGGTTCGGCGCGCCGGTCACTCTGGTCGGCGCCGCGGCCGACCCTGACTCGGACGTCAGCAAGCTAACCTACAAGTGGATTCAGACCGCTGGCCCAACCGCGACCCTCACCGGCGCCACCACGTCGAGCCTGACCTTCACCACGCAAACCCTGGCCGCTGCCAAGGCCACCGTGATGGCACAGCTTCACTTCGGCGTGCTCCCTATCAGCCCCGACGAAGCCGGCAACTATTCCTTTGAACTGGATGTGACCGACCCAGAAGGCAACCTGGGCAAGGCCACAGCCACCGTCCGCTCGAACCCGCCCACCGCGGGCCTTCAGAATGTTCCCATCGGCATACGCCAGTTCTTGATGGGCGACGGTGGAACTCAGACGAGCTGGAACTGGAGTCTGGACGTAACGGGAGCGGCTGGCTCAGCCGCAATCCTCACGGGCGCCACCACGCAGTTCCCCAGCTTCATCCCTGATGTCGTGGGCAGCTATACCCTGGCTGAGGCGGTGTCCACCAAGACGCTGACCATGGTCGCGGGCAACTGGCGTGGCGAGATGATCGATTACCCGACAAACTGCCAGACCTGTCACAGCGACAGCGTCAAGCTCGCGCCTGACGTGTTCACACCATGGTCAAAGACGGCACATGGCATAGCAGTACAGCACAAGCTAAACGGTACCTACTCCGACGGAGTTACCCCTCTCACGTACTTCCCGCGCTCATGCATGGAATGCCACACCGTGGGTGACTCGCCGGCCGCGGTCAACAACGGGTTCGACGACATCGAGAAGACCACGGGATGGGTCATGCCCACTAAGTTGCAACCCGGCAACTGGGAAAACATGGTGACGAACTACCCCACGCTGGCCAATCTGGCAGGAATCCAGTGTGAGAACTGCCACGGGCCGCAAGAGGGCGCGATTGGGCACCTGTCGGCAGCGCACACCACGTCCGGCAAGGCTACTGCCGACAAATGGACGCGCGTGTCGTTCTCCGAAGGGGTTTGCGCCTCCTGCCACCAGGATGAGAGCCACCACTACAAGCCGAGCCAGTGGGCCACCTCCGCCCACGCCAAGCGCGACCTGGTGGCCAACGCCACCTTTGAGTCGCGCGGCACCACCGCGGCCCACTGTGGCCGATGCCATTCCGCCCAGGGCTTTGCTGCGTACTCAGCCCAGTTGGCAGCAGGAGACGCCGGCCTGCTGCACAAGCCAGACGGCACCGCGGCCGACGAGGCATTTCTGCGCGGCCTAGGCCTGCAGTCGTCGACCGTGGAGGCGATCACCTGCGCGGCTTGTCACGATCCCCACGACGCCAGTAATCCAGGCCAGCTTCGTTTGGGCGGAAATCTCAAGGCATTGCCCAACGGCCTGACCAACATCGTGGGCGCGGGCAAGGGCGCGACTTGCATGGCTTGCCACAACACTCGCAATGCGGAACACGACGACTTCGTGGCCGCGGCCAAAGATTTCTCGGGCCCACACACGCCCTCACAGACCGACGTGCTTTATGGGTTCAATGCGTACTTCATGCCGCGCCTCAATCCATCCCCGCACCTGTCGGTGACTGATACCTGCGCCGGCTGTCACGTCGCCATACCCACAGCCACCGAAAAGGCCGCGGGGCAAAGCGACAACCACAACTTCGCGACCGACGACACCGTCTGCGCCTCCTGCCACTCGGCGTCGACCAACGGAGAGGCGCTGCTGTCTGCCAACGACGCGCAACTGGGCGACCTGGGAACCGCGATCGGGACCAAGGCCCTGGCCATCATCAATGCCCTGTACGCCGCCGGAAACACACTTTCCGTGCGGGCCTATCTACAGGCGACCGATCAGTACAGCTCCGCGGCTGCCACCACAGCCGACATTCTGCTGACTGCCGCCCCAACTGCGGTGGCCCTCACTTCCG
>Ga0182017_10000733_pt1 | contig 25743 bp, 22 predicted proteins | sample 712E3DmetaG_FD_120492 | JGI IMG/M metagenome (GOLD analysis project Ga0182017, IMG submission 120492) | Permafrost microbial communities from Stordalen Mire, Sweden - 712E3D metaG | ecosystem: Environmental > Terrestrial > Soil > Wetlands > Permafrost | place: Sweden: Stordalen | collected... | reverse complement strand
TCTCATGCAAAATTCCCTGACCATATTTGCCTATCTCAATCACAATACGATTGTCAACAACAAAAAGAACTGGCTCCAGTCTCAGTTTTATATTACATTCATCGTCACAAATAATATTTTCATCAATCATAACTGGGCCGGTGAAGACACTAATATTGTGTACCAAGAGGATACCGACAGAAAAGAACATACGAGTACAATTAATATCGACACGACAAACTCCCCGGGCTCACAGATTATGGTGCAACCGCAATTTCGGACGGCTAATGGCGGATATACCGCCGACGTAGGTCTTGACAGAATGAAAGTCTTTGTTTCAAACAATGTCAACTACAATGACACATTGATGAACAGTTACTATCTCAATGAGAATAATGCGTACAATACTGTTGGCCATTACCCGGTGTCATATTTGAATTACTATCGCTGGGGAAATGGACCTTGGGTCGTGCATAATGTGCCGGGAGAGTGGATGAATAACCGGACGCGAGCCCTGTTTACGGCATATCCTCAAGGTATGATTGAGGACAATACCATAGTGGCGGACCCTCAGACTGTTACACCCGGCATAAAAGACGCAGCCGTTGCAAATCAGATGGCATTATGGGATGAATCCCAGTGGGGAGTCCCGCATGTCCCGGCCAATGACATTACACACAGTGCATATATATTCGGGGACTACGACCCGACAACTATTCCCGGTATCGATAGTAACGGAGTGAAGACGGAAAATGCAGGATCGAATGCCGGAATTACAAAATTCACGGATCTCATCGAGAATTTCAGCCAGTCGGCATATAAATCCACTATCGACAATCTTCCTATTGGTTCTCTCATCTGGGATGACAATGCATTTGCTCATTATAACTCGGCTGATGATTACCAGAAAGTAATCATGGGATATATTAATCTTGGTGGATCGATGACAGGTGTTAAGGAATCTCCGAGCATTGTGCACAACTTCAATTTGTCACAGAACTATCCCAATCCGTTTAACCCATCGACAAGCATTACATTCACTCTTCCATCGCGTTCTTTTGTGACGCTGAAAATATTTGATATGTTAGGAAGAGAAGTTACAGTTCTGGTTTCTGAAGAATTGCAAGCAGGTAATTACATGCACCGATGGCATGCACAAAGTTTTCCAAGCGGTGTTTATTTTTATCGTTTGCAAGCCGGTAAATATTCCGATACTAAAAAACTTGTTTTACTCAAATAAAACAATTGCGGCCGACCACTTTAAAAAGAAATATTTTGAAAGATAGGTAAGTGATTTAAGCAGTTGCCCCATAAAGAATCATTAAGAACAAGCTATTAAATAAAAGTTAAAGAGTATCCCCAATATATCCTCCTTTATTCGCTTTGCGATTTGGCGCAGGCCATCTTGTAATACTGCGGGAGTAATTAGGATTTCCCGTATTTCACCTATCTAGTGTCATGAGCATCTATTTCCTTTCGATTTACGGTTTAACGTCAATTCTACGAGATTTTTACCTTTTTTTTCTCCAGCATGAAGATGTTTTTTGAAACATAAACTTTTTTTAGGTGCTTGCAATTAAAACGAAATTGGCAGACATTTGAACGTTTATGAATAATAAAAGTTATTTACAAACAATTTTATTCGACTATTCTTAATCTGATTTTCTATAATTAAATTGGGAATTTCAGATAGAAATCATCCGAGCCAAAATATTGAGGTTTCAATGAAGTGCGCACCAAAATTATTTAACGTCCCTCATATCGATTCTATCCAGGATATGGTAATCAAAACAGCAGGCAAATATGGCGATAAACTCGCTCTCGAGGATTTGAAAGATACGCCCGTTCCGAAAGTCAGCTACAATACTTTATTGAAGCACGTGTTAAAATTTGGAACAGCATTGCGCGATTTAAAATTACCGGAGCGAAGCCACATTGCTGTTATCTCTGAAAACCGTGTTCAATGGTGCTTGACCTATCTTACGTCGATGTGCTTCAATTACATCATCGTTCCCATCGATGCTAAACTGAGCACAAACGAAATTCTGAACATCATCCACGAGTCTGATACCAATGTCATTGTCTTTTCTGAATCTTTCAATTCCATGCTGCGCGAGAAACGCCACTCGTTAAAACATGTTAAATATTTTATCAGCATGGATTTATTGACGAAGAAAGACGGTTTCCTTTCTATGGTTGAGTTGATCAATGACAGCCGCGGGTGTACTGTGGATGCCTTGCCGAAGATAGACGCACGAGAATTGGCTGTCATCATCTTTACTTCAGGTACGCTCGGCAGGGCGAAAGGTGTCATGCTCAGCCAGAGAAATCTTGCTTCGAATCTCATTGCTATGGTCAGCATGATGATAATTTATCCGGAAGACCGCTTTCTGTCAGTCCTCCCCATTCATCATACGTATGAATGCACGTGTGGATTTCTTTGTCCATTGTATAGCGGCGCATCAGCACACTTTGCACGTTCTCTTAAAACAGTCGTGGACGACCTGCAGCAGGTGAAGGCAACGATGCTTCTTGGCGTACCGCTCCTCTTTGATAAAATGTTCAAGCGAATTTATCAGGCGATCCATGAAAAACGGTTGACATCCATCATCGTGCCGCCGCTTATAAAGATAACGGATTTCGCAGTACGGTTTGGGTGGAAGAGTTCCAAGAAACTTGTTTTCGCTGAAATCCACGAACGCTTCGGAGGGCACATTCGAGCATTCATTGCCGGCGGAGCCGCTCCTGACCCGATGGTTGCAAAGGGGCTTCGTGATCTCGGCTTTACTTTTGTCCAGGGATATGGTTTAACGGAAACGTCTCCCATTCTCGCGTTGAACCAACTCGATAACTTCAAAGATGACGCTGCAGGACTTCCGCTGCCCGGTGTCGAATTAAAAATTCATTCGCCGAATGAAGATGGTGTCGGCGAAATATGGGCAAAAGGCGCCAATGTGATGATTGGTTTTTATAAAAAAGAAAAAGTAACCCGCGAAGTATTTGAAAACAGCTGGTTTATGACCGGCGACCTCGGGTCGATCGACGAAGACGGTTTCCTTCACATTTCCGGGCGGAAAAAAAATGTCATCATATCACGAAGCGGAAAAAATGTTTTCCCGGAAGAAATTGAAGACACGCTGCAGCGCAGCCCTTATATTCAGGAATGCCTCGTGTACGGTGAAAATGATCCGAAGCTCGATGAAATTATTTCGGCGCAAATTGTTGTGGATGCAGAAGCCTTTATTGAGTTATCGGAAGCACGCGGCGTGCAAATCACTCCGGAACTTATCAACGACGTCATTGCAGACGAAGTAAAAAGGGCAAATGCCGAACTCACCAGCTTCAAACAGATCAAAAAATTCACAATCCGCGAACTGGAATTTGAAAAAACGACGACACAAAAAATTAAGCGGTATTTGGCGCTGCCAAAATAAAGTGTATGCAGCAGCAATCATTTGATCCCGGTTTGACACAAAAATACACCGGTACACTCCGGCGTGTAATTAATAAGGACGGAAGTTTCAACGTTCATCACAAAGGTTCTCGTCTGAAGGACCACAGCTTCTATCAATTCCTTATTACCATCCCATGGATCCAATTCCACATTGTCGTTCTCATAACATACATTGTGTTGAATTCTCTTTTTGCCGGGCTTTACCTGTTCGCCGGAATTGAAAACCTTCAAGGAGCCGATGCATCGTCACCTATGGAATCATTTCTGAGCGCATTCTTTTTCAGTATTCATACTTTTACGACCGTCGGGTATGGGACGATTGCACCGAGAGGAATTAGCGTCAACATCATAGCAGCCCTTGAAGCCATCACAGGTTTGATGAGCCTGGCGCTTGCGACCGGTCTGCTCTTCGGGCGATTCTCAAAACCATCGGCGAATATCGGATTCAGTTCGAATGCGATTATCGCACCCTATCAGGATAAGACCAGCCTCCAATTTCGAATCGTTAATCGGCGGAAGATCAATCTTCTGGAGATGGAAGCAAATGTGCTCTTGATGACGGTTGATAAATCAGGGAAAACTCCCATCCGGAAATATTTTCAGCTTCCGCTGGAACGTCCATCCGTCTATTTCTTCCCTCTTCCATGGACCATTGTACATCCGATCGATAAAACAAGTCCGCTTCATAACAAGACACCCGAAGATCTCATGAAAGTTCATGCCGAGATCTTGATCCTGATAAAAGGATTTGACGAGACTTTCGGACAGACAGTTCACGCTCGATATTCATACCGCTTTGACGAGGTCATTTGGGGTGCCAAATTCAATACGGCATTTTCCATAGATACCAACGGCGATGTGATTCTCCACCTTGATGATATCAGCAAGATGGAACGTGTTGAGCTTTCATAAGTATCTCGAGAATTATTCATTATTGCATTCATCTCCCTGAAGTGCCCATTCCCAAGAAATATATCGCACACCTTGATCTCGATTGTTTCTTTGTTTCTGTGGAACGTATCAAGAATACGGATCTTATCGGGAAGCCGGTTGTTGTCGGAGACAGCGCATCCGGACGGGGCGTCGTAGCCTCGGCTTCATACGAAGCACGAAAGTTTGGTATTCATTCCGCCATGCCAACGGCGCGAGCGCAGCGGCTCTGTCCCAATCTCATCGTTGTCCATGGAAGTCATGGTGAATACGGCCGAATCTCCAAGAAACTTTACAAACGCATGTGCGAACTCGCACCACTCGTCGAGCGCGCCTCCATCGATGAAATGAATATGGATTTCACAGGATGTGAAAATCTTTATCATAACGACCTGCCCGGTTTTATGAAGACCATTCAGAAACTTGTACTAGATGAATTCAAGCTTCCCTGCTCGATAGGACTTGCCTCCAATAAAACAATCGCAAAGATTGCGGTGAACCAGGTGAAACCCGCCGGTGTCGCTTTTATTCCTCACGGGACGGAAGCCGCATATCTTGCGCCGCTCAATATCGGTGTCATTCCCGGCGTTGGAAAAAAAACAGAAGAATATTTATCCGGCAAGGGGTTTCATAAAGTTTCAGATATCCAGCAAAAGACGGAAAAGGAAATCCTGGACATTCTCGGCAGGCATGGAGTATGGATATACCATGTGGCATTCGGACGCGGTTCCGATGTGATCGGCGAAGAAGGGGATGCAAAAAGCATCTCACGCGAAGAGACATTTGCCAAAGACATTGCCGACAGAAAAGAACTGGAGAAAATTATTTTTGAATTGACCGAAGACGTCTGTCAACAGCTCCGTGCAAACGGATGGAAAACAAGGACGATAACATTAAAACTTCGATATTCTGATTTTAAAACTATCACGCATGCGCAAAGCATCGATCCTACCAATGACGACACGATGGTGGCACAAACTGCACGATCACTTCTTCAAACCGCTTATACACGCAAGCTCCCGATCCGGCTGATCGGAGTTCGGCTTACAAATTTCGACGAAGAAGAACAAATGGAATTATCCCTCTTCCCTTCTAAAAAAAAGAAACAAGACATTCTTACCGTCGTGGATACTTTACGTAAGAAATTCGGAGATGATGTGATTCATGTCGGCGGGGGATAATCTCCGATGCACTTTGGGTGTACGTCGGCGTTGGTGAACCTTTAGCATCCTGCCGAAGAAATCAGTATCTTAGTAGTATATGGCACGGTTCAAGCTTATCATCGAATATGAAGGTACCCGCTTCAGCGGCTGGCAGGTGCAAAAGAATGCCCGTACGGTGCAGGGTGAAATCCAAGCCGCAATCGGTAAAGTTTTCGGCACTCATGGATTTGAGTTCTACGGTTCGGGCCGTACAGACGCCGGCGTCCACGCATTACAGCAGGTCGCGCATCTCGATATTAAAACCGTGCTCGCACCGGAAATTATCCGGATGAAATTAAACGACGAACTCCCCGCCGACATCAACATTATCGAAATCGAAAAAACTGCCTTTGAATTTCATGCGCGGCATGATGCAATGGCACGCAGTTACCTGTACCAAATTTCGCGGCGGCGGACTGCCTTCGGTAAAAAATTTGTCTGGTGGATTAAAGATCCACTCGATATAGTGAAAATGCGCCAAACGGCCGAACTGTTCATCGGGCTCAAAGATTTTCAATCATTCACTGCCGACGATCCTGAAGAAAAATCCACAAAAGTGCATATCAATTCGATCGATGTTCAGCAGGCGGGTGAAATGATTCTTGTCCGCATCGTCGGGTCGCATTTTATCTGGAAAATGGTGAGGCAGATTATCGGTGTTCTTGCTGAAGTCGGGCGCGGAAAAATGCCGCTGAACGATGTAAAGAAATTTATCCATGCAAAATCGGATGAACCGGCAAAGCTTACGGCTCCGCCGTCCGGTTTATTTCTCGAGCGCGTCTATTACAAAGGTGATGTATGGTTGAAAGAGTTAAAACCGATGATGGATATTAGTTCAAGGATTCCTGCAAAATTTGTTAAGAAGAATGAAGAACCCGGTATTAAACCGAATGAGACCAAACATAACGGCATTAAAGGGAAAACGCACGAAGAATAATATTCCCCTCTTCTGTGATTTCTCCTGCCCATATGCAGAATTTACCCAGCCCGATTCAATCGGTGCCTGCAGAAAAGAACTCGCTGTATTTTGCACATTGTATAAGAGATTCAACAATAAGAATTCTCACTGTATCAGGAGAAAATCATGAAAACATACCGCTTGTTCATACTCATACTGGGCATTGTTTTTACTCTTTCTATAGTTCAATGTAAAGAAATCCTGAACATCCGCAGAGCTGTGCTGGCAGAAGTAAAAAAATATCCTAAACTCGAAATCCAGGATTTGTACAAACTTGCATACCAGGCGGCGATGGGGAATGAACATTTCATAAACGACACGGCGGCCGTGCGAAATTCTCTCAACGATGAACTCGCAGCTGTCGATGCACTTTCGGACGAGCCTTTGATTGAGTATCTCACTTCCGATAATTCCATTGCACGTGTGAATCTTCGTGCGTTCAAAGCGCAACAGGGAAATCCTTTAAAACTTATAGAGGCAATGATACGAACATCTTCCAGTGTCCAGTCCTCCACAGATCTTCTCCGCCAATTCTGGAGCGATGTGGAAGCACTGGCGGAGGCGGGACGTATTCCATTTGGGAAAGAAGATTTGGACAATTATTTCAACGCCATGGAAAAAGAAAACTATCCTGCCGTTCATCACTCGCAGGCAGTCGACAGCATCTATCATCCTTCCTATCGAATTGTTAACGGGAAACTGTTTTCCATTCAATGACCATGACGAAGAATTTATCACCACAGTTCAATCAAGAGCTCAACAAAATTGCCGAGCCGTATGTCAAGCTCGTTCTCGCCGTTGGACAACACGATTCCGACTATGTCGATGCGTACTATGGTCCGGCGGAATGGCAGGCAGAAGTAAAAGCTGAGAAACAATCGCTGAACTCGATATTGCAAACAGCGCTTCCCTTGAAATCAAAATTAGACAAACTTCACAGCAAACGGAATGAAGACATTCTTCAGCTTCGTCATCACTATCTTCAAAAGCAGATTTCTTCACTTATCGCTCGTGTCGAAGCCTTAGGCGGGAAGAAATTCTCCTTCGATGAAGAAGCAAAAGCGTACTACGATGTTGAACCGCCTGTGTTTACGGAAGAACATTTCAAAAAACTTGTTGCAGAATTAGAAACGATTGTACCGGGCAAAGGACCGATTCCTGAACGCGTCGAAAATTATCGCAAACAATTCACTCTTACTCCGGACACGTTAGATTCAGTATTTCAAGCCGCAATTTATGAATGCCGCCTGCGTACAAAGAAGTATATCATCCTGCCGGAGAATGAAACCTTTCGGCTGGAATATGTGCACAACAAAGCGTGGAGCGGTTACAATTGGTATAAGGGGAACAATGAAAGTCTGATTCAGATCAACACAGATTTGCCGATTTTTATGGAACGTGCCATCGATCTTGCTGCGCACGAAGGATATCCAGGGCATCATGTGTATAATTGTTTATTAGAGTCAGCATTTGCACGTAAATTCGGGTGGGTGGAGTTTACAGTGTATCCTCTCTTTAGTTCGCAGTCGCTGATTGCGGAAGGAACCGCCAATTTTGGAATTGAAGTTGCATTCCCGGGGATAGAACGAATGGAATTTGAACGCGATAGCCTTTTCCCTCTTGCCGGATTAGATAAAAGTCAGGCGGAAAGATATTCCCGAGTGCAGGAACTAGCAGCAAAACTCAGTTATGCCGGCAACGAAGCCGCGCGCCGCTATCTCAACGGAGAAATCTCGCGCGATGATGCAGCTCAGTGGCTCGTTCAATACGCACTTATGTCGCCGGAACGCGCACAGCAGCGGACACGTTTTTTCGATCAATACCGCAGTTACGTTATTAATTACAACCTCGGTTTGGATTTGGTGCGGCAGTACATTGAACGACGCGGCGGTACACATAAGAAACCTGCGAAGCGGTGGGAAGAATTTACAAAACTTTTATCATCGCCGCGTTTGCCTTCGGGATTACTATAAATAGTTATCATAGTAGGATTTTTTATTGCATCGGGAGAAAGAATGAGAACACAACGACTGTTCATTTTAGCGATGATTCTTCTCATCGCCGTACATACCGGATATAACAAGGAAAGCAATAGTGCAAGATCCTCTTCCAATCTCAACTCAAAACTGAATCAAATTGCTGAATCGTACGTTAAACTCGTCCTTGCTGTCGGACAACACGATTCAAATTACGTTGACGCTTATTATGGTCCCAAGGAATGGCTGACGAAAGCACAATCGGTAAAGAAATCACTTGATGCTATTAGACGAGTTGCGCTTCCTCTTGCCGCTGAGCTGGATTCGCTCAATAGTAACAACGAAGAAGATATGATACAATTGCGTCATCTATATTTGAAGAAACAGCTTTCGTCGCTCATAGCTCACGTTAAAGTACTGGAGGGTAAGAAACTTCCATTCGATGAAGAGGCAAAAGCATATTACGATGTCGAACCACCGACTTTTTCGGAAGAACATTTCAAGGAGCTTATTGCCGAGTTAGATACGATAATACCTGGCAAGGGATCAATATCTGAACGTGTTGCAAACTACCGGCGACAATTCATTGTCCCACCCGATAAGGTTGACACAGTCTTGCGTGTTGCCATCCGGGAGTGTCGAACTCGTACAAAGAAGCACATCAAATTGTCAGACGATGAAACTTACCGGATAGAATATGTTCACAATAAACCATGGGGCGCGTACAATTGGTATAAAGGAAACAACGAAAGCCTGATTCAAATCAATATCGACATGCCGATGCAACTTCATTCTATGATCGACCTTGCAGCTCACGAGGGTTATCCTGGGCATCATGTGTACAATAGCTTGCTTGAAACAGAATTCTCTTCTAAGCGCGGCTGGGTAGAATTTACTGTCTATGCACTCTTCAGTCCACAATCGCTCATTGCGGAGGGAACAGCGAACTTCGGCATCGAAGTCGCATTCCCCGGAAAGGAGCGGATGAAATTCGAGCGCGATGTGCTCTTCCCGCTTGCGGGGCTGGATAAAAGTATGGCAGAGAAATATTCGAAAGTGCAGGCACTTATTGCAAAACTCAGTTATGCCGAAAATGAAGCCGCACGCCGGTATCTCAATGGTGAAATCTCGCATGAAGAAACTGCTCAGTGGCTTGTCAAGTATGCTTTGAGGAGTCCAAAAGAGGCACAATCCTCGATACGCTTCATTGACCAGTACCGTAGCTATGTCATCAATTATAATCTTGGACTGGATTTAGTCCGGCGTTACATTGAACGCCATGGCGGAACGGAAGACAAACCGGAAAAACGCTGGGAGGAATTTACAAAACTCATTTCGTCACCCCGTTTACCATCGGGGCTGAAATAAATGTCGCCGGTAAAATCAAAAATACCCATAGGAGAACGTCCATACCTTGACAGGTTATTGGATGAAGTCCGCTACCGGCTCACGACCGTAGAGGACATCGATGTTGCCGGGCAGTCCATTCCTCGTTACGTCGGCGAGTTCTGGACATCCCAGCAAAGGCAGGCATTGTCCCTGCACGAAGTTTCTTATCGTGCCTGCTTCAAGCCGCAGCTTCCACGATTCTTTATCGAATACTTGACGAATGAAGGCGATACGGTGTACGATCCGTTCAGCGGCCGCGGCACGACAGCGTTAGAAGCAGGATTGCTCTGCAGAAAAGTTATTGCGAACGATGCGAATCCATTAAGTACACTTTTGAGCAGACCGCGATTCTTCCCTCCTTCGCTTGAAGAATTGATGAAACGCTTAGACAGCATTCCGATGAAAGAAAAAGCAGAAGCCGATATCGACCTCTCGATGTTCTATCATCCGAAGACAGAAACGGAAATCGTTTCACTGAAAGAATATCTGGATGAACGCCGTGAGAACGGAACAGAAGATACACTTGATCAGTGGATTCGTATGGTCGCCACCAATCGGCTGACTGGACATTCAAAAGGATTCTTTTCCGTTTATACGTTACCGCCGAATCAAGCAGTAAGCGCGGACAGCCAGCGGAAAATCAATGTAAAAATGGAGCAGGAGCCGGAACACCGCGATACACGTGTCATAATTTTTAAAAAATCAAAAACACTTCTTAGCGGCGTGACACCGGCAGATCGGGAAAATCTCCGGCATGCCGGTGAAAATGCACAGTTCCTCACTCGCGATGCACGCGAAACAAAAGCGATCGCCGGCGACAGCGTCCAGCTTACGGTCACTTCCCCCCCTTTTCTTGATGTTGTAGACTACGTGCAGGACAATTGGCTGCGATGCTGGTTCAACAGTCTCGATGCAGCAGATGCCGCGAGGACAATTACCATGTCGCGATCCTTGGAAGAATGGTCTGCTATAATGTTTGGTACCTTTCGTGAACTCCACCGTATCACCAAACCCCGCGGATTTGTGGCATTTGAAGTGGGCGAAGTGCGGAATAAAACAATTAAGTTAGATGAACACGTCGTTCCGTTGGGCATTAAGGCGGGATTTAAATGCGTGGGGATAATTATAAATGAGCAGTACTTCACTAAAACATCGAACATCTGGGGTGTTGACAACAACGAAAAAGGAACGAACTCCAACCGTATAGTAATTTTTCGAAAGGAAACAAAATGATTTATCGTACTTTTTTCACATTCGCGTTGATTTCTCTTGTTTCATGCTCCAGCGGATATTTCTCGCTTCGGAATAACGACCGCATCGTATTTTTTGGCGATTCGATTACTCAGCTAGGAGTAAAACCTAACGGTTACATTTCACTCATCAGAGATTCACTCATGAAGGAGCTGCCAACCATCGAAATTATCGGTGCAGGTGTCGGCGGAAACAAAGTGCCCGACCTTCAGGCAAGAATCGAAAAAGACGTTCTTGCTAAAAAACCGACCATCGTCGTCGTGTATATCGGCATAAACGATGTATGGCATTCTATTACACCCGGCCAGGTCGGCACACCGAAAGATAAGTACGAAGCAGGATTAGAAGAAATAATCGGTAAGATACAGATAACGGGTGCGCGCGTTATTCTCTGTACACCGTCCGTCATCGGTGAGAAAAAGGATGGAAAAAATCAGCTGGATGCGCAATTGGACGAATACTCTGAAATCAGCCGCCGCGTTGCACAAAAAACTAAAATTGAACTCTGCGATTTGCGAAACGCTTTTGTGGGTTATCTCAAACTACATAATCCCGATAATGACGATAAGGGAATCTTGACAGTCGATAAGGCGCACCTCAGCGATAAAGGGAACCGCCTCGTTGCTCGGGAATTACTTAAGGCACTCAAACAATAATTGATTGGCTGATCACTGTTGTTGGATTAAAGGATTGGAGTAATTATCTAGTATTGAATTTTCAATTGGAGTAAATTTATGAAGATTCTCGGAGCTTAAACCCCGAGCTCTTCCGAAAATGCTAAAGTTGGAAGATTGCTCATACCCAAATGCCTGTCTGGCAATCAATGTGGAATGCTTGGGAACGAAAGTTTACGGGGATAAAAATATATTATAGCGGATCGGCCATTAAATCAGAGTTTCACCAGTTTATTTTCAGATGCATCCTGGAAAGGAAGGAAATAGCGCAGCGTCGCTCTTCAAAAAAGAATCGATAATCCGATGGAGCCGCCAAATCCCGATGTATTGAACTTCATGTTTTGTATTCTGCCGGTCACCTGGTCTTGATAATCACTGAATACAAGATAACGGTAGCTCGCCTCCAACGTTAGCCCGATTCGTTCTGAAAACTCCACTGTCGTACTGCCCGCAAGTCTGAAACCGTATGCAGAGCTTGACAGCGTCCGTGAATGTGAAGTGTACGCTCCTGTCGAAGAGTAATAGGATTGATTCTCATCAATATAGCCCAGGCCGTAAATAAATTCGAATTGTGCCTGGGATCCGAACGATTTCGATGCCATTCCCACGCCGAGCGACAACGGATACATCGTATACGTTTCCTTTATCGTTCCGGTCGTGCTCGCGACGCTCGTCGAGGATGTTGTCGTTTCCGGAATGCTCACATCATAGATCCGAGTAATATACATATGTCCGACGCGCGCTGTAATAATTTGGGAATCCTCCCTTGGCCGGATGGAAAATAAAACGGATGCTTCCGGCAAAGATTCAATGATCTTCGTCGAACTTCCCAATGCATCATTGGAGCCGGTAATATGGTTATTGATCTCATCCGGCTGAATAAAGATAATCCCATATGTCAGTGAGAGCTTGTTTTTCACCAGCGGTGTGGATGCATCTTGGGCGCGGGCTATCGAAAAGCACAAAATGAGGATGACGGCAATTCGTTTCATGGCAATGATCCTCTCTTTACTGCTTCAACGCTGCGATACGACCCTGCACTGTCGTATTGCCGTTGTCGATGGTTTGAATTTCAATATAATAGATGCCCGCCGGAGATTTCTCGTAATTTGCATTACGCCCGTTCCACAGAACCGTATCTATGGAAGCGGAATGATTGAACTGATCCACGAGTGTTTTCTCCAAATTTTCAAAACGGTCAAGGACAACCACACGAACATGGGGACCGGGATTGTTCCCGACGGAAGGAACGCCATAAGAGATATGAGTCGTGTCTCTGAACGGATTTGGCCAATTTTGACTTAGCACATACGTTTCCGGATGCACACCCGTAATGTCCTGCTTGCACGAAAGGAATGTCAGCGAGAAGAATGTAAACGCAAGAAGATGAAAAATGAAATAGCGCATGATTGCCTCCGAAATACTGGTACCGTCGTACAGTAAAAGAGCAAAAAAGACTCAACAATTGCAAGCGGACTTGCCGGTTAAATTCCATAATAGTATCGACTACCCATCTTCAAGATTCTTCAGTATATTCCAGTATGAACAAAAACGAACTGCAAAGTCTTCGCATTATCATTCACCGTGCGCTCGAGGAAGATTTAGGCGACGGTGACATCACCACGCTCAGCACAGTGCCGGCACGATCGGTTTTAAGGGGAACATTTATCGCAAAAGAATCCGGAATCATTGCCGGAATCGAAGTTGTACGAGAGACATTGAAATATCTGGATCCTCGGACATCTTTTTCTGCACATGTCTCGGATAGCAAACGCGTTTCTCAAGGAACTGTTCTGGCAACGGTACGCGGCAATGGACGCGCAATCCTGGTTGCAGAACGAACAGCTCTTAATTTTTTCCAGCGAATGTCCGGCATTGCTACAACAACCCGTATGTATGTGAACGCTGTGCGTAAAACAAAAGCAATTATTGTCGATACGCGAAAAACTGCTCCCGGCTTGCGGCTGCTTGATAAGTGGGCGGTGCGGCTTGGCGGCGGTCAGAATCACAGATTCGGCCTCTATGATATGGTCCTCATCAAAGAAAATCACATCACGGCAGCGGGCGGAATATCGCAGGCAGTTACCTGTGTCCGTGCGACAGATAAGAAGAAACGCCCTATCGAAGTTGAAGTGCGCACTCTGAAAGAATTATGCGAGACACTTGAACTTAACGTGGATAGAATATTGTTAGATAATATGAGTCTCAAGCACATGCGCGAAGCAGTGCGCATTACAAACGGAAAGACAGAATTGGAAGCATCCGGAAATGTTTCGCTTGAAAATGTTGCTGCGGTTGCCGCCACGGGCGTTGATATTATATCTGTCGGCATGCTGACACACTCCGTGCGTGCATTGGATATGAGCTTTTTAATTGAATCGGTACAATAATGAATACCACATCGGTTGAATCAATTTATCAAGACCTAAAAATAAAATTGCACGACGTTGTTCCGGATGTTGAACTGCGATTGAAATCGGAAATTGCATTTAAAATCAACAAGTTGAAAAAAGAACGAAACGCCGTCATCCTTGGGCACAATTATATGGAACCGGCGCTTTTTCATTCCATTCCGGATTATGTCGGGGACTCGCTGGAACTCAGCCGCATTGCCAGCAATACGGAAAAAGATATTATTGTTTTCTGCGGTGTTCGTTTTATGGCAGAGACGGCAAAGATTTTATCGCCTAAAAAAATAGTCCTGATTCCTGCAAAAAAAGCCGGTTGTTCGCTTGCAGATGGAATTACAGCGGAGGATGTCCGCCAATTGAAATCTCGATATCCCGGCGTCCCGGTTGTAACATATGTGAACACCACGGCAGTAGTCAAAGCAGAATCGGATATTTGCTGTACATCAAGCAATGCCGTTGCGGTCGTAGAATCGTTGAAGAGCGAGACGGTTATTTTCCTGCCGGACGAATATCTTGCCCGCAATGTTGCGCATGAGACAGGACGGCATATTATTTTCCCGACACTCACCGGCGGTGATCCTGCAAACGGGACACTTCTCGATAAACCCATCATCGGCTGGAAAGCACGGTGTGAAGTGCATGAAAAATTCACGGTGGAAGATATCCAGGATGTACGAAAACAGTTTCCCGATGTGGTTATCCTGTCGCATCCCGAATGCAGTCCGGAGGTTGTAGCAGCATCGGATTATTCCGGCAGTACCACGCAAATGATTCGTCATGTCCAGCACACAAACGCCCCGCACTATCTCTTACTAACGGAATGCTCGATGGGCGATAATATTATGGCGGCAAATCCAGAAAAGAATATGCTGCGTCTGTGCAGTGTTCGATGCCCGCACATGAATGAAATTACTATGGAAGACACATTGGAAGCGCTGCAGAAAACCCAGTATGTTGTCGAGGTGCCTGAAGAAATCCGCGTACGAGCATATCGCGCCGTGGAGAGGATGCTGAGTATCATTCCTAAGGCATCCGATTGAAATAAAGGAATATTCGCAACACGCAGCGGCGTTGGGGTGAAAGTGAAATAATTCTCCGGCTTTGCTCAACAGGTATGATTATATAATATATAATAAGAATGTGTTTGAGATTCGATATTTAAGTAATGTTATTGAGTCATCCTATGAATGAATGTATTGAAACAGATGTCCTGGTCATCGGCAGCGGAATTGCCGGCAGCATTGCCGCGCTCAAGCTTGCCGATGCCGGAATTCATGTCGTTGTTGCAACACGATCAATGAATCCTGAAGAATCCAATACATTTTATGCGCAAGGCGGAATCATTTATAAGGGGAAAGAAGATTCACCCGAACTCTTGACGAAGGACATTCAGAATGCCGGAGCAGGTTACTGCAATCCGCAGGCAGTCGATCTCCTTGCGAATGAAGGACCAAAATTAGTCCGCTCCCTCCTGCTGGAAAAACTTGCAATTCCATTCGATCGTGAAACGAACGGTGATCTTTCGCTCGTATTGGAGGGCGGTCATAGTGTGGCAAGAATTCTTCATGCAGCAGATACGACCGGAAGTCTTATTGAGCAATATCTCATACGTGCATTGAAGTCGAACTCGAATATAACCTTGCTCACCGGTAAAACGGCTGTGGATTTACTCACTCCTACTCACCATTCACAAAATCGGCTTTCTGTCTACGATCCTCTTTCCTGCGTTGGAGCATTTGTCCTTGATCAGGAATCCGGACAGGTGCAGCGAGTTCTTGCCCGGGCGACTATTCTTGCATCAGGCGGTCTGGGGCAGATTTTTCTTCGAACAACAAATCCTGCAGGTGCGCGCGGCGACGGATTATCTATAGCATATCGTGCCGGAGCGCGGGTCTTAAATTGTGAGTTCGTCCAGTTTCACCCCACCGCCTTCTATCATCAGAATGCACCGTTTTTTTTGATTTCTGAAGCAGTCCGAGGAGCAGGCGCGCACTTAATCGACTCGAATGGTAAACAGTTTATGCAGAAGTACGATCCCGAATGGAAAGACTTGGCCCCGCGAGATGTCGTTGCCCGCGGCATTCATCAAGAAATGCTGACCAGCGGTGCGTCCAATGTATTTCTTGATATTGCATCGTACATGGCTCCAGAAGATATCCGTACTCACTTTCCATCAATCTACTCAAATTGTTCCCAATACGGTATTGATATAACGCATGAACCAATACCTATAGTCCCGGCGGCACATTATTTTTGCGGGGGGGTGTGGGCCGATTTATGGGGACGAACAACTCTCAATCATCTCTATGCAGTCGGCGAAGTTGCATGCACAGGGCTTCATGGCGCTAACCGGCTTGCAAGTACTTCACTGTTAGAGGGTTTGGTGTGGGGACATCGAGCGGCAGAAAATTTTCTCGATACGTTGAAAGAACATCCTCGACCGCGGGCGGAAGAAATTCCGCCTTGGCAGGAAACAGGAACATACATACCGGACTCCGCACTCATCAGCCAGGACATGAGCGTCATTAAAAACATTATGTGGAATTATACCGGTCTCATCCGCACAAGCGAGCGATTACAGCGCGCAATACGTGAATTGCGCCACCTCGAATCGGAAATCGAACGCTTCTACCGCGCTGTAAAACTAACGGACGACATCATCGGCTTGCGCAATGCAGTACGCGCTGCCATCATCGTTACCATCTCCGCTTGGGAGAATAAAACAAGTGTAGGCTGCCATTACAGAGAATAGGTTGATCATTCGTAATTCGAAATTGTCAAATAGGAATTTGACCTTCATTCAAGCATAGATCGATCATAAACCATTATATCAGTTACAAATTATCTAGCATCCATCACTTACATATAAGGAGGTCTTATGCTGTTTCTTTTGAGTTTAATCATTGTCATCGGAGCAATAATCGTTTGGATGAACGCACGCAAAAAAGTGCACAGTGAAAACAATCCTTTATTCAAAACAACTGCCTCCACGGCCGGAGTGGTTGCATTTATATTTGCACTTGTTGCGTTATCGCAGATGTTTACCGTCGTACCTGCTGGAAATGTCGGCGTCGTCGACTTCTTCGGCACAGTATCCGACAACACGTTAAAAGCCGGTATCAATTTCGTCAATCCATTTGCGCGTGTGATTAAGTTATCCGTACAAACACAGGAGATCAAAGAAGTGATGGATGTTCCATCGAAGGAAGGAATGACCGTGCAGCTCGAAATTAGCGCATTGTATCATCTCAATCCGGAGAAAGCAGGGGATGTCTATAAATCAGTCGGAGAAAATTATGTCGAGGTCCTTCTCGAACCGCAGTTTCGTTCCGTTGCGCGCGGAGTCACTGCCGGATACGAAGCCAAGGCACTCTATACTTCAGAGCGGGAGATGCTGGCACAAATTCTTTTACAGGATTTAGAGAAACTTGTTGAACCGCGAGGTATCACGGTCGAGTCAACACCGTTGCGCCGCATCGGACTCCCCCCCGGCTTACAAGCATCGATCGAAGCGAAGCTCCAGGCTGAACAGCAAAGCCAGCAAATGCAATTTGTGTTGACAAAAGAGAAACAGGAAGCCGACCGCAAACGGATTGAAGCGCAGGGTATTTCAGATTTCCAAAACATTGTTGCACACAATATCAGTGATCAATTGCTACGCTGGAAAGGTATCGAAGCGACAGAAAAGCTTGCCAATTCCCAGAATACAAAGGTTATCGTCATCGGCGCCGGCAAAGATGGTTTGCCGTTGATTTTAGATACGAAGTAACCTCAAGTCGGGAGATGGAAAGAAAGTTCGAGAATTCTTTCTTCTCCCTTCTTCCTTTCCAAAATATATTTGTTTCATCAATACAATGAACTCTTTATTCCGAGGAGACCGTTCATGAAAAACAGTATTGATCGCCGTGAATTTATCAAATACAGTATTGCTGCCGGTGCTGTCACCGTCGCCGGATCAGCATTCCTCTCCTCCTCTCTCTTGGGAAAGATAATTCCTTCTGAAATAGATATTTCCGTCGTCAACGGCACAGATTACTTCCATAATACGATGAAGGCAGTCGAGCTACTTGGGGGTATCATCAAATTCGTTCCAAAAGGGAGCGTTGTTGGCATTCTCATTAATTCTCCATGGGATCAGCCGGGAACGTATACAAATCCGGATATTGCACTGGCTGTTATGCAGATGTGTTTGGATGCCGGCGCAAAAGAAATCTATTCCATAGACGATGCTTCGACAAGTTACTGGAAGCGGAGCAAGCTGTATAATAAATTTGAACTTGAAGTGCACAATATCAAATCGAAGAGCGATAAGATAACGGTGAAAATTGATAAAGGCAAAGTACTGAAGCAAGCTGAAATTTCCAGAATCTTGCTAGAGTGCAGCGTATTCATCAACATTCCTATCGTGAAACATCACAGAGGCCCGGGGATGACAGGGAATTTAAAGAACGCGATGGGTGCTTGTTCAGGTTCGACAAACAGATTTTTCCATAAAGGTTCCGGAAAAGGCGGACTCTTGAGTTATTACGATGATAGTGAATTTCTCTCGCAATGCATTGCAGATGTGAACTTAATCCGTAAACCGGACTTGTGCATTGTCGATGCGACTGAGTTTATCACAACAAATGGTCCCGCTGGACCCGGCAATATATTGAAGCCGCAATATATTGTTGCAGGATCGAACTGTCTTTCCGTCGATGCATATTGCGCAACTCTTCTTCATTTAAATCCATCGGAGGTGCCCATGCTGCGATATGCCTACGAACACGGCTTAGGTGAGATCGATCTGAAGAAACTTGCAACAAAAGAAGAATGATATGTTTTGTCTTTTTTGTATGACAGACTTAAGCATGTGCAAAGACTGCTGATCCTTCTATTTTAAAAATGGAAAAATGAGATATATTCTCATTTATAGTACCGTTAATGAAAATCATCAAATCTTCCTTTGCAGCCAATCGAGAAGAACGGCAGGTACGGAGAAAAAGAACTATGTGGAAAAGGCAAATGGTATGCATCATGTTCCTACTATTCTCGTGTGACAAAGCGACCGCTCGAAGCGAACCGGATTCTGCCGCTTCAAGTCCTTTACATTCCATGAAAGTATATTCAACCGCCGTGAAGGATACTTTCGTGATTGATGTGTCCCTTCCCGAATCTTATTCTTCTTCCGGATCAATACGTTATCCCGTTCTTTATTTGACCGATGGATATTGGCGGAGAGGGCAGCATCAGCCGATACATGCCATGGCAAAGATAGAGAACATACAGGAGATGATTATTGTTGGTATCGGTTATCCGGATAGCTACGATCCCAATACCATCAGATTACGAGACCTCATCCATGGAGCAGATAGATTTCTCAGCTTCATCTTGCATCAAGTCATTCCTTCCATCGATAGTACGTATCGTACTCTACCGGCAGAACGGACTTTATGGGGGGCATCCTATGGCGGTTATTTTACAATGTATACCTTGTTCCAAAGTGCAGATACCGCAAAAAATATTTTTAAGAATTTTATCGTCGCGAGCGCGGCAGCGAGCGAAAACACACCTTCGAACAATCAGGAAGAAAATCTTTTTGATTACGAGGTCCGCCTTTCTCAAAAGACTGCGACTCTTCAAGAAAACCTGTACATTACAGTTGGCGGCAATGAAACTTCTTACTTTATCAGTTCGTTTGATAAATTAGTATCGATCTTGACACAAAGAAAGTATAAGGGTTTTTTTATGAAATCGTTCAAGAATCCTGGAAAGGACCATTTCACAGTCTGGGAGCCAACCTTGTACGAAGGAATACGATTATTTCTGAAAAAATAACTTTTCGAACCGACAAATTCCACGAAAAGATTATTTGTGAGATACTCATGAAACAAAAACACATTATCCAAAAGACTATTTCTCTTCTTATCTTATCGATAATTCTATGTACTTTTTCCATGCCTGGACAAACCGTCAAACCGCATTCAGCTCAAACCATTCTCAAAACTGCACTCACCGAAGCACAATCAGTTCATAAGAATGTGCTTCTCATCTTCCACGCGACATGGTGCGGATGGTGCAAGCGGTTAGAGACAGCATTCAATGATACAACTATGAAAACATTTATTGATGAGAATTATATTGTCGCGAGGCTGGACGTCAAGGAGCGTGGAGATAAAATACAATCGTACGAAAACCCGGGTGGACAGCAATTCATGTCCGATTGGGGAGGAAAGAATGCCGGCCTTCCTTTTATTGTCTTTCTCAATGGAAAAGGCAAAATGATAGCCAACTCTAATGTCATGCCTAGAAAACAGAATATTGGATACCCTGGATCTCAAGAAGAAATAACTGCATGGATAAAGCTACTGAAGAAGACGGCTCCGCATATGACAAGCAAACAACGTGATAGAATACGATATTATTTTGAGCTGCGCGCACCGCAAAAATAATTGAAAGAAAGTCTGAGAATGTCTGACGTCAAAACACCTGTCCTCTTCATTGGTCACGGTTCACCAATGAACATTATTTATAAAAACGAATATACAAAATCACTGCAGAAACTGGGAAATTCTCTGCCAAAACCGGACGCTGTACTCGTCATATCTGCGCATTGGCTTACGAAAGGAACCTTCGTCTGCTCAGCGGATACACCGGAACAAATCTACGATTTTTACGGCTTCCCGGATGAACTGTATGCTGTACAGTACCATCCTCCTGGAGCGCGTTCAGTAGCCGAATCCATGATCTATGAATTAAAATCCGACAACATCCAGCCGGATCCCGCATGGGGAATCGATCATGCATCATGGGCTGTGCTGACACATATGTATCCCAAGGCGAATATTCCAATTCTTGAAATGAGTTTGGATATTTTGAAGAATGAAAAGGAACATTATACCCTTGGTAAAAAACTTTCCTTTCTACGCAGAAAGAACGTACTCATTATGGGCAGTGGAAATATTGTCCACAACCTGCGCCAGATCGATTTCGATGAGAATGCCAGTCCGTTCCCATGGGCAATCGAGTTCGACGAATATATAAAAGATGCGCTTCTTCGAAAAGATCACGATCGATTGATTCGGTACAAAGAATTGAATCCTGTCAGCCGCCTTGCAGTGCCTACGAATGATCATTATCTGCCGTTCCTCTACAGCGCCGCATTGCAGGAAGAAAATGAGCAGATTGAATTTGTTCACGAAAGCATCCAAAACGGATCAATGTCGATGAGATGCTTTATCATCCGGTAATATTTTTAACAAACACATATTGGCAGACTGAATGAATATCAAGAACATCCCATTTGAAACGATCGATTGGTCGGAAATTATACCTGAACGACACGAAGGCGAAACCGGGTTCGCGCTATGGAAAATCCGTCAGTGCGGTGACATTCGTGTGCGCGTTGTAGAATATTCAGCTAACTACAAAGCCGACCATTGGTGCATGAAAGGACACATTTTGTATTGTCTTGAAGGCGAAATGACTACTCATTTGAAAGACGGACGAGTTGTCGAATTACGAAAAGGCATGTCGTATTACGTTGAAGATGAAAATTATCCTCATAGTTCAGATACAAAAAAAGGCGCGTTGTTGTTTATCGTAGATTGAAATCGTACAATAATCGTATCAAATCGTTTATATCCAAGAGGATCAAATGAAAAAACATTGCTTTCTTTCAACATCGTTGCTGCTTGATCTATTGTTTGTTGTTACCATCCTCACGTCTCAAGCACAGCAAGCTTTCAAGCCGGATCAAGTTCTTACACCCGATCCGAAAATTCTCATCGGTAAACTGGATAATGGATTAATGTACTATATCCGCGAGAACCATAAGCCGGAAAAAAGAGCGGAGCTTCGACTTGCCGTTAAAGCCGGTTCAATTCTTGAAGACGACGACCAGCAAGGACTGGCGCACTTTGATGAACATATGGCTTTTAATGGTACAAAGAATTTTCCCAAGCAGGATATTATCAATTTTCTCGAAATGTCCGGAGTACGCTTTGGTGCGGATCTGAATGCTTACACCAGTTTCGATGAAACTGTCTATATGATGCAAGTACCGACCGATTCTCCCAATGTCCTGAAAAAAGGATTTCAGATTCTCGAAGAATGGGGCCATGATGTCTCCTACGACGACAAAGAAATTGATAAAGAGCGCGGTGTGGTGATTGAAGAATGGCGTTTGCGGCGGGGTGCGGACTATCGCGTATCCATGAAGCATATTCCCATTGAACTTTACAAATCGCATTATGCCGACCGCATCACCATCGGGAAAAAAGAGATTCTCGAATCTTGCCCGCACGATGCCCTCCGCAAGTTTTATCGCGATTGGTACCGGCCGGACCTGATGGCAGTCTTTGCGGTCGGTGACTTCAGCAAAGCAGAAATCGAAAAGCTTATCAAAGAACATTTTTCTCATCTGAAAAATCCTGAAAAAGAACGCGAACGTATTCAATTTCCTGTACCGGACAATAAAGAAACGCTCGTATCCATTGCCACCGATCGGGAACTGACCAGAGCTTCTGTCGATGTGATGTTCAAACGCGATACATCCAGTCAATCCACAGCATCAGATTATAGAAAGGAAATCATCAGCAGTCTTGCCGGTGAGATGTTGGATGCACGATTTGAAGAATTACTACAGAATCCAAATCCGCCATTCATCTATGCCTACAACTATGATGGGAGATTCTTCGGCCCAAAACAGGTATACAACCTTAGTGCAGGTGTTAAAGAAAATTCCATCCTTGGTGGACTTGAAGCTTTGGTCACTGAAGCATTTCGTGTAAAGCAGCATGGATTTACTGAAACCGAGCTTGAGCGGCAAAAAATTCAGATTTTACGCGGAATGGAAAAAGCATTTAAGGAGCGTGATAAAACAGAATCACGGCCGCTCATTAGTGAGTATATCAGAAACTTTCTTCATAACGAGCCGATTCCCGGCATCGAAGTTGAGCTTGCCTTATATAAACAATTCCTTCCCGGCATAACACTTCAGGATGTCGATAAACAAATACAGGAGCAGATAACAGAGGGTAACCGGGTCATTACTGTCTCTGCTCCTCAGAAGGATAGTGTGAAAGTTCCGACAGAGGCTGAAGTGCTGGCGATTATGAACAAAATAAGTACAGAGCAGCTCGATCCGTACATAGATAAAGTGAACACGGAACCGTTGGTTTCTCTTCTTCCCGCACCCGGTAAAATCATGGAAGAGAAAAAGATTGTTTCACTCGGTGTGACAGAATGGAAGCTCTCCAACGGTGCGAGAGTAATACTGAAACCCACTGACTTTAAAAACGACGAGATTCTCTTTTCAGCTCACAGCGTAGGAGGTACATCGTTAGTTCCTGATAAAGATTATTTATCCGCAACATTTGCAACTGCCATCATCCAGCAATCCGGAGTTGGTAATTTCGATGAAATTGCATTACAAAAGAAACTCTCTGGAAAGATAGTAAATGTCGGCCCGTCTATTAGCCAGCTTTCAGAAGGTTTCGGCGGTAACGCATCGCCGCAGGATATAGAGACATTATTTCAGCTTGTATACCTCTACGGTACTTCCCCGCGAAAAGACAGTACGGCATTTGCCTCATTGATAACGCGTTATAAAGCAATGCTTCAAAATCGAAGTGTCAGCCCTGAAGCGGCTTTTGCCGATACAAATCAGGTAACACTTACCAATTACCATTTCCGTGCACGCCCGATAACGATTGGCTTGATCAATGAGATCAATCTCGATAAGGCTATCTCCTTTTACAAAAATAGGTTTGCTGATTTCAGCGATTTCATTTTCTTTTTTATTGGCAATTTTAAGGTCGATTCCATCAAACCGCTTGTCGAACAATATCTTGCCGTCCTGCCGTCACTCAATCGAAATGAAATGTGGAAGGATATCGGTGTCGAACCGCCGAAAGGTGTGATCAGTAAACAGGTGAAGAAAGGTATTGAACCGAAAAGCTCCATTAATATTACATTCACCGGACCATTTGAATGGTCGCAGCAAAACAGGTATGATTTCAACTCGATGCTCGAAGCGCTCAATATTAAATTGCGTGAAGTCCTTCGGGAAGACAAAGGCGGAACCTATGGTGTCGGAGTATCGGGTTCTCCCGTGCTCTACCCCCGTCAGGAATACCAAATATCTATTCGATGGGGCTGCGATCCCAAGCGTGTTGATGAATTAGTAAACGCGGCTTTGCAGCAAATCGACAGTGCAAAACTCAAACCGTTCGATCCTGTGTATATCGAAAAAGTGCGAGAGACCCAGCGGCGCGGGTATGAAGTCAATCTGAAACAAAACGGATTCTGGCTGAATAATCTCCGTTCATACTACATGAACAATGAAGATCCGGAGATGATTTTGAACTATCCGAAGCTTGTAGAAAATTTAACGGCTGGCGCAATTCAGGCTGCTGTGAAAAAATATTTCGATATGAATAATTATGTGAAGGTGGTGCTGTACCCCGAGAAAAAGTGATACAATATTGGTCAGATGCTGATGATGAGGATAAAGGAGGATGAAGAATTGGAGTATCGGTCGCTCGTTCGCGATACCTGCTTCTTCCGATTTCCGTATTTACACGTTCTTTTCAAATAACAATTTGAGTGCATTCAATGTTAAGCTCAGCGCACCATCATCAACGTTATATCTTTCTGCTCCATTCGTAACATGGGTATAGTCACCCTTCGTCACGGACAATATTGTCTTGCCAAGGCTTGGAGTCAATTCGTATGTAGCTTTTACGTAATTTGAAGGAACATCATTGTAGTTGGCGTTCAAATCCAATGTCGTAAATTGTAAAAGTTTTCCGGCTTCTATTTTTTCGATAGAGCCTTTCATGATAATTTTTTCGTCCCCTTTCAATCTGCCTTTCCATAAAATCGGACTTCCGACTTTCCAATCCGAAATTACTTCTATACCGAGCATATACCTCTTCGTCCATTGCGGTTTCGTCAGTGCATCCCAAACCGTATTGATTTCTGCATTCAAGACAATTATTTTATTAACTTTTAATTCACTCATCGTGTATAAACCTTGTTCCTATTTCATCGAACAATCTATAAAATAAAAACCCGACAGTTGAAAGTTTCGTTCCATCACATGGCCAATATATTTTTCTTTATAAAATTCATGCAGCTTATTTCCTGACCTGTCCTTTTCCATGGACAATGAATTTAGTGCTGGTGAGTTCTATTAATCCCATCGGTCCTCGCGCATGAAGTTTTTGCGTGCTGATACCGATTTCGGCGCCAAGGCCGAATTCATAACCATCGGTAAATCGCGTCGAGGCATTCACATAGACCGCTGCTGAATCGACTTCTCGCAGAAATCTTTCGCCGTTTGATTTACTGTTCGTGACAATTGCATCGGAATGATGCGAACCGAAATGGTTGATATGGCAAACGGCTTCATTCAAACTTTTCACTATTTTAACGGCGATAATCAAATCTAAATACTCTCTGTACCATTCATCATCTTGAGCGAGCACAGCATCTTTCACGATCATAAGAGTTTTTTTATCGCCGCGAATTTCAAC
>Ga0182017_10000731_pt1 | contig 25794 bp, 24 predicted proteins | sample 712E3DmetaG_FD_120492 | JGI IMG/M metagenome (GOLD analysis project Ga0182017, IMG submission 120492) | Permafrost microbial communities from Stordalen Mire, Sweden - 712E3D metaG | ecosystem: Environmental > Terrestrial > Soil > Wetlands > Permafrost | place: Sweden: Stordalen | collected... | reverse complement strand
TCTTCAAAAGCTCTTTGAAGCTCTTCCTGAGTGTTCATCACAATTGGGCCGTACCATGCAACCGGTTCATTAATAGGTTTTCCGGAAATTAAAAGAAAGCGCACCGGTTCTTTTTCCGTCGAGACGGAAACCTGATCCCCATCGTCGAAAAGCACCAGCGCGGCATTGCCGATAAATGGGTCTTGCTTCATGTCGAAGTAGTTGATGCCTTCAACTTCGTAAGAGAACGGATCCTTTTCCTTGCAGAACAAGCCTTTTCCTTCAATGATATATGCAAAAACAGTGTGTCCGGACACGGTCGGATGTGTAAATTCAGAATGGGGCGGAATAGTGACATCGAGATACTCGGGATCAGTTATGATATCCTGCACGGAACCTATTGTACCATTTACTTCACCCGCTATAACTTTAATGATCGCTCCACCGTCAACAGCAACCGAAGGAATTTCTTCGGCAAGAATACCTCGATATCGAGGGTCCATCATCTTATGGGACGCAGGGAGATTTGCCCAGAGCTGGAAACCGTACATGCGGCCTTTTGAATCACCCTTCGGCATTTCCTGATGAATGATACCGCTGCCAGCCGTCATCCACTGCACATCGTCGGGACCTATTACACCATTATTGCCCATGCTGTCGCTGTGTTCAACGTCTCCGGCAAGCACATACGTGATAGTCTCAATACCTCGATGGGGGTGCCAGGGAAAACCGTTGAGAAAATGGCGAGGCTCATCTGAGCGAAAATCATCAAGCAAGAGAAATGGATCGAACTGAGGAACTTCGCTATTGCCGAAAGCTCGATGCAGATGTACTCCGGCGCCTTCGATTGTGGGCTTACTCCTGATGACTTTCCGGATTTTTCTATTTTTCATCATTATAATTTGCCTCTTTCGTATTCGTCAATCGTGCGGCAACAAACCGTACCGGCAGGCAGGTCAGTCTCCTTTGTCTTCGTCAAGATCGTTGTGGCCGTCTCCCCCCGTGCTGTAGTAGTTGTTCTCTTCATCTTCACTTCCGATCTTTTCTTGTTCATCATCCAATTCCGAACCTGGAACATCTAAATCGGCGCCCGATACATCGTCGCTAAAATCTTTCTCATTGTTTTTTCCGGCCTGTCCGGTTTCATTTAATTCTTTGTTTTTTGAAATATCCTCCGGATTGATATTCCCTTCTTCTTTGCATTTTCTGAAAATGTCTTCGCCGGCAGGGTACAATGGATATCCCGGTAAATCCGCCTTTCCCTTTTTTTCACCCGGACGGGGAGACAGGTTTGTTTTGTTGTCCGATTTATTCATAACGATATTTACCCGCATGAAATCATTTTACTGTTTTATAAAACAACGGGAAGGGCGTCCCTCACCGCTTTTTTATCAATCCGCTCGTTGATCATCAATCATACCCAACGACTAATTCGTTATCGACTGTCCAGACGCCGGGTGCATTCCATGCCATTCTTGCAGCTTCATTCTTTTGATACCATGAATCGACTGTACCGGTAAGAGTTGCTTTATGGTTTGAAGTCCTAACCGTAATATTCTCATCACGGATAGAACAGTTGCGTCTCAGCGCGCTTTCTATATCTCTTTTTTCAATCTGGTCTTGTGTTCCGGATTTTATCGTGATATTGTTCGCCACACCCATGACGCCTAAAAGATTTTTTACCGCGTCTTTTGCAGCTTCCTTTTGATAGTTCCATTGCAGCTCTCCAGTCAGTGTAACCCATCCGTCTTCCACCTTTACTTTTACATCGGCGCTTGGAATCCGCCAATTCCACTTTAAAGCGTTGACAACTTCAACTGCAATTTCGTTGTCGTCCTTTTTGCCCCAGCCGGTATTATATTTAATCTCGATTTTTTCGACCACCGCCGTTACGCCAGCTACGTTTTTGGCCGCATCTTCGGCTTCTGTTTTTTTGGAGTAACTGTCAACTGTTCCCGTTAACGTAACGACGCCATCTTTAACTGTCACGCCGATTTCTGCAGCGTTTAACAACGGTTCCCATTTGATTGCGTCTTGAACATCTTTTTGTATTTCTGCGTTGTTTTTCATCGTCATTGTCCTTTATTGATAATTGATTAAGTAAAACATGTTTTTTCCCTTGCAAAGAGCGCAAGAGCTTACGGCAGATGAAGGTTCATATACATGATCAATTCCTCCTGTATCGAACGGCTTTTTATTTGATGAAGCCGTCAAATGAGAATTATTGCTTTGCGGTATGCAGCAGTTTATTCTTTTTCTTGACGGATAATAAATATAGACGCCTAACTCAATTATGTTTGGAAATTTCATTCTCCGCGGTCTTTTGGATGTCTGCTTTGGTAAGACTTACGAACACTTTAGAATCCTCATAACTGATTCGTTTGACTTTATCTGGTGAAATCATAATTTCCTTGCCGGAATACCAATGACCGGTTTCAATGACTAATTCGCTAATCGCCCAACTCTTGTCGTCTATCATGAAGTCGGCAACATGACCAATCTCTCCTTCGGCCGTTTGAATATGATAACCGGTCACCGCTTGAGTGCTTCGAAGATGCTTATCGTCCCGGTGCTTATATTTTTTATGAGCCTTTATTTCTTCTTTCGAAGGCGGCAGAACGAGCGGATAGCCGCCGAAGCCCCACATCGCGTCGCCATTCCAGTACGCCGGCCAGCCATAATAGCCGTAGTATTCGATTTCGTATTGGCGGGAGACCGGCTTATGAGATTCGATCGCGGGACTGTCTTGAATTTGTTTTTTGCTCAGTTTTACCTGCAGCATCTTTTCGTCGTAATCCAATTTCCCAAAGGCATGGGGGGATAACAGAACGAGGCGTCCCGTCAGCCATGATCCTGTGTCTATATCCACATACCGAATCACCCAGTTCTCGTCGTCAAAGTAAAAGTCCTTCACATGGCCTATATCTCCGTCCAAAGCGGCGAGTTTGCTTCCGTATAATTGTTTAATGCTCTGTAACATAAATTTGCCTTTCTTATTAATTTCCCTGAACAGTGAACAAGTATACCGATGGCCGGCTTGAAAAGGAATAGACCCAAAGAATGAAAGAAGAGTTAATCCTTTTGAGAAGAGTCTATAGTATGCGGCACAGATCGAATGCGGAAGAATAATGGGAATAAAATAGGAGGAAGGTGAAGAAAGAAATCTTTGCTGTCCTGAAACCTTTTTAAAATACTAACGGTTCTCTTCGTTTGTAAACTTTGCTATTTGCAGGCGGCTGTGCAACGCCAATTTTTCCATGATATTGTGCACGTGGCTTTTTACCGTATGGACGGCGATGTTGAGCTGCTGGGCAATTTCTTTATTACTCATGCCGTCGGCAATAAGTGCGATTATTTCACGCTCGCGTTTTGTCATGCAGACTGCACTGACTATTTTTCCATCCCCCTTCTTGAGAGCATGCTCAATCAGATGAGAGAATATTGAACCGGCCATTGAAGGCGGGAGTATCTTTTCTCCGAGCGCAACAGATCGAATGGTCCCAAAAAACTCTTTCATAGTCGCGTCTTTTAAAATGAAACCCGATGCTCCTGCCTCAACGAACTCGACGATATCCGACTGTGACGGCACAAAACCCATACCAATCACTTTGATTTCAGGCATTTTGTCTTTTAACAATTCCACAATTGAAGACTCTTTAAATTTCGTTACGCCGACGTCTATAAGGGCTACATGAGGTTTCGTCTGGATTGCCTTCAAGAGAACATTGTTGCTGTTTCCTATAGTAGCAACGACATGCATATCCTTCTGTTCATTGAGCATATCAGTAATACCATCGCGCAGCATGCGATTATCTTCAATGACAAGTATTCTGATTTTTACCATCGGATAGAATCCGTATCTTTATTTCCGTTAAAAATATGCCAATCGAACGGCAGAAGACTACATGAGTATATGATGTTGCGTTTAATAAAGAAAAGACTGTCATTCCAGTTCCGACAAAATCGGGAGGAATCCGGAATACCCGGATAACCCGCTTGCGGCAGGCAGGCCGATGAGCTGGAAGCCGGATGATGTCGTCCCGCATTACGGGACGTCTATTCAATGCCTCCGACCGGCGCTGCTACAATATGGGCGTTAAACCTTATTTTATTCTGTCCATTCTGTGCATAGCCTTAGCTATTATAATAATAATAAAAATAATAAACAATCTTGCTGCAACACGCGCCAGAGAACATTATCATATTAAACCAGTGCTGTCCGGGACAAGTATGAAAAACCAATAAATATTTTAAAAACGCCTCGTTTTATCTATTTTATCGCCAAAATCGCCGGAGTATATCCTCAATTGATTTTTTCCGGCAAATCGCACCTATATTTTGTCGCTATACTCTCTCTAATGTCCAACCCTGCCAGCACACGTTCCGTATTGGAAAGATCACCAATGATGTTCCGTATCGGCCGCGGAATCTTACGAACCAGCGTCGGGATCGCAAGAATTTGTTCGTCACGGGCAAGCTGTGGATTTTTCAAAAGATCAACAACCTCTATCCAGTATTTACCCTTTAATTGCTGTTCGCATATCAATTTGATATTATTCAATGCAGTAACGGCCTTGGGTGTCTGCCCGGCAATATATAAGCACAATTTCCATTTGTCGATTCTCGCTTTTGCCGGCCGCCCTTTACGCCGGCTGTTTTTTGGTTTATCATCTTTGATTTTCACAGTATGTTCCTTTAAATATCTATTTTCCTTTTGTTTTTGCCGGATATCTTTATAGACACATCACCTCTTCGACTCTTACCCATTTTTATCTTGTCTTGAGTGAAGCGTTCATTTCTTGCTTTTTCAATCCCGATGACTTTGAGCGCTTCCGATTCTTCAGCTTCAAATTCAGAACGCAGCACAACAATCTGAGCTTCCATTGCATCACGCTTGCGCTCTAATCCAAATTGCTTACTTCCGATTTCCTGTTGACGCAATAATTGTTCCGCCGCGTCTTTCGCCTCTTGTGATAATCGAGCCGAGCCTGTCAAGACACCTTCCGCGCCTACATACACATCAAGCAGTTCGATACCGTGATCTGTCAGCTTAAACTCACGAATCTGATTGGAGTGTGCCATACCCCTCGATTTAAGTACATACAATCCCCTGTTTCGTTCACCGCCAATTTCAATATCACGCAAAAGCAGCCATGTATCTATCAAAGATGAGATGTAAACATCAGTCATCTCCATATTTTCATCGGCAGAACTGAGACTTGTGAAGAATGCAGTAACCTGCTTCATTTTCAAAAAATCTACCAGGCGCAGTAACATTGTTTTGACTTCAGTTTGATTTTCTCCCATCACGAATGCATTAATAGGATCGAGGACAACGACGCCAGGTTCAAATTGGTTGACCAATTTAATACTCGTCGTCAGGTGAGTTTCCAGGCCGTAGAGTGTCGGACGTGTTGCATGAAACTGAAGCAGCCCTTTTTTCACCCACGGTTCTAAATTTATTCCAATGGAGCGCATATTGCGCACAAGCTGACTGGGGGATTCTTCGAATGTAAAATAGAGAACGCGTTCTCCTCTTTTGCATGCCGCTTCAACAAATTGCGCGGCGATGCTTGTCTTGCCCGTACCGGCAGTGCCTGAAACAAGCACTGTGCTGTTGCGAAAGTAACCTTTCCCGGAAAGCATGGTATCAAGACGCGGAATACCGGTGGAGATTCTCTCGTGAGATGAAGAGTAATTCAGTCCCAGGGAAGTGACAGGCAGAACAGAAAAACCATCTTCATCGATAAGGAAAGGATACTCGTTCGTACCGTGCGTTGAACCGCGATATTTGACAATACGCAGCCGCCGTATAGACGATTGATCGTTCACGCGATGATCGAGCAGAATGACACAATCGGAGACGTACTCTTCCAAACCTTGACGCGTTAAGGTACCTTCGCCGCGCTCTGCAGTAATTATTGTCGTTACACCTTTCCTTTTCAGCCAGCGTAATAATCGCTGAAGTTCAGAACGAAGTATATGAGAATTAGGCAGACCTGTAAAGAGTGTTTCTATGGTATCCAGTACAACACGCTTAGCGCCGATACTCTCAACTGCGTGGTGGATCCTGATAAATAAGCCTTCCAAATCGTATTCACCGCTTTGTTCGATTTCACCCCTTACAATGTGTATATGCTCAAGCCAAATCTTATTGCGCTTTACAAGATTATCCAAATCGAATCCCAGCGAAGCAACGTTTGCTGTGAGTTCTTTTTCTGTTTCCTCAAACGAAATAAAGACGCCCGGTTCATTATACAGTGTTGCTCCGCGGACGAGAAACTCCATAGCAAAAAGGGTCTTTCCGCAGCCCGCGCCGCCGCATATAAGCGTCGGCCTGCCTTTTGGCAATCCACCGCCCGTGATTTCATCTAATCCCTGAATACTTGTGGGGGATTTTGGAAGAGTGTTTCGAAGGGAATGTGCCTTAGTATTCTTCATGATTTGGTGACTCCTGCTTCGTTTATATTTATAATTTAGACTAAGATTCCCAAACTTCGGGACAATCCTCTATCGTCCATATATTTGCAGCAGTTCATAGTATTTAGATGATAACTAATCAACAATAGTCCTAAAGGATGAGAAAGGGATTAATCCTTTTTTGTTCCATAATATACTTTTTGTTAAGTTTAATGAAGAGGACGATGGAACTTAAAATGTTTGTTTGATAGAGAAACATGCTTAAGCGTCTTCCATCTGCGAAGCAGCGGCACAGAATTTATTCAACGGGTCATGATTAATGAAAAAGCCTTTACTATTATTTTTCTTTTTATGCTTCATTTCCCATTATGGAATTACCCAATCCGATATCTACAGCAATCATGGACTCCATTCAATAGTATTGAAGGCAGATACATTGAGAGATTGTATCGTTTATACTAATTATTACACTATTCACAATAACATAGATAACAAGAATTCCTCTATTTATATAAGCCAAAATCCATCTCTTGATGAACTGATTAATTTCGCCTGTATAAAACCTTCATATTTTTTCATTGTAATAACAGGTCATACCGTTTCTCATACGATAGTTATGAAGCCGAGAATTGATAATAAGCAAATGGTATATTCATATATCATCGTCAATTCAAATTCGGGAAATGAAATCGAAATAGCGTCGAAAACAAGCGGAGATATAGCTGAGTTACGTTCCGCTGAGCTTATTTTGAATGCTTATGATAAAGGAACCAAAGCGCTGCAAAACGGCGCTGAAAAATTCCTTTTTTGGGGAGGCAAATATTATTCAATCCAATCTTTTCAATCGGTTAAGGAAGAAGTTATGAACATTATAAGCAAATATAACTTATCCAATCCCGATATTGATCTCAGCAAATCCGTAAAAGAATGAGCACTGTCATCCGACCAACGAATCAAGTTCCGGAGGAATGATTTTCAGCTGTCCTCATTATTCAAATTAAACTCACGAATGCCGCAACCCCCGACAGTATGATCAAAATGCCGGCAATCCTGTTGACCCATCTGATTCCGCCTGAATCTAATTTTTTCCTAAAAAGTGTAGCGACGTAACTCAGAGTCAGAAACCATAAAAACGAACCTGCAAAAACTCCGATAACAAGAATGCATGCCGAAACGATTCCAAGTCTCTGCCCCACTCCAAAGGCGGCGAACACGGCAACAAAGGCAAATATGGTCACCGGATTGGTCAGTGCAAGGAGGAATGCAGAGATGTACGATCCCAGCAATCCGTTGTTTTCCAGAGGAATGGCAGCATCTTCGCGCCTGGCACGGAATGTCCTTATTCCAAGAAAAATTAGTAATCCTCCTCCGACGAGGCGCAGCCAAAAGTACTGGCTTGCGATCATGTCAGAGACGAACGTAAGACCGAATGCTGCTATACTGCCGAACAGCGAATCTGCGGTTGCAGCCCCAAGACCGATGACCATTCCTCTTGAATGCCCTTCAGACAATGTCTTGCGAATGCACATGATTCCGACCGGTCCGATAGGCACTGCCATCGCAAATCCGATAATCAAACCTTTTAAGAAGAAAACGAGTTCCATGTTTTAATATTCCGATCGATTTACTGCATCCGATACGGTAAGCATTTGTGCTGCAAAATCATTCAATGTTTTCGCTGTCGATCCAGGCATTTTCATGCTCCCTTACTACGTGCGGGATGGATCACTTTTTTTAATATCAATGGAATACTCACGATGGGCTTTTCCGAATCAAGCAGGATCGCAATCCATTTCATGCTTTTCGTATTCTCAAAGGCAAACTTCAGTGTCATGGTAAAGGGGATGCAAAGAATCACACCGATTGTACCGAGTAAGCTTCCCCAAAAAATCAGAGACAAAAAGACAACCAGCGTAGACAGCCCGAGTTTGCGGCCCATCAGCCGCGGTTCAATCACGTTGCCGATTATAGAGCCTACGACAAGATAACCGGAAGCTGCAAGCACGGCAGGTCCCGGACCGAGCTGAACGAGCGCTAGAAGCACCGCAGGAATGGCAGCCACGATTGAACCCAGATTTGGTACGTAATGCAGCAGAAAGACAACGAAACCCCACAAAATGGGAAAATCCACACCAAGGAAGAACATCCAAAATCCGATGATCACCCCGGCAATCAGATTAAGTATCGTCTTGATGATCATGTAACGTTTGATATCGTTGACAAACTTCGTGAACTGGGGAAAAGCGCGCTGCGGATCACCCAGTACGGAACGGAGCTTGACGGGAAAACTTGCAGCTTCAAGAAGAATGAACGTTACCGTAAGCAAAATCAGCAGAGTATCGGAAAGCGCCGAACCCATTTCTGAAAGAAAACCAACAGCCAGACCAATCGCCGGTCCCGGATTGAGATATTCAAGCAAAACCTTGTCGGTAACTTCAATATGTTTACTTGCTAAGAAAGGCTTCAGCGCCAGAACTTGTACCTGCAGGCGTTTCTGATAGAATGGCAGCGCACCGGAGAAGGTGTTGAGGGATTCGCCTACGACTCCGCCGATAATCAGCAATAGAATAACCATGCCTGCCATAACGATCATCACCGCCGCAAAGGATGGGACGTGTTTCCGCTCAAACCAGAGCACGCCAGGTGTTCCGATAAGAGCGAGGAAAACAGAAACAAGGAACAATGCAACGACCGACTGTGCCTGATGGATACCATAAATGATGACGACGAGCGCTGCTGCGATAACGAAAAAACGCATTCCATCGGAAGCATGAGTCTGTTCAGTCATAACGATATGCAATCATATTTTTTTAAATCGTAAATCGGAAATCATAGCAACCGCCGAGATAAAATAAAATACTGCAAACCACACGAGATATGCATGGATAAAGATATGTCCGAGAAAAGCGATCGAAGAGACCGCTGAAGCAGCGGCGACAGTCGGAACGCCTGTGAATGCCCTTTGTTTATACGCCGTAAAATACGCCAATCGTATAGACGCTGCGCCAATATTCAAAAATCCGGCAAGGAGCATTGCAATACCGGTTATTCCTGCAAACCATCCGAATACAACCGATGAAGCCACTGCCATAAAATCAGAGAAACTGTCGAGATAAACACCCAGGACTCCTCCCCCGATCGCTCTTGCTAGTTTACCATCGAAGTAATCGAAAAACAACTGCGCAAGAATAAGAATGTATGCAATGATGAAACATCCTTTGAAAGAAAAATAGACAGAAAAAGAAACGCAGAGAAGCCCAAAAAGAGTAAGCATATCCGGCCAGCGCAGCGCGCGAAGCTGCTTGAAGATTATAATTCTTTTATGACAGAAAACATTTTCCGTGTGCCGTATAAAAGCATTTATCATCTTCTTGACTTGCAGCTTCATTCCATTTCCAAATACGACAATGCAGATCTTGCCTAATGTTTTCGTTCAGGTCTGTTTTCGCGGCCCTTTTCTCTGCCGTTATCGCTGCCATGCTTTTGCTGCTTTACCCAGTTATTATGTTCGGGGTGGTTTTTATTCACAAAATATTTTGATTCATGGCTGTCGCGAATCGGATGCTGGTCGTGACGGCCTTTAAATGACACGTATCTTTCTCTGTACACTCTATCATGAAGATACGGTGTCCGTTCATTCAGAACTACTTTGTACGAATTATACAAGTCAAAACCGCGATAACGGGGAGGCAGCGATGATCTGCCGATCCAGCGTCCTCCTTCGAAATAAAAGTACCGATGCTGAGGGACACAGTAATAGACTCCAATGTCGGGCAGGTAATAATATTCGACATGATCGTAACCGGTCGGACCCCAAACGGGCTGACTTTCCAGATTGATCCCAAGACTAACGCTTACCTGTGCCTGGACAGCGCTCGACAAAACCACTGCCAGGAAGAAGGCCATTAAATAACGCATGACGTTGCTCCTTAATTTAATGTGATGAAAACGAGTTCGGGCCTGATTATTCGGGATCCCGGTTCTTTGATATATTCTCTATATTATTCGGCAACCCGTACCTGTGCGGTGCGCAATAATTCCTGATTCCAGAGATATCCGCGGCGCAATTGATCAACAACAACTCCCGGTTCGCTGCCTTTATGGTGCGTCATTGCCACGGCTTCATGCAGATGATGGTCGAACGGCATTCCGGCGCTTTCGAACGGAAGAACTCCCTGCGTTTCCAATACTGCAAGAAATTTTTGTTGAATAATTCGCATTCCTTTCACAAAAGGTTCTTCCGCATCGCTTGCGCACTGTATCGCTTTTTCCATATCATCTATAATTTCCAACAGGGGAAGCATCATGCTGCGTTTGCTTTCATCTGCAATTTTATTGCCGTCGCGTTCGATACGGCGGCGATAATTCTTAAAGTCGGCCATCATACGCAGGTAGCGGTCGCGCTCTGCGTTCAAATCGTCCCGCAGTTTTTCTATTTCTCCGGGCAGGTCGGCGGGAGGCAGCAGATTCTGTTCGTTCTCGTCTATGGGTATTTCCATTTTTCCCTCTATGATAATCCGGCAGTTTCCGTTTTATGAGTTTGGTTCAGGATGATCTCTTCCTCTAATCCTTTTGTCTGCTCAGCCAGTTCAACATATTCTTTTGAGAGTTCAACGATCTCATCTTCTGTTTTTTCTTCTGCATTCATCACTGCATTGCTTGCCCGCTCATGCGATGCAACAAGTTCGTTCACCTTTAAATTAAGCGATGCGGAAAAATGATGAAAAGATTTTTGAATAATAAAAAGGCTTAAAAAAGTAACTCCGAGAATAACATCTCCGATGCTGGAATGAATATCCTGAGCATAAAATCGTTTATTCGTAAGCCAGAAAAGAACCGTAGCCAAAGCAATAAGAAATGTTATGGAATTGCTGAGTACGGCATTAGCGGTGGATGTAAGTTTTTCAAAACCTCTTTCCGTGTGTCTGTATAGTTTTCTCATTTATACTGTCTGACAAGACTTTTGAGCATAAACAGAATAGTCCGTATATCCTTTTTCGCCCGGGGAATAGAAAGTCTTCGTATCGAGTTCTTTTGAAAGTGTCCAGCCGTTCTTAAACCGCTCGACAAGGTCCGGATTATTAATAAATGGTCTGCCAAATGCAATAAGGTCTGCGAGTCCTTCCCCCAATTCTCGATCGGCCCGTTCCTTTGTATAGCCGCCGCTGAGGATTATGGCACCGCGGAATCTTTCGCGGATAGCTTTCTTTATTCCAGCAGGTACTGCCGGCGCTCCCATACTGCTGTGGTCCACAATATGGATATATAGTATTCCGATACGATTGAGTTGTTCTGCAAGATATTTATACGTGTCGTCTATTTCGGGATAATAAGGCATGTCGTTTGCCGCACCGTACGGTGACAGGCGAATACCGATTCTCTCTTTCCCAATCACTTCAATTGCGTCTCCGATTACTTCCAATAAAAATTTACAGCGATTTTCAATACTTCCCCCGTACATATCGTTTCTTCGGTTATTACTGAGGGGCGACAGGAATTGTTCCAGGAGGTATCCATTTGCACCGTGGAATTCTATGCCGTCAAAATCTGCAACAGTTGCATTGACAGCGGCAGACATGTATTCTTGTTTCGTGTGCTTTATTTCTTCAATAGACATTTCTAAGGGAACGGGATAATCCTGCATTCCTCGAGCATCTGTCCACATTTGTCCGGAGGCTTTCAGAGCGGCGGGTGCAATAATTTTTGCGCCTTCCGGCATATTTGCAGGATGGCTGATGCGTCCCGTATGCATCAGCTGAATAAATATTTTTCCGCCTTTGGCATGCACGGCATTTGTTATTTTCTTCCAGCCTTCCGCCTGCAAGCCGTTAAAAATACCGGGTATGCGGCTGTACCCAAGGCCATTCGGCGAAGGGGACGTCCCTTCCGTAATGATAAGCCCTGCATCGGCACGCTGGCCGTAATATTGCGCCATCAAATCGTTTGGAATATTATCGATTGCCCGGGAGCGCGTCATGGGAGCCATAACGATTCTATTCTTGAGATCGATAACACCCAATTTATAGGAGCTTAATAATTCACCGTCTTTCATGCAACGTTTCCTCGTTTGACATAACGTGAATACACCTGGTTCAAATAACGGCATCTTTACAGTTAAATGAGGAACATGACGAGCCTCTTTTTCTTCGGATGCCTGCAAGAAGGAGTTTTTTATAGGAATCTCTCTCCTGCTCTTACACTATTTATCGAATGAATAATTACCGTGCAACGAGTATACCAATGACTCTCTTGAGAAGTAATAGAGCGAAAGGATGGAAAAAGAATTAATCCTTTAGAGGAGAGCTGCATGGATGGACAAAAAGATAACTGCATGCTTCTATTGCGGACTTTGTTAAGCCGCGCCGGAAATACGAGAATTCGATTTCGATAATTTCCACCCGGCGAATTCAAGACAAAACACGAACACACTATTCATAAAAACAATAGCCGCAACATCAAAAAGAACATTTGAAAAGAACAGATGTTTAATCAATTCTTGTTTTCCATCGCCGAGAACAGCTACCATCATATCGGCCATACAGGCAATGGTAGACAATAATCCTATAATCGACAAATCCCGGTAAATGCCGGTTTGCCTTAGACCGGCTATAAACCAGCAGATAAAAACCATAAGAGCAAAGGCCAGAGTATATCCGATGGGAAAGAGCCTCGTTTTTAACATCCCCCATAGATTTAAAAACGATATCGGCGAACGCAGTTCTGCATTCCGCGGATCATCAAAGGCGTATCTTCCGAGATAATCTAAATTCACTTTTTGCATGTTGTCGAGTGCATATTTAAAAATTTTGAAGAACACTGCCGGTTCTTTATAGATTACGTTAAGAGTATTTTGATATGTCATCTGCCCTTGATATTTTGCGAAGTATACGCTCCCTGTCGTAGAAAATGACGTTGTATTTATACACTGCATAGCCCCGTCAAAACCGAGACGATGCAAATGTTCAGACGGATTATCGCTGAACGTGAGAACGCCGAAGAAGAGACTTTGATAGGGAAGGTTGCGTATAGAACTGCGTCCGGTTATAAACTGCGATGCAAATGTAAACGTCAATATTAAAACGAAACCAACGATAAGTTTAGCGCGGAGCCTGATCTGCCTGCTCATCGGCCATAGAGTAAAGACAAACGGTAAAGCTATGAGCGGCCAATACACATTACTGGCCTTCGACGTCGTTAGGAAAATGAGCATGGCAAGATTAAGACCCAAATATACAAGAAATGGACGCCGTTTTAATATCAAAATCGAAGCAAGAAAAAGAAAAAGGAATACAAAAGACGCCGTTTCTTGATAAAAGCTGTTGAAATAGACCAAATAATCGGCAGAGGTGAACATCAATGTAACAGGCACACCGAGACCAATAAGAAAGAATAACCGATATCGCGACTGGAGTCCTGCCCATTTAAAGAGGAGCAGGAGTATTCCTAAAAGGAGTAATTTAGGGAAGAGCGATAATAATGGCAGATATAATATTTTTGGGGAATATAAAAAATAGTTCAATACTGCACCCGGAATCCACAAGAGAATTGCCGAAGTGGCCGGACAAGCTGATGCCGATATATTCCATTCCATTTTCCAGGAAGGAATCCAATAATTTAAAAACCTTTTTGAAGAGGCCTCGGTACCGGCGGCCGGTAAATTGGGTTCTATACCGATTGGTCCCGGAGAAATCCATCCCATTGAACGTTCAAAATCACCGTTATCTGCAAGTCCGCTGTTGTACTGAGAATACATCGCAATAACGAACCAGACTATCAATGAAATTTTTATTGCAGTTTGCAGGCTCGATTTTTTATCCATAATCCATTCTCTGAAACTCCTGCTTGAATCTGCTCGTCAGGTATTGTGACTCCATGTACATTCTCTTCCGGCGAGAAACTTAAAAATCGATCGAATGTTCTACTCCAATAGTTAAAACAAATTGATTTTTTCTGATCGCCAGATCCGTCGGCGAGTACACATACGATGGGACAATGGATGCAACAAAACCATTTCCAAGAGGATAGTGGAATGCTGCACAGAGAGTAAGATTGCTCAGGCCCGTAATGGTCGTCGTAAGAGTAGAACCGGTTCCATTTTTATCGCCTTTTCCCTTACCCCGGTTCTTTGGAAGGAGACTATCACTGACCGTTTGCGAAGCAAAGCAAAGTTGAACCGAGGGTTCTAGTGTTAATTGTCCAATTTTATATTTTTCCGAAGCTCCTGCAGTAACATAATTGGCGGTTCCACCTCCAAAAAATGTAGTGTACGATGCAAACAAATTGAATCCATTCACTTTGTATGTTCCGATAAAAGAGACTGTGTTTGCTATTCCGGCAAGGACATTCATTGTATCTGATTTATAAGAACTATATGTATATATACCTGCCAAACTTAAGGATGTGTCAAGCGGATATTCATAACCTGCATGAAGCGCAGAATGATCGTATCCGCCGTTCGTTCCAGTCAGGGTGAATGCTTCAAAACCGGCGCTCAATCCACAAACATGGCCAATTTCACTTTCAATTGAAAGAGCGGATTTATCTTCACTCATATCGATGCCATAGCGTGTGTATCGACTGTAATAATGCGTCCCCGAAGACACATTCCATACCTGATCTTTTTCATCGCCCCCTTTTTCAGTGTCAGAGTCTACTTCAACGCTGTCGCTGTATGTCTTATATGCTTTGTCCAACGTGTCTCTTTCAACGTTGCCGGTAAAAAGAGATCCCCTCATTGCAATGGAAATTGCAATTGAATCCGTATTTTTTTGTCCATACGATGTGGAGAATGAACCGCATAATAAAAGAAACATTGCAACGCAAACATGCTTCATGACTAATTCCTTCTGAAATATTATTTTTCTAACGATCGAACTTCAACTTCCGCCGACCAGCCCCGAGGCTGTCCAATATTGAAGAAAAACGACAAACAGGAATATTTGTCCTACCGTAATTTTTTCTTTTTAGACAACCTCTGGCCGCTGTACGTTATGGCGGGAAATCATATATTATATCCATGCAACAATAGTATAGAGGATTGTCGATCGCACAATATCATCACGGCAATCTCGCTTCTTGATGCAATCGCTCCGTCATCAAAATGAAACACCTACTTGCGCCACAAGCAGCAAGCGTCCCTCTCTTCCAATTGGTAAAAACGGATCCAATTCCAGACCGATATTTATTTTTTTAGTAAAACCGACATTGACTATACGCACCATCTCCGCCAAATCCAGAAACATTGACAGAGCAAATCCGCCCCGGCCGGTTCCGACGTCGATTGGTGAATTAAGACCAAAAATTCCTATCCCCGCGCTGACGGGGAATCGATTTCCGGTCTTTGAATCGATAAAATAGACCCGTATCATCGCACTGTAGTTTCCGTATTGAATCGTATCATTGGCTCGTGTATCATACAACACTTTTGGAATGCCGAGTGAAAACCCTAATTCCATTGTCGGCCCTTTTACACGAAAATATTGCGTCATATTGTTAGCACGATCCACTTCGCCGATTTTGATAGTGTAATCGGGTTCGACATGAATACCAAGAATTGCCCAATCGGGCAGCGAATCTACCGGCACCAGTACATGTCCAAGTTCTTCCGGACGGATGTTGGCATACGCACCGTATGCGGTGCGATACTGAATAAACATTGCACGATCTTTGTAGGAATTTCCATGACTTCGATATGTTACCACACGCCGTTCGTACGATGAAGCCGCTATGCCGTCTCGCAGCAATACTGTTGTCGTTATTCTAAGAAACTGGGGTCCCATGCCGTCCCGGATGCTGTCCCGTTGAAACCGCACATCAAGATTTCGAGCTTGCTCGCGGTCTATTGTAACTGCCGTCCGGATATCATTGCTGCCGACAACGGGAATAATACTGACGTATCTGCTGAGCTGTTCGACGTCCTGGTGTTCTTCCACCGTTACAATGCATTCCGTCTCATACCGAAAACGCCGCCCTTCGGAGTCCGTTACTCTAAGCCTGATGGGATAGAGTCCCGGTATCACATCTATTGGAATGACCGTAGAATATCTAAGCCGTCCAATTGATTTGAACGATGTTCCTTCGATAAGCAGCATCGGAGTAATGACTCCCGCTGTTGCGGTATTATCATTTCGTTGAATAACTAAAATTACCGTGTCGCCCGGAAAGTAGATCGGCTTATCGACAGAGACAACGATTCCCTCATCCTCGTCCGTAGACTGAAGAAGCACCGAAGTTTTCGACTGAGCATGAACACCGAGCATTCCGACAGCACAAAGGAGAATGCATTTAAAGAATTTTGATTTCAACATTTCGTCTTTATTACAATTTTGCACGTAAGCGGATTCATTTTTTTATATTGCCGGCTTTTACCGGCTTTAAATTGATAGTTCCACCCGGCTCTGCATACTTGACAACCGTTTCTTTCTTTTATAATCCGGTTGGTTCCGGCTGCATAAACCATCTGTCATATTTATCGTCACACCGCATGATGATTGGAGCGGCCGGTCAATTCACCTCGTAATGTCGCCGTCGTCGACTTTGTTTCAGTGCTTTCCAGTCTTTCCAGCCTTATTAGGCAGCCCGGAACTTGTAGTGTGAGTGCCGAGCAGTCCCTTTTCTGTATACGAACCGACAGAGTTACCTTCCGGGCCGAAAGGCCGCTTTACTTGCGGGACGCTGCCCGACTGGCTGACCGTTACAGTAATCACATCCTGGTCCATGTTGCCGCCGTCGCCGGTCACAGTCACACTGATCCTGTGATCGCCGTCAGAAACTTTGGTCGCGTCAAAGCGCGCGCTCCACATTTGTGTCTCGCCGATGCGAAAGAGCGACACTGCCAGTCCACCGTCGATCTGCATGGCTGCCGAAGCAACACCCTTGTCATCCCAAATTTTAACGCGAATGTCTACCGTATCCTTAACGATTTGTGTACCGCCGATCATGAGCATTTTATCCGCCGGTGAGGTAATCATCACAAACGGCCAGCTCCCCATTTGCTTGAATTTCCAGCTGATCACACCGTTATCGATGTTGATGATTGAATACCCTGGCGGCCCTTCCGTCAGTTTACCGAGTGAACGTGTGGCGGCATAGATCGTGTTTCCATCGTTTGCAATTTCGTTGTAGTGCGTATGCCCCGCATCGACCATGATTACATTATCGCGCTGGATGACATCCTGCAATTCCGATACCATGGTATAACTGTGCATAAAGATCACATTCTTGAGTCCGGCCTTCGCCGCCAGATCCAGATCGTTGGTCACCCACGAGTTCTGAGCATCGCTAATGCCGCTCATCACGTCCAGAAACACGAAGTGATACTTATCTGCCGTGAAACTCTGATAGTTCACCGGCTCCAAATACTTGTTATAGAGAGCGGTCCCGCCCTTATGATCGCGTTCGCCCGGAATGGCATATAACGGCACCTGCAATTGATCCGTTGCTTGTTTGATGAGTTTGTACGCACTCTCGGTATGTTCATATGCATTATCGCCCGGCAGCAATGCGAAATTCACTCCGTTCTTAAGATACTGATTGGTGCTATGGATGATGTTCTTAAAGTCGGCATAGTTCTGCTGATCACCCGTGGTGATATTCAAGTCGCCGAAGTGAACCCAACTGACAACGCCGGGATTAAGTATACTTGTTGTCGCACTAAGGGCGCCGGGATTGACCGGAGTCGGTCCGGATGGATTTGGAGACTGCACGGTCTGCGCAATCGCAGCCGGTATGGCGGCGACGACCATTAGAGCTGCAACCGATACAAACGCCAAGCGGAACATTGCTTTGGATTTCATTTTACTTCCTCTTGTTTGATTTTGAGTTCTGTGCCGCCCTAGATCTTGCCAAACGACACCATCGGATGGCTGCAGCCTCATGAATTTCTATAAGTCCGGTATCACGTTGAACGGAATAAGCCGGCGGTCCGCATTCCTTCATCGCCGGTCTTGCGATTCTTTCCAGGATGCATGTTATGGTATCCGCATCATAACAATGAATCATAGAATTTATAATTCCATTTCTTTGGTATGTTCTATAAGATTATAATTGCAGTACTTTCATGGCCTTTTCTTTTTGAGTTTCAGAAACCACCAATTGAACACCTTCGGTATTCTGCAAAAAAGGAAGCATACCGCCACCATCGTCCTTCATTATAGACGACGGAATGCCTGAAGCTTCGAGATGCCCTTTTGCGATCTCAGCATCTATCTCATTTTCATATTCACCGACCACTACTTGTTTTTCTTCCACGTATTCACCTCTATATTTTCACTAAACCGGATCATCCTCGATGCATATTCCATCTGAGACTTACATAATTCTTCCATTTCAGGTTTTATCGTTGTAAAAAAATTTAAGAGCTCTTTTTCCCCTTCTTCTGAAGGAGAGCCGTCTCTGTACCTATTTTTTTCAATCATTTTGATAGATGCGTAAGTCATCGTGTCCGACTTTCTGTGGAAATTAATTTTTAAAGCAGGCAGCTTGTTTAATCTTTTATTGCGCCGCCATTATACATTCGTATATTCCCGTTTCATTTTGTAGAGTTCGACTCGCAGTCGGGCGATTCTTTCAAATTGAGCGGCTCTGCGGCAGTCTTTGATTCTCTTTCGAGAGTAAAACATTATTATCTCTTTTATACTGAAAAATGATACCCATTATTTACATAATCGGGAATCGCTCAAAAGTATGAAAATGGTATTAATCCTTGAAGTCGAATATTTCAGAACGAATCCGACTGCAGCCGTTCATAAAATGATAATATATTCCATGATGCCCGCCTGCCATAGCAATTATTATGTGCGTCGGGCAGGTATATGGCCGCGAAAATAATGCGCTTTTGCGTGTTAAAACCAATATTACTTACGGATGTTACGCAAAATCAAGAGAAAAGAAGATTACATTATGTTATCCTTAAGCAAATGAAATGACCGGCCTGATGAACAACTCAATGTTAGATTTATACGGCGATTATTTAATATGTTCATATTCACAAACGCCGGCGATAAGGTTATCGAACAATTACACGGGTCATTGAGCCACAACAAGATTACGCGATCATTATCAGAGACAATTACACGGTCAAAAGATTTATGGCATTTGGAAAACCACACGTTCGAGAAATAGAATCTCCCGATAGTATTGTTGCCTTGGACGATAGCTTCACTACGATGGATTCTACTGTGTGCCTTTTTTTCCATAACTGTCTCCTTTGATCCATAATATACTTTTAATTAAATTTATAATAGATTACTTTTTTTGGAGGGATGTCAAAGGAGATATTTTGAAATTAATTAAAAAATATTGGCAAGAGTTATTCGATATAGTAGTTTTGCTAGCAGTCTCTTCTTGTTTCATTTCTTGCGGAGTAGAAAGACAGGTTGGGAATGGCGCCAGCACAACTGCGGAATACTATCGAGTGGAAGCGTTTCCTATTGGCCAACAGACATCGACGGATGAATCAACTTCCAATTTTATTGAGCTTTCTTATCGAACTTCTACGGACAGCATATGGCAAGCGGCACTGAGGGCGATTTTGAAGTTATATGATTTGAGTGTAACCGAAGAAGAAGGAGTTCAAAAAAAGGCACGTCAATTTCCTAAAATTGATACTTCAATGAACCGTATTCAAATTGGAGATATTGATATGGCTGCTAGAGCACAAGCGATTAAAACACATACATGGAAAGATAAAATAGTCCTTAAACTTATACGAGATAGTTGTAAAACAAGGGTTATGGTAACCAGAAATGTTATAATCCCGACTAATCGAGTGCTGCATCCGCCGCATGTGATGGAGATGATGTCTAATGGTAATTATGAACGTTGGATTCTTACTCAGATTGATGATGATCTTGCAGGCAAAATAAGAAATAAATTCCCACTAAATAAGAATTAGCGGGAACTCATAGAATGAATAATCTGGATGTAAACCTATTCCTTTCAAATTCATAATGCTCTTTGTTGTGGATATTTTTTTGCTAAAGGGTGAAAATTACCTTGGTTGCAAAAAAGAGAAGAGGATTATAACTCAATAGTGCCTTATCCAACCTGATTTTGTGGGCCGCAATATGCAGGATTTATCTGCACCAATGTGTACGAAAACCTGATGCAGCTCTACTAAAGACAAATATTTATTTTGGCTTGCCGGCAAGAAACTTGTAAACTACCGGCAAACCGAAAAATAGAAAAAAGCTCGAAACGGAAAATCCACCTATAACAGCGATGGCAAGTGGCTGCTGCATTTGAGCACCTGCGCCAATACCAAGGGAGAGCGGCAGCAATGCTAACACTGCAGCAAGTGTTGTCATTAAAATTGGACGCGCGCGCATTTGACCGGCCTGTACTAATGCATCATCAAGAGTTGAGCCCTGTAATCGCAATTCCCGCACTCGGTGCATCACGAAAATGGCATTTTCTGCCACTATACCGATAATCATAATAATGCCGACAAAACTTGAAATGTTGAAAGATACACCCGTAATCCACAATGCTCCAAAGACGCCGATAAGCGAAAGAAGATTGATAGTTAAGATAGAAAAAGGAACTGCAAATTCGCTAAACTCAATAAGTAGTACCAGAAAAACCAGCATGAGCGCAACCAATGCGACTAATAATAATCCGCGAAATGATTCCTGCTGTGTTTGATACACACCGCCATATGCGAGTGTCATTCCTTGTGGAAGTGTGAGCTTTAAAGCAAGCGCCGCTTTGATATCCTCAACCGTTCTTCCGAGATCTCGCCCTTCGATCCGTGCCGTTACTGCCAACATTTGCCGCAAACCCTCCCGGTCCACCTCAGCTTGCCCTGTTGTTCTTTCAATAGAAGCAATGCTACGAAGCGGGACAAACGAGCCGGAAGCATTGATAAGCCGTGTATTTTCGATCTTTTCTATATCCGTCCTGTATGTTTCGGGAAAACGGATACGAATGTTCATCAATTTTTCACCTTTCTGAATACTCGTTTCCGCCGATCCATGAATCATTGTTTCCAATTGGGCACTTACATCATCAACCGATAAACCTGCCCTCATCGATCGAAAAGGATCGACATGCACGATCATTGAGGGTCCGGCAATGACCACACCATCAAATACATCGACTACACCGGGTATTTTTTCGATGATATTCTTGATCTGTATTGCAGTGGAGCGTAAAAGTGTCGGATCATCGTTGAATATTTTAATTTCTATCGGTGATGGATTATTCGTCAGGTCACCGATCACATCCATCATCATCTGTCCGAATTCGATGCGCAATGCGGGTTCAGTCGATTCTATCCGATGTCGCACTTCGGTGATTACTTCATCGATATTTCGAGAACGTTTTTGCCTTAACTTGACCAAATAGTCGCCTGTATTTGCTTCCGTGAGAAAAAATCCCATTTGTGTCCCTGTGCGGCGCGAATAGGATTCAACCTCAGGGACTGATAGTATGATTTTTTCGACCTGCATAAGAACACGGTCGGTTTCTTCCAGTGATGTTCCCGGTTGTGTTGCATAATCTAAAACAAACGATCCCTCGTCCATATCCGGCATAAAGCTGCTGCCAATATTATTGTAAATGAACCATGTGGCAATTAATATGACAACGACAAGAGCAATTGCAGCAAATCGTGTTTTAAGAAGCCGGCGTAGTAATCGTTCATACCATGCATTAAAGACGGTTGCCCGTTCTTCCCGCTTAATTTCCAGATCAATATCTTGATCACGGAGGATGAACGATACGAGCAGAGGTACAAAAGTAATCGAAAAGAGAAACGAAATGAGCATTGCGAAAACCATCGTAATGGAAAGCGATGCAAAAAAGGAACCAGTAACGCCGCCAAGGAATGCAAGTGGAATATGAATGACGATGGTACATGCTGTGGAACCGATGATAGCCGGCATTAGATTGTGGATAGAAGCACCGATAACCTCCGAGGATGTTTGATGGGTTCCTTTAGCATGAGCTGATTGTTTAAATATATTTTCGACAATCACAATAGCATCGTCGATAATAAGACCGACTGCCGCTGCAATTCCTCCGAGAGTCATAATATTGATGGTTAAACCGACTGCCGAAAGACAAACAAAGGTAGATGCTATTGTCGCAGGAACAACGAGCATCATGACAATGGTAATCCTCCAATTTCGCAGGAACACTGCTATAATCATCATCGCCAGAATAATGCCGACGATGATACTATCGCGCGTACTCTGGATGGAACTGTTGATAAAATTCCCTTGATCATAAAAATTCTCAAAATCGACGCCACTGGGAAGTTTCAAAGTCGCTACGATAGCGTTCACATCCTGACCGATCTGGACTGTGCTGCCGGTAGGTTGTTTAAGAATATTAACAAGTACAGCTTCACGCCCATGCGCTGTTGTGCGTATATAGCGATCAGCGACTGAAGGCGTAACTTCTGCAAGGTCGGCAATATGAACAGGTACACCGTTTTGCATTGCAACAATGATGGAGCGTATTTCGTCGAATGTGTGAACTTGACCGGAGACGAGGGACAAGTAGAGTTGATAATTCGCAGTAACGAGTCCAGGTGATGTGAGTAGATTAGTCTTACGAATTGCATCTGCCACCTGTCTAATATCAAGATGATATGCCATGAGCTTTTCGGGTGAAACCGTAATGCGAAATTCACGAGTGTCACCACCGACAATTTCAACACGTGCAACACCTTTGACGCGAAGGAGGGCAGGCCGAATTTGATACAAGGCAATATCTCTCAATTGAACCTGATCAAGAGTCTCTGAAGTGAGGCTGTATCCATGCACAGGAAAGACTGAGACGGTCATTTGCTCGGCTTGGATAGATGCAGAAGCCGGAAGTTGATTGTGTACGTTTGCGATGCGTCCTTGCAGGAGTTGGAGGGTCTGCTGCACATTCGTTCCCCATTCGAGTCCGAGGGAAATCTCAGTCGATCCTCGTCCCGTGATAGAGCGAACAACTTGAACGCCGGGGACCGAGCTTGCAGCTTCTTCTAACGGACGTGTTACTTCTACCATCATCCGCTCCGGCGGCTCTTCACCATTGTCAGCAAGGATGACGATACGTGGAAAAGTTATATCAGGAAAAAGAGACACAGGAAGATGTAGCATTAATGCTATACCCGATGCTGTGAGCACTGCAACTGTGAACAGCAATGCGCGCGACTGGCGGCGGACAAGATCGAAGAACTTCATCGGCTGCCCTGTGTTTCGATACTTACCCGTGTGGAATCCGGGAGCGCGTAGTTACCGCGTGTTATAACGGTCATTCCTTTTTCTAAGCCACCAGTAATTTCGACGATCGAATCCATTATTACACCGACTGTTACAGGTCTAATGTGCGCCAAGGAATCGGCATTAACGATTACCGCTGAATATGTTTCGTTCTCATCATCACGAAGCAAAGCAGATCGCGGTATAGTCAGCGCCTGTCGATGTACTGCTGTGATAATATGGACTGTTCCCATTATATCAGTTTTCAGTTCCCTCCGTCCAGATGAAGTAAGGTTTGAGAATTTAAGCCGAACCTTTACCGTTTGACTTTGTGCATCACTTTGGGGATTGATTGCTTCGACGTTTGCATCATATTTTTTCTTAGTCAGTGATTCCAAAATTACCGAAGCTTGCTGTTTTATGTGAATTTTGGGAAGCAATTGCAAAGGAACATCTGCTATGAAATTAGTCGTAGAAAGGTCGATCAGTGTAAAGAGTTCAGTATTTTCGGCTACTAACTCTCCCTCCATTACGTTGCGTGTGGCGACGATACCATCGAATTTTGCTCGTACCACAATTCCTGGTTGTGATTCTTGAGCTAATGTCAATGCATGTTGTGCTTCAATTTTTTGAGCTTCTGTTTGCGCACTGCGTAAGAGAGCTTCTGCACCGACAATTGCTGCTTGGGCTTCTTTGGGACGAATGACTGCCATAACTTGGCCGGTTGTAAAGGCTGTTCCTTCCAACGCTTTTAAAGAAGCGATCCAGCCAGCTGCCGGAGCGAGAACTTTTTCTTTTCTCGAAGCATCGGTCATTCCTGTGGCATTAACAGTAACGGCGACATCACTGGTTTTTACCCGATCTGTTAGGACAGCTACAGTTGCTTTGGGCTGTTGTTCTTCATTGTCATCTTGTGATGATTTCTTGCATGATTGGATAAAAATTACACCAAAAACGAAAGAGAGAATAAGAAAAATGTTTTTCATTGATATGCCGAGATTTGTTCCAGATGAGCAAGCAGCAAACGGATGTTCGATTCTGATTGGAGTGATGCTGTTTGGGTTTCGATAAGTAATTGTTGCGCAGAAAGCACTTCGATCGCAAGTGACCCACCGGCAGCGTATTTTGATTTTGTGAGAGAATAATTTTCTTCAGCTACAACAATGTTGCGCTTTAAGGCAACAAGCTCATTTAATGCCTTATGAAGTCGAATCAGTGTCTTCTGTCGTTCTATAAGAAGTGACCGTCGAAGTTGTTCCTTCTGATCCTGTTTAATTTCAACAGCCAATTTTCGTTGTTCGGTACGCAGGTCAATTGCTCCCCAAGTAAAAATCGGCAATTCAATCGATATACCGATTGATGCGCCAAGCATTGACGAACGTTCGCCGATTGGAAGATGAAGGTTGTCATATGAAGTGAGGACCCCAGCATCCGTATTGAGAAGAATAGTAGGCAGACGTTCGGATTGAGCGAGTTGGACATCGATCAAGTCTTTTTCAATCTCTATTTGAGCCATTTGGAGATCGAGATTTGTGAAAGATGAATCAGTTACGGCGATTCCGAGACTATCGGTAGTTGTCCTCGTCAAATGTTCAAGAGTACCTGATGCACGTATTGCAGTATCACCAGGAATCCCCATTGCTTGTGCGAGAGAAAGTTTGGCAATATTTTGGGATTCTAAAGCTTGCTCGACATCGATGCGTGCTGAAGCAAGTTGTATCGTCGTTTTTAAAACATCGGTATATGATCCGTTACCGCCATGATACATCCGGTTTACCAGATCGAGATACTCAGAAAGTTGTTCAGTGCTTGCTTGCTGTAAGACGGCTGTCTCCTGAGCAAAGAGAAGTTCGATATAGGCTTCCCTAACTCCAAAGATAATATCACGATCATTTGCATAATGTTCTTGTGAAAGATGCGATAGCTCCAGATCAAGTTGTGCTGATTTTAGATCGCGGATTCCTCCATCATAAATCTGCTGCTGCAGAATCAATTGGCCTGCAATCTGTCCGCCGTTACTAAGTGCGGGATCATAGCCAAAATACTTGTTCGTTGGGGCATAGATTGTACCGGCACCGAATTTAAGCTGTGGCCTTGCGGTCATTTTTAATTCCTCTTGCGCAGACCGCGTTGAATGAATTGATGATGCAGAAATTCGTAGCGCAAGACTGTTCTTACGTGCAATTGAGATGCATTCTTC
>Ga0182017_10000728_pt1 | contig 25842 bp, 19 predicted proteins | sample 712E3DmetaG_FD_120492 | JGI IMG/M metagenome (GOLD analysis project Ga0182017, IMG submission 120492) | Permafrost microbial communities from Stordalen Mire, Sweden - 712E3D metaG | ecosystem: Environmental > Terrestrial > Soil > Wetlands > Permafrost | place: Sweden: Stordalen | collected... | reverse complement strand
TTCGTAGCATTTTAATAAAGGCAAGACATCCGACATCATGCGATTAGATAAACAGCAACGCCCTTACAACCAGAAAATTGCACGCCGAAAACGCGAAGCGCGTTTCGGGTGAATTTTATCGTTGACAATTCTGTTTTAAGAGGCGACAATCTGGTTAACAATCGATGATATTTATGCTTGCGATATGATACCCTACCCTAACGAAACGATAAATAAACCTGTTCTTTTGAAACGGTCTCTGAGGACCTAAAATATGGATACGGCAAAACGATCTCCGAACCTCCGTCGCCCAATCATCCGCTTTTTCAATGCAGCCGTTCTTGCGGTATTGATAGTAACGTGTAAATTCCCTAGCGAGGAGCAGGCCAAGAGCATCTTGTTCTGCTGTGCGGTTCCCGATCACGCGCTTCCCCAACCCTCCGGAGAGTTTTCCATGAGCACCTATATCACGACGGTTTACGGCGATAAACTCTTTTGCTTCAACCATAATTATTTCTGTTCTTCCGGAGACGCAATTTCCTGGGATACTATTTACTCCTATGGCGATATCGATCCGGAAAACGTCCTTACATTCAAGGATTCCCTATGGATTCTCAATCACGGCGGCGCCATGTTGTACGCCTCGATGGACGGCAGGAACTGGAACGGACGCAGCGTTCCGTTCGGAACCCGCATCGGCGCGGGTTTTGTGGTTCATGGGGAAAAACTATTACTCATCGGGGGTTCTCTTATAGACAGCAGTAACATCAGTAGAGGGGCACAAAACGACGTTTGGTCCTCCGGCGACGGCAGCCACTGGGAGCGCATCTGCGCATCCGCACCGTTCGCTCCCCGCACCGACTTCGGCGTTGCCTCCTTCGATGGCAAGGTATGGGTCGTCGGAGGATACATCACGACTAATACCATCAATGACGTTTGGTGCAGCGAAGACGGGGCGCAATGGCAGAATATTGCCGCTCATGCCGCATTTTCAGCGCGCAGCAATGCACCTCTGGTGTGCTACCACGGCCGACTCTGGCTTTTCGGCGGGGAATCGACGAATGAGTCGAGTGGCAATGAAGTATGGTCCACACTCGATGGAGGCCAATGGCGATTCGAGGGAAAAGCGAATTACAGCGAAAGAAGAAATGCGGCCGTGGAAGTATTTGGCGACAGGATTTGGGTATTCGGGGGCAGAAATAACTACAGTCAATTGATCAACGATACCTGGTTCCATGATGATGCAATTACCACGTGCAAGTGATCCATTGACGGCGTGAAGGGAAAGCGGGTAGAAAAATGGTCGGAAAAACACTTTTACCACGTTCGGTTTCAATGCTGTCGAATAATCGTTTGCGTCAAAGGTCATACGGGGCAGCAGCGCTGCTCCTTTTCATTGGTACCGCGCTAACGGCACCGAACGACGGCTGGACCCTCCGTTTTCCATTGCCCGATTATCCATGGCATGCTCTTGCCGGTTCCCTGGGTGATTATTTTGCGGTTGGAGGCAGCGGCGCCATGATCACAACCCCGGACGGCAAAACATGGACGCTCCGCAATTCGGGCACGACCGAAAATCTGCTGGCTGCGGCTTCAAACGGAGCGGTTCGCATCGCAGTTGGCGAGCAGGGGACGATCGTGTCATCTCCCGACGGAGTTACGTGGACAAAACAGCAGTCGGGAACGACGCGCCACCTTTATAGCATCGTTTGGAACGGAAGGGGCTTTTGGGCCGTTGGTGAAGGGGGAACGGTTGTTTCCTCCGTTGACGGAATAACGTGGGTCGCAAAATATTCCGGCTTTCCCCAAAATCTGCGGGGTCTCGTATGGACAGGTGAGCGATTCATCGCGGTCGGAGACAGCGGATTGATATTCTCGTCGCAGGACGGGGCGGCATGGGTTGCAAAGCATTCAGGGGCAACGACAGGGCTCCTGAATGCCGCATGGACTGGAAACAAGCTCATTGCGGTCGGCTATAGCGGAGGCATCGTAATGTCCTCGGATCTGGATTCCTGGGTCGCTAAAAAATTGCCGGTTCTCGCAAACTGGACGAACGTCATTGCGGCTGGCGGCCGCCTGGTGATAATCGGCGACAATGGATTCACGGCGACCTCAAGCGACGGAGAAATATGGGAGACTCATCAAGCCGGTTTGTTTCAATTCAATGCGATTGGATATATCGATTCCCAGTTTGTTCTACTCGGAGAGGACGGATATATTTGTGCCACAACGGACTTTAAGAGTTTCAGTGAGATTTCGTCCCATGGCAGCACGCTGCGGACCCTTAATGACATGGTTTTTACCGGAAAACGTTTCGTGGCAGTCGGGGAATACGGCACGATTATGCAGTCGGAGGACGGCGGTTCTTGGGCGCTCTGCGATTCAATAACAACGGAAGGAATTTATTCCGTCGCATGGTCCGGAAAGAATCTCGTTGCGGGCGCTCAAAGCTGTGTTTTAACATCGAATGACGGTATTGCATGGAAAAAAATTCCCATGGGTTCCAACAGCATTTCCAGAGTAGTTTGGACCGGCAAAGAATTTTACGCGCTGCAGGGCGGAATAAAAGTGCTCTCTTCCCCGGAGGGCGAGGAATGGACGCCGAAATCCGAACTTGTAGGTTACTTCAAAGGCATTGCATGGACGGGCAGGCAATTTCTCGCGTACGGATTCGGAGGAACGCTGCAAACATCCCTCGACGGCGCCATTTGGACACAACAAAACTCAGGGACCACTGCAGTTTTGAACAATGCATGCGGGAGAGGCGACCAGACGGTGGTTGTGGGCAATGCAGGCACCGTTCTTTCATCGTCCGATTGCGTATCGTGGAATCCCTGCGTTGTCAATTTAACAAGAAGTGAAAGCTTTTCGGGACTGTTTCAAAGCAACGGCACGTTTTATGCCGTCGGCTCTGATGTAATTGCTTCCACGGACGGAATTTCATGGACTTCCCTGGGAAGGGGAAGTTCAGACACCTATTTATGCATGGCTGCATCGGATACGCGGTTGGTTATAGGCGGAGCGGGATGTCGCATCATGTCCCGTGAATTCTCCGCCGCAACCCTGCCACGTCCTTCGTCGCAAGGCCCTTCGGCGCCTCTGATACGACAGCGGAGCGGAAACGCCGTAATGATCGAGGGGCTCGGCCGTGGGCGGCCGGTTGTCGTCACGCTATGGACACCGGACGGCCGCAAGGCGGCTTCGCATCGAATCACCTCCGCCGCGGATGACGCCGTCTTTATTCCCGACGTCGCGAAAGGCATCTATTTTCTCCGGATAACGCGCGGTGCTTCGATCATATCGTCAGCGCCGTTTCTGCGCATGAAATAGCCTCAGCCGAGTTCAAATGACGGATGGCGAGCGTTTATATAGAAGCCTTTATGCACAGGTCTATTCAAAAAAGTTGCAGTCGAGTAGTGGGCCTGCATTCGCAATCGGCAAATCCCCTTGTTCTTGTTTTGGGCCTCCAAAAGCGGGTTCCGGTTGTCCGGGAATAACCCAAAGCTAAATAATCTTCTGCGACACCTCTTTGAATCTTCTTTTTGTTCCGAATTATATTATTAGGAACTATTCGGTCAAATTATAATCAAAGGTCATTCATGAATATCAAAGAATACTTGTTGTCTCCCGAATCTCCACGTCTTGAGTTCAAGGAACAATTGCCCTCCAATGATAAGCTTGCCGCCTTGATATGCTCATTTGCAAACAGCCTCGGCGGCGACTTGATAATTGGGATTGAAGATGAGACACATCGTCTGGTTGGAGTACAAGAATCTGAAGTTCTGGCAATATGAACTTGCCAAATACAATCTTCCTAATGCAAGGATAGAACAAAAAGGCTTTTTTATACAAGTGACCTCGCCTTGGCGTTGGCCGAAAAATCTTTCTGATCGGGAAATGGCAATTGTTCAGGAAGTCGCTGCAAAAGGATCAATATCTTCTGAATCAATAGCCATCATGTTTAAAATTACCGATCGTGCAGCAAGAAAGGTTTTGAGCCAAATTGTTAAAAAAGATTTGCTGGTTAAAATTGGAAACACAAAAGGAACCGAATATCGACTGAAATAGCAGCAAATATTAAAGTTAGAAAACTTTTGTGAAACATCTGATACAGCATTGCAACATTGCTGTAATGCTTTTAATTTTTCAAGGGACAGATTTCTGTGATACCTTTCCCTAACCAGATAATCAGGAACTATTCATTATTATTGGCCTTAGTCGTGATTCTGGCAATTTCATGTGCGCATAGGGTCGTAGCCCCAACGAATCATCCTCCTCATCTTGAAGAAATGGTTTTGATACATGCCTCCGGCCAATCATTTTTGCAAGGATCCAACGATACTCTGGCAAAAAGCGATGAAAAACCGGCATTTAAAGTAACCTTTACATATGATTTTTATATGGATACCATAGAGGTAACACAGGAACTTTACCAAAAGGTCACCGCCAAAATAATCTCAGATTCCGCGGCTAATTTCTGTCCTAACTGTCCCGTGTATTCGGTCACATGGTTTGATGCACTGCTCTTTTGCAATAAAAGAAGCAAATTGCGCGGTCTGGACACCGTATATTCTTTTTCAAGCATCGATAGTACTCAAAGCGGGAGAGTATACAGCCTTGAAAATCTAAGAATTAATTACAATAAGCTAGGGTATCGCCTGCCAACCGAATCGGAATGGGAATACTGCGCGAAAGTCGGCGCGTTGCCGGAATTCTCAGGGAATTCGCTATCGGATTCCACGGCGGTTAAATATGCCTGGTATAATGCCAACTCCGGCGGCAGCCCGCATCCAGGAGCGCAGCTTCAGCCGAACCGATGCGGAATATATGATTTGGCCGGCAATATTCTGGAATGGACGAATGACGCGAAAGGGCCTTATCCCAATGTTCCGGTAAATGATCCACTTGGGGCATTTGCTCTTGAAGATTGCGAAAGAGTGGTAAAAGGAGGGGCATATTCGCAAAGTATTCTTAACCTATTGCCTATAAATAGGTCGGATGCATATCCTGTATTGCCAAGCGCGGCGCTTCAGTATTTGGGATTCAGGTGTGTTGTCGGAGAAATCAATAATGGCAGTTATTATGATCGAGATGGCGGCGCTATTTCTAATCCGACTTTCTATGTCACCAAGTCTAATTTTCAAAATCTGGTCGGATCTTCACATGTTAAAGTAGCCTTTGTAGACATAGAGGGGGCCCAAAGGATTTTAACGTATATCGACTTTATTAGCAATAATTTTCATGTGTACCGGTATTCCGGCAATACGGATGTCCATGCACCGATGATATCTCCTAATGGAGAGTGGGTCGCATTTTGTACAGGAGATATGGGAGGCCAAGGGGGATCATCCGTTTCCATTCAAAGACTCGATTCACTCGGTTCAGGTTTCACTCAGCTATCGGACAAAAACGCGTTCTTTCCGCGATGGTGGGTAGATCCAATATTAAAGGACACGTTTATTGTCTACGCATCATCGGCAATTTTTAATACCAGCCTCCTCTGGAATTCCACTAAAACTTTTATTCAGAAAATCTCCGGAGGAAAACCCATTGGAGACCCTAGTTCAATAGCAAATAATGGCAGCTATTATGGAGGATTGTCTTATTCCGGCAAATACCTTGCCACGGGGTATCCCCGATTGCTTGTTCAAGACCTTCAACTTGGAACGGTTCAACAACTTTTCCTGGGGCCGCAAAATGGGAAGGGGCCTGGAGATACTTCACAGGTTTGTAATGTATCCATTACTCCGGATTCCGCCAATGAAAGCAGGGTGATATTCCTTGATTTCGGATGTAATAAGGGAAGCACGGTTGTCGGAGCCACGTATGGAGTTCACCAGATATTATTTATGAGTGATTATTCTGGAAAAGTGCTCAACTGGTTTTGGTGTCCCACTTCAGAAAGCAGTTGGGACCACCCAAAATGGTCGAACAATTATAGATTCGCCATTGCCATCGGAGTGGGTGCTGATGGAAGCCATCATTCGATATATGTAGTCGATCTTTTAAAGAATGCAAGCAATGAGATCCTTTCAGGCCAAAATATGCAACAACCATGTTTGTGGATGGATAAAGGTGATTTTTCCCTTCCACCCGGTGGAATTTGCCTTGACAGTATAGGGCGATACAACGATCCGCCTACTACGTTCGGGCAGGCTGAATTGGCTCAAAAGTTTTATTTGTTCTGGCACTCCTACGATTCAATTGAAATCGCTTTTACCGGGAGTTCCATGGTTCGCTATGGTATTGATCCCGTTGAAATCAAGAATTACATATCTTTAAATATGGGGGTTGGCGGAGGAGATTTCCTATGCGCAAGGAGCCTTATTGAAAATTATATATTAACCAATTGCAAAAAGATAAAGCTTATAGCAGTTAGCTTGGATATGGGTTGGTTGGCAAATCCCGATGCTGATTTTTCATGGAAAGAATGCCCATCGCAAAGTGTTGGTTACAACTATGATTCGAATCATCAATTCTGGCAAAGTGGGTTGCCAAACGGATTTGTCGATTTCGTCGGAGAAAGTGATGGTACATTCAATAAATCCGGCTATAATGCAGCTCAATCAAACGGCTGGGGCGACAATCCTCCCACTGTTCTCGGACGAACGGATTGGGACTGCCAGGATAGCAATTTTGTCAAGAACATGAGCCACATTTCCGAATTTATAAATGAATTGGCGCTGAGGGGCATTTATGTACTTTTTGTCAATTTTCCCGTCAGCCCAAATTACAGGGGTACGTCCAGTTACTCTACCTGGGGACCTTCCTGGATAACGGCCGCCGCAATTCTTGATCAGGTTCGCGCTCTTGAGTCCCAATATTCAAACTTTCATTTCTATGATGCCAATTTAAACGGAAATCATGATTATACGCAGGCTGAATTTTATGATGAAAATCACCTAAGCGGGGCCGGAGCCACTAAATTAACAGGAAGGCTCAATAGCGTAATTGATTCTATTTTAAATCAAAAATGAAAATAAGGGACTCTTCACGTGTTTTTGGATTCCTATTTTATGATGCCTACAATAACGACAATCATGATTATACCGATGCGGATACCGAAGACGACCCGCCGGCTGGCATAAAAAAAATCGCCCCATTTTTATTCATAAAAGAACCAGGAGCCATGACTAAGTACTAGCGATGATGAGCTACTACGATGGCATGGAAATATAAAGGGACGGTGCTCAGTTAATCAATTAAAAACGATTTTTATTTTCAGTTGCTTCGATTGCTAAATCACGAAGAAAAATATTTTGCAAAACATGTATAAATAGTATAGAATAGATATGGTAGTTGCCTGTGATTAGGTCCATGTATGTTTTTAGCAATGTATCAGACGTACTTTGACTGAAGTTTAATCACTTTCCGGAGACGGTTAAGCGTAGAAAAAAGAAAGACCGACAATGGCGTCAATGGTGATGGGAAAATCCGGTTTCCGCTCAGTATCGATGCTCGCCGCGGCTCTGCCCGTATTGTTTTTTAACGATTGCAGCCAGTCAATCACTACGCCGAAAACCGGGAACACGTCTCTGAAAATATCCACGGGCGATGTTGTCGCGGTAACGACCCGGATGATCGACGCGGCGGGCGGGAATATTACGGTTTCTAAACCGGGCGACCCGCTTGATGGAATGATAATCGCCATTCCGGACAGCGCCTACGCGGCCCCGAAGACATTCACCGTCTCGTATCAGCCCATTCAAAGCCATACGTTCGGGTCCGATTTCAACCCGGTTTCCCCCCTGATACTTATCGGCAACGGCGGCGGCTATGCCGGGGACCTTTTGACCCTTAAAATTCCCTGTAAAATCCCGAACGGGTATTTTGCCATGGGCTTCTTTTACAACGAAACGAGCGGCGAACTCGAAGGGATACCCGTAGTGAATGAAGACAGCGCCTCCGTAACCCTGGTCACGCGCCATCTTTCCAATTCCATAGTAGCGGATGCCGGCGGATTATCCAAACAGGCAAAATCCGCCGGGTTGACGGACGATATTGCAAAGATCGTTATTTCCTCGATAGACGCCAAACTTCTCGAAACCACCATACCAACCGATTTTACTATCGGGCATGATGACTGGGAATTCCCGAATTACGGGACCTATATCACGCCCGGCGGAAGCTGCGCTGGGCAGAGCCTGACCGCCATGTGGTATTTCCAGTTCCATAAAACGGCCGGCGACCAGCTTTTCAACAAATACGATTCAGTCCATGCCACCGACATGTGGATGGACAATCCGATAGGATACCGGTTCACCGCGGTCACTCAATGCGACTACCAAAAGCAGTTCAACGATCCGCAAAAGGGGCAAAAAGTTTTTCTGACTTATTTTAACGCTCTGGCGCAACGATGGGACAACATCTTCCGCGCCTTTGCCTACAGCATGAAACTGACGGGACAGCCGCAGTATATCGCCGTGCGCAACGGCAAGACCTCCCATGCGATGATCGCCTACCGGGTGATGAATGTCGGCGCCAACCACATTTTATTCCCCTGCGACCCCAATTATCCCGGCCAGAGCTCCCGCGCCATCCTTTTCGACCCGACCACGGTCTCGTTCAAGCCGTACCTGGCGGGGGTGACCGCGAGCGCGCCCACGCAAACCTACACCGAAATTTATTATTGCGCGAAAACCGCGATCGTCGATTACGCGACACTGGCGAGCCGGTGGAACGAAGTGCAAAACGGGACCATCGGAAACGCGCAGTTCCCTCCGGTAAAAATACAGGACGTTACCGGCGCCGCGGCAACGGATTTGACGGACGGGTACGTTTCAAAATCGGACACGCTGGCGATGTCCGTGACGTGCCCGACGTGCGACGATCCCGCCGACGTGTACTTCAAGGTATACAATAGAAGCGGCGTCAAAATAGACACAATTATTAACAGTAAACATTATTTCGTGCTGTCGCCCGGCGACAACGAAATCGGGGTCTATACCTATACCCTGCCTCTCATGGATTGCGCGGGTGAGGCGGTCGATCCCGACATACTCGGGACCGACCTGTTCCGGTGGCTCGATTTTAAATGGCTCAGGGTTTCGTACCAGTCCGTACGGGTTTCCATCAACCCGCCGGCTACGAAAGGAGAGCCTAACGCTGAATACGCTTATACGGCGACGGTAAGTCCTGTCCAGAAAACGGCGACATATGTATGGAATTTCGGAGACGGGACCGCGGACGTCACCAAAACCAACGACACCGGCGCCACCCACACGTTTACAAAAAGTGGAACATACGCGATTTCGTTGACAGTGTATAATTCCTCGAACCAAAAACTGGGCCAAGCCGCCGCGTCCGCCGCCATCGCATCCGCGACCCCCCCAACGGGCGATCCCGCAATAACATCCATCACGCCGGACAGCGCCATCGCCGAAGCGACAATCACCATTCACGGCAATAATTTCGGTCCCGCGCAGGCCAGCGGCTGGGTGAGCGCCGGCTATCTCGATTCCATGCCGATCGTTTCCTGGTCCGACAGCCAGATTATTGCAACAATTCCTCTCAAGGAATCGGGAAACATTTTCATTGCCGTCAATAGAAAACAACCCGGCGATTCGTGGACTCATACCACCAAAAGCGTCCAATACAACGTGTATCCGGATATATTCGTTACCATCAAAAGGGCCACCATGCTGTCTGTCACGGTCGTGGGCAACCTCAAGCAAATTCCGCCTAACGACACTTTGACCCGGTATATTCAAGTTGATTTTGGGACATTTGACCGCACAAAACCGATCACATGGAGCGGCTCGTCGCTGCAATTGACCAGAAGGGATTATTTCGATTCAACGCCTGGCGCCGAAATATATACGGATTGGACCATTGCGCTGAACGTCGGCGGAGCAGGCGCAACATTAAGCGGGACTATCCAGTCCCATTCCATACACAATAACGTGGACACCACGGCCCAGGACTACATTGAAATGACGTTCAGCGGCATGAAACTTTACAAGTTCGACAAGGACTTCGTCACCTATTCCGCCTCCACGGCCGAAGCGAAATCGTGCGTCTCGTACCTCAAAGACTGGGAATGGTACATGAAATACGAAGGGTTCGACACCCTGAGCGCTTGCGCCATTTCGATTTACCGCTGAGGCCCCTGCTCGCGGCAATCCAACCAACCCACGCAAATTCTGGAAATCCCGGTCAGAGGTGCTTGAACTTTTCCTTCTCGTCGTAGAGTTGGCCGATACGCACCGAGAGATTGTCGTTGACAACCGTTATTTCGCCCTTCGCAAGCATCTTTTTTCCGATGAAGATATCAACCGGCTCTCCGGCCATGCGGTTAAGCTGCACAAGGCCCCCTTTTTTTAATGCCAGCAATTCACGGATTGTCATGCGGGTCTGACCGAGCTGTACGGAGATCGGGACGTTTATATCGAGCAGCATAGATATTGTGTTTGCCATGTCGGTACACCCTTTAAATGTGAAGTCCTCTTCTTTATTATCGGAAATATGACAGAGAATCTTTAAATACATCGTGCATGAGCATGCCTGCGCCGAAAAGTAATGCCAGAATGACGATCATTACCATGAGAAAAATGAGCGGCAGCAGGATTATCATGAATGCCTTGAACATGCTTATTTTGTGGACCTTATTGAAACCCACGGCAAGAAGATATAAAGACCAGAGCGAAGAGATGACGCCGCCGAATACGGGAATAAGGTCGAAAATCGCCGTGCTTTGTGAATAACAGACGATCCTTATTGTTGCGGCAGTATTCTGTTTATTGCCGCGGGTAAGGTAAAGAAGGCCGTGAAAATAGAGGGCGGAAAAGAACACCTTGACTGCTACGATCAGCGGCGTGAATATCAGACCGGCCACCGAAATGGCGCTTTTGACCGGGTAGTCGTCAATCCACGGAAGAAAATCGAGCAGAGGACCGATAAGAAGGTAGGTCCATACGAAATTGAAAACGGAGCCTATCGAACCCAGAATAAGTGCATACAGTATGGCTTTGGATGTATTGTGCGAGATTGATAGTTTATTAAAAAAACCCCCAGGGTTTAAAAGACACGTTCTCAGGGTCGAAACGAGGGCGCGGGAAATGCCAATTCCTTCCAGATTTTCCCAAGGTATCATGTCCGGGATAAGCACGGGCCCTTCCTCATTGAGGAACGGGTGGTTGCATACCGCGCAGAACCGCGCATTTTCCGGCGACATCACCGGGCTGTGGCATGTAGGGCATACGATCATAAATATTCCGGCGTCATTGTTTTATAAGTCACTTTCAGGGACGGCGATGTTTTCCTTTTCCGGGGTAATTACTTTGTCAAGGAACCGGTCGAGCGTATGGAGAACGAAACGGAGATCGAGGTTCCTTCGTTCAAGAAACAGCATATCGTTTTCTTCAAGTTCCTGCAAGGCTTTTTTAGGCGGCAGCGAATTAAGGAGAAAAATCTTAAGTATAGAAGGACCGTCCGATTTTTCTTTCCCGTCTTCGTAGAACATGATGTCCATCGGTAACCCTTTTTCGGGGATAAATATGACCACGCGCGCCTGCCGGTATAGATCGGGGACGAATTGGGTGGTTGTTTTTACCGTAAACCCGTTGTTGCGCAGCGCGACCACCAGGGGATGGAACGCTATTTTTTGGTTGTAAACGACTATGATGTCCGCATTCGGTGAACCGCTGCGGACTTTGCCGATTGCGATGTTCTTCGGGGAAAGGTTCAGGTATTTGCAGAATATCCACAGGTCGTGGAACACGGAACCGAAGAAGTTTTCGCCGGGGCCCGCGGGGATTTTAAGGTCTTTTAGGATCGGCGCCGGTATTTCTTCGCATATTTCGTCGCAACTGTGTCCGAGGTACAGGGCCTTTCCCAGAATGTTCGCCACGTACACGGATTCCTGGATGATCCGGTCGAAGGGGGTCGGCGTGGTGGAAATCATGTCGGGATCATGGTGATAGAGTATCGCCAGGGATATTGACGAAGGGAAATTCCATTTCGTCGTAAGGTAATGCCCCAGCATTGCGTGGGAAAAGCCCATGAGGCGTTCTTCCGTTTTGAAAAAGGAGCACACGTTGCTGGTGGTCTCTTCGAGCAATCGGGGGAACACGGTCTTGAAATTATTGTCGACCGGTATCTTGCCGAGGTCGTGGATGAGCCCCGCGATGAAGGCAAGCTCGGGTTTATGATGACCGCCGTGGGAACAGAGTTTTTCGGCAATGAGGCCGGTTGCCAGGGAATGGAGCCAGAATTCTTCACGGCGGAACCCGTAGTTTCTGTGCGATTCAGGAGACAAATCGATCAGCGCAAGACACGCCAGAAGATTGTTTGTTTCCCTGTACCCGAGCCTCACGACCGCTTCACGGACCTCGGTGACCCTGCTCCCGCGCTTGGCATAGTAAACGGCATTGGCGACTTTTAAAAGCGCCGTTGACGCCCCGAGGTCCGTTTCGATGCATTGTGCCAGTTCGGTTGAGCAGCTCGCGTCGGAGCCGATGATGTCGAGCGCTTTGATGACCGTAAAGGGAAACGCCCACTGTTTATGGATAACGCTTTCGATTGCGCGCAGCTTTGTTTCAACCGGGACCAGGAGGTCAAAGAGTTGCGGCACAACGACAGTTTCGGCCGTGTGCAGGTCGATTTCCTGCTTGACAAGAGAAATGGCCAGCTGTTTATTGTGCGCAAGGATGGATTCGACTTTTTTCAGGAGGTCGGCAAAATTGAAGGGGTATTCAAGGACGTCTATGGCGGTCTCTTCCGCGGGGTCTGTTTTGTTTTGCGCGGCCTCCTTCAAGGCGTCTTGGATTAAATGCCGGATTGTTTTTGGGATGATGACAAGGATGGGGATCTTTTTCGTGCGCGAAGATTTTTGCAGCCGATTGACGAGGAGCACGTCCTTCGAATTATTCGGGGTAATGTCGATGATCACCAGGTCCGGAAGAAACTGGTTGGCCTTGATCATGGCAAGGTACGAAGTGTTTGCCTGAAGTATCTGATAGTTGCATTGCATGAGCGCAACATTGAGGATATTGCCGATGCGCTCCCTGGTCGAAAAAAGCAGGATTACGGGTTTTTCAAGGACATTTACGCCGGAGTCTGTTTGCTTGTCCATTGGGTGTTTATCAGCCTACTTTGATTGGTCCTGGAGCCACCATTCGGTTTCCAATGCCGCCATGCAGCCGCTTGCCGCGGACGTTATGGCCTGGCGGAACAACGGGTCCTGAACATCGCCCGCGGCGAAAACCCCTTCTTTCGAGGTCTCGGTAGTCCCCGGTTTTGTGATAATGTAACCCGCCTCGTCGGTCGTTACTTGACCTTTAAGAAACGCGGTGTTCGGCTTATGGCCGATGGCCTCGAAAGCGCCCGCCACTTCCAGGGTCGAGAGGTCGCCGGTCACGGTGTCTTTCATTTTGACCGCGGTAAGCGTTTTGTCCCCCAGGAATTCCTCCACGACCTTGTTCCATATAATTTCAATTTTCGGGTTCTTATGGGCCCGCTCGCGCAGAATTTTGCTTGCGCGCAGCTCGCCACGGCGATGGACCAGATATACCTTGGAGCCGAACTGCGCCAGGTGCGTGGCCTCTTCCACGGCGCTGTCTCCGCCGCCGATTACCGCCAGTGGCTTGTTGCGGAATAGCGGTAGCGCCCCGTCGCACACCGCGCAGGCCGATATGCCTTTTCCCCAGAACAGGCGTTCGGAAGCAAGCGGAAGCCTGCGGGCGGTCGCGCCGGTTGAAATGATGATGGAAAGCGCTTCATAGGAATCGCCATTTGAGGAAATGAGCTTGAACGGATAAGAACCAAGCGTCACCTCCTCGATGTCTTCCATGACCATGCGCGTCCCGAACCTGACAGCCTGCTCACGTATTTCGGCCATGAGTTTTTGACCGTCTATCCCTTCCTTGAATCCGGGAAAGTTTTCAACCAGCCCCGTTGTCATAAGCTGGCCGCCGGGGATGCCGCCTGTTTGAAATCCTTCGAAAAGTAAAGGGGAAAGATTGGCCCGTGATGCATAAATCGCCGCGGTGAGACCGCTCGGGCCTGAGCCGATGATAATTACTTTTTCCGGCATGTCTGTTTTCTTCTCCTTGCCTTGAATTAATCCCGCTTCGGGTGTATAATAAATACTATCACATACTATTGATAAAATACTATAACAAAAATAAGATAAGGTGATTCCCGTCGTTGGCTTTTTTTGGAGAATGATTTATCCGTCCGAAGGAAGGCCCTATGAATCCCCGCGAAATGTGTTGTACCCTCATGACCGTTTTTTGCGCGTCCGTGCTCCTGTATGTTGTAAGCGGCCAGGCGCAAACGGGTTACATTTCCGTCAAAGGCGGCGTGGTAAATGAATTGGGATCGCTTCAGCCGGGCGTGCAGGTCGTTTTTTCATCAAGCGCCGACCCTCGAAAAATGGTTCAATACGATATTGCGGCTTCGGGGACCTTTGAGGTGTCCCTGGTTCCGTCAATCAACTATAACCTGCGGATCATGGCATACGTATATCCTTTGCAGTATTACGATCCCGCCATGCCAAACGTGAATACCGATGGCCCTCCCGCTGCACAACTGAACTTTTCCGCCGATGACAGCCTGGTCATACACCTGACGCAAACGCCCAGGCAGATAAGCGGCATCTATGGATTTATAAAAGGAATGGTGACCGATTCCGCCATGCGGCCGCTGCGGCAGGCAACGGTAATGGTCCTGATGCCGGGCAAGGACGTGGTTGCCGAGGCCTTTACCGACACGATGGGAAGTTTTCTTTGCAGGGTACCCGCGCAGCCCCAATTTGTCTCTGCTTTCTTTTACCCATATCCTGTGCAATTCTGGAGCATAAACGGAACAACTCTTAGTCCCAATGGCCAATGCCTTGTGCCGGTTGTGCCCAACGATACGGCATATCTGAATATTGTTTTGAGAATAAACCCTCAAGACAGCGCCGGGACCGGCACAGGCCCTGTTGTGGTCACGCCAATGGGAAGCATTTCCGGCCGTGTTCAAACTCAAACAACCGGCCAACCCGTTGCCGGGGCCACGGTAATTGCTTTGCGTGTTGACAGCGCCGCCGCTTTCCTTAATGATTCAGGCTTCAACCCTCAATTTATATATTCTCCATATACCGATACCGCCAAGTCCGACGGTTCCTATTCAATCAAGAACGTTCCTGCAGGGAAGTACTTGGTCTTTGCCAGGGGGCAGAATTTTATTACTCAGTTTTATTTGAACGCCGACGTCGCCTCGAAGGCAAAAACGCTCTTCGTCGATTCGACCAGCCTTACGGGGATCGATTTTTTTGTGCGGAGCGGCGGCATGATCGCCGGGGACTTTACTAGCCTGTCTGCAAACGCCTATGTCAACGACAGCAACCAGTTGTGGATAACCTGCAATGCCCCGCAGGCCCTGGCGCTTGACACGATCGTTCTTTTCAGCAAAGACCGGTCCGGAGATCTTGCCAGGGTCAACACGTTTGTAAACAGTCCCCGGCAGACCACTTTTTCGTGGCAGGAAAAAAGACCCTGGCTGCCGAGCTTCTTTTCGTACGTTTTTGTCGGCACGGGCCCCAGCGACACCGAACGTTCGAACATTACGGGCTACGATCCGTTCGGGAACCGGAAAATTTCCCCCGATTCCCTCCGGATAAATGTTTTTTCCGATCGATGGGGCGTGCGCGTTGACTGGCGGGCCGACACGACCAGTCCGATTACAAACGGGGACACGACCGTTCTCTATAGGAAATATGGGGCGGAGGACTGGAAATCAATGTGTACGAATTGGGGATCGAACACGGAGTTGTGGGACAATTCATGGGACAAAACCAAAGACGCGGGAAAGACCGTTTCCTACAAAGTCGAAATGTCCCGGGCCGGCGTCGTCACCAGACGGTCCCCGATTGTCAGTTTCACGGCAACGCAGGAATTTTTCAGCCGGTTCGGTAATAATTTGGCGGTTGGACAAAACGAAACCTATAAAACCATTCAACAGGCCGTTGATGCCGCCCAGAATTATGACAACATTAACGTTGACGCGGGCGCCTATGCCGAAAATGTCGATTGCAAAGGTAAAATACTTTCAATCCGCGGCAATTGGAACAACGGTGTTGTCCCGGTGATTGACGGCCTGGGCGGAGTGGCGATCACCGTGCCCTATCCTTCCATAAGCCAGGGGTCTGATAATGTTTTCATCAACGGGTTTAAAATCAGGAATGCATTGGTTGGCGTCAAATCTTCGGCGAATATCAACATCAACCAATGCCTGTTTGTAAACATAGTCCAGAAAGCCGTCACTGGAGTTGTCGACAGCGCGGCCATGGCGAAAGCGGCGGCAACGGACCCCTTCGTGGACTTCCGGTTGCAGCAGAACATATGGCAATGCACCTTTATCGGGCAGAATTTGAGCGGGGTCGCCCTGAACGGCGTATCGCAGAACCAAACAGACACTAGTGGGCTGAGCGGCGCGCGTATCGTGCCGGCAATTTCCATCAGTGTCAATAATTCGCTTTTCGCCTTCTATTCGATGCCTGTTTTTCCAGCAACGGTCCAAGGCTTGCAATCATCGATGAACTTTGCAAATTGCGATGTGTGGCAGACGTCGCAACTGTTCGGGTCGACCCAGATGACGGTAAGCGGCGGTATATTCACCACGAATCCCCAGTTCATCGATTCGATTAATTATTTCCTGCCTGACAATTCCCCGTTGCGGACAATGTCTTCTAATCAAACCACAATCGGCTACGATCAGCAGCGTTTCTGGAGCAGCGGACAGGTCCAGCTGCCGCCTCTCCCCACGGTCGCCGGCGTAAAATCGGTCGTAACGGGCCCTCATGCAATTACCGTGACGTGGAACAAATTGGCGGCGGTCGAAAACGTCGACGCGTATACCGTGTACAGGGTCTTAGGCTACGACAGTTTGTTTTTTGTCAATGCCCAATCGCAATGGGAACCGATAAAATCAAATGATTCGCTTTATGCGATAATGGACTCGTTCGTAACAAAAGATTCCGTGCTTGTTGACTCGTCGGTGGTCGTCGGCGTTCCCTACATTTACGTAGTCATTGCGACCAAGTCCGACGGCAGCCGCAGTGACGTCAAGCTTACCTATCCGCCCGCGCTTTCCGCGTATAGTGTAAAAATTGACGCGCCTTCAGCCTCCGCAATACGGAACTTATCGCATCGGGAAGCCGGTTTTACCATGATCACATTACAGTGGAACAGGCCTTTGGTGGTCAAATCCGCCCGACCCGTGTATTCCGTCTGCCGTATTCATGGCGGCAGCGCATTGTCAGCCGCCGGCAATGATTCGGCCTCCGTTCGAGGGATTATGCAGTCCTTGAAATCAACGGCGATTTCCGTTGACACTTTTTCGACAACCGACACGGTGTTTATCGACAGGACCGCGCAAATGGATACCGTGTATTTGTATGTAGTCACGGTGGCGGACTCGGCAAAACCGATGGCCCAGCGGCCGCTTGCATGGACCGCGGCCAAAATTGACGAAACAGTATTCAAGCCCGCCATGCCCTTTCATGCGGCGACTGACCAGTGGAACATGGTCGGGCCCTGGGCGCGAGGTTCCCTGACCTTTTCCGCCCCGTCTTCCGCAATCATTTACCAATGGGACGACTCAAAAGCGGAAGATAAATTAATGTCGAGCTACGCGGCTGCCGCTGAAATGAAAAGCGGGACAGGGTATTGGTTCAAGTCAGGAACGGATACCGTGATAAACGTAACCGATACGATGTTCAAGCAATTGATGGTAAACCGTGATTCAATGGCGATTAATCTGGTCAAGGGCCGCAGCGGCTGGAACCAGATCGCCTCAGTATTTCCGTTCCCCGTCCGGCCAATGTGGCTTGGCGGCAACGGGTTTTCGGCATATGAGTGGGTCGCTGATTCAGCCCGTTATCAGGAAGCAACGATGCTCATGCCCTGGAAAGCCTACTGGTTGAATTGCGACAAAGACACACAGTTGGTTGTCAAGGCGTCGGATGTTGCGATAAATTCCACGGGAAACGTATTGGCGAAGAAGATGCAACTTGCCGCATGGGAGCTGAGGGTGTCATATTTAGGGAGCGGCGGCGACCCGGACAATTATATCGGCGTAGTTCCCGCGGCAAGTCCAAAGACAGTTCGTCTTGAAAGCCCGAAACCGCCGCAGGCATTTGATTTTCCCCAGGTTTATCTTGTTCAGACGAACACAGCGCTATCCGGACCGGCGGCGGCAATGCAAAAACTTGCAAAACTTTACAAATCGTCATCAGCAATACCTGCGAAAAAACTGGAATGGATGGTGGGGATGTCGGCGTCGCCAAAGGCCGGTACGATACGGGTAATCGGTTGTGAGGCAGTGCCCCAAAAGGTTTTTGTATACTGGGTGACTTCGTCAGCGGTCATTGACCTGAAATCCGTCCGGGACATCAGTGTTCCCGCGCACACAGGGCAACGGTTCGGGTATATTGTAGCGACCGCGAACCCCAAAGACATTGCTTTATATACCAATCATTTTGAATTCCATAAAACTTACCCGAACCCCTTCGGCAAAGCCGCATCCATTGAATTTTCGGTGCCCTATGCATGGAACCCGGACGGCTCGAAAATGGACGGCGAGACCCGCGACGTGTCGCTAAGCATCTATAACCTGTCGGGTCAACAAGTAGCGACGGTGCATTCGGGACCGACAGCGGTGGGAGAGCACCGGGTGGTTTGGAACGGAAAATCCGGATCGGGCGGGGCGATTGCCACGGGTTTATATATTGCGCGATTGATAAGCGGCGATTTTCAAAAGACGATGACCATGATGAAGGTGAAATGATGCGACCATTGTTTTCATGGCTTATCGCAACCCCCTTGAAAAATCATCCAACGGTTCGTTATGCGGCGCATTGACCCGTACTTTTATGGGAATCGTGCTGGCATTTCCAAATTGGTCCTGCATGACGAGCGTTATTGAAAGCATAATTGTTTTAGAAGCGTCAAGCGCATTGTATGGATTTTCCCGTTCAATAGTGAATTGACTGACAAAGGCGCCCGGGGCGACAACGGGAACCGGAACATTATTTTTTAAAAAAGCGCCGTTGGAAAGTTCATAACCGATAGTGTCGCTGCCCGTGGATGAAAGAAATGTTATACTATTGTCTTTCCATGAGACCACTTCCGGGGATTTCTTGATTTCAAGGGCTATAGCCTGCGCCAAACGGTCCGCTTCGGCCTGGAACATGCTTTTATGCTGTTGCGTAATCGCGTGGTGGGAAATATAATTCCATGAGAAAAATACCAAAGTGGCCGCCATCGCCCCGAGCATGGTTGCGACAAGGACTTCCAGCAGCGTAAAGCCCCGGGGACCGGGTTTATTTTTTCGTAATAATTTTGTCGGCATTTTTTCCCTGCAATAACCTGAAATGTCCGAGCGCGCCGGTGTCATCGGGGCGTTTGACCGTAATCATAAATTCAAGGTATGAAGACGTGTCGCTGAATTTGTCGGCTGGTTCTCCTATTCTTTTCCGTTCGATGTGAAACATCTGGCCGTCAATGACCTCTTCGTAGGAAGTGTCTCCCATGATTTCAAGGGAACTTTCCTGCTGCCTGATTTTTTCGGCCTGGTTCGCGGCGCACATGGTAGCGTGCGACAACCACAATCTCCTTCCGTTTATTGTATCACCCATGGACATCAGGCGCAAAACGGCGGTCAGAACAATCGAAAAAATGACCACGGCAACCATGACTTCCATGATCGTAAAGCCCCGGGGACAGGGCTTTTTATTTGTATTATAACGATGGTCCGTCATTGCTCAACCCACGAGATAATTGAAAGTTTCCCCAGGAAAAACGGGAAATAATATTGTCCGGGGTCCTGAATGGGAAGAACGTTCCCCCGAATCACCGCGAGCGCAGTTAAAGGCCCGCCGGTAATTGCCTGCGCGCCATCGACAAGTTTGTTTGCGTAAACAATGCCGTATATTTTTCCATCAAGACCCAAGGCCCCGTCCGTCCACAGGACGCCTTTGACGATGGCGTTATTGTCGATCTTGATGCCGAGCGGATTGTTATAGGCGATAATCGTTGCGTCAATAATGGCCGATCCGGTGAATGTCGCGGAAAAAACGCCAAGCGTTGGTTTTGCCCCGGCTTTGGAAGATATGGATGCCGGTGAAGACAGCAAAGGTGTCGATACGGTTTTAGACGAGGAAGGTACAGGGCTTTTGCCAGGTGAACCTTGTGGAGTGGACGTATTGGCATTGGACGTGGGAGAAACCCCATGCGCTATGACAAGCATGCTCCTGTTTTCCACGGTCCCGTTTCCTGAAACGATGAGGTTGGCAAGCGTAATGGCGGTGCCTGAAAAAACCGCTTTGTTTTCGATGGAAATGCGCTTGGTAGAAAATAGAGTCACGTCCTTAAAATGCGCATCATCGAGGATTTTTGATTCCCCCACGACCACGAATGTCAGGCCTTCGATAGCGACCTTGCCGGTGACCTGCAGATCGCCGAGCACGATGACCTTTGCGGCGGCCTTCCAGGAAAGGTCGAAATGCGAGCCGTCGATAAAAAGCGGTCCCTTGACAATGGAAGGTATTTTACCGAATTCGTCGTTATGCTGGACAAGGAGCGGAAGGGCCGACATCATGGTGTCGACGCCGCTGTCGCCCAGCTCGTTTGAAAAATGGGAAATAAGTTTTTTAAGGTCATCGACCCGGATTTTCGCGGTCGAGTCCCGCGGGCCGATGCGGTATTTTCCACGGATCGGGCTTTGCAGGGCAAGGCCGGAATCGAGGAACAGCACGGTATCGGAGGAAAGCGACAGCCTCCCTCCAAGCCTGACCTGCACGAATTTGTCTTTGTTTAAATACATTCCTTTTGATAACAGCTCTTCAAAGCAGCCGGAATATGACAGCATCACTTCGCATGAGCCGAAGGAATCGCAGGAAAAAGGTTGCAGCGTAAGCGGCACGCTGTCGTCGGGGATAAGTCCGTCCGGACGGATTGCGGCGGAATCTTTTGGTTTTCCCAATAATCCGTTAGTAAACGTCGAATCGAGGGTGTTGATGGCCTTGAGAGTATCAGGCGGGTGGTTCAGCATGTCGAGCGCCTTCCAGACGCCCGAGCGCGCGTTGAGTTGCGCCTGGAGCATGGCTGGGGCCATGAGCGACGGCCTGCCGATCAGGTATTGGCCCGACACGAACGCCACGACCGTAATGAAGGCGATGCTTGAAAAAATGAGTACGAGCGGAAGCACGGAACCGTTTTGACTACGCAGCGGCTTGGCCATGAGCGGCCTATTCCTTTACAACAAGTGAATAAGAACCCAGCGTGTTTTGGAGCCTGACGCTCGTGGCTTCAATGTTTTCGATAGTTTGACCGCACACGGTTTCACCCATGCCGCAAATATAGGTTTTTCCCGATGCATCTTCTAAAATGGCGAGGGGCCGGGCCTTGAGAAGAACGCCTTTGAGGGACAGCTTGACTTGGGTTTCAGGTGCCAGGCCATGGTGTTTCATAATGGGAGGGTCGGCCTCGGAAATGGGCTTAAAGGGGTTTTCCATTGCCGATGGAAATTGGTATGATCGCAATTCCGCCACGATTTTAAGCGCGCTGTCGGTTGAAGCAAACGCATTTGATAAAAAAATGTCCCGTGCATTTTTAACAGGCGCCGATTGCATGGAACGAGGAGAGACGAGTGAATAGACCGTATAACCGTTAACGACCCAGATTATTATCGAACCCGCGCACAGAAGCAGAGTTAAAATTCGAGTATTGTTCATGGTTTAGTCTGAATAAAGCAGGTTATAAGCGTACGTATATCAAGCGATCCGTTTTTCTGGGCCGTGATCGCAATACGGTCCACTTGCACGATGGATGGTTGCATTTCCAGCGCGGCAATGAACCTGCCGTATGAATAATACGTTGCCGTCAGTTCCAGGACCATCGGGTAAATCGTCGATGTTCCTGATTTTGTTTCAGCTTGCGGTTGCATTTTTACGAATTTGATGTCGGCGGCGTTCGCCTTTGCTATTATCATTTGTAAAACACCCGACAAGTCGCGGGACCCGCCGGTTTCCCGCATTAAATCGTCGTATTTAATTTTTAAGGAGTCTTTGTTTTCGACAAGCCGTTTTTTTAATGTTGCACTGCCGTTTTCACCCGAAATAGAATTCCTATAGCTTGCCAGAACAGTCTTGTTTGCCGTCCAGGCTTCCCATTGAGGTATCATGGAATACCTCATGATCAGAAGCGAAACAAGGGCCGAGCAGGAAAAAACCAGCACGGGAATGATGAGCGCGCTTACAGGTTTGTTTTCAAAATGCATATAATTTTAAAGTCACAAAGGTTGGTTTTTTTTTCATTTTTTTCAAGGGAAGAAAGCGATATGTTTGAAATGCTATTGTCCTTTTGGAGATGTTCGATAAAATCAGCCACGAGTTTTTCTTTCCGCGCCCATCCGGAAACCGCGATGCGAACAAAGCCGGGGGGCCCTTTGACCGGTTCGCTCCCGAGCATTTCAAAATAAAGCCCTTCGGGTCTTTGCATGCCTAAAGTACGCAAAAACGGGGCCCAATTTGTGTGGGCCGAGGATTTGTCCCGGAACTGCAGTATGGCCTTTGCCGAGGCCTCATTTTCGGCGAGCAAGTCTTTTATTTCCTTATTATTTGAAATGGTTGAGCGAAATTGAGACTCATACGTTTTGATCCTGATTTCCGTCAGCATGTCGGCAAGCAGAGGTACGCCGGTTAAAAGAAGGGCGACCAATACTATTAAAACGGAACCGGCATATAACAAAGTCCGCGGCATCCGCACGGCGCTTTTTGGGGAAGGGCCTGAGAATTCAGGAACGGTCCCCTCATTGTGCGCAAGGGCCGCGCCCAAAGCCCTGATTTCTTCATAGGTTGTGCATTCATAATTGCCGACAATAATGTTGAGAGGATGGATTGAAAAGTGAGCGCTTTTCAGGGCGTTTTCCTTGCCGAGCGCATATATATGTTCGGGGAACGGCAGAAGGGGACAGGTTCGTGCTACATAGCGCCGGATGCGCATCACATGGGCCTCCATGGCATCGGATGTACATGGGGCCATTTCAAAGACCGCGACCAGTTCCTTGTTGACGACAAGCCCTATTTTATAGTACTCCGGCAGGGGATATACGGACACAAAGGAATGGATTGACTTGTCTCCCAGGTAAAGAGGGACCGTGCAGAGAAATGCGTCGTCGGGGACCAATGCGATGCTGTTGTTTGCCAATGTCCCCCCGTGAATATCGCTTGTCGTTTGGGAAGTGCACGGCGCAAAGTATTTCCCCGCTTCTTCGGCAACGAGCATCGTAGCGGGTATACGCGAATTTTGGGATTTCCAGAATGAGGGGAGCCCGCAGACAATGCTCCGATTGAGTAAAAGCATTGTTTTGATCCGGTCATGGCAGTTCCATTTTAATACCCTTATGCGCGGCACGCCGGTCTTTGCGTTTCCCAGGGAAACCATAAGGTATTGACCGTCGTCGGTGGGTATGATTCCATGGGTTGTTTGCATAAGAGAGTATCAGCGGGCTATTTCATTTGTGTCATTTTTGAGTTTTTGTTCGCTTGCCGGCAGCTGGCCGAATGTTTTTTCCGCCGGAGGCATATTGTTGGGAGCGCCGTACCTTTTTTGCATGGCGTCAGAAGCCGGTGAGGTGGCGGCAGGCGTGTTTTTTCCAACCAATGGATTGCCCGTGCCCGGGTTCGCAGGTCCTTTTATATGCGATGAGTCGTTTGGGACGGGGGCCATAAATGCCTTCGAATGCAAAGAGTCGTTTTGCGAATGCGCATTCCCTTTGACGGGTTTGTTTTTATGGAAAATTTCCCTGGCTTTACGTTCGAGAAAATCGCTGTTGTTTATGTCAAGACTTTGCAAGGCGCTGTCAAGGTCGAGGCGGTTGTCTTTTTTAATAATGTGGGGCGTAACATAAACGACCAGGTTGGTTTTAGAATGGTTCTTGGTATTGGTCCGAAAAAGCGCTCCTAGTAAAGGAATATCGCCAAGAATCGGTATTTTATCGTGTCCTTCGGATTCGGTATTTTTAATCAATCCGCCCAGGGTAATCGTTTCACCGTCGTTGAGCCGGACGGTCGTACTGAGCGTCCTCGTTGAAACATCAGGATAGCCATCGCTGTTTGTTCCGGAAGAATTGGAAACTTCCGGCGCGATCTCAGCGGTGATTTGTCCGCCTTGGGAAATCCAAGGTGTAATATCGAGTTTGATCCCAAAGGTTATGGGCTGAAACCGGATTGAATAATCAGTGGTGAGGGGATTGCCCGTAGTCATTTTAAAATACTGCGTTTCGTTGACATTAATGCTTGCCTTGTTTCCATTGAGCGTCACAATCGACGGCTGGGCCATGACTTTTGCCTTGTCCTGTTTTTCCAGAAAATGAAGCGCGGCGAAAAAGTCGTCGGGAAGTTTTCCGATGACGGAATTGGGGCCTGCCGAAAGCACGCCCCCCGCGTCATTCAAGATTTTTTTTAACCCTTCTCCGCTGAATCCCAAATCAAAATTGGATGAAGCGGGCCCTAATGCGGAATTGAAAGAAGGGGAAGAATGGCTGCCCTGGGCCTGGAGTTCCGAACGGTGAAGGGCGGCATTTATGCCGAACTCTTTCTGTAAATTTTCGGAATATTCGACGATGACCGCGTTTATGGCAACCTGCGGGGTGGGCACGTCGATGATATCCACGAATTCCCGCATCGAAACGATGTCTTCCGACGTTCCCGAAACGAGCAGGGCATTTTGTTCCTTGATCACGCGAACGTTCGACGGTGAGATGTCTTTCGGCAACACTTGCAGTACCCCGTCGGCCTTAATGCACTTGAGCTGGATGAGCTCGGATTTAGAAAGCGCCTGCCCTGAAGGCGTTGCGGCGTTGCGGTCGCCGATGAGGATAATGCTGTCTTTTTGCACGAAGGTGAACATGGTCCCGCCCAAAAGCAGCGCCAGCGCCTCGGTAAGGGGGATGTCCTTGAGTTTGGCGTTGATTTCCCCCATGATGTTACCGTAGGTGATAATTTGCATTTCGCTTTTTTCGGCTATCGCTTTGATGACGTCCTGCAAGTTGCCATTGGAGACGTCGAGGGTCAGTTTACCGTTTGCAAAGTCAACGTAAAACCCTGACGCGCCGGAGCTGCGGTATCCGTAGCGCATTCCCATGGGGTTTTGCGGCGATTGCGAGGACACGTCGGCATTCATATTTACCTGGTAGATGTTTTTCCTTTTTGTAATTTGAAAGCCGTTCCCCTCCAGAAGCGCGCGCAGCCCGTCGTCGAGGTCGACCTGAAAAAGCTTGCCGGTGATTTTGCCCTGCACCTTGCTGTCGGGGACGATGCTTGTGGCTGTTTTGGCGCTGATGTCCTTGAGCAGGTCCTTGACGTCGACATTCTGCACGTCAACGGTGAGCTTGCCTTTATAAAAACTTATGACGGAGCGCTGCTCGTCGGTGGCCTTGCGGATGCGGTAAACGCTGCCTTCCTTGACAATCTCAAGGCCGATTGAACGGACAAGCGTCTGAAGGCCTTCGATGACCGGAACGGAACTCAAATGGACGGTGACCTTGCCGGCCACTTCTTTGTCCAATATGATGTTTAAATTGTATCCTTTGGAGATCGTGCGGATCACGTCCTGAATGTCGGCGTCTTTAACGTCGAGCGGCGACATGACCTGTTGCTCCGGGTCCGCGGGTTTTTGCTCAGCCGCGCTTGCCGCGGGGGCCAATGACGCTTTTTCGCTGGGGGCAGGGACCCGTGCAAGAAGAATCGTGCTAAATAGTGCTATAACGATAACGCTGACAATGCGTTTCATAAAGGCCCTTCTATTGGTTGATTTCCTTCATTTTGACGATGTCCTCCACCATGACCACGCGTAAAAGCTCTTCAGGGGTGGTTAT
>Ga0182017_10000726_pt1 | contig 25869 bp, 16 predicted proteins | sample 712E3DmetaG_FD_120492 | JGI IMG/M metagenome (GOLD analysis project Ga0182017, IMG submission 120492) | Permafrost microbial communities from Stordalen Mire, Sweden - 712E3D metaG | ecosystem: Environmental > Terrestrial > Soil > Wetlands > Permafrost | place: Sweden: Stordalen | collected... | reverse complement strand
GAAGCATTGATACTGCAACTATTTGGCGGCGTGAGGAAAGTCAAGGACGACAAGTCCATAAGCAGGGGAGATATACATATATTATTAATTGGCGACCCCGGATGTATTTCAGGAGACTCTCAGGTCGCGTTATTATATAATGGTATGGAAAGAATAGATAAAATAGGCCAAAAACATATGCAGCCTATCCATGAAATTGTAACAAAAATAAGAAAGAGTCCAAATGATAAACCTTATGATGTTGCGACAAATTTCCAGCATTATAAAAATCAACCAGTATTAAAACTAACAACAGAAACAGGAAAGGAAATAATTTGCACATACAATCAGCCACTTCTCACAAAAAATGGATGGGAAAGAGCAGACAAGCTCGACATTGGAAAAAATATAAGAGTGATGCCAAAAATCCCGAACAATGTAAAAAATCTTGTGCCAACAAATTTTAGTGACACAAAGATATTATCAAAAAAACTCAAAAAAGTTCACTTACCAAAAAAATTTACACCAGAATTAGCAGCATTATGCGGGTATATACTCGGTGATGGAAATATACATACTAGAGGGTATAGCGTTGCGATGTATGTCAATGAAGAAGAAAAAGACCTAGTAAGTACTCTCTCCAAATTATGTACAGAAACATTTAGTATAATACCTTCAATCAGGATTACTAACGTCTCGTCAGATATGAAAACTATTGATGATGGAAACGGCCTTTTGCGAACTTTCATATCAACACAGCAGATGCATATAGTTGAGATAAACAGCAGGCAAATTGTACATGCAGTTTCATTCTTATCGAATAAAAGAGTTCCACAGGCAATATTCAAAAGTCCATCGCACGTAGTGTCGAGCTTCATCAGCTGGCTTTTTGAGGCTGATGGATGCGCTTTCAGTAAGGGGAGAGGAAGAACTTCAGTTCAACTAAAATCTGTACACAAAAGGCTTTTGCAGGATGTTCAGCTACTACTACTCTATTATGGAATACAATCTAGAATTTACGAAGATAACCTGTGCATAAGAAGGTGTAGAGATATACAATTATTTGCAAAATATATTGGATTCAATTCATCAAAAAAGAAATATAAGCTTAAAGAAGTATTACATAGTATAGAAGAAAGAAGCGAAAAACAAAAAAGAAAATCTCCACAAAGATATGAACGCATAGCCTCGATAGAATCAGCAGGAATCATAGATGTTTTCGATTTTGAAGTACCAAAGAGCCACACCTTTATTGCGAACGGAATAGTCTGCCACAATTCTGGAAAAAGTCAGATGCTCAAGAGGATAAGCATTGTCGCGCCAAAGAGCAGGTATGTCTCAGGTAAAGGCGCAAGCGCAGCAGGCTTGACAGCATCTGTTGTAAAAGATGAATTCTTGAGAGGATATGCATTAGAGGCAGGAGCCCTTGTTCTCACAAACAAAGGGATCTGCTGCATTGATGAGTTAGATAAGATGAGCAAGGAAGACACCAGTGCAATGCACGAGGCACTCGAACAACAATGTTTTCATTATAATACTATTATTAGTACGGGTGATGGTTGTGAATTTAAGATTGGAGATTTTGTTGAAAATTTGTTTAACAGGTATCCTGAGAGGGTAATCAAAGGAAAAGATTGTTTTATCATGAACACTAAAGATTTTGATTCAGAATTATTGACCACTGACTGGAATAGGATCTTTAAAACAAAGATTGATCGTGTTTCAAAACATATTGCGGATAATGTTTTTGTAAGAATTACATTGAGGAATGGCCGATCGATAATGGTAACTCCAGAACATCCTATCTTTATTATAGATAATGGTCAAATAGTTACTAAACGTGCAGATTCATTAAGTGGAACAGAATTCATTCCCATACCCTTAACATTACCGATTGATGGATTAGATCAGGAATTCGATGTAAGTGAACACTATAATGCACGGTCAATAAATCATATATCTATCCCTGCAGAAAATGGGGAATATATTTACAAAATAGCAGGATACTTATTATCAGAAGGTTCTAAAGAGATAAATAGGAAAAAGATTATAGGAATAAATTTTACGAATAAAGATTTGAGATTAATAGAGGATTTTGAGAAGTATATGTTCTTAGAATTCAGTATTAGAAGCTATAGACAGGCTAGAATTGATGATCATGATAAGCGATGGATGAGTAGATATATTTCACGGGAGTTAGCAAAATTCTTTGAGAAGAATCTTCCTGAAATATTGCATACTGCTGCAGAGAAGGAAGTTCCTAAATTACTTATGAAAGGAACTAAAGAGAATATTGCGGCAATGCTATCATGCATGTTTCAAGGTGATGGTCATGTTTCAAAAAAGGAGAGAACAATAAGAGTAGCATATTCTAGTACGTCTAAGAGATTAGCTGAACAGGTACAAGATTTATTATTAAGATTCTCAATAAGGAGTAATATTACAGTTCATAAAGGATGTTATAGGACATCAATCACAGGTTATGATAATATTGCACGATTCTATAATAAAATTGGTTTTGTTACAGTAGATAAAAATAGTATAATCTTAGAGTATCTAGAAACAAAATCCGGGACGAGAACTATAAAAGATAATATTCCGGTTGGTAAGGAAGTATTGTGTTTATTAGAGAAATATAATATCATGAAGATTATGAAGAATAATATATATACTATGCGTCATGATTATATTAAGAGAAATAAGAATATTTCAAAAAGATTATTGCGTACGTGTGTTATAGAATTGGAGAAAGTAATCCTGCCTGAGGATAGAGATAAGTTGTCATTTATTAAAAATTTTGCATTTGGGGATATAGGATTTGAAAAGATAGCATCAATAAATACAGTAGAAAATACTGATCAGAAATGGACTTATGATGTTACTATAGAACCGAATCATACATTCATATCACAAAATATGGTTCTACATAATACTATTTCTATAAATAAGGCAAACATCTCTGCAACACTTCGTGCAGAGACTACTGTGCTCGCCGCTGCAAACCCTAAGTTCGGAAGATTCGATCCATATGAACTCATACCAAAACAGATAGATCTTCCATCGACATTGATCAACAGGTTTGACCTGATATTCCCTATCAGAGATATCCCTAACAAGGCAAAGGATGAGAAGACTGCTGATTTCATATTGCAATTGCATCAGAAGGCATCAGGTGGTGAAGCAGACCTTACTACAGGAGTATTGAAAAAATATATCGCCTATGCAAGACAGAATATCAATCCTAACCTGACAGACCAAGCCCTAGAAGAGATTAAAGAATATTATGTAAAGATGAGATCCAGCGGCGAGGGCGACGAGGGATTCAAGGCAATACCTATCTCTGCAAGACAGCTTGAGGCATTGATAAGATTGAGCGAAGCAAGCGCCAGGGCAAGGCTCAGCGACAAGGTCTCAAAAGCTGATGCAAGAAGGGCGATAGATCTTGTGCATTTCTGCCTTAGCCAGATCGGAGTTGATCCAGAGACAGGAAAACTAGATATCGACAGGTTGACTACAGGAATAACTGCGTCGCAGAGGAGCAGCATATCTGTTGTAAAAGAGATAATACACGAGCTTGAGCAGCAGATAGGAAAGCAGATCCCTGTCGATGATATACTTATGAAGGCAAAAGAGAAAGGGTTAGATCAGGAAAAAGTCGAAGAAGTGCTTGACAAATTGAAGAAATCAGGAGACATATTCAATCCTCAGGCAAACTTTATTACAAGAATATGAATTATTATTAGAATAATGCTTATATAGAAATGCAATGATATATTGGTACGATATTTATTAATAAAATCAATAAAATGCCAGACGATAAACCACAATCGAACACAGAATTCAAAAGGCAGATTGCCTATAAATGCAGCATCAACAGCTTAGCTAGCGGAGTATTTGTAAAAAAGCCTGGCTGGGAATCGAATTATATGATGACTGATTATGGAGATTTCTCAAGAGTGAACATAATTGCGGTCATCGTCGCAAAAGACGAGAATTCCATCACCCTTGATGATGGCACTGGTCAGGTCATAGGCAGGATATTTGACAACACCGACAGGCTCTCAGATATTGACATAGGGGATCTTGTGCTCGTGATCGCCAGGCCTAGGGAGTTCAACAGCCAATTGTATTTGGCGCTCGAGATCATAAAAAAGATAGGCAATAAAGGATGGATAAATTATAGAAAAAAAGAGCTGTTACTGATACAGAAAGTCCGCAATGTAGATGTGCTGAAAAAAATAGAAAAGCCAGAAGCAGAGATAGTGCAGAATGTATCTACCGTCAATTCCAAAGAGAGAATTATCCAGATAATAAAACAATTAGACGCAGGAAGCGGCACAGGCATCGATGATATAATAATGCTCTCAAAGATAAGCAATGCTGAAGATATTATACAAGATATGCTGCTGAAAGGAGAGATATTTGAGATAAAGGCAGGACGATTAAAATTGATGTGATTGTTCTAAATGGAAATTTATAGTAGCCCCGCCCAGACAATTCTCTAGCTGAACAATATTGGTGTCACAAACACTTCTAAGAGTGCTGCCACAAACAGCACAAATATGCTCAGCATCAATAGATCAGCGCTATCAAGGAGTATGTGCTCGAATTTTCTTGTTGCAAAGTCATGATTTATTATCGCGATCGATATTATCCCTCCAGCAAGGGCTGCGATAAAATATGCGAGTATTTCTGGGAATCCATGGATTACATATTTGAACAGCCCTATCGATACTACAGAGAAATATGATCCTAAAGATGCCCCTCCGATCTGCGTAGCTAATGTTGCTATGTTTGTCCTCACAAAATTTCCTATGGCTGTCCCGACGATCGATGCATTCCATATTAGTATGAATAATGATCCTGCACCATATAAGAATGAGAATAATATGCAGAATAGTAGCACTTTAATGTTGTTGAAAAATATCCTTGTAAAAACTCCGAATGAATTCACGGCATTACCTGTGGCATTATCGATTGCATACGAAGTCGTCCTGCCGTTTATCGAGGTTATCGTCGATGCCTGAGATTCATATAATACAGAGATGGTATTGCTAGGTAAGACCACATACCATAATGCAAAAGCCAATGTAGCGCCCAAAAACAAGTACATGAATGATGATAATGCCCTATAATGTTCTTTTAGCAGTATCTTCTCTTCCATATCTGTCACATCTTTCTGCTCTTCCATCTTTATCAGTCGATAAATTATAGGTATTGCTGCGATGGTCGCGAGAAATATCATGAAAAGGCTGCTATAGCTCTTGAATATGAAATAGCTCAGGAGCATCGCAAGAGTAGTATAAAAGAATCCTAAAATGACCATCAACGAGGGCTTTGACTCGGCTTTTTCAGGGTTGATTAAATTCTCCAGAACCATCTACTCACCGCTTATAAATATTTATTGCATATACCAGAAATAGATTTATAAAGTTATTGATATAGCAAAAATACTTATATTTTTTGAATTGAAAATGTTAAGAACTGCGGGCTAAAGCATAAAAATGTGTTAAGCATTTTTAGCTCATAAAATGCATTGTATTTTATTGAGCCCTTAGATTGCACACATAGGATTTCCTTTACTTCAATAGACATTTTCAATAAATATATTTTCAATAAATATAATGTCAGAATGATGTCAGAAACATTTATAAGCAGGATAAAATTCTTTTCTTCTATGAATTATGAGGATATGCTGCAGCGTGGAAAAAAGGCCCTGCCAGAAATAGCCACAGCGACGGAAAGATTTGTAGTCCCAAAGGTCTCTGGCCATCTTGAAGGCAATAAGACAGTCATAAGCAATTTTTTCCAGATAGCAAGCACCTTGAGAAGGACTCCTGAACATCTGCTCAAATATATCTCAAGAGAGACTGCTGCAAAAGGAGAATTCAAAAAACAGTTATTGATATTCAACACAAAAATACAATCCTCAAAAATAAATGAGAAGCTAGAGCAGTATGTTGATGAGTTCGTGATATGCAAGGAATGCGGGAAGCCAGACACAAAAATCTACAAAGAAGGTATCGTCACATTCATAAAATGCCAGGCATGCGGAGCCAAGCATTCTATAAATTCTAAGATATAATCATATTGCTGTTATTTTCTTGATATCAAATTAGCATTTCATCCGAACCATTTACCTAACCCTGCCTGACTCTCCTCTTCTTTGCCGAAATATTCCTCTATCCTTTTTTTTGTAAGATCTATCGTCTGTTTCAGATAAGAAGGAATATGGAATTTCTCTCCAAGGCTTATTGTGGGCTCAAGATATTTTATTATGCTGCCTTCAGAAATCGTGAATATCAATTTTCCTGAGCATTTAGTGCATCTGCCTAAAAGAGGAGGTCTCCTGTATTTTTCATTGCAGTTAGAACACCTAAACTGCTGGGTCGAGAATTTTCTGAGGTTACCTTTGATATCTCTTATGAAATGCTTTTCTATGACAAGCCTTGCGACATCCCCAGACTCTACTGCTCGAATCTTTATCGCAAGATCCATCTGTCCTAGTAATTTCTCTTCCATTGAAGGCAATAACTTATATGCTGAACATAAGACGCCCTCATTTAAGTCCTCAGTATCATGAGTGAATCCCATACCTTCATATTGCAGGGGAGTTCCTATGAAATGCCCCATCCTCTTTATCTTTATCGTCGGCGCTGGCTTGAATTCTTGTGCTGCAGCATAGAGCTCCAATGGATAACGCCATCCTATATCTATATCAAATACCATATCATCCACTTCTGCAGGATTCAATATATAAGTTAGTACCAGAGGAGCATCCATCGTGGCCCCTCTCTTATTTGAGAGATATTCTTTAGAAAAATTCAGCAGAGCATCCATCATGAGAAAAATGCATGATTCATCCCCGTCAGCGTCCCTTCTCATCGCTGCATGAAACATTGGATGAGCTAAAAATCCTTGAGTCTTGGAAAATCCTACTATCCTTCCAAGTATGCCTGCAGATGTATGCGGCGCTAATCCTATAACATAATGTCCTGTAAGATCTTCTTTTGACTTGAGCTTATAATACGGCTTTTGACCGTAAAATCTTTCCAGCAGCTCATCGATATATTGCGATGTCCTAAACAACACTTCATCAGCAGGCTCATCAGGGCTGTCAGGACAGCAAGGCAATATTATATCCTGAGGCTTTATTTCCAGCACTTGATTATCTTTTTCCAGCAGCCTTCCTTTTGTATCCTTGAGATACCCTAATTCCTTGAGCCTCTCGATACTCACACCAACTTCCTTTGGCTTGAAGTGTGTTAACGGAATTTCTGAAATATCATATCTTGTCGTGCCATCCTTATTCACAAAAATATGATGCTTTGCGCGCAGTATGCCTTTTATTAGATGCTCAGGTATATGGTTCGCGTTTGCTGTCCCTCTGATGCCTTTTATTAGGTCAGGATATATCTTGGTGTCAAGTTTTTTCAATAGATGCGGAAATATCTCATTAATATTTATTCCATAATTAGCATAGCTCTTTTTTTGATGCATCTCATTGATGCAATCTGTATTATTGCATTCAGGACAGTAGTCGAGCTTTTTTGTGCGCTTATCGCAGACTTCACATACGCTAAACGGAGTTTTTCTTTGGCATTTATCGCAATAGAATATTGGAAAGCTAGATGTGACTTTCCCAGCACTCATAGCTGACTGAAAACTCCTTAGCTTGCCTCCTTCTTCTCCGCAAGGGAACAATGTGTGAGGCTGTCCTGCAAGTTTTCTCATCTTGGCTTTCTCTGGCCTTCCCATCCTAGATCCGATGAATATTCCTGCCTTATCCCTGATAGGGAATGGAGATATTTTATTGATGATGTCAAGAACAAGATACTCTTCTCTTCCAGGCTCGGATTTATATTCTGAGATTATTTTTCTTATGGCTTCAAGATCCTCTTTGAGCAATATGTCGTGGATATTGAGTGTTGCAAGCAGGGCTTCGGCATGACCTGCTTCTACGACGACAAATTCCTTGTTGACAAATAGATGAGGAATCCCCAGTATCTCTAAGGTCCTTTTCGAATCATCTTTTGGAAGTATTATCTTCTCTACAGGATTTTCCGGATTGTCATCTCTTCTGACAATCTTCACTTTTTCCAGCCATTCGACTAATGCCTTGAACTCATATATGTTTATGGTCTTCCAATAATATGTATAATATGGATGCAGTGGAACGCCTATCCTTTTAGATATTGCAATTGCTGCCTCGGCAGAGAGCTTTGTCTTCAGCGGCTTATAGAATATCGATTCTAGGCTATCTTTTGATATTCGCAATAAATCTGAGAGCTGCTCGAGATCTATCTTCTTATATTCATAGTTGGCAAGGCTTGATGCCTTTCTTAATTCAAAATCCTTAAGAAATCCCTCTGGCATCGGAAATCTTTCGAAAGCAGCTTTTTCTAATTCGAGCACCCAATATTCTGGACAATAACCTGAAGGTACCAATGGATGATTCCTGTTGAAGAAATCACCATATGCCACCAGCACGTCGCCTAGAAACAATATCTCTTTCACCTCTTTCTTATATTGTTTGGCCATCGCCTCAGTCTCAAGAAAAATTACATCCCCATTATATAATTTTACAATAGGCCCATCGATGGTGTCGCAGCTTGTCATCGCAGCCGCCTTTCCCGGCCTTTCAACCTTTAACTGTGTTGCGATAGCCACATATCCATTAAGTATATGCATCGTTGCCGGATGGATGCTTTGCGCACTATATCCTGAAACCCGCGATCTGCCGTATCTTAGCCTAAACCCTCCTGCCCTCAATGGATACCCTAGGACAGGCCTGCCTGCCACAAGGTCTTTGATGTATGTGAAATCCGGACTTATCTTTGTCGTGCTATCTGCTGAAGATTTTTTCTTCATTGCCTTGGATGCTTTCTGTATTGTCAGATATTCTTCCAAAAACATCCAATCATGCATATCAAAATCCTTTCCCCAGACCTTCAGCGCTTTCCATAACTTTGCAGACTTCAGAGGGATGCAATCAGTATACAACAGGCAAAATCCGCTCCTCACGATATTTGTCGGGACCCGGGGAAGATCCTTATAATTAGGAACCTCATACTTTTCCGAAGGCTCTGCACCAATCTGTACAGGAATATTTTTCATAAGAAAATCTATCTCTTCTCTACTAGGAAAATATTGCCTCGGACTATATCTTGTATGATAATCCTCTACTTCAGCATATGTTCGTTTCGTCTCAAGATCTGTCGCATCATATTTTTCATAACCGAACTTTTTTCTTAAGAAGTCAGCAATCAATACGCACACACTCGCGCCGGTGCCTCCTGCATTCCTGATAGGACCAGAAAAGTTTACGCAGAAATACTTCCCTTTCCCATCCATCCTATCCATTATATCTATATGAGTGAAACCTTCTATAGGACTTGATACGACGCCATTTGTTACATAAGCAAAACCTGTCCTTATGCCGATCTCTATTGCCTCTTTCTGGTCTTTAAACTTGCAGAATTTTTCACGTGCAACCTCTTCAGCAATCGTAAATGCGACCCTCCAGTCGAGTATGCCGTATTCCTTCTCTAGTTCGGTTATCCTTTTTACTGCATCAGTATTCTGGAGCTGGGGAGCCACTATAGATATTAGTCCGATTACCCTCTCTGCCATATTTTTTGCGAGTATTATCTCCGGCTTATCAGAAGGGTCATACCCTTTTTTTCGCGCATCAGACGCTATCCTATAACCTTGCATGCATGCCTGTTCGAGCTCATCAAAATATTTTTGCATTTCTTTGGTGCACTCAACCATCTCTCACACCTTCTGAATTCATCATATCAGCAGATTCTTTCTCTTGATCCTCTTTTGACAGGAAATTCATTACCTTGATCTCTCTTGTCTGCATATTTATTATGAATGCTCGGGCAGGCTGCGCTTCTATGCCTCTTCTCTCCTGCTCATCTGACTGGGAAACCCAGCATGATGCATTTATGCATGTGACATTCTTATAATTGTTCACAGTCGCCCTATGTATATGGCCTGTGAAAAAAAAGTCAGGGACATGATCTATCGTCAGATAATCCCTTTTCGGGTCTGGGATATATAATGTCGATGTGTGCGAGGGCGCAAGATGCCTCCTAGAAAGCAGATATCTCATTATGAGATCAGATCTTTTTATCCCTCCTTTCTGTCTTATGGAAGGTATGTTCGCAGCATAATAGAAAAAGGAATATCCATGATACATCAAGACATCAAAGCCTTCGAATCCAGAAGCAGGATTCGCATCGATGTTGACTATAGAAGGATTGCTCACAGAAATCACATTAGGGATTTCCCAGACAGGTTTTGAGTATTCATCATGAAATCCTGGCTGAGGCTCTGATATCCTCCCTACATCATGATTGCCTGGACAGAGGATTATCGGAAGCGTCGCAGGAAGCATCTTCAGATATGATGCGCATGCCTTATATTGATCTGTAATATCAATAATGCTAAGATCATATTCCTGATCAGGATAAATCCCTACGCCTTCTACAAGATCGCCTACGATAAAAAGATATTTCACTTTAGATGCGATATCTTTCTGCGTATCGCTTCCTACCTCCCTGTTCATCCATCCTATGAATTTTTTGAATTCTTTCTCAAGAAACAACTTGCTTCCTATCTGTGGATCTGCTATCACCACGAAATATCCCTCTTCAGGAGATTTTTTCAGCTCCTTTGTTAGAGGAATATCTGGGATGAACAGGCTGTTGACAAAGATCAGGCCATCGAATGTGCCGGTCACACCAATGACCTCATCTAGCTGTATCTCCTGCGCCATCTTGAAGAGTTCTTCTTTGTTCTGCCTAATCACTGCCTTTATCGTGCCTGTAGGATCCTCCAATGTCAGCATTATGTTGTTGTTCTTTGTCGTACTTTTTTCATAGACGACACCGATTAATGCTACATTCTCTTTTTCTCTTTTGCCATTAATCCTCGCTATGGAAGTGAGATTCTGCAGCTCTTGCCGAGAGCGCAGTATCCTCTCAAGTTCTTTATATCTTGAATTGAAATAATTCACAAAATCTCCTACAGATCTTTTCCTGCTCTTTTCAGAATAATCCATCACTAACCTTATTCTGCTCTTCTCCAATAATGATCTCCTATATTCTGCAATACCTTGGGGGGATAATTGCGCAGTCTTTTCAGCCAGGCCTTGCGATATCATCTCAGGTGTCTTCTCTAACAAATTATCGACAAAATTATTATTTTCTTGACTGATTTCTTGACTGATGCCGTTGGAGGCTACTGCTGTTTTTCCGTCCTTTGAGTGTATATATTCAAGAAACTTGTCGTACATCTTAGTGTTCTTATATTTTTCTTTGAGCACTATCGCTTTTTCGAAATCATTCACATCTACAGGCACTTTGCTCCTAATGATGTCAAGCACATCATTATTGATGACTGAGAATTCGGACTTTAGAGGCATGTCCCTTGCTTTCAGCTCGAGCAATAGCTCTGGGCTAATGAGCATATCGTTTTCCATATAAAACTCAAGTATCTGTTGTTCATTCATTTTTTACCTACAGACAGCATCATCCAATATGCAATGCATTTTCTAGTAAAGATTTTATTTTAGTGTTAAGAGTCTCATTAGTCATCACAGTCACCTCTCTTGTCCTCCCATATCTACCTTTAGAGATCACCCTAGCATTTATGATGCCTAATAGATCAAATTCTGCAATAACATCACTGACTCTTCTTTGAGTAAGAGGCCGAAGATTTGTCTTTGAGCAGAGCTGCTTATACAAAGTATATATCTCTCCAGTAAATATTATATTCTCCTCATTATGATGATTCTCCTTTTGTTCTGTTATCAAAAGTATGGAATAGAGCACTAGCTGGAACTGCTTTGGCTGCGTCGTGATGATATCTATGACCCTGTCCTTCTCTATCTTCTCTTCCGACTCATCGAGCTCTGTGAGTGTTATTTTCGGCAACCCTTTTCTTTCTGCTATCTCGCCAGCGACCCTTAATAATTCCAACGCTCTTCTGGCATCACCATGCTCTCTTGCAGCATATGCGGCGCATTTAGCTATCACTCCCTCTTCTAAGACCCCTTCTTTGAATGCTTCTATCCCTCTTCTTTTCAAGATGTCCTGTATCTGCAAGGCATTATATGATGGAAAAACCAATTCTTCTTCACTTAGAGAGCTCTTAACCCTCGGATCAAGATGATCAGCAAACATCACATCATTGCTTATTCCGACAATTGATATCTGCGCATGTTTCAACTCAGTATTGATTCTTGTAAGATTATATATTATCTCATCACCGATTTTTTTTATCAATTGATCTATCTCATCAAGTATCAACACCACAATCTGTCTCTGCTGATCCAGGGTTCGATAGAATATATTATATACTTCATCAGTAGGAAGGCCTGTCGGAGGGATGACTTTTCCAAAATATCTTGTTATCTCTGCAATAAGCCTATATTCTGTATCTGCGACCTTTTTCAGTTTGCAGTTCATATAAATGAATTTCACAGGGATATTTTCCCTTTCTGCTATTAGCAGTATTTGTTTGCATGTATGCTGCACAGTTAATGTCTTTCCTGTCCCTGTTTTTCCATAAATAAAAAGATTAGAAGGTCTTTCCACTCGAAGGCAAGGTGCAAGTATTTTTGCTGTCTGACTTATCTGCTCTTCCCTATGCAGTATCTCTTCAGGATTATAAGTACTCTGAAGGACTGCTTTATTTTTGAATAATGATTCTTTTCTTATGAATGTCTCGAGAAAATCTGCAATTGCCATAATCTCACCTTATCCCCCAAACCATGAACAATACTTCCAGAAGAAACAAAGGTTATATAAATATTTCGTATTTGGATAATATAGGCCTAAACCGCAATATTCGAATATAAATTATATGATAATATATTCAGAGTGATTGTTTTTAAGTAAATAAGACACCCCTTGATTTCTTATGGAGATTATAGAAAATTTAAATATTGTCTTGAAAAAATCTCCTATAATATCATCATAATCAAATATCTTCTTTCTCTTCATCAATTTATCTTCTCTAATATTATATAATATAATATGTTTATTATAATATATATAATATATAATTACTTTCTATATAGTAAATATATAATAATAAAAATCATTTTGACCAAAACTGCACCAAAACAACAATAATGAAGCACAATTCAGAACACATTATTCACAAAACATTTCTCTATATGAAATCATGGTGTGGGTCGACTTTAAATATTTAGGATCATCTTTTTTTTTATGGCGAAGAAAGCAGTTAAAGAATCTAATATTACGACAAAAATATTCTCAGACTTTAACATAAATCATAATATTTTAAGAACATCCAAAATAATAATTGATGATCGACACATAAACTTTATACAAATAATATATTTTATACAAATAACACGCGCTCCTCTGCGGCTGTTAGAGGAAGATTATTCCGGACTCGCTGTCTCTGTCGGATATAATTAATCGTTCGATGCTCGAAATGATCCGTAGTCTCATCTTAGAAAAAACAATATCTCATTTAACTAAACCATTTTTAATAAAAAATATTCTCTTGTATATTATGCTCTTGCAGGAATGCACTTGATCCTGAAATAATTAATAGTATCCACTCTTCAATAACAACAAAACGAAATATTTATAAATTAAAGACACTTCCCTAAAGTAATAACATTTATCTATAAGTTATTTGTTGGGGGTATAAAAATGTTAGTGCAATCAGAATTAATAAAAAAGATTAAAGATTTCGGCCTAAACAGCTATGAAGCAAAAATATGGACAGCACTTCTCTCTCGAGGAGTATCAAGCGCTGGCGAATTATCAGACATCTCAAATGTTCCTCGGTCGAGGACATATGATGTCTTGGAATCTCTTGAGAAAAAGGGATTTATCATAATGAAGTTAGGTAAGCCGATAAAATATATGGCAATATCCCCTTCAGAAGTGATCAATGTCATAAAAAAGAAGATAAAGGAAGAGTCGGTAAAGCAAGAGCAGCAGATGGAAGAATTGAAAACCTCAGCAATACTCACTGAACTGACGTCGCTGCACACTCACGGTATAAGCACTGTAGAGCCTACAGATCTTGTAGGGTTGCTGAAGAGCAGGGATAATATTTATGATTATATGGATTCGATAATGAAGAATGCAGAGAAGTCTGTCTATATCATGACATCTTCTGATGGATTACAGAGAAAGACAGCGTATATGAGAAAGACATTCAAGAAATTGTCGGAAAAAGGAGTGCCTATCAAGATTCTCACACCACAGCACAAAGATGTGGAGAAAGCGATGTCAGAGCTGAAAGGGATAGCAGAAGTCAGGACGACACAAAACCTATCTGCAAGATTCATCCTAATAGATGATGCGCATCTAATATTCATGATAACAGACGACAAGGACGTACATCCAGCATATGATGTTGGAGTATGGATACACACACCATATTTCACGACAGCAATGAAAGAGATGTTCGAGAATCTTTGGAAGAAGAAGTAATTTTTTATAATTTTTAATATTTATAAAAAGGAGGATAAAATGAAACAAAAATCTATTGATGAATCTGAGAATCGCACTAAAGATATCCCTATAATAATGGCGATCGACAAAGGCTGTTGGGCTTCTGAGAATGATATGCATAGCGGCTCTAAAGAATTTCATGGCAAGATAAGTGTCCACACATATCCTTATAGTGGTCATGACACAGAATTATCCTTGACATGGCAGCTCAATCTATTCGGCTTTCATACAAAGAAGCAATATGCTGATATACGCTCCAGGCTAGAAGATCCGGATCAAGACGGAGAGACATTCAGCACACCAAATAGATTTTTGGATGACTCATATAGGCAACTGAAAGAATCTTGGAACGGAAAGTATGCACCTATATCAAGAGAGGAATTTCAAACATTATTCGAAAAGTCTTACATCAATATAATGAGTCAGATAAGCGAAGAAATGATTGCAACTGCCACAGAATTTGATAAGGCAGATGCAAGAAGAGTAAAAGAATAAATAAGAAATAAAACTTTATAATTATTTTTATAATTATTAAAGGAGGAAAAAATGAGCAAGATTTTTGGAAAAGAACATTTGCCTAATAATCTAGGTGTTGTTGTTACGATGTCTCCTGGTGGAAAAAGAAATATAACTTCCTCATTAAATCTAGAGCCTTCTGTTTTAGAAGCGTTCGCTAATGGATCTGACAAGGTATATATCACGTTTACAACGATAAAAAATCCATATTCATTATTACGTAAGAAACCAGAAGTTCGATATGATAAAGTGGCAGACAAAACAATAGTCGACATCTTTAAACCAACAAACTCTCCGGGAACCGAAGTGACAGTTCAGAGAAGATTAGAATACATAAGGCAGAAAGAATCAGATTATCAATTAAATAAGAAATAAATAATACTCAAGCTAACTCACCAAAAAATGATAGATGACCATTTGACTGATGAAGAAGTGCTAAAATTATACGACAAAGCTGTCGAATGGGTAACAATAGATGATTTAGGTTATAGATGTGACTTATCGAAAGATCCTTGGCTAGATATTCGCATTGTGTCAGCTTATGGTGAGTCTATATTGTCTGTCCATTATAAAGGAGAGACAATATATAGGAACGACGAAGACCTTGCGATAAGATTGTTCACCGAAGTCGACAAAACATTCGGCGGCACTCTTGCAGATATAAGAAAGCAGAAACAGGCGGAAGCTTTAGATTTTGTCAGGAAATTCATAAGATAATGTTATCAAGCTAACTCACCAAAAAACAAAATGTTTTTTGTAAGTTACAAAGAAATTGCTAAGCAATTTCTTGTTCCAAAAATTTGGAATTTTTGTTATCGATGCTTCGCACGCTAACTCACCTCTTTTTCCTGAGTCGGGCCAACATTCTTGGCTCGGCTTGGGTTATTTTTAATATATCTATAATGCCTTGTTATAATCCAATATATTTTTAATCTATCGATCTTTTCTTATGATTATGGAATACGAGAATACATATAAGAATGTGAAATTGATTGGTACTTCGCATATTGCTAAGGATTCTATCAAAAGGATTAATGAGGTTTTCTTGGCATTCCAGCCAGAGATCATATGTGTGGAGTTGGACAAGAATAGGCTTCAGGGATTGCTCACTAATGCAAAACCTGATTACAGCCTCTCCGCGATAGGAAAATACGGGCTTCAAGGCTATCTGTTTGCCGTCATAGGAGGATATGTTCAGAAGAAATTAGGAAATGTCGTTGGAATAAAGCCAGGCTCTGACATGCTCACTGCTGTGAATCTTGCAAAGACGAACAACAGGCAGCTCGTGCTGATAGATCAGGATATAAGCATTACATTGAAGAAATTCTCGCAAAAATTTTCATTTAAAGAAAAGCTTCGACTTGTTTATGATATAATAAAAGCGCCGTTCTCGAAAAAAATGTCTTTCGACCTCAACAAGGTTCCAGAGCATGAGATGATCGCAAAATTGATGGAGCAGATGAGAGATAGATACCCTAATCTCTATTATGTGCTTGTTGAAGAGCGCAATCATGTCATGGCAAAGAATATCTATAGTATCATGTCGAAGAATCCTGAAAAGAAGATACTTGCAGTCATCGGCGCTGGTCACGAGAAAGAGATGATGAAGCTGATAAAGCAAGAGGATTATAAGAGAGATAGGATATATTAGAATTGTTTGTAATTATTCTATTTTAAGAGAGATATTCTGACTCAATGTTTTATTCTTCAAGTTCAATATATAGAAAAACATTTAAATTTCATTTGTTTCTTAGTTCTATGGTAAATGATGTCGAATTTCTTAACTTAATCTCTTGTGACAGTCTAGAGTTGCTTGCTGACAGATTAAATACTGAATTGTTGAATGGACGAGCGTTGCGCTTTCATAATAACGATGGGATTTTTTTAAAAGATACTGAAAATCCTGTGGTTTATGAATTTATAGTTAAGGATTTCTATCCGCCAAGCGGTCTATCTGAAGAAGTCAGGAACAGGAATATGGTCGGCGTTGTCCAATATAAATCAATGGGCTGGGAAAAATCTTTTTTTAAGCCAGCTAATGTGAGTAATTTGTTTAGTCATCCTATGCCGTCAATAAATTTATCAGATCCTATTCTCATATATGGTCTGATAAATGATTCTCTTGAAGAAAGAAGATATAGATATATTGGTAGTCAATTTGATTCCTCTGATTATGGTCCTGAAAGCGGATTATTAGTGCCGAGAGAGGTTGAAGGATTATTTGATTTCAAAGGCTTAGATAGAATATATTGGCAAAGAACATAAAATACTATTCTAGATAAAATATTAAAAAATATATTTTAAAATCTTGTTTTTCCACCAGTGTTTTACTGGTGTGATCGGTTTTCAATTAACTAATAAAAAATAAAAGAAATAATAAAAAATAATTATTGCGTAGCCGGCATATCAATCACTACAGGCGCGCTTGCTGGAGTGCTTACTCCTACGCTGCCTGAAGCTCCTGCAGAACCCGATGCTGCAACCCCTTTTGACGCATCAATCATAGGGATTGGCTCTGGATAATATTGTCCTTGAGTATCGAATGGCAGATCTATAGTGTTCAATGATGTGAGGTTGTTCGCGAGATCATTGATCTTTATGTATTTTTGCGATATCGTATAAAGATTGTCGTCCATATATAAGCTTCTTGTCACAGACGCCTGATCCCACCAATTATAATATTCTGTGTCTGCCGATGAATGCTTCACTTTTCCTAATAGTGTGAATCCTTTTTCTGAAACATTGAATACATATGCACCGTTCCATACACTGGTCATGTAGCTGTACGGATTTATCTTGTTCCTTTGGGTCACTTCGCTGACAGGCAATACCATGATATCCTTTGTAGGGCTGAACAAGAATGCCTTCGGATCATATAATACAGGGCTATCGGTTCCGACATCGCCGATATCATAATGATCTACCTCTTTCGGATTATTGAAATCTGTCACATCAAACAATGTCGCCCTAACGCCTTTCGGGGATATTCCCCCCCATTGGTTCTCTCCAGTGTCTTTGCCTATGCCTATTATGAAATTCTCATTATATGGGTGCAGGTATTGGCTATATCCTGGAATCTTGAGCTCTCCTAAGACTTTTGGACTTGTAGGGCTGCTAAGGTCTATCACAAAGAACGGATCGATCCTCTGGAACGTCACCATATATAATCTGTCGCCCATGAATCTTGTGCTATAGATAGATTCATTCTCTGCAATATTCTCTACTTTCCCTATCACATTCATCCCTGAATCGAATACATACACATTATTGTAATTCATATTGCCTTGGCTCACCCATGCATTGACTGTGGTCGCGACACGAAGATCATTGTTGTATTCATCCATCGAGTATTGGTTCAATAAGTATCCGTCAACTTCCCCTTTGCTCTGATAATCTATTTTCCCGTCGCTGATGCCTATCTTCTGTATCACTGTCTTCTGGTCTTCTAATGCTTTTTTGGCATCATATTTGTCGAGTGCAGACTGTATACTGTCGAACATCGGCTGGTATTGACTCTGCAGAGACTCGTCATTCTGAAGCTTTGTATAAAATGCGGATAATTTCTCTGTAATCTTTGCCCATTTCTCATCATCGCTCAATTGTGTAGATGTTATAGTATCCACATCAGATTTTATCTCTCCGTTCAATAATGGCACGACAACACTGTAGAATCTTGTCTTTTGGTCTGTATCATAGCTGCCGCATCTCATCCATCCCCAGCACCAATTCGTATGCTTCTGATATGCTATATAGATGTTGTTCTCTGAGACCATCAATGTATTGCTGTATCCTAGCATGAATGTCTTGCTGTCTACGACACTGTCATCTTTCAGGTCGAATGATGTTATAGTGTTGAACTGATAATTCTGGTCAGGGTTGTCAAAATAATATATGTCAGGCATTATCGTCTTGACGCCGCTCATAACAAGCGGCTGATTCACGTATAAGTAATTATTGACGCCCTCTTGAGTCACAAGATAGACAAAATCTCCTATCATCCTAGAGCTGAAATAAGATCCAGAGACTGATGATTTATCGAGCAGTTTAGGATTTTTCCTGTCCGAGATATCATAAGTCAATACAAATGTCTTCTGCCTATATGTCTGCTGAGGGGTTATGTCGTATTTATTGAAATAATATGCTTTCTCATTCCCTTCAACAAATAGGACTAGCTTGTCTTTATTGACAAATAATTCTTTTGCGCTAAGATAATTCACATAATCCGCAGTATTTTCTGAGAATTTCGTTGTAGAGATGATGTCTGCATTCTTTGCGTCCTTTGCATCAACGATTATCAATTCATTATTTGCAATCATATAGATATATCTATCATCATTCTTGACAAAATCTGCCTCATCAACACCAGCGACCTGGACATTGGTCTGCGAATAATCAGTAGCGCCGGCTCCTGCACCAGATTCTATTGATTTGGCCATAGGCGCGGCAATATCTTGCGCAACACCATTGGCAGCTCCTGTAGCTCTTAAAGTATTTGACTGAGAATTCAAAGACTCTTGGGCTAGAAAAGATTGCAGCTCGACAACACTATTAAATTTCTTTAGTTCTTGTGTCGCTGATAAATTACTTGAAAGATCGCTAGAAATGACCGGATTGCCTGGAATTGTTCCAGTGCCTGTTCCAGGAAGCGGACTGTTCTTAACAGTACATCCGACAAGCAGTGCCATACTAAAAACAAGCAATAAACTGACGATAATAATATTGTTCTTATTCATGAATATCACCTTTGATGATATTGAGATATATAATGGCTATATAAATATTCATATCACTACAAACAAGATGGAAGCTATCCACAAAATAGAGAACAGAAAAGCAATAACTTCAAGATTGCATCTTGAGGTTATGAACCCTTCGGATTCGTAACCTTTAAAAATACTCAAGCTCAAGATACACTAAAAAGTAAGGTGTGGTGTAGTTAGTTGAAAAACAATACAACAAACAGAAAAAAGAGGATTATTTGCATACTCTTGGTTTTGATATTTTTAGGCTTCTTTGTGATGTTGATAGACGCGACGGATGTAATGGCATATAATTATAATTGCTTCTATCCAAATCCTGATTCTGGTCCTAATTACGTGTGTATGTCTAGTGCCAAGAATACAAATAATGATCCGAATTGTTTATTAACTTCTGGAAGTGTTAAAGTTGATTTAGGTGACGGAAATTGCTATTATAGGGACAATACTGCTCTTGCTCCTGAAGATGCTGGTAGAGCCGTAATCAATTGTAAAGGCGGAATAAAAATTTATGCAGGAGATAATTCTCAAAGACCTGGTTGTGAGATTGATGCAGATCAGACCATTTATCCTGGAGTTTATTATATCGGTGATTTTACTGTTGATAGTGGAAAGACATTGAGTGTGACGGCGATAACTATGGGAAGTGCAGGCGGCGGGAGCGGTTATTCAGGAGCCCCTAGCGAAGGCTGTGCAGGAAGCTGTTATACAACAGCTATAGGTGGTCTCAATGGCGGAGTTGGAGGAGTACTATTATCTAGAGGAGCAACCGGAACAACAACTTTGTATGGACTGCCAATATCTAATTTCGCACCTTTGTTATATAGTTCCTCAGGAGGAAAGGGCGGAGGACTATTAATATTATATACACACAATTTTATTCTTAACGCTAATGCTAAGATAAAATTAGCCGGTGCCAATGGAGATGGAGGAGGAAAATTTGGTGTCACGCTTCCTGGCGGCGGTGGCGGTGGCGGTGGCGGTGGCGGTAAACTTGTTGTTTATACTGACAAAGCGATTTTGGATTCTTCATCCCAGATAAGTGCTCCTGGTGGTACTGGTGGTGTAGGAGGTACAGGACAGTGTACGGTGTATTCATGGGGCTGTAAGAAAGTCGGAACTCAGTGTCACGAACAAGGTAATGGTGGAGCTGGTGGTGGAGGAAATGGTGGAAGCGCAGAATTCTATATTAGGGATGCTTCTTCGAAGAGTGTTGTGTGCGGTACTGGTCAGAATTCATTAGATCTCATTTCTGAGTTTCCAGGAGGAGGACCTAACGGAAATAGTTGTAGTGGTGCAGCGTATACTTCACAAAAAGGGGCTGATGGAGCGATAACTAAGTGTGATGTAAATGAACTTAAAGAGTATTATCCTGGGGGCGATATTTCTGTATGTAATGATGGCATTGATAATGATGGCAATGGCTTTACTGATATGAATGATTCCGCATGTTTCAATATAACTTCAGACAGTCTTGGCCCAGGTGCCTGTCCTTCTATCAATTATGGTTATATATCTGCATATCCTCCTAAAGGAGATTTTAGGCAATATTCTTCTTGGTTCCTGCCGTCTGCACAGAATGGCAATGATGCATGCTGCGGTGATGATGATCCATGGAATGGGAATTTTGAGAGGATGGCTGATGGAACAATAGGATGCAGCGGGATGCCTGCTGGTTGGGTTTGTTCTTCATCTAACACTAATTGTCAGGCAACTAATCTTCCTGGATATTATATGGTAGGAAAATGTGCTCTTAACATAACAAGGCTGAGTGATCCTCTCACTCCAACGTACGCTAATATCTCCATCAATCTTGCTCCTGGAAAATATTATTATTCTGTGTGGGCATATTCACAAGGCGCAGATAATTACGCTCAAGCAAATATCGTGATGATGGATGCTAGCAGGATCGGTATGGTAGGAACCTTTCAATGGGACAAGAACAGATGGGAACTCCTCAACGGCACATTTACAGTATTGCAGAATCCTGTAAGCATATTTTTATACAATATTAATTCTGTAGATTCTTCAGTATTTTTCGATAATCTCAGGATCGAGAAATATGATAATAATTATTATAATCCATTCAATGCATTGGAGGATTTCGGATTTGTAGATACATCTGATCAATACATGTGCTATGATTTGGCGGCTGCAAGCATCACATATGCGACTGCGTCAAAACTAAATTATACATGGCTTAATGCAGCACTTTCACAGAATGCATTCAAGATCGTTACTTCTGCGACGCCATTCGGATTTGTCGACTCTATTTCTAATGGTAATAACTGGTTCTTCTGCAACGCGACTGGAAAAGGCGGTCTAGGCAGCAAAGAGATAAAAGAATATGGAACATTCCCATCTGCTGCAGGAAACAATAAGGTCTTCTGCAAAGATGTATTGACGGCAATCACATTCAATGATCTAGGGAAGGTATTTCATGACTGTGAATCTCCAACAGACACTTATTGCTGTGCGCATAGCAATGGCGTATCACCATCAGTTGATGTTTCGCAATTCCGTGATTGCGTAAAATCTTGTTATGGTGTTGACTTTTCAGATACTCTTGACTCAACAAATGATTTGTGTGGAACAGCACTTGAACCATTAACAACATATCTTTGCAATCCTGAGATAGCTACTCCTGGAGGCAGCAAAGAGTTCATCAAAGATCCTTACATGTTTGATTTGACTAGTTATTTGAATGGAACATTATATGATTATTCAAAATCCTGCAACAAACAGGCAGGTCAACCAAATCGCGATCTTCGCTGTGATAAAAGCACTCAAGTGTGCAAGAACGGGATTTATGTACAGACGACCGAAGGAACAACTCTTGACGCAAAGCCAGGCGGATGCTGCTATGGAGCCAATGCGGCCTGCGCAGATATCGCAGATATACCGAATGAAATTTCTGATGAATCGAATTGCACAGATGAAGGAGGAAAGTTGCATGATCCTAAAGAGAGCGATTGCCTAGGCGATGATAAGACCATTACAGGCTCTGAGCAGACATGCTGTTTTGGTGGCCTTGCAGCAAATCTGGACAGCGAACTGTTATGGTATTCGTCAATCTCACCTGATTCTTTTGAATGCTTTAAGCAGAATGGCCAAGATGTATTAGGAGATTGTTGTGAGAATAATGCGACATGCCCAAATATTCAAAGGCTTAACGGAAAAGTCGGTATTGATTACTCTTCAAATAGAGTATTCTCTTCTGGTGCAGTATTCCACACGATAATGAATTTTGATAAATTCGGGACAGATGGGACATTATTGGATATAATGAAGCGGTATACTATAACCTCTAGCTCTGCAGCTCAGATATCTTCGAATGAGTTCACAGATAAAGGCTTGGACCTGTCGCAATTCACATATCTAGAGTTTGATATTGCATATGATCAGCAAATACCTGAATTATGGTTCAATGGACGGTTTATGGGAAACTTATCACAATATCTTGTTGGAGGGGATAAGACAATGAGATGGCATCATGTCGTCGTGCCTATCGATAAGACGATAGATCATACATTCAAGGAATTGGATTTCAATAGGAGTCCAGGACAATCAGGGGACATACATTTGCTCATAGACAATATCATCGTCACACCTAATGGGACTGATCTTCAGAATAATTCTAAGAATATGTATTGCACAGGAGGATTCGGCACTTGGATACCTGACTTGGATCCGAACCTTGCATTAGCTCCTTTCAATGCGCCAAGAACTGATTGGAAATGGGAAGATTATGGGCCGTATAAATTGACATGTAATTCCCAAGGATCATTCGGATGGACTGGCAGCCAATGCTGCGGCGATGATACTAAATTAGATAATTATGGTGAGTTCTTCAATGATACAGATAATGGATGCTTCAACGGTACATTGATGATGCCTGATTGGACAGTATGGAAGGCAAAAGGTGTCATAGATACTTCGAACTCTGGTCTAAAGGATTATATATACAAAGATCTGCTGTATTTCAACAACACATTCATAGGATGTCAGGTCAGTCCAGGGAAATACAATGCATTGGAGCCAAGCTTCAACGGAAATGATAAGATAGGCAAGGAATCTTTAGTCACAAAAAATATCATGAATCAATGCGCGATGGCAGGATCATATTATTGCATGGACAATGTATGGAGAGAATATATTCCAGGATATAATTATTTCAATACGACATTATACAAGACAGTGCCTTTATCGGCATCCATGCCTTCATCGATATCAGGCATGAACATACAACTCAAAGAAGCGCCACCAGGCGGAGAGATAATATATAATGGGAATTTCAGCGGAGAAGATCTTTCATGTAATGATAATGCGAAAGATGGGAAAGAGACAGATATCGATTGTGGAGGGAACTGTGCACAGTGTATCGATGGCAAAAAGTGCGCCAGCGATATTGATTGTAATAGCGAGTATTGTGATGTAGGGATCTGCACGACTTTAAGTAATAGCTTAAAATAAAAAGGCAAGGAAAATTAATGAAAATGAAAAATAGTGTTTTGGATAGAATACGGAACAATCTTGTATTATCATTGGTGCTCCTGTTAGTAATATCACTCACTATCTCACTGCAGATTGTCTTATTGTCTGGCAATGCCTCTGCAAAAGTTGGAGATGTCTATGGGTGCTGTCAGGCCACAACTGATCATGGTCCTGAAGATTTTTCTACAGAGACAGAAGCTGATTGCAACAACAAAGGCGCATCATATTATTGGCAATCAGGTTATTGTGTAGCTGTATATCCTAACTCGACCATTGAAACATGGGGTTTTGGTTGCGCTCCAAGTGCAGCCATAGGAGAAGGTTATCATGGACAATGCATAAACTATTCTGATTATCTTAAATGGCAGCCTTGGCCGGTAAGCGCTGGAGGTTATGATACTCACCTTAATTGTAGCAATATACTCTCTGACACAGCGACTAATCAAGGTGGTTATGGTCCTGAATATTATTGCTTATGCGGCGCAGATTTCTATAATGTATCAGATGGAGGATATTGCTGCGACCATAAATTTTATCCCACTCTTAGCAATGAATTGCAGAATTGCGGCGCCTGTGGAAATGTATGCCCTACAGGAAATTCGTGCATACAAGGAGTATGCGGCCTCTCGTGCGGCGATAAGGTTGCAGGATCTGGAGAGCAGTGTGATGGGCCAGATCTGAAAGGTAATAGTTGCAAGTCTGTAGGATCAATCTTTGGGCTTGATTTATATGATGATGGGAACCTGTTATGCACTTCGCCCTCTCCTACTGTCAATGGATGTACATTCGATATCTCTCAGTGCAATTATTGCGGAGATAAACACATAGACAGTGCTTATGAGCAATGTGATAATGGTACTGTAACGAATCCATTAGGTTATGTTACAGATATAGAGTATAATGGTAAGCCATGTTCTGTGACATATGGAGGTGCTGATTGTTCTTATTGCAGTGCAGACTGTAAGTCTGTTGCAGTCAAAGCCCCATATTGCGGCGACGGCACATGCCAAAGCGGATACGAGAATAGCAAGAATTGCATTGCTGATTGCGGTGTCGATGGATGGGATCTTGCCGGCACTTGGAGCTTGACGTCTGATAATAAGATGTTTACAAAAGGCCTTTCCAGTTTTGTTACAAATGAGACTAAGAGCTTCACATTAAAGGCAGGGAATAATTATGTATTATCAGCGATGGTGTTCAATCCAGGCAATTGCAAGTTCAACATATCATTGATGACATCGTGCGTCAGCGCAACGACATGGCAGCCTGTGGATAAATGCTTTGCTGTTACGCAGGAGATAGACCAGAACAGTCCTGGCCTCATAGGCGCAGCCACAGGATGGGACGCAGCGAATATAATATTCCATGTAGATCCTGGAAAATATAATGATTCAGATGCATATTACAAGGAACTGCGATTAAAGGTCATGGTCGGCTCTTGCTCAGATCAAGGGATATATCTTGACAACATCTCGCTGCGCGACTCCAAATTCTATGACGACCAGGTGCATTATGATTATACAGGAAACTTTGATGCTGCTACAGGCTGCTGCCCTGATGGATGGTGCTGGGATGGCAACCAGTGCGTAGACAGTTTCGATTATATGAAT
>Ga0182017_10000725_pt1 | contig 25872 bp, 26 predicted proteins | sample 712E3DmetaG_FD_120492 | JGI IMG/M metagenome (GOLD analysis project Ga0182017, IMG submission 120492) | Permafrost microbial communities from Stordalen Mire, Sweden - 712E3D metaG | ecosystem: Environmental > Terrestrial > Soil > Wetlands > Permafrost | place: Sweden: Stordalen | collected... | reverse complement strand
ATCCGGCGCGGCGAGACCGGCGAGCTGTGCACGCGCGGCTACTGCGTGATGCTCGGCTACTGGGAGGACGAGGAGGCGACCCGCGACGTGATCGACGCGGCGCGCTGGATGCACACCGGCGACCTGGCCACGATGGACGATGACGGCTATCTGAACATCGTCGGCCGGATCAAGGACATGATCATCTGCGGCGGCGAGAACATCTACCCGCGCGAGATCGAGGAGTTCCTCTACTCGCACCCGCAGGTAGTGGACGTGCAAGTGATCGGCATCCCCGACCCCAGGTTCGGCGAGGCGATCTGCGCCTGGATCATCCCCCGCGAGGGCGCCGAGATCAGCGCGAGGGCGCTCAAGGACTTCTGCCGTGGACAGATTGCCCGCTACAAGATCCCGCGCTACTTCCGCTTCGTCGACGGCTTCCCGATGACGATCTCGGGCAAGGTGCAGAAGTACAAGATGCGCGAGACCGAGATCGAAGAGCGCGGTCTGACCGAGGTCGAGACGGCTTAGGGGTTATCTCGGGGCGCTGTTAGAGTCGCTGCGTGCGTCCCGGCGCAACGGTCGGTCATCCGAGCAGAGTCGTTTCCCGCAAAGAGAGGAGCGTGCGAGCATTACTCGTGTCGTTCGTCCTGGCGACAGCTCTTCTGACCGCGGCGTGCTCGCAGACGAGTGGCGAGAAGGCGCGGACGCCGGCCGGTAAGAAGGCCGTCCGCCTCGTCTTCGCCGGCGACGTGATGCTCGGGCGCGGCGTGGCTCCGCTCGCCGAATCGAGCCCGAGCGAGCTGTTCGCGGGCATCTGCTACGAAGTCTCATCGGCCGACCTGGCGATGGCCAACCTCGAGTCGCCGCTGACCAGGCGGGCGCACCGCTCGGGGCCCGACGCTCTCGAGGCGAAGCCCTCCTCGGCGCGCCTGCTTCGGCAGGCCGGCTTCGACGCCGTGACGATCGCCAACAACCACGCCGGCGACGCGGGCCCCGAGACGGTGAGCGACACAATGAAGGCGCTCGCGGCGGCGAAGATCGCCGTGGTCGGCGCCGGCGCCTCGCGCGAGCAGGCGCTTGCGGCCCGGATCGTCTCGGTTCACGGCCTGCGCGTAGCGCTGCTTGCCTTCGACACGACGCTGGAGGGACCGGTGCCCGTCGACGGGCACGCCGGCGTAGCGCGCTGGAACGCGAAGCTCGCGCGCGCGGCGGTCGAAAGCGCCCGCGCCCGCTCCGACATAGTCGTCGTCGCCCTGCACGGCGGCGCTCCCTACGCGCCCGAGAGCGATCCCTATCTGACGCGCCTGGGCCGGCTGCTCGCGGGCTGGGGCGCCGACATCGTCTGGGCGGCCGGACCGCATGTGGTGCAGCCCGTTCGCCTGATCAAGCCCGCGCAGGGCGGGCGCCCGACGATCGTTGCAACCAGTTTGGGCAACTTGGTCTTCGACCAACAGATGCCCGGAACGCGCAGCGGAGCATTGCTCGAGGTGCTGGCCGGCTCCGACGGAGTGCGCGCCTACCGGGTCGGCCGCACCGTCGCCGCGGCACCCACGAGCTTCCTCGGCTGGAAGAAGCCGGGCGCAGGCGCGCTGGCGCTTGACGGCGGTTGGTGGACGCTGGCTCGCGCAGTGACCGCCGCTCCGATCGTGCGCCCGCGCAACATGGCTCGGTTCAAGGTCAAGGGCAAGGTCACAGCCGCGGCGATCGGCGACGCCGAGGGCAACGGCCGGCGGCAGCTCGTAGTCTCCTTCCGGCGCCCCTTCCGACCCACCAATGTCGACGTGCTGATACCGCGACAGAAGCTGCTCGATCGCCACAACCTCACCGCTCATATCGGTCTCTACCGGCCGCGCGACCTGCGCCCGCTCTGGGTGGCCGGCACCCTGCTTCGTCCCGTCGCCCGCCTTGCCGTCTGCGACGGTTCGCTCGCGCTCGCCTACTCGACTCTCAACAATCCCTCGATCGTCGGCACCGGTGCCTGGACGTGGGGCGGCTTCGGCTTCACGCCCCTGGCCGACCTGCCCGGATCCGGCAAGCCCGCCTGCGCCGACGTCGACGGCGACGGCCGGCTCGACCCGCTCATCCTCGAAAGGAGCTCACGATGACCCGCTCGAAGCACGCGCTTTCCTGTGCGGCGCTGTTGTTCGTTATCGCTGCCGCGGCGATCGGCTGCGGTTCCAAGGCGAAGGAGGCGGCGACCACCACGGCGCCCGTCACGACGACAAGCGTCAATCCGATCCAGCGAGTCGCGTTCAAGCTTCCGACCTCGCCCGTGAGCTTCGGCGAATTCACTCCGGTGCCGCTTCTCGACGCCAACTCCCCGGCCTATGCGGGGCCCGCGACGCCAAAGTCGCTCGCGGACGTCGAGGTCGTGCCGGCGCTCAAGAGAGACGTGAAGCAGGCCAGCGTAACCACGGCTCTGGAGCAAAACGGGTTCGTGATCGTGCCCGCCGAGCTCGACCGCTTCTACTACGCGTACCAGGGCAACGAATACGAAGGCTGGCCGGTTTACGTCACCACCGACGTCGCCTACCACGAGTGGCACCTCGTCTTCGACAAGCTCCTGCGCACGCTCGAGCAGCAGGTGCTCCTACCCAAGCTCGAGACGCTCGTCTCGGGCTCGCTCCAGGCCGCCCACGAGCAGGCGAGCGAGCTCAAGGGCAGTTCGCTCGAAGACTCGGCCTCGCGAGTGGAGCAGCTCTTCGAGGTCGCGGCCGCCGAGCTGGGACAGTCGGTCGAGCTGGGCCCGCAGGCAAAGCAGGAGAAGGCTCTGATCGACGCGCACACGAATCCCAAAGCGGAGTCTCCGCTGATCGGCTCGACCGTTGACTACTCACTCTTCACCCCGCGCGGCCACTACACGCTCAACGCCCAGCTCAAGCGCTACTTCACCGCCATGTCCGTGCTCGGCCAGCTGCCCTTCTGCCTGCCCGGAACAGTCGGCTGCCAGAATCTCGAACCGGCTCGGATGGGAATCCTCGCCGCGCGCGTGCTCGACCGCGACCCGACGCTGATCGCCCTCTGGCGCGAGATCTACGAGCCGACCGCCTTCCTGGTCGGTGTCGCCGACGACTACACGCCGCTGGAGGTGGAAGCGGCGGCGGCAAAGACGTCTGCCGGCGGGCTCGACAACGCCAAGGCCTTCGAGAGCGATGCCGCCGTCAGCGCGGTCGTTCGCGCCCTGGTCAAGAAGCGCGCGGTGCAGATCAATCCCGAGCGGGCTTCGATCCGGTTGATGGGAACGCGCTTCGTGCTCGATTCCTACATCCTCGACCAGCTCATCGCGCCCAATGTCGGCTCGGACAGTAAACCGCGCCTCACTCCGTCGGCGCTCGACCTGGCGGCATCCTTCGGCTCGGGCTACGCGAAGCAACTGCTCGCCAAGCAGGGCGTGACTGCCTACGCCAACTACAACAAGCAGCTCGCCAAGGTGCAGAAGGTCGTCTCGAGCCGCCCAGAGAAGGACTGGGGCTCAACCGTCTACGACGCCTGGCTGTACGCGCTCGAGCCGATGTTCGTGCGCCACGGCGCGGCCTACCCCGACTACATGGGTAGCGACGCCTGGGCGGCAAAATCGCTCCAGACCGGCTTCAGCTCCTACGCCGAGCTGAAGCACGACACCATCCTGCTCTCGAAGCAGTCCTTCGCCGAGGGCGGCGACGGCCTGAAGCCGGCCAAGCCGCCGCGCAACTGGGTCGAGCCCGACCCGGTCGCCTTCGGACGCCTCGCCGAGGCCATGAAGCTGATGGAGAGCGGGCTCTCCGAACGAAACCTGCTCACGAAACCGCTGGGCAAGCTGCTCGGCGACGAGACCGAGCTGATGCAGTTCTTCGAGCGAATCGCCAAGGACGAGCTCGCGAACAAGCCCATCTCGGCCGCCGACAACAAGCGGCTCCGCTACATCGGCGGCGAGCTGGAGGCGCTCTGGTGGCGCACCGGCACTCTCAAGCCGGCCGCCTCGCCCTCTGACAACTTCCACGACGCGATCATCGCCGACATCTCGAGCAGCCCAAAAGGGGTGCTGGAGGTCGGGACGGGACGAATCGACCGCATCTACGTGATCGTGCCCGACGACCACGGTGGTTTCCAGCTCGCCGCGGGCGGCGTCTACTCCTACTACGAGTTCCTCAATCCACCCGGTCAGCGCCTGACCGATCAGGAGTGGCGAGCCAAGATCGGATACGAAAAGAAGCTGCCCGCCCGTCCGAGTTGGGAGGGCATCTTCCTGCCGGGTGGCAAAGTCACATCCAGGGTCTTTCCGCCCGGATAGCCGAATCGAATACTGATTCAGTCGTCCTCCGCGCCGTTTCACGGCGGTGCGGAGGGCCGGCTGGAGTACGGTGAGAAGATGAAAACGAGCGCCGGAATCCTTCTCTACCGCCGCGGCGAGACCGGGCTGGAAGTGCTGATCGGGCACATGGGCGGTCCCTATTGGGAGCACAGGGACGAGAGCGCCTGGTCGATCCCGAAGGGCGAGATGAGGGAAGGCGAGAACACGCTCGAGGTCGCCAAGCGGGAGTTCGAAGAGGAGCTCGGCTCGCCGCCGCCCGAGGAGCCCTATCTCGAGCTGGGCGAAGTCAGGCAGGCGAGCGGAAAGAGGGTCGTCGTCTTCGCCGCCCAGGGCAATCTCGACGCGGAGAGCATCCGCTCGAACAGCTTCGAGATGGAGTGGCCGCGCGGCTCGGGCCAGCTAGGCGAGTTTCCCGAGATCGACCGAGCCGCCTGGTTAGCGCCGGCAGAGGCCCGAGAGAAGCTCATCCCGGCCCAGGCGCCGTTCCTGGACCGGCTGGAGAGCGCCGTAGGCTCGTCGACCTAGTCGTCAGGAACGTCGTAAAGAACGCGGCCTTCGTTGTGCGTGATCTTCTCCCTGGCGATCACCGAATCGCCGTTCAGCCGCAGGCGGACGAGGTCGTTCTCTCGTAGGCCCGAATCCACGCGGTGGTTCTCCTCGATCACCCGGTAGCGGTAGCGCGGCATCCGATCGGCGAAGACGTCGATATGGAGATAATCGTCGTCGAGCGAAACTTTGAGCTGGTAGGTCTCTTCGCTCTCGTTACGGAAGCGGAAGTCGACGTAGTTGTAGTTGACCGTCGCGCCTGCCCCGAAGGGAACAGAGCGGTGGGAATCGGGGAAGCAATCGAAAGAGTGCCGGTGACGCTCGCTGATCGTGCAACCGAGGTGCAGCGCGACCCAGTAGAGAGCGTTCGAGAGCTGGCAGAGCCCTCCGCCGGTTGCGACGGTGAGGCGACCGTCCACGATCGTCATCCCGGGCAGGTAGCCCTTGCGCCGCGATGTGCGCCCGACCAGCCTCCAGAAGGAGAAGCTCTCCCCGGGAGAGATCGTCACTCCGTCGATCGTTTCGTTGGCGATGAGCAGATTGGCGATCTTGTTCTGCTGGAGCGAGTACCAGGGCTCCGGATAGTCGCGTAGGAGCCGCGCCTTGTGAGAGAAGACGGGATACGGGAAGGACGCACCGTCAAGAGATCGAGCGCCGGCGAAACGCTCGCGAGAGACGCCGTCCGTCAGTCGCCTGAGAAGCACGCGGGCCTCGACCCTCGCCCGAAACGGAACGAGTTGCCGAATAGCTCTTCCGTTCGATTGATTCGAAGCGACCTGTTCTCTCGTTTGCATCTACGGACAAGAGTATTTCGCTCGGATTCCAATAGTCAAGCGTGCCGGGCCGGCGTCTCTAGAGACTCGGCCCCGGCCTGACCAGCCCGGCCTCGTAGGCGAGCACGACGGCCTGCACGCGGTCGCGCAGATGCAGCTTGCGCAGCACGCTCGAGACGTGTGTCTTGACGGTCGTCTCGCTCAGCACCAGCTTCCGCGCTATCTCCCCGTTCGAGAGCCCGCCCGCTAGCAGGCGCAGGATCTCGAGCTCGCGCGGAGTAAGCGAGTCGAGCTCGGGCGGCGGCGTTCGCTCGGATGCCTCGAGCGAGGCCGCGAAGCGGTCGAGCAGGCGCCGCGTGACCGAGGGCGCCAGCAACGCCTCGCCCGAGGCGACTACTCGGATCGCCTCCACGAGCTGCGCCGGCTCAACATCCTTGAGCAGGAAGCCACTGGCGCCGGCGCGCAACGCCTCGAACACGTACTCGTCGAGATCGAAGGTGGTGAGAATGATCACCCGCGCCTTCGAGCCCGCCTCGAGCAGACGGCGGGTCGCCTCCACCCCGTCCAGCACCGGCATGCGCACGTCCATCAGCACCACGTCGGGCTCCAGCTCCCGGGCCAGCTCGATCGCCCGTGCTCCGTTCTCGGCCTCCCCCACCACCTCGAGATCGTCGCGCGCCTCGAGGATCATGCGGAAGCCGCTGCGCACGAGCGCCTGGTCGTCGGCGATCAGCACCCGAATACTCATCCGAGCCGCCCCCGATCGAGCGGGAAGCGAGCCTTGACCGCGAAGCCGCCGTTCCCTCCGGGCCCGGCCTCGAGCGCGCCGCCGAGCAGAGCCACGCGCTCCTGCATGCCGATCAGGCCGTGACCGTCCGTAGGCTCGTTTCCCTGCCCGACACCGTCGTCCGTAACCTCGATCGCCAGTTCGTGCTCGCTGCGATCGAGCTGAACGCGAGCGCGAGTCGCCTGAGCGTGCTTGAGCGTGTTGGTCAGCGCCTCCTGCACGATCCGGTAGGCAGAAAGATCGACGCCGGCCGGCAGCTCGCCGAGCCGGCCTTTCAGCTCCAGTTTGACTTCCAGGCCGGTGGTTCGGACCTGCTCGATCAACTCCTCGAGCGCGGCCAGCCCGGGCTGCGGGTCGAGGCGCCCGCGCTCACTGGTGCGCACGATCCCGAGCAGTCGCCTGAGCTCGGTCAGCGCCGAGCGCCCGCTCTCCTCGATCGAGCGCAGGGCCTCGCGCGCCCGCTCGGGCTGACGCTCGAAGACGTCGTTCGCCGCCGCGGCCTGAACGACCATGACGCTCACCGAGTGGGCGATCACGTCGTGCAGCTCGCGCGCGATTCGCTCCTGCTCCTCGGTGGTGGCGCGGCGGACGTTCTCCTCGCGCTCGCGCTCCAGCCGATCGGCCCGTTCCTCCAGCTCGCGGTAGTAGGCCCTCTTGGTGCGCAGGTTGTCGCCGAGGATCCAAGCAGCCGCGACAAAGACGGCCAGGTGCAGGAGCGACTCGCCCGTGTTGAAACCGACACGCTGGATCAAGATCAGCGGGAGGGCCAACAGAGTCAGAGCGCCGGCACAGAGCGAGACGCGTCGCTCGGTGTGCGCAGCGACCGTGTAGATGGCGAGCGCGAGCGCAAACGGCGGTAGAGCACCGATCACGAACTGTGTAGAGATAGATGCCGCGAGCACGATACCGAGCACGATCAACGGGTAGCGCCGCCGCACCAGCAGAGGAAGTGTCTGCGCCAGCACCGGCGCAACAGCGAGTGCGAACGAATGACTGCGCGTTGCCCAGACAAAAGTCGGCGGCAGAAGCAGAGCGACCAGACCGATGTCGATCAGGTCGCTCTTCCGCTGCTGGAACCACTCGCGAATCATGAGTAAAACGGTACTCCCGCCTGCCGCGGGACAGTCAGGCGTCGCGCTTCTGCGTTCGCCAGAGCCCGAGCCCGCAGAAGATCGCGACCCAGAAGGCGAGCACGATCAACGAGGTCGCGAGCGACATGCTCAGTACGTCGTGCGGATCGGGCGGCGAAAGCGGCGAGAGCCGTTCGACCGCCGGGCTCAGGAGGCCGTCGCGAGCCCGGCCGAGCACGCTGATATTGCGCAGAATCGCCTGCACGGGCAACAGGTAGGCGATCAGGACGCTGATTGTGGCCGCGCGCGAGCCGATGAGCGCACCGAGCCCGAGCGCGATCACGTAAACGACGGCGCCGCTGAAGAGCACATACAGCCCGGCCTTGATGAACAGCGTCACGCTTGGCGTGGGCAGCCCGCCCGCCAACACGACGCACAACACGGCCGCAAGTGCATAGGCGATCGCCATCATCGGCAATAGCAGCGCCAGCCCGCCCGGAATCCGCGCCAGGAACAGTCGTGCTCGCGAGCGCCCGGTCGAGACGAGATCCCTGAAGACGCCCGAGCTCAGGTCCTGCGTGCCGGCCGCCGCACCGACCAGAGCCGCAGCGATCATGCCGGCGACCTGACCCATCAGCAACAGTGCGTGCCCCAGGTTGACGGTGCCGCCCGCGGGCCCGTACTTGCTCGAGTTGTAGACGTGGAAGAGTTCGACCGCCGTGTACATGATTGCGATCGCTCCGATCGTGAGCAGCGCGGTCGGAATCCAGACGCCGCGGCTCTTGCGCAGCTTCAGCAGCTCGGCGCGCTCCAACCTGAAGATGGGGCGTCGTGGATGTGAAACCTGAACTGAGCTCTCCAGTGTGCTCACGAGTCTCCTCCCAAGCGGCGTGTGATCTCAAGGAAGCGGTGCTCGAGCGAGACACGCGAGGGCTCGAGGCGGTGCACGGCGATGCCAGCCCCGACCAGCCTGGTGTTGAGCTCGGCCGCCACTTTCTCCAGCGAGGCGTCCGGCTTTACCAGGACGCGCAAACCACCGGCGGTCTCTTCTACCTCGCGTAGCGAGCCGTTACCGTCAACAGCGGCAAGCGCCTTGTGCGGCTCGTCACAGCCGATCGTGATCGCACCGTCGTCCCCGGTCGAGAGCTCGCTCAAAGTGCCCTGAGCAACGATCTTGCCACGATCGACGATTGCCACGTAGTCGCAGATCTTCTCGACCTCGTCGAGCAGATGCGAGGAGAGGATTAGCGTCCGCCCCTCGGCGATCCAGGAACGAACGAGCGCGCGAAACTCCTGAATGCCGCCCGGATCGAGGCCGTTGGTCGGCTCGTCCAGGATCAGGAGCTCGGGATCGGAGAGCAGGCAGCGGGCGATGCCGAGCCGCTGGCGCATACCTTGCGAGTAGGTCGAGACGCGATCATCGGCGCGATCGGCCAGCCCAACCTGCTCGAGGACCTTGTCGATGCGCGTATGCGCCTCGGGCTCTCGCGCAGCCGCGGCGACCGAGAGATTCTCGCGCCCGCTCAGGTGTCTGTGGAAGCCGGGCTCCTCGACGATCGCCCCGACGCGTGCCAGCGCTCGCGAGCGCTCCTTCGGCATCGGCCGATCGAGCACCCGCATCGTACCGGCGCTTGGTTGGGTCAGCCCCAGCAGCACGCGGATCAGCGTCGTCTTGCCGGCGCCGTTCGGGCCCAGATAGCCAAAGGCCGACCCGCGCGGTACGCGCAAATCGACACCGTCCACAGCCACCTGATCGCCGAAGCTCTTTTTCAGGCCCTCGGTCTCGATGACGTACTCGCTTTTCGATGCCATGATCCTCCTTGCTCGCTCGTAACCCAACTTACCCGCGAGGGAGTTTCCGAACCTCGGGCGCAGGATCGAGATTCGCCTCCTCCTCGAGAAGGATCTCTCAGCCGAAAAAAGTCCTCCCTTTCGGGGCCTGACGGCTACCGCCGGCTGGGTATTCGAGCGCCTAGCAGTGTCTCGGGCGGAGGACCGCTCCGCTATGCGCTATAGCTTATCCGCGGCCGAATAGCGGACCTGTCAGCGAGAGACCGGCCGAGCCCTGAAGCTGGTTCCAGACGTAGAAAAGAATGAGTGCAGCGCCAAGCAGGGCGACGTTCTTGAGGAAGTTGATCTGCTGTAGTTGTCTCGCCGACGGTTCCTTCTCACGCCAGAAGGCGTGCATCGCCGGCGTGATGAGAACGAGGAAGGCGGCGATTAGAAGCGCGCCCAGATCGCCCCAGGCGCCGAGCGCAACCAGCACCGAGCCGACGAGGATCATCGAGCCACTCGCGACGACACTGAACTCCGGTAGCGGCACCCGGGACTGACGCGCGTAAGCAGCCGTGCCCTTACGGCCGATTATGTGACCAACGAGGCCGGAGTTGAAGAACATGACCGCAAAGAGGATACGGCCGGCGAGAAATACCCAGTCCATCTGCGGACTCCTTTGGGAAACATAGAGATTGGCGGTAATTGCAGTTTTCTCTCCATCTCCGCGCAGCGTCAAGTAGCGAAACGCTGAGGCGTCGCCCAAAGCGCATTCTGTGCCCGAAGCCGCTCAGCTCGTCGACAGGGCCCCGCGCCCGGTTTCGGAGCACCGTGACGGTCACATCGACAAATGACCAGCTTCCTCCGCTGAAGGTCGCGCCGAAGCCGATTATTAGGCGCTATGCAGCTAAATCGAGCGATTGAGGAGCGGCTGATGTAGTCACCTATACGTTTAGCGAAGCGAATACACTGGAACTAGTCCGACGAACCCGATAGTTTCTGCACCAACACACTGCGGCCGCTAGGCCGCGAGGGACCGAAAGGATCTGGATGAGTCTCGCGAAAATCTCTCTTGGAAACAAGATCCTGCTTGGAGCCGGGATCTTGCTGTTGATAGACAGCTTCTTGAAATGGAACCATGCAAGTATCAAAGGTATTGGCGCTATCGCCGGTGTGGGCGGGAACTTTGACTCCGCTTGGGGATACGGTGTTGGGCCGATCTTCGGCATCCTCCTTCTGCTGACTCTGGCCGTGGTCGTGCTCCTGACCCTGGTCGAGCAGAACGTCGTACAGATGAAGCTTCCGGACCTGCCGATCAAGATCTCCCAGCTTGTCGCCGGCCTGGCCGGCCTCACCGTCCTCTTCGGCCTGATCCGCTTCCTGACCCACCAAAGCTATCCGGGTATTGACGTCGGAAGATCGATCTGGGGCTGGATTGGGCTCATATTGCTGCTCGTCCTCGCGGTCGGCGCGTTCCTCCGCTACCAGGAGGGCGACTCCGAGAGTAGTGCGGCGTCGTAACCCGTTACGAACTGACAGTGAATCCAAGAAGCGGGCCTACGGGCCCGCTTCTCTGTTTTAGAGAAGGCTCCTTACTCCGGCGGGCGTGATCGAGCCGAGACGGGCAGCCTAGATCGCTGCCGACGCCAGTCGCGCTTGCGCATGCCAAAGCCAAACCCTCGGTGGGAGGGCTATTGCGCGCCCGAAAGGCTAGGGCTCAGTCGCCCCAGTCGAAATCGCGCGATTGGGCCCAGACGCTCTCTGCGAGCTCCGGAAGCCCATCGACAGTCTCTTCGCCTGGCCAGGCGAGCTCGACTGTCTCCACCGGTGCAGGCACACCATCCATCGTTTCTTCAAGTCGTGCCTGCTCTTCTGTTTTGAACAACGGGTGATTTTCGAACGGGTCCTCGGACGCATAGCGCTCGAGAGGCATCGAGTGATCCAGAGACGAGTTCTTTTTCTTGAGCTCCAGATGCTCCTCGATTGCCTTGGCGAGAAGAGAGGGTGTCTCAACCGTCATAGAATCGGTCCTCCTGCTCGGGGTCAAGGCGTAGTAAGGCGGTCGATTGTACCGGATCTTCGACTACCGAGAGTAGGAGAGGTGTCGGACACAAAGTGACAGGCCTTGAGCGAAATACGTTGCCTACTGACAACTTTTGCAGGAGTTTTTCAGCGCCGGAGAGAGGGCCGAACGACCGTCACTCGGCGCACTCGACGCGATTGCGACCGCCTCGCTTGGCGCGGTAGAGAGCCTCGTCCGCAGCCGCAAGCAGCCGCTCACGGCTACCAGTACTCCCGAAGCCTGCAACGCCGAAACTGGCCGTCACGGAGATCGTCATCTCGCCCTCGACCGGGATGCCACGGTCGGCAAGTGTCTGCCTGATCCTTTCGCAGAGCCGAGTGCCACCCGCCGTGTCGGTACCGGGCAGGATGAGCGCGAACTCCTCCCCGCCCCAGCGACCGGCGGTATCGATCTCGCGGAGCGAGCGAGTCAGGACGAGCGCCAGTTCCTTCAACACCGAATCGCCCGCGGCGTGACCGTAGCGATCGTTTACTTCCTTGAAGTGATCGATGTCGAGGATCGCGAGGGTGAGATCGCCGCCCAGGCGCGAGGCGCGGACGATCTCTTCGTCCAGCGCCGATTCGCTGCGGCGCCGATTGGCCAGGCCGGTCAAGCCGTCGATCAGAGCCTGGCGCTCGACGATCCGGTGCAGGCGTGCGTTGTCGAGCGCCACAGCCGCGTGCCCGCAGAGCAGCGCCACCATCTCCAGCTCGTCCTCGCCGAATTGATCGCCACTCAAGACCAGCGTGCCCAGATGCTCGCGCCCCGCCCGCAGAGACCACTCGCTTTTCTCCTTCCCCTTCTCGGGCTCGCCCACAACGAAGCGTTCGCCGTGCGGGCCGGTGATGACTCCGCCGGTTGCACTTGTCGCCTCAACCGCCGATTCCACCACGACGCGCAGAAGCTGAACGGCGTCGTGCGAGACGCCGAGCCCTTCGCTGAAGCGCAGCGTCGCTTCCCTGAGGCGCTTCCTTTCCTGCTCCAGCTCTTGCATTCGCGCCTCCAGCTGCTCGGCCATCTCGTTGAAGGCGGCCGCAAGGCTGGCGAACTCGTCGTGCCCGCGCACCGGCACGCGCTCTTGCAGGTGACCGTGCGCAATCGCCCGCGCCGCCTGAGCAAGCTCGCCCACACTGCGCACGATCACCTTTCCCTCGAGGAAGGCGATCGTGCCCATCAGGAGGAGGAATCCAAGCAGCCCGAAAAGGACGCGTAGCTCGAGGCGGTAAACCGCGTTGTCGACGCGAGACTGCGGCGTTACAAGCGCGAATCCCACCGCGCCACGATCGCTGACCGGGCGAGAGACCAGCACACGGTAATCCTTGCCGCCGAGCCGAACTCGACCGATCCCGCCCTCGTTCAGCTTCGCTCGGCTGCCTGCACCAGACTTCGGCTCAAACACGCGGGTGCTCCGTACGAGCATCAGCTTCTCGCTGGAGGAAACTCCTGCCAGAGTCGCGAAGCGCCGGAGACTGGCCGGGTTGAGCGGAACCGAGACGATCAGCTTGCCAACCGGTTTCTTCGCCCCGACGAACTGAACTCGGCGCTCGCCCGCGTACGAGTACGACTTTCCAATTCGCAGGCTTCCGCTCTCGACGCGGAGCCCGGGCACATCAGCGACGAAGGCGGCGAGGACAGAGCGATTGCGCTGCGCGACGGCCCGCTGGAAGGCAGTCGAGCGCGCCAACCGCTCAGCGCTTTTCTGCGCGACCACCAGCTCGCTCTCGTAAGTCGCAAGCGTTGCCCTCAGGTTCGCCTGAAGACCTTCGTCAACCCGGTTCTGCTCGCTTCGCTCGATAATGGCCGTGAAGCCGAGAAAGCCTGCGAAGAGCGGTACGACCGCAAGAAACACGAAGTAGACGACGAGTCGGCGCGCGAGGCTGGTCAAGACCGGCGACCTCCCTCGATCGAGGTATAGTGCTGAAAACGTTTGCGGATAAGATTGGGGTAGATGAGACCTGTTTGGGGGGACCGGTCGTTTTCTTTCGCGCGCGTGATTTTTGGGACACTCGCCGCACTCGTTCTCGTGGCCTGGGCGGTTGGCGCGCCACGCGTTCTCTCCCCTAACCGAGCGCCGCCGCCTGCCGCGCCGAACAAGACGGCCTCAAAGCCGCTCAGAGTCCCAATCGGATCGTTTTTACATGCCAAGCCGTCCATCTCCAATACGCCCCGCCTGTCGAAGCATGCCTCAGGCTCTTATTCATCGGGCGTTGCGGGCGTTGAGACGAGGGTAATCAAACCGGCAGCAAGCAACCACGTCGCCTATCCGATCACCGACGCGCGGGCAAATTCCGCTCCCAAGCGCTCGCATCGCATCAACAACGGTGGCTCGAAGACCACGACGACTTCGACCCCGACTGTCACGATCACCACACCGACGAGCACGACCCCCGCCGTAACGACTACCACGCCGGTGAACTCGGCACCCGTCGTCACGCCTGGTGCTCCCGGAACCAAGCCGCGAACTACGCCTAGCGCCACGCCTAGCAGCACGCCTCGCACTGCTACGCCGACGAAAAATGAGCCGGCTCCTCCGGCCAAGCGCGCCCCGTCGACTAAGACGCCTACGGCGCCGAACAACCCCGGTCCGCATCGCTCGTCGAACGCCAACAACCAGGGGCAGGGCCCAGGTCATGGGGAGGGCCCCCCGAATGGAAAGGACAAAGGGACGGAATCCGGCGGGCAAGGGCAACCTGGTGCTCCACCCTGCGATCAGCAGCCGCACCGTGGCTCCGACGATCCCGCCGGGAATGGTCACGGTTCCGCGCACAATCGAGATCCACACCAGAACAAAGGCCAGCACGCTTAGTCGCAACGAGCTAGCGACGTTCGCTCTCCCTCGCCGATGCGCCGGCCAGTTTCGCTCGTTTCGCCGCGATAAAACGGGTAAAAAAGGAGAGACCGATTCGCGAAGCGACCGATTGGAGATTGCATGATTCTCTTCCGTCCCCTCATCCGTTTGCTCGTTCGCGCCAAGGGACGGACCTGGGTTGCGCTCACCGCATTCCGCGTCTATCAGCACCTGCCGCGGTTCGCCCAGCGCCGCGTCCGCAAGCGAGCATTCCGCGCCGCATTGCCCCGTCTCGTCAGCAAGCTGACGGCCAAAGCGCCCGACGCCCGACGCTAGGCGGCGGATATTCGTCGAGCATCCGGGCCGTCAGCCCGCGCGCTTGGCGCTCAAGTCTCGCTCGCGGGCGCGGAGGTCGCCGAAAAGGACGACCAGGAAAGAGACGTAGAGCGGAGCGACGAGGAGTAATCCCAGCCCAACACCGACTAGCGAGAGGATCAAGACCACGTTTTTCCCGTCGCCGAAGCGGAAAACCGAGACGACTATTGCGACGAGAACGCCGGTGAAAAGAGCGACAATCCCACCGAACACGACCGTTCCCAGCGCCCGCCAGAAGCGCCCGCGAACGAGCCCCGCTGAGCGGCGTAGCGACTCGACAACTCCTTTCTCCTCCAGCAACATCGCCGGTATCGCAACGGCGAAGGTTCCCGAGAACCAGAGCGAGAGAAACCCAAAGGCCGACAGGAGCACCGCATATCCACCGATCGCTAGGGCGATGGGAAGCACCAGCACAGCAATAGCGGGCGCGGCTCCGACCAGCAGCAGTACCGTCAGACAAAGAATCGGGCCCAGCCGCCGAAGCGCGAACGTTATCGCTGCCCGCGCATTCGGCTCGGCAGCGGTGCGAGCCCCGGCGACCACCTTCAGACAGGCGGCTCCCGCGACCACGAGGGCGAGAGTGTAGAGGACGGCTACCGGCACGAGTATCCCGATAGCTAGCTGCTTCGAGCCTGAGCTCATGGCCAGCCAGACAATGACGGCGCCGAGTAGCACGCCGGTCGGAAGGGTCAACGACGTCGTGATGCGCAGAAGAACGAGGGCCCGACCGGCCGCGAGCCTGACTCCGTATTCGAGAATGTCGCTCACGGCACGCGGGCGCTGTTCCGGCTGGTTCATGCTCGCGGACGATACCCACTTCACACCAAGAAAACATAAAGCCAATCAATCGCCGTAGGATTTCCGCCCGTGAGTGATGACCTCGAGATCGGGCCCGACGGGGTTGGGCGCTGTTCCTGGGCGTCATCCCCGCCCGAGCTGCGCGAGTACCACGACGGCGAGTGGGGCCTGCCGGTGACGGACGACGACGGCCTGTTCGAGCGCATCTGTCTGGAGGCCTTTCAGTGCGGGCTTTCCTGGCTGACGATCCTGCGTAAGCGCGAGGCCTTCCGCCGCGGCTTCGCGAAGTTCGAAATCGAGGCGGTGGCGCGATTCGACGCCAAGGACGTCGCGCGCCTGCTCGCCGACCCCGGGATCGTTCGCAACCGCAGCAAGGTCGTCGCCTCGATCGAAAACGCGCAACGCTCGCAAGAAGTGATCGCAGAGCTCGGCTCGCTGGCACGGCTGATCTGGCCTTATGCTCCACCCTCGGCGCCCGCGCCCCGCTCCTACGGCGAGATAGCAACCGTTACGTCGGAGTCCGAGGCGCTGGCCAAGGAGCTCAAGCGCCGGGGATTTCGCTTTCTCGGCCCGACCACGGTCTGTGCGCTGATGCAGGCTTGCGGCCTGATCAACGCCCACCTCGACGGTTGCCACGCACGCCTGCCGGTCGAGGCAGCTCGGGCGGATGCGTTGAGCCGGCTCGAGCTGGATTGAGTAGAAACAGCGCCGCGTGCTTGTCATTTCGCAACCGTGGCGATAGCTTTCGGCCTGGATGAGCCTCCGCTCGACCACCTCTAATCAGTTCGCGCTGTTTCGTTATCCGGGCATGCGCCGCTTCTTCTGGGCGACACTGATCTCGAGCGCCGGTACCTGGCTCGCCTTTGTCGCGCTTGCGCTCGACGTCTACAACCGAACCCACTCCTCGTTTTGGGTCGGGGCGCTGCTGGTCACCGAGACGCTGCCGGTCGCGCTGCTCGGCGTTTTCTTCGGACCGCTGATCGATCGCCTGCCGCGGCGCTCGCTGATGATCGGCGCCGATCTCTTTCGCTGCGGCATCTTCGTCGCCTTGGTCTTCGCACCGGGCGCCTGGGCGATCATCGCCCTTGCGACGCTGGCGGGCGTGGCGACCGGCCTGTTCACTCCGGCGGTCTATTCGGCACTTCCGAATCTCGTTGAGGAGCGCGACCTGGCCGGCGCGAACGGATTGTTTCAAACGACCACCAGCGTGACGATGATCGTCGGGCCGCTTTGCGGCGGCGCCGTCGTCGCCGTCGTCGGGCCCAAGCCGGCGTATCTGCTCAACGCCGCCAGCTTCATCGTCGCGGCGCTCTTGATCGCCGGCATTCGCGCCACCAGCCTGCAATCGATCACTGCGGCGTCGCGCGGATACCTGCGCGACCTACTAGATGGAGCCTCTACCGTCTTCCGCTCGCGCTCGTTCGTGACGGTGTTCGTGGCCTGGAACATCGCAATGGTCGGGATCGCCGCTATGAACACCGCCGAGGTCGAATTGGTCAAGCACGACTTCGGCGCCGGCAATCTGGGCTACGGCCTGTTCACGGCGGCGACCGGCCTAGGTGTCTTTCTCGGCGCCTTCAGCGCGCAGGGGCTGTTCAGGAAAAGCCCGTTCGCCCGTGTCTACGGGCTCGGCTTTGCGCTGCTGGCGGCAAGCATCGGCCTGGTCGCTCTACTGCCTCCCTTTGGAGTCGCGGCCGCGATACTCGTGGTGGGCGGAGGAGGTAACGGTTTGCTCCTGACCGCCAACGCGATGCTCGTGCAGCGGGGCGCTTCCGACGATCTCCGTGGGCGCTCCTTCGCGCTGATGATGAGCGCCAACGCGCTCGTCCTCACCTTTGCCTCGCTCGGTGCGGGCTTGCTCGCCGATCGCGCGGGCGCACGGCTGGTCTGGGCGCTCGCCGCGGCGGCGACGGCGCTCGCCGGCTTGATCGGCTGGCTGCTTGCCCGCCCGCTCTCTTCCTCGCTGCAACCCGAGACGACTGAATCGGCGTTCGAGCCGCTGCCCGAATTGTCGGCGGAGTCGCCGCTCAGCCTGTAATCTCCACGGCCGCCGCGACCAGCTCTGAGCATCTCGAAAGGGAGGCAGAGGATGACGGGCCCGATGAAAACCTTGATCGGCGAGGTGCCTACTCTCGTGACCAGGCCGGTAGGCGACGCGCCGGCGCCGCTTGTTCTGCTCTCGCATGGTTTCATGGGCTGCAAGGAAAACTGGCTGGAAGAGTCGGATGAACCGGCCGGTAAAGGCTTCGTCGCGGCGGCGATGGACAACCGCCTGCACGGCGAGCGGGCGGGCGTCGGCTTCGACTCGCTCCTGCCCGAGGGCAAGCTCGACCTCCCGGGCCTGCGCCGCGTGATGCAGGAGACGGCTGCCGACATGAGCAAGCTAATCGACCACTTCAGCCGCGACGAGGCGGTGGATGCCGGCCGGGTCGCAGTCGCGGGCGTCTCGATGGGCGACTTCGTCAGCTTCGCGGCGCTGGTGAACGACGCGCGCATCAAGGTGGCGACGCCGATCATCGCCTCGCCTTACTGGGGCGACATCCCCGGCGACTCGGATGTAGACCTCGGCAGCGAGGCCGACCTGACCGACTTCTCGCTGCGCAACGAGCCCGCCGGACGCAAGGAATCGATTCCGCCGCGGGCGTTGTTGATGCAGATCGGCGGCGAGGACAGACACTACGACGGTGCTCGGGTCGAGCTCTTCTACGAGCAGCTGCGTCCGCTCTACGGCGACGAGAGCGAGCGCCTGGGCCTGATCGTCCACCCCGGCGTCGGGCACGAGCTCACGGCCGAGATGTGGGCGAACGCGGTCGCCTGGCTCGAGAAGTACCTCTGATCGACTAGGCCGGGGCGCCCGGGATCGGGAAGGCGCGGGCCAGCTCCAACACCTCGCCCGCGATCCGCTCGATCTCGGCCTCGTCCTCGCGCTTGGCCGCCTCGACGCCCTCGTCGATCCAGCGGGCGATCTCGAGCATCTCGGGCTCCTTCATGCCACGGGTGGTGGCGGCCGGAGTCCCGAGGCGAATGCCCGAAGGATCGAAGGGCTTGCGCTGGTCGAAGGGGACGGTGTTGTAGTTGAGGGTGAGACGGGCGCGGTCGAGCGCCTTGGCGGCGACCTTGCCGGGAACGTCCTTCGAGGTCAGGTCAATCAGGATCAGGTGGTTATCAGTTCCGCCCGAGACGAGATCGAAGCCGCGCTCGGCCAGCGCCTCGGCGAGTGCCTTGGCGTTGGCCACGATCTGGGCGGCGTAGGTCGAGAAGTCCGGCCGGCTTGCCTCGCCGAGGGCGACCGCGATCGCCGCGGTGGTGTTGTCGTGCGGGCCTCCCTGCAGGCCGGGGAAGACGGCCTTGTCGATCGCCGTGGCGTGCTCCTCGCCGCACATCAACATCGCGCCGCGCGGGCCGCGCAACGTCTTATGCGTCGTGGTCGAGAGCACTTGGGCGTGGCCGACCGGCGAGGGATGGGCGCCGCCGGCGATCAGCCCGGCGATGTGGGCGATATCGGCGACCAGGATCGCGCCCACCTCGTTCGCGATCTCGGCGAAGGCCGGGAAGTCGATCGTGCGCGGAATCGCAGTTCCGCCGCAGAAGATCAGCTTGGGACGTTCCTTGCGCGCCAGCTCGCGCACTTCGTCCATGTCAACGATTCCCGTCTCGCGGCGCACGCCGTACTGAACCGAGTGGAACCACTTGCCCGTCGCCGAGACGCCCCAGCCGTGAGTGAGATGGCCGCCCATCGGCAGCGCCATTCCCATCATCGTGTCGCCGGGCTCGAGGAAGGCCAGGTAGACGGCAAGGTTGGCGGGCGAGCCCGAGTAGGGCTGGACGTTGGCGTGATCGACACCGAAGAGCTTCCGCGCCCTCTCGATCGCCAGCGGCTCCAGCTCGTCGATCACCTGCTGACCTTCGTAGTAGCGGCGATGGGCATAGCCCTCGGAGTACTTGTTGGTGAGAACGCTCCCGAGCGCTGTGAGGACGGCACGGGAGACGTGGTTCTCGGACGGGATCAGGCAGATCGTCTGCGACTGCCGCTCGAACTCCTGCTCGACCAGGCCGGCGACCACCGGGTCGACTTGCTCGAGCGTCTGATCCAGGTTCTTCTGCGCGCTCATGGGACACCTCCTGAATTGGAACTGGGTGCCCAGGCGCTCGGCTCGGATTGCTGCCGTTCCACGGTGGTGCTCCACCTTTCGCGCCAGTCGCGACAGCCCACTCAGTCTAGCGCGCGGCAGCGGCGCCGACTTCTTCATCCCGGAGCACGGCGGACGAGTGCGACGCGATCGAGAAGACGCACCGTGCCGCTGAGCACTTCACTTGGGGTCTGGGCGCCTCCTTGACCACCCGCCCCCCCACCCACCCACGGGGCGTGGAACGGTAAAGAGAGAAGTCGCCGAAGAATGTGCCAGCTTTGCAACAAACCAGCGACGTCTACTTGCCAAGCGCCGGCCGCTTCAACTCGCGAGCCAGCTCGAGCAGCATCCGTGCCCCGATCCCGGGCGGATCGACCACGAGCGCGCGCAAGCGACGCATCGGCACCGGCGGCGCAAGCGGCTTCAGCACCACATCCTCGCGCAGCGCCACCGAGATCCAGGGCGAGCTGAGCGAGACGCCGAGACCCGCGGCGACAAGGCTCTGGGTCGCCAGCGGATCGTCGGTCTCGAAGACGACGCTCGGCTCGAAGCCGGCGGCGATGCAGGCGTTGACGATGACCGACGAGGAGGGATCCAGCGCGCCGACGATCCAGCGCGCCTTGGCCAGATCGGAGAGCTTCACCTTCGCCTTCTTCGCCAGCCGGTGCTCGCGCGGCAGGAGAGCGAGCATCGGCTCCTCCCCCAGCTCGGCGATCTGAATCCCGTTCGGCCGCTGAGACAGCTCCGGGCGCGAAAAGACGAGCGCGAAATCGAGCTCGGCGCTGCGCAGAAGCGAGAGCGCCTCGTCGTGCCCGCAGCGCTTCAGGGTGATCTCCGCCTCAGGCGCACAGGCGCGCAGCCCGCGCACCAGCTCGGGAATCATGCCGACGAAGGCGCTCGGAAAACCGCCGATGCCGACGGCCAGGCGCGAGCCGCCGGAAAGCTCCGTGAGTGAGGTCTCGAGCTGTAGTAGCTGTCCACGGATCGCCTCGGCATGCTCGACGACGAGGCGCCCGGCCGCGGTCAGGCTGACGCCCTGGCGGCTGCGTACGACCAGCGGCATGCCGATCTCGCGCTCGAGCTGGGCGACCTGCCTGGATACGGCCGGCTGCGTGAAGTGCAGTGCCGCGGCAGCCGCCGAGAAGGAGCCCCGCTCACCGACTTCCCTGAGTGTCTGGACAAACCGAAGGTTCATAACACAATGTTTGGTCTTCGTATTACTATCGTACTTGCACTCATACTATGCCGTAGTCACACTCTCCCTGCCAACAACAAATCTGGCGGAAGGAAAGTTCGATGGAGAGCACGGCTGGAACGGCAAGGCGCAGGCTCGGGCATTCGGGCATCGAGGTCAGCGCGATGGGGCTCGGCTGCTGGGCGATCGGCGGCGCCTGGACCTGGGACGGTACCCCGGTGGGCTGGGGCGAGACCGACGACGAGGAGTCGATCCGCGCCATTCGCGCCGCGATCGACCTCGGCATCAGCTTCTTCGACACGTCCGACGTCTACGGCTGCGGTCGAAGCGAGCGGGTGCTCGGCAAGGCGATCGCCGCACACAAGGACGAGATCGTCGTGGCAACCAAGTTCGGGAACGTCTTCGACGAGGAGGCGCGCACCTGGACGCGCGAGGACGTTTCGCCCACGGCTATCCGCCGCGCCTGCCAGGCCTCGCTCTGGCGCCTCGGGCTGGAGCGGATCGATCTCTACCAGCTACACATCTGGTCGCTTCCGCAGGCGCAGGCCGAAGAGGTTGCCGAGACGCTCGAGCAGCTCGTGACCGAGGGCCTGATCCGCGCCTACGGCTGGAGCACCGACGACCTCCGATGCGCCCGCCTGTTCGCGCCCAAGCCCGGCTGCACTTCGATCCAGATGGATCTCAATGTCTTCAAGGATGCGACCGACCTGCTCGCCGTCTGCGACGAGCACGACCTCGCTTCGATCAACCGCGCTCCACTCGCCATGGGCCTTCTGAGCGGCAAGTTCGGGCCCGACTCGAAGCTGCCCGAGAACGATGTGCGCGGCCAGCTCGGCCCGGAGTGGGTTCAGTTCTTCAAGGACGGACGTCCGGTACCGGCGCTGCTCGAGAAAGTGGACGCGCTACGCGAAGTCCTGACCTCGGGCGGACGCACGCTGGTGCAGGGCGCGCTGGCCTGGATCTGGGGCCGCAGCGAGCGCACGATCCCGATCCCCGGCTTCAAGAGTGTCAAGCAGGCTGAAGAGAACGCCCGTGCGCTCGAATTCGGACCGCTCACCCCCACCGAGATGAGCCAGGTCGCCGAGATCCTCGCGTCGAGCAACTGATTCGCCTACAACACAGACAAAGAGAGAGGAAAGGAATTCGAGATGGAGCAGGTGACGATGAGGCGTGCGCTCGGTCGTTCGGGCATCGAGGTCAGCGCGATGGGGCTCGGCTGCTGGGCGATCGGCGGCGGGGTGGTCTGGGAAGACGGAACCGAGTTCGGCTGGGGAAAGATCGACGACAGCGATTCGATCGCGGCGATCCGGCGCGGCCTCGATTGTGGCGTCACCTTATTCGACACGGCCGATTCCTACGGCGCCGGCCACAGCGAGCAGATCCTCGGCAAGGCGCTCGGCAAGGACCGAGATAGCGTGGTCATCGCGACCAAGTTCGGTTGGACGTTCGCCGACGACGGCAGCCGCCGCTCGTACGGTTCGAACGCCTCGCCGGAATACGTCCGCAGCGCCTGCCAGGCCTCGCTACGTCGCCTCGGCACCGACCACATCGATCTCTACCAACTCCACATCGGCGATCTCGAAATGGCCGCCGCCGACGCGGTCGCCGACGTTCTGGACGAGCTTCTGGCCAAGGGTGATATTCGCGCCTACTGCTGGAGCACCGATGACGTTTCGCGCGGTGCACGCTGGCTGGGCCGGCCGGGCTTCACGGCGATCCAGCACAACCTGAACGTGCTCGAGGACAGCCCCGAGATGCTCGCGCTGTGCGAGCGTGAGAACCTCGCCAGCATCAACCGCAACCCGCTGGCGATGGGCTTCCTGAGCGGTAAGTACACGAAGGACTCGCGCGTCTCGCCCGGCGATTTCCGCGCCTCGGGAATCGAATGGGTCGCGGTCTTCGATGAAAACGGCGCCCCGCGCGCCGAGTGGCTGGCCAAGCTCGACGCCGTTCGCGAGATCCTCACTTCGAACGGGCGCACGCTCGTGCAGGGCGCGCTGGCCTGGATCTGGGGTCGCAGCGAGAAGACCGTTCCGATCCCCGGCGTCAAGACCGCCGCTCAGGCCGAGGAGAACGCCGGCGCGATGCAACACGGCCCGCTGACGCCCGAGCAGATCGCCGAGATCGACGGCCTGCTCGGCCGCTGAGAGGCGCTCCTCCGGAGCAAGGATCAATATGGAGAGCCGGCTCAGGGCACAAGCTCGAGCCGGCTCTCGGAACTTCAAGCGGAGAGGATTCGGACGGGGCCAATCTCGATTCGAGCGAGCTAGCTCCTGCGCCGGGAGGTGGAGGGAGTAAACAGTTGGCTCGACTTCGCTTAACGCGGCTCGATCAACTGCACGGTCTCGATCCGCTCGAGCGATTGGTAGAAGGAAGCGACAGCCCCGACTCCGCTTCGCTCGGCGCCGGCGGCGAGGTATGAGGTGACGAAGTCGAGCTTCTCCAGCTCGTAGAGCTCGAGCGCACGCAGCAGCAGCACCTCGTCCAGAACGGCGATGGCCGGAAAGGCGATCACCGCTCGCAGCAGCTCCGCGACCCGCGCGCGCTCGACGCGGTAGACAGTCTCGAGCGCATAGACCAGCTCGGCGACGACGATGTCGGAAAGGAGCAGCTCGTCGGCGCCGGCGAGATACGCTGTTGCCCGCGCTGCTTGATCGGGAGGGTCGGCCGTCAGATGCCGCACGAGCACGTTGGTGTCGAGGACGGCGCTCACTTCTTCTGTCTTGCTCGATTGCGACGAAGCTGCCGCCGCACCTCGTCCCAGCCGGCCGAGAGCTCGGCCGGCGGCGCCGTGACCAACACCGCGCCGGCCAGCTCGAGCAAGTCGGCCGTGCGCGCCAGCTCGGCGCGCTCACCGGCCACCCGGAACACGACCCGGTCGCCCTCTTGCAGCTTCAGGGCCTCGCGCACCGCCTTGGGCACGGTCAGCTGGCCCTTGCTCGTTATGTGCGACACGACATCCATTGCTTTCCTTACTTTCCTCTCAATGTAAGGATTCCTGGCGACTGTTCAACCCCAAAGACGTTCGGCGGCGCTTTTTGCCTGCATTTCTCGTTTTCCTAAAAATGAGACAGGTCGTCGTCAGGACCGGTCCTTAACGTTCGACCTTGTGTCCGAGCCCGTTCTCTTCCTCGGCGAGACGCTCGTCGACCTGATCTGCGAGCGCCGACTCGAGAGCTGGTCGCAGGCGGACTCCTTCGTCCCCCATTGCGGCGGCGCGCCGACGAATGCGGCCATTGTCTGTGCCCGCTGCGGCGCGGAGGTCGCGCTTGCTGGAGGCGCCGGCGACGATCATTGGGGGCGCTGGCTCGAAGAGCGCCTGCGAACCGAGAAAATCGACCTGCGCTGGTGGAAACGACTTCCCGGCGTGCAGACGGGGGTCGCCTTCGACGTGATCGACCTGCAGGGTGTGCCCGACTTCCTCATCTACGGGCAAGGAATCGAGCCGGCTCTGGAGGCACTCGAGCCGAAGCTCGAGGAAGCCATGACGTCCTGCGCGGCGCTCGAGCTCGGTTCTAACACACTGGTCGGTGAGCACGAGCGTGCCGTCTCAGAGCGAGCCCGCGCGTTGGCGCTCGCAGCGGGCAAGCCACTGATCATCGACGTCAATCTGCGCTTACATCGCTGGGAAAGCCCTGCTCAGGCAGTGAATACCGTGCACTCGCTCTGTGCCGGCGCCCTGCTCGTCAAGGTCAATCGCGAGGAGGCGCAGTTACTTAGCGGCGAGAGCGATCCTGCGCGCGGCGCCGAGGCGATCTGCGCCGATCTCGGCGCCCGTGTCGTTGTCGTCACGCTCGGCGCCGACGGCGCGCTGATGCGCGGCGAGACGCAAGCGAATGCGAGAGGACTCGCAGCTAACGTCGTGGACACCACGGGAGCGGGCGACGCACTGCTTGGCGTTCTCGTGGCCGCGCTCGCCGGCTCGGGCTTCGATCTCGCGGCGGCGGCGGAAGCGCTATCTATGGCGGTGAAGATCGCCGCACGATCTACCGAGCGATACGGAGCCTTGGACGCCCTGCCAATCTCGATCTCGCTCACAGGTATTCCCTAGAGGTCGTTATCACCGTTGCCGAGCGCCGACAGGCTCGGCGGCGGAAGCACCTTATAGCCGACGACGTCTTCCGCAGGAACCGACGAGACTACAAAACGTAGTTTTCCTCTCGCCGTGCGCTCTATCTCGTCGACGTACTCGATCGATATTTGAGAACCGTCATAAATCGTTCTTTCGATCTCGGCGCGTAGCTGTATCTCATCTTCTTTCGTGTAAAGCACCCCACGTCGTACCAGGAATTGTATCTCGCCAACTGCATCCTGTCTTATTTGCGCTTCCCTTACGTTCGGGAGATTTACGAATATACGATCCAAACTACCGAGAAGTACACCGTTCATTAGAACTACGTAGTCTTCCTTACGCCCGTCGATATCCGTTACGACGCGTCCCGGGCGTCCGCAGGAGCACAATTCTCCCGGTTCGATCGTCACCTGATCGTTGCATTCGTAACGAACGAGCGGCATTACCGGATTCGAAAGGTTAGTCCCAACGACACGATACAGCGTGTTGGTAATCGGAACGAATTCTACCGCCGCGAGCTCTTCATCGACGTGTAGCTTTCCTTTTTCACACTCGGAGATATTCGCGATCGCTTCTACCATTCCGTAGTGTTGCTTTGGTCTCACGCCGAATGCCTTCTCGATTAGTCTCGTTTGTTGAGGAAGCAAGTTCTCAGCCGAGGTGGTTATCCAGCGAACGTCATAACCTAGATCCGTTTTCGTTTCGATCAGGTAGGAAGCAATCAGAGATATCATAGACGGGTATCCGTGAAGCCGTAGCGGCTTCCTTCGCCGAAGTTCGGATAGGTAATATTTCAAGTTTTCCGGCGACGTATGCGCGCAACTAAAAACTATCTGGCGACCGGCTATGTCGTATCTCCAGAACGGTGGTGCTTGCTGACGGGCCGGAACGACGTGAGTAGTTCCGAGAATAGCAACCCAAGTTTTTCGGTCGATGCCGTGCCAGCGCCAGCAGCGCCACCAGGTTGCCCACTGCTCCTGAACCGCTTCCAGGGTCGTCGCCACGATCAGCCCCGAGCCGGTGCTCCCGCTTGTCGACACGAGCTTCCAGCGGCGGCGCGGAACGGCCGAGGAGAGGAATTCGCTTCGCCGCTCTTGCACGTCGGCCTTGCTCGTGATCGGAAGCGAGGCAAGATCCTCGAGCGTGCTGATCTCCCGCGGATGCAGCCCCGCTTGATCAAACAGCTCGTGGTAGTAAGGAACGGTTTCGTATGCGTGCAGGAGAAAGGCT
>Ga0182017_10000723_pt1 | contig 25895 bp, 19 predicted proteins | sample 712E3DmetaG_FD_120492 | JGI IMG/M metagenome (GOLD analysis project Ga0182017, IMG submission 120492) | Permafrost microbial communities from Stordalen Mire, Sweden - 712E3D metaG | ecosystem: Environmental > Terrestrial > Soil > Wetlands > Permafrost | place: Sweden: Stordalen | collected... | reverse complement strand
GTCGGCGTTGATCCACGGGCACGGCCAGTGCGTCCAGGCCGACTCGCCGGACAGGGCGGCGACGAACAGGTCGATGTCCACGAAGGTCACGCGACCGTCGCAGTTCATGTCGCCCTTGCACGACGCCGGGCACCTGTTCCCAGGCGCGCGGCAAGCAGTGCCATTGCCGTAGTAGTGACCGCCGGCGCCCGTGCAGGCCGCCTGCGTGATCACCGAACAGACGCCGGTGGTGGAGCAGCAGGCACCGGTGACGACGGCACACGGATTCGGATCGCAATCCGTGTCGTCACCCTTGTACGTTCCGCCTGCATCCACGCACTGGTTCTGCTCGGTGATGTAGCACTCCGCACCGGCGCAGCAGGCGCCGGTCTTCTGGAGCAGAATTCGCATGCGGATCGGCCTGGTCAGGTCGACGATCGGCGAGGACACGTAGCCGACGCTCGCGGTCGTCAGGCGGATCCAGCGGCTGGCCGTGGTGTCCTTGAAGAACCACGAGACCAGGTCGGACTGACTGCTGCTATACCCGTACGGAGCCACCGTGCTGCTGCTCGGCGGATACGACAGGTTGGCGCTGGTCGTGCCCGAGTACGTCGGCTCCTGGAACATGACTTCGGAGCCGAGCGCGTAACCCTCGAACCCGTTCGCCAGCAGTGCGTCAGTGCCACCGGGGCCGGCGCCGACGTTCACGATCTCGTCCACGTACATGTAGTACGTGCCCGAGCTGCGGCCTGCCGACAGGTTGTCCGCGGTGATCGCGATGTGCTCCAGCACGCCCTTGGTGGCGGTGATGATGCCGTCGCCGCCGCCGCCCGGCATGGCCTTAACCTTGTCGACGTTCGGATCGTTGCACACGAACGTGAAGGTCTGCCAGCCGGCCGCCGGGGTCAGGGCCTTGCCCCAGGGCTGGGAGGCGCTGTTCGGATCGGCGATGCCGACCCACTCGATCGCGCCGGTGCCGGTACCGGTCTGGCCCGGCAGGCCGGGGTCGTTCGTCTCGCGGACGCCGATGCAAATCCGCAGGTCGCCGTTGCCCTTGCCAACTTCCAACTTCGGACCCACGTCGGATGTACCGTAACCGGTCGTGGTCTTGGCCATGATCATGTCTCCGGCCACCAGCGGCGTGACCGGCACGTCATACGTGCTGGCGCCGCCCGGGTTGGCCGTGCCGATCGCGGCGGCGTTCGGATCGTTGGCGTAGACCGCCACGTTGGTCGCGCCCGGCTCGATGTTGGCCAGCGCCACGAGCGTGTCGTCCGCCATCACGGGGCTGACGATACCCGCCCCATTCGGCATGCGCGGCTCGATGATGACCTTGCCCTTTCCGAGGCTGTAGTCGTCATACCAGCCTTCCAGGGTCGCGGCATACCCGGAACCGATGTAGAGGTTGTTCATCGCGTTGCCGCCCCAGGCGATGTTCTTCCGGGCCAGGACGCCATCCACGTAGAAGTCGCAGTAGGTGTAGGGGGCGTACTTGCCTACCACGGTAAACGTGTGCCAGCCGATGGTACGCGTCGGGGTGCCCGGCCGGTCGAGGTTAACGTAGCCGATGCCACTGCCGTTGCCAACGATCACGCGTCCGCTGTAATAGTTATTGTCAAGACCCGAGGAGAAGAACGAGCTGCCCGGCATGCCCACGGCAAAGAGGCCGTTCAGCGTGGAGTCGGAGGTGTAGTTGCGGGCCTCCGCCCACTGGTACATGTTGTCCACGCCGGGGCCGCCGGAATCGTAGATATTCACGTTCCAAACGAGGGGCTGCGACCACGAACCCATGAAGTCGCCCCAGCTCGTCGGGGTCGCATAGTAGGTGTCGAACATACCCTGGTAACCGTTGTTCCAGCCGACCTCGGTGTCGTTCGCGCCCGGATAGAGGACCGGGTCAAGAGTGGCCGTCTGGCCAGCCGGGACGTACGCCGATTTCGAACCGCCCGGCGTCGCATTCTTCTGCTTGCCGGGGTACGTCGCTGGGAAGTTCGCATCGCCGGTCCAGAACGGGGCGGGATCTTTCGACGAAAGCCACCAGCCCTGGTTGGCCTTCACGAGCGGATAGCGCTGGTTCTCGAAGTTGTTGCCGCAGCCCTTCTGGCAGGCGTAGGATTCCATCGTATCGGGCCACGGCGCCGGGCCAAATTGGGTCAGGCTGGCCTCGGTGATCGGGTCGCCGATCGAATACACACTCTCGACGCCCGCGTACACCTGGCTGGCCCTGACGCCGCCGCCCGCTACCATGGGCGGGATTCCCGTGACGACTACCACGCTCGGATTCCCGCCACCCGGGGTGGCCGAGTACATGGTTGCCGACCCAACGTTCGGATCGGGGTACACATAGACGCGCACCGCCGAGGCGCCCGGGATGACGTCCAGGATCGTGACGCTCGTGTCGCCCGCCGCCGGGGCCATGTAGATCGTCGGCGACGGCGTGGCGACGACGACGGCGGTCGACGCCGCGCTCGTTACGCCGTTCACCGTCTGCGTCGCGGTCACAGAATATCCGGCGGTCAGCGCCGCCACCGTGACGGTGGTGGACGAAACCGGGTTGTTCGGGTCGAGCGCCTGCGGCACGGTCTGCGTAAGCGCGCCGTTTGGATCGCGCACATACACCGTCACCGCCGACGCCGAGGCGTACGGCACCGTGGTCAGCCCGCCGACGGTCACCTGCGTCGCGGTCGGAATGATCGGCGACACGACGGTCGGCTTCGGCGTGTAGGCCAGCGCGGCCTTCGGATAGGCGAAATCACTGGTCACGCCGCTGATCACCTGCTTGGCCGAAACGGACTGGCCGCTCGTCAGGGTCAGGCCGGTAAAGTCCACGTACGTCGCGCCGTTGGGGTTGATGGGCGCGCCCGATTGGATGCCGTTAATGAACAGGTAGACGTTCGACGCATAGCCGCGGCAGTTGATGCGAATCGCCGTCTGCGTGCCCGCGATAATCGGGGACGTGACGGTCGGCAGCGGAATGGTCGGCTGCGTCAGCAAGCCGCGGGACAGGACGTGGAACCGCATCCACCCATCGGTCTTGTTCACATGCCCGCTGCGCGTGGCGCAAGTTTGCCCTTCCGACGTGCGGCGCTCGAGGAAACCGATGCTGTTAGCGGTGACGAAATCGCTGAAGTACCACACGAAACGCTGGCTATACGTGCCGTCGTACGCCGCGTTCGAGGATATGCCGGCCACCGTGTACGTCGTCGAGGGGCTCTGGCCACGGAGCCCGGTAATCCGGGACAGGCCGTCCTCAAAGTCGAAGATGATCCCCGTAACGTTGCCGTTCGGGTCCACGTCCTCGACGCGGTCGACGTACACTTCATTAGTCTTGGTGCTGCCCACATAGTTCGGGTCCGCGGCCGTGAACCACCACGAGTCCCACGTGTAGAACGTCGTGACACTGATGTTCGGGTCCAGGATGCCGTTGCCGTACCCCATGGCGTTCTGGACGAGCGCCGGGTTCGTCATCGGAATGTCGAGGGTCTGCCACACCGCGTCGTTCGGCAGAATGTTCATGCCCACCGGCCGAACGTTGCCCGTGCCGCTCGACGTGGCTGCGACAAACTCCCAGTTCGCAGCCGTGCAGCTTCCGTTGCCCGCTTCGTCGAGCACGGTGCAGAACGTGTACGGCGGCGGCCCGGACAGCACCACCACCGGCACCGAGGACGCACTCCACGTGCCGTCCTCATGGTTCTGCTGTTGGGCGGTAATCACCTCGCCGGTGTTCAGCGTCGGCGAAGCCGTGAACGCGTGGGATGCCGGGTGCTGGGCCGGATCCGCGTTGTTGGGATCTGGGTTGGTCCACGTCTCCATCAGCGTGGCGCCCTTGTACCAGCGCACGGCCCGGCACCAGTACATCAACTTCTGCACTGTCACCGTGCTCGCGCCCTGCACCAGCGGCGCCGCCACTTCCGGCGGCAGGGTCGGATCAACCGCCGGAGCTTCGAATTTCAGCTCGTCGATCGCGAGGCTGTCCGCGAGTCCCCCGAGATCGGCATCCTTGTCTTTCGTGAATGCCAGGTGCTCGAGTACGCCGCGATTGTTGGGCGCGCTCAGCACGCCGTCGCCGGTGAAGCCGGCAAACCCGCCCCGATCGTTGGGGTCCACGTACCAGCTAGTGTTGGGGGGCGTGACGTTGCCCGTGGCCAGGTCGAACACAATGGGCACCGGGAACAACACGTTCCCCGGCACCGTGACCACCGGAATGGGCCGGCGCACGTTGGCGATCGGGTCAACGTCGAAACCGGAACGATACTGGTCGTCGCCGGCCGGCACGGTGTCAATCTTGCCGTTGGGGCCGGGGCCGATGACGGCGGTGGCGATGTCGATGTTGGGATCCATCACCGTGTTGAGGGCGTAGATCTGCACATCGTCGCCCGACGCCGTCGTGTTGACGACGCGGTCGGCCCCCGCGGTGATGGCGTTGCGCTTGCTGCTCACGCCCACCCACTCGATCGTGCCGGCAGTGCCGCCGTCGTCCATCTGCGCTACGTTGGTCCCCGTTTCGCGAATCCCCAGGCAGAGGCCGAACTTGGCATACGGGTCCCAGCCGCTCAGGTTGCCAATCATAAAGCGGACTTTGCCTTGCAGGTGCAGGGACGGGTTCGGCTCACCCGTGCTGTTGAACGTAATGAGGCGTACCCAGGCGAAGTTCGGGTCGCCCGCTATGTTGGGGTCCGTGTTCCAGGTGAAGAAAACCTGCTCCGCCGCCGCACCTTCGCTTTGCAGCCCCGAGGCTCGGAACGCGCCGTTGAGGTCCCAGTCGGTCACGTTCGGCAAAATGTACATGGCGGTCGACCCGGAGAGCGCCGGGTACCGGAACATCTCCGCACAGGGCGAGGGCGGACTACAGTCGATCGGCGGGCCGTTGAAGAGGATCGGCTTGGACTCGAAGTAGCCCGGGGTCCAAGCCAGCGCCGATAGCGGTGCCGCGGCCGCCACGACGAGGAGCAGGGCCATACGCGTGAGTCGGGTCATCACAAGAACCTCCAATAAGTGGTTGTCCCGGCGCGTCGGGCGCCACAATCCACATCGCGTGCCGACGGCCTTGAAGCTGTACACATCCCGGCGGTCACGTGCTCGCGGGCCGGACGCCCGCACCGCGGTGGGCCGCCACTCTTTATAGGAACGACGCTCCGCCCCGTCGCGGTACGGACGAAGCGGAGCGTCTTATCTCTATCGTCGCGAAGCCAACGTTACTGTAATTCACGCTGTTCACGGGCCACAACCGTGCCCCCTGGGCCGTGCCCCACTTCGCTCGCGTTCCAACCAATCCTAACGCCGCCGGAGCAAGAGACCCAGCGCCAAGAGCGCCAGGCCCGCGGGCTCGGGGGTCGTCTGGAGCAGCACATCGTCGATGTACGCGTCGTTCGTGGACGTGACGCCGCCATTCAGCCGCATCTGCTCAAACGAAACGGTGGCGGTGCCAGACAAGTACGCCACGCCGGCCTTGGACAGCAGGCCGTCGACGTAATAGTCGATGGTGGTCGACTTGATGACCGCCTTCAACTCGTGCCAGCCGACCGACCGCGTACTGGCGCCTGGGTCGTTAAGCAAGAACCAGCCTGGGGCGGTGCCGCCACCCGGCATGAACGCCACACGGGCGCTGTAGTACGTGTTGGACTGGCCCGGCGCCGTGTTGTAGACGCCCATCTGCAGGTTCTGGTTCGTCGTCGGCGCATAGTCCATCAACTGCGCGTAGTTGCGGTTGGCATAGATCACCGAGTCGTAGAACTTGAAGCTCCACTCCAGCGGCTGCGCGTCAGAGCCCGAGGTCTCCGCGAACGTCTTGTAATTGTTGTTCGTCGCCGGCGTCTTCGCGTAGAAAACGGAGTGCGTCGGGCTGGACGCCTGCGCGGTGCTCCATGCACCGCTTAACCCGGCCGTCACCGGCGGCCAAGCGGACTCGAACTGGGCTTGACTGGTGTAGGACTCGAAGTCGTCCTGGACGATGACGGCACCGGACGCCGCCGACGCCAAAGCGACCACGAAACTCAACGCCACAAGTGTTCTCATACCTTGATCTCCTCCTCTTCTTTCCCGGAAGCTGCAGCCGCGTCTCGGCTCCTCGCTCCTGTCCGATGACCGGCCAACTCCCGATTGCCTGAGACTTGAACCTCCAACCACATCACGGGCGGACAGCCCGCCCGCTGCTCACTCTCCTCAGCACGCGAGAATCAGCGCAATAGCGCATCCTTCCCGACTCGCCCGCGCGCCCACGCACGGGAGCGCCGCACCCCATCCAGGGCCTCCTACCTCCACGCCGGTCAGTATAACCCCCACGACCGGCGCGGTACAAGCGAATTTTGACGCAAAGCGAATTAAAAGCGCGGCGGGCGGTTTGAAGCGACCCGGGGCATGGTTTTGCGCGTCCGATAACCGCCAAGGCGCGCGCCGCGGTCACGGTGCCAGCGCCCCTTCCGCCGACCGCGCCGGCCACGCGGTCGCACCGCCGAACTCGCGCTACGACCGCCAGCGACACAGATGCATCCCACACCCGGCGGACAATGCCGCGGCGCGCGCCATTACGGCCCGAGCTCGAGATTCACGTTCTGAAGCGGGCCGAAAATGCTATGATGGAGTCATCGTCGCGCGACGGGCATCGAGCCCGAGCCGGGCTTGGCCACGCGTTGCGCGTTTATGCGCTGGAATGCGGTATCCCGCACAACAAGGAACCCACCCGATGAAGACAGGTCCCCGACTCTGTACCGTCACGGCGTGGATCGTCGCGCTCGGATTGTCCGGCGCGGGAACCACCGCGGCCCTCGCCCAGACGGTCGTCGTCGACAACAGCGATTCCGGCTTCACTGTCCTTTCGCAGACGTGGACAACCGGCACGTCGGCGGCGGGACACTACGGGGCCGATTACCGCTACCGCAACACGACCGGGTTCGACGGCTCGCCGGCGGGCGAGGTCGAATGGCGGCCCAATCTGCCGCAAGCCGGCACCTATCAGGTCGCGATCTACTATCCGGCCGGCACGAACCGCGCAAACAACGCGCCGTTCACAGTCCACTACGCCTCCGGCTCGCAGACGCTTGCCGTCAACCAGCAGGCCGGCGGCGGGCAATGGAACGTGCTCGGCAGCTTCGCGTTCAACGCCGGTACCGGCGGGTCCGTCTCACTGAGCAGCAACGCCAACGCGAGCGTGGTGATCGCGGACGCGGTGCAGTTCACGCTAGCGTCGTCGACGGTGAACCTGACGATGGCTGTGAGCTCGACCGGCTGGGGCACGACGACCCCCGCTGTGGGCGGCCCGTACACCAAAACGCTGAACGACGTCGTGCCGATCACCGCCAGCGCCGTCGCGGGCTATACCTTCCACCACTGGGAAGTGTCCGCCGGCTCGGCCGTCGCCAGCCCGTCCTCGGCCAGCACGACTGTCACCATGGATCAAAGCAAGACCGTCACGGCCGTGTTCGTGACGGCGGGCAGCGATCCACCCGAGTTCCGCGGCTTCTGGGCCGACGCGTTTGCGAGCGGCTTCAAGAGCACCGCCCAGATCGACACGATGATCAACCTGGCGCTCGCCGGCAACTACAACGCCATCGTGCCGGAAGTCCTCGCCTTCCAAGACACGGCCGGCGGCGGACACGGCGCGTACTGGGATTCGAATATCGTGCCGATGGCGACGGACATCGTCGGGGGCATCGACCCGCTGGCCTACATGGTGCAACAAGCCCACGCCCACGGCCTCCAGGTCCACTGCTGGATGGTGGCATTCCGCGTCTCAGCCACCTGGCCGCCCGCCGGCAACCCCACGGTCGCCGCTCATCCGGAGTGGCTGATGGTGCCGCGCGCGAATCTGGGCACTATCGCGAAGGTCGGCGGGAGCAGCGGGTACTACACGTTCGACGCCGGCTCCCCCGGCACGCAGTCCTACCTGATGAGCATCGTCCGCGAGCTGTGCGACAACTACGCGATCGACGGCATCCACTGGGATTACATCCGCTACACGCAGACCGACGCCGGCTATCCCGCGGTCTCGAGCTACGCCGACTCCTCGCTCCATCGCTATCAGCGGATCTACGGTCTCGACCCCAACTACGTGCCCGACCCCAACTCGCCGCCGGCGTCGTGGAACGATTTCCGCCGCCGGACCGTCACCGAGGTCGTCCGGCGCGGCATGTTCGAGATGGCCACCTCGCCGAACGTCCGCCAGCCGCTGTGCCACAGCATCGCGGGCGTGACGTGGTATCCCGCGAACAGCAACTTTCATTTGACCGGCGCCTACTCGCTGTTTAGCGACTGGGAATACTGGCAAGCGATGGGCTACATCGACGCCACCATCCCGATGGCGTATTTCGACGAGCAAGGCTCCTACACGGCCACGTACCGCGCCTGGGTGAACAACTCGATCGCGTGGGCGAACAACTCCAATCGCTACTGCTACATCGGCCCCGGTATCTACCTGAACAGTTTTGCGGACAGCAAGACGCAGATACTCTACGCCCGCAACGCCGGCGCCGATGGCATCAACACGTATTCGTACGCCGGCACCAACGACACCGGCGCAACGTGGTCCGACTGGTATCCGTACGCTGCCAGTAACTTCTTCCTCCAGCCGGCCCCCGTCCCCACGATGCCATGGCGCGATCCGAACCTCGCGACCGAGGGCTACGTCTACGGCCGCGTCACCAACGGCGCTACCGGTCTTCCCATCGACAATGTCACGATCAAGATCAACGGCGTCGGCGGCCCGCAGACCGATGGCGACGGCTACTACATGGCGTCACACCTCACGGCTGCCGCCGCCGGCACGACTTACTCGATTGCGGCGTCCTACACCGGCTACACCGATGCGACTCGCCCGGCCGTGCTGACCGAGCGCGCCGGTTTCACGGAGGCGAACTTCGCGCTGGGCACCTGGCTCCAAGGGGATTACGACGTGGACGCTCACGTCGACGCCGACGACTTCCTGCACCTCGTTCCCGACTTAACGGGGCCGAACATCGGCCCCCCGCCGCCCGGCGGCGACCTGTTCGACTTCGACGTCGACAACGACGTCGACCTGCGCGATGTCGCCGTGTTCCAGAGGTCGTTTACCGGATAGGAGCGCTCGACAGCGCCGGTTCAGGGAAAATGTCTGTGTACACTCTGTTCCCGAACCGGTAATATAAAGTAGGAAGGATGTCGGACGCTCCGCCGCGCCGGCGGAGTCCGAGGACCGACCCCAGGGAGGACAGGTCATGTGTGTGCGCGAGCCGATGCGGCGGGACGCTCCGGTACTCCTATGGCCGTTGCTTGGCCTCTTGGCCGCCGCCGGTCTGGCGTCGGCACAGGTGGCCGCCGGCGGCGAACGGGCGGTGACCATCACCGTCACGGCGCCCAACGGCGGGGAAACCTGGGCCGCTGGGACACAGCACGCCATCACCTGGACGGGTTCCGGGGGAATCTTCTTGGGCACGCCCGTGGCGATCACCTTGCTGCGCGGCGGCGTGCCCTATGCGCCAATCGCCAGCCTGTCTTTCCTCAGCAGCGGCTCGTTCACCTGGACGGTCTGCGAACACCTGGGCGACGGCGCCGACTACCAGGTCCGCGTCGCGTGCATCGGCTGCGATCCGCCGGCCCAGGACGACAGCGACGCACCGTTCACAATCACGAACTCGCCGTTGCCGACCTTCGCGCTGACCAGCCCCAACGGTACGGAAATCTGGGCTGCCGGCGACACGCGCACGATCACCTGGGATTCCATCAACCCGCACGGCTACATCGCGGCGTGGCTGTGCCTGGGCGCGCAGCGGTGGTTCATCGGCGAGAAGCCGATGGCGGACGGCCAACTCGTGTGGGACATCGACCCGTTCGTCCCAGGCGGTAGCGGGTACACGGTCCGGCTGCAGTGGCTGGATACCTGCGGACCGGTCCTCGAGGACTACAGCGACGCTCCGTTCCAGATCGTCGCCGCGCAGCCGCTGCCGACATTGGCGATCACTAGCCCCAACGGCGGCGAAGCCTGGGCGGCAGACACGACGCAGACGATCACGTGGGCGAGCACGAACCCCGCCGGCGACGTGGAGCTCTGGCTGACGGACGGCCAATCGCGGTACCAATACGTGGGCTCGGCCGCGATGGCCGACGGGCAGCTCACATGGCCGGTTTCACCCTGCGTCGGCGACGCGAACAACGTCGTCATTCTGGCGCGCTGGGCCGCGCAGGCGGCCAGCGTCGAGGACACGAGCGACGGCGTCTTCCAGATCGCTGGCTCCTCAACGCCGGCCTTCACGGTGACCAGCCCTCTACCCGGCGAAATCTGGACAGCGGGCACACAGCGCACGATCACTTGGACCGGCAACGTCGCCAACGGGGAGGTCGATGTGGAGCTTCTGAAAGCTGGGACGCACTACGTCCACCTCGGGCACGTACCCGCCGCGGCCGGCAGCTTCATCTGGGATATCTGCCCGGCCGTCGGGGATGACCCCAACTATACCATCCGACTGCGCATGGGCGCGTGCGGCGCGGAGGGGGTCAGCGGGTCCTTTGCGGTCACCGGCTCCGTCACGCCGACGCTCACGCTCATCAGCCCGGTAGGCGGCGAGACGTGGATCGCCGGTACGCCGCGGACGATTACGTGGACCAGCTCGGGGCTCGCCGGCTTCCTCGACGTGTACGTGCCGAATGCGGGCGTCCACGACTCGGGCCACGCGGTGGTGCCGGTGACAGCCGGGAGCTTCGAGTGGCCGATACCGCCGCCCCTCGTCTGGCCGCCGCCGAGCGCAACAACCGACGCGGGCGGCGTGTGGCTCTGGTCGTACGACTGCGGGCCGAGCGTCTACCAGCGCGGGGCGCAGTTCCAGATCGTGCCGGGAAGTGCGCTGCCCGGCGACATCGACGGCGATAACGACGTAGACCTTGCCGATCTGGCAGCGTTCCAGGCGCACTACACGGGCCGTGGTCCGCTGCTGATCGACCCGGTCTACGATTTCTTCGATTTCGAGCCCGATGCGGACGTGGACATCGACGACTTCGGCGTAATGGCCGGCGTGCTCACCGGTCCGGGCGAGGAGGTGCAGCCATGAAGCGCGGACACGTACGAACTCTGACGCTCACCGAAGTCCTGGCGGCAGGCGCGGCCGTGGGGCTCCTGTTCACCCTGACCGTCCCCGCGCTGCACGCCGGCGGCGGCCGCAATCGGTCCGACGTGTGCCTGGGCAACCTCGAGGCGTTGGGTCTGGCCGTGCGGATGTACGCGGAGGACCAAGGCACTTTGCCCGGGCGTCTGCATCCGGCCGTGAGTCACTTTCCCCCTGACCCCAACGATCCATTCACCAACTACGGACGCAATCGGATTCTTATCTGGAAGCTGCGCGCGGTGCTGGGCGAAGGCATTACGGACCGTCTGGCGACCTGCCCGGTGGCGGAGGGAATCAACCCAGACTCGAACTTCGCAGCGTTCTATTCCTTGACGAGCAGGCTCGTGTATCCCGCACACTATGTGGTGAACAACTGGGGCAGCATAGGCGAACAGAGCGGCGTCAGCGACAACGTACGTGCGACGCGGCCCCAATACTATTTCGGGTACAGCCCGCCCCCCGGGTCCGGCACTGATCCGGTTCAGTTGCAGGCGATGGTCGACTATCCGGTGCAGCCGTTGGGCAAGATCCTGAGGGCCGCCGAAGAATGGATGATCGCCGACGCGTGGTATCGACCGAAGAGCGGCGCACCGGAGCTTCAGCAGGAGGGGCCATACCAGACGTCGTGGAGCGGCGAGGCGCTGCCGAACTTCGCCCCGCACCAGCGGCGGGACACGGGCGGCTACACGTATACATCCAGTCTCAGTCGCAATTCTGACTCGGCGGCGATTCGATCGCGAAAATCGGACGGCGTCACGAACACGGTCTTCTTCGACGGGCACGCGGCCCCCGTTCCGTCGAAGTCGTTCGTGCTCTATGCGACCGACATTCTCTATGGCTTCCCCGGCACGGTGAACCCGCTGATGCAGTCGCCGCCGCCGACTAGCGTGTACTGGCGGGCCATCTGGCGCTGAAACGCCACCGGCAGCAACGTACATCGGCGCTCCGAACGCCAGCGAGCAGCTTCCAACGGGCGGTGGGTTTACCGGCACACCGTGCTTGCACTTAAGGCTCGGACGGCGGTTATGTGCGCACCACCCACACCGGACTCCACCACGCCATGACGAATCAGTCCACGGCGATCGTTCATAGTCAGCTTCTCGCCAAGCCGCAGCTCCAGGAGGAGCTTCCCGCGACGCCGCAAATCCGCCCTGAGGAAAGCCCCGGCTTCGCGGCTTCGCGGCTTTGCGGCTTTGCGACTCGACGCGAGACTATTACGATTCCTGACGTAAGGAGCACCTATGAGCGAAATCGTGCGGACGCGGTTTGCCCCGTCGCCGACCGGTTATCTCCACATCGGCGGCGCGCGGACCGCCCTCTTCAATTACCTGCTGGCCAAGCGGCTCGGCGGGAAGTTCGTGTTGCGCATCGAGGACACCGACCAGACCCGCAACATCGAGGCCGCCGACCAGAAGTTGCTCGAAGACCTCCGTTGGCTCGGGCTGCAGTGGGACGAGGGCCCCGAGGTCGGCGGGCCGTACGGGCCGTACTACCAATCACAACGCCGGCAGCTCCACGACGAGCACACCCGCAAGCTGCTCGACGCCGGCCAGGCCTACTACGCGCTGGAGACCCGCGAGGAGCTGGACGCGATGCGGAAAGCCGCGCAGCAGCGCGGCGAAAAGGGCTTTCGTTACCCGCGGCCGGCGCACTTCCCGTCCGAAGCTGAGGCGCAGCGCGCCCGCGACGCCGGCCGGCCGGTGGTTGTCCGCTTCAAGATGCCGCAGCGCGATTTCGTCGTGCCGGACCAGATTCTCGGCGACGTGACGATCGGCGCGGCGGAGCTCAGCGACTTCGTGATCGTCAAGAGCGACGGCTGGCCGACGTACAACTTCGCCGTCGTGGTGGACGACGCGGGGATGCACATCACGCACGTGCTCCGCGGCCAGGAACACCTGATGAACACGCCGGGGCAGATCGCGCTGTACGAGGCCTTCGGTTACACGCCGCCCGCCTTCGCGCACCTGCCCATCATCTTCAACATGAGCGGCACAAAGATGAGCAAGCGCGAGAAGGACAAGGTCGTGCGGGACGCGGCGAAAGCCGGCCAGCTCGACGATGCAAAGCTCATGGAACTGGCCGGCCTCGACGACGCGAACCTGCTCAAGGCGTGGAAGAAAGGCGACACGCAGCTTCCCGGGGAGGCGTTGCGGCGCCTGGCCAAGGTGCTGACCGTGCGCGTGCCGGAAATCGAGATCCACGATTTCCGCCGCAGCGGCTATCTGCCGGAAGTGCTGAACAACTTCATCGCGCTGCTGGGCTGGTCGCCGGGCGACGAGCGGGAGAAATTCACGCTGGCCGAGCTGTGCGCGGCGTTCAGCCTGGAACGCGTCGGCAAGACGAACGCCCGGTTCGACCGCGACAAGCTGCTCGCGTTCAACACGACGGCAATCGAGGCCGCCAGCCCGGAGCGGAAGCTGGCCGCTTTCCGCGACTGGCTGAGCGTCAGCGAGCCGGGGCCGCTGACGAGCCTCGATGACGCGTTGCTGACGCGCCTGATCGAGTGCTGCAAGGGCTTCCGCACGTTCCCCGACATCGAGTTCAAGGCCGGCATCCTGTTCGCGCCGGACGCCGTCGTGCGATACGATGAGAAAGCGGTCAAGAAATGGTTGCTGAAGGACGACGGGCTCGGTAAACGGGTGCTCGAGGAGCTGAGCACGAACCTCGCGGGCCTGGCGGATTGGTCCGTCGGCACACTCGACGCCGCTGTCCGCGCGTACGCGGAGAAACGCGGCCTGGACCTTGGAAAAGTCGCCCAGCCGTTGCGGGTCGCGGTCACCGGCACGACGATCAGCCCCCAGATTGCGGACACGCTGGCGCTGCTCGGCCGCGAGCGGACGCTGGCCCGGATTCGGCGAGTTCTCGCTACGACAGGGCAGCCGTCCGCGCCGGAGCCATGACCCGTTTATGCTCGGTATCCGCTCCGTGACAGCCCCGGGTCCCGCTGGCTTCCCCGGCCAGCGCGGAAGTGCGACTGGGCTTCACGGCGAGCGTCTCTGCGAACAGGCACTGCATGAAACAGACGCGACCCACGAGCCACTCGGTCCCGGATTCCGGAAAGCCCTCGCCGGCGTTCCGGCAAGTCGCTGCCAGCCTCTTGCTCATCCTCATAACCGCGGGCGTCTATCTGCCGGCATTCCGTGGGCGTTTCATCTGGGATGACGACTCTTACGTCGAACAGAATCCCCTGCTTCACACCGTCAGCGGCCTGCACCGCATCTGGTTCGACCCGCAGGCCTCTCCCCAATACTACCCGCTGGTGTTCACCAGCTTCTGGCTCGAGTATCACCTCTGGGGCCTCAACCCCGCCGGCCACCACATCGTGAATGTCCTGCTCCACGGGCTCGGTGCGGTCGTGCTGTGGCGCGTGCTCGCGGCGATCCGGCTGCCAGGTGCGTGGGTAGCGGCGGCCATCTTCGCCGTCCATCCGGTGCAGGTCGAATCCGTCGCCTGGATCACGGAACGGAAGAACGTCTTGTGCGGCGTCTTCTATTTCGCGGCCGCGCTGAGCTACTTGCGTTGGGCGACCGCGACGACCCGGCCGCCTGCGCGAAAGGGCGCGCCCCGCTCCGGTTTGTCGCCGCGCGGCTCCAGCGCCTCGTACATGTTTTCGCTGGCGCTCTTCGTCGCGGCCCTGCTTAGCAAGACCGTGGCCTGCACGCTCCCGGCGGCACTGCTGCTGGTCTTGTGGTGGAAACGCGGTCGCGTCGCGCTGCGCGATCTCCTCTTCGTGACGCCGCTGTTGCTGCTGGGGCTGGCCTTCGGCCTGCTGACTGCCGGGATGGAGCAGTACCGCGTTGGGGCGCAAGGCGGGGAATGGAGCCTCTCGCCCCTGGAGCACGTCCTGCTGGCCGCGCGGGTCATCTGCTTCTATGCAGCCAAGCTGCTGTGGCCGCATCCGCTGGTCTTCATTTACCCGCGCTGGCACATCGACATCACCGCGTGGACGCAGTACGTGTATCTGGGGCTCGTCCTGGGGGTAATCGGCGGCTTGTGGCTCGCGCGCCGGCGCCTCGGAGCGGGACCGCTGGTCGGCGTGCTGTTTTTCGCGGGTACGCTTTTCCCGGCGCTGGGTTTCTTCAACGTCTACCCGATGCGGTTTTCGTACGTCGCCGACCATTTCCAGTATCTCGCCAGCGCCGGGCTGATCGCGTTGCTGGTCGCCGCGGCTGCCGCGCAGTTGCGCCGCCTGGGCAAGCGCGGGGTGGCCGGCGCGCCGCTGCTCGCGGTCGGCGTGTTGGCCCTGCTCGGCTCCACGACCTGGCGGCGCAGCGCAGACTACACGCACGTCGAGGGCTTGTGGCGCGACACGCTCGCCAAGAACCCGGACGCCTGGATCGCGCACATCAACCTGGCGAACATTCTGTCGAAGAGAGACGAAGTCGCGGATGCGGTCGACCACTACAAGCAGGCTCTCCGGCTCAAGCCCGACGAGGCTTTCGCCCACCACAACTGCGCCGCGGCCCTCGTCATGCTGGACCGCTTTGCCGAGGCGGCCGAGCACGGTCGCGCAGCCGTGCAACTCGAGCCGCGCTGGCCGAATGCGCATTTGACCCTGGCGATCGCGCTGGCCCTGTCCAACGAACCCCGCGAAGCCGTCCAGCACTTTCGCACGGTGTTGAACCTCGAACCGTCGAACACATCCGCCCAGGCTTGCCTGGCCTGGATCCTGGCGACACATCCCGATGCCGACGTCCGCCGGCCGAGCGAAGCCGTCGCTCTGGCTGAGCAGGCCGCCCGCGGATCGGCCAGCCCCAGCCCGACGATCCTGGACACGCTGGCGGCGGCCTACGCGGCCAACGGCCAGTTTTCGCAGGCCGTCAAGACGGCCCAACTCGTCCAGAACCTCGTCGCGGCCAGCGGGCCCCGCGAGCTTTTGGATGCCGTCCAGGCCCGGCTGAACCTGTACCGCCAGGGTCAGGCGTTTTACGGATGGAACGCGAACTCCGGCAACATGGGCGGATTCTGGCGGCCGGCATCCCGCCCGGCTGCTCCGTGAAGCGGCGGTGGCACAACTCTGCGAGCCGGGCGCACCTTCCGCCGCCGTCGCGCCGGCCCTGTTCGCGCAGGCCGGACAATCGGCGATAATGGGCTCGTGTTGGAAGCTGCGGCCCAGCCAACCGGAGGCGATATGAGAGCTTCGACGCGCCTTGTAACGGTCCAGCGCCGGCTGCGGAGCGCCGCAGTCATACTCGGCTCGGCGGGCCTGCTCTTGTGCTTGACCGGCTGCCAGGGGGCGATCATCGGGGACTGGCGCCTGACCGACGCGGTGCCGAACCGGCAGGTCTTCAGCATCGACAACGCCACCTTCCGCGGCGACGGCACGTACAGCGCCACCACGACGATCGAAGGCGTCACGAACAACGAGAAAGGCACGTACGACTTCAACGGCTTCAAGCTCCTGCTACGGCCACAGGCCGGCGGGCAGCGGTCGTACACGGTGAGCCTCAAGCTGGACCGGCTGGAGCTTACGGCCGGGAAGCGCCACGCGGTGCTCCAGAAAGGCAAAAAGGGCGGCTAGCATGACCGAGGCGGCCGGCCGCGGGCCGATTCGTTGTCGCGTGCTGTACTCCGGCCGCGTGCAGGGCGTGTGCTTCCGCGCGACGGCCCAGGAGCTGTCGCGCGGCCGCGCTGTCGTCGGGTTCGTGCAGAACCTGCCGGACGGGCGGGTCGAGCTGGAAACCGAGGGGGCGGCCGGCGACGTGGAGGATTTCCTGGCGGCGGTGGCGCGGCACTTCGAAGGGTGTATTGCGAGTGCGTCGCGGACGGCGGTGCCGGCGCGCGGCGATGAGGCGCGGTTCGAGATTCGCTATTAACCCCCTGCCCCACGAAGCGTCACGGGCCGGCGCGTGACCGGCCGACGTTCCCGGTGGGGCTCGAACCCGCAACCTTTGGCTCCGGAGGCCAACGCTCTATCCAGTTGAGCTACGGGAACCGCGGTGGTATTAACCACACGGCGAGTGTACCGCCGGCGCGCGGCGCATTCAAGTTGCGACAGGAGCTGGGAGCGTCATGGACGAGTTCTGGACGGAGATCGCGAAGCTGCTGGCGGCGGTGGCGGCCGGGGCGCTGATCGGGTTGGAGCGCGAGTTGGCCGACAAGCCGGCGGGATTTCGCACGAACATCCTGATTTGCCTCGGGGCGGCGCTGTTCACGCTGATCTCGGTCCGCATGTCCACGGGCCCCGCTGTGGACCGCACGCGCATCGCGGCGCAGATCGTGACCGGCGTCGGCTTCCTGGGGGCCGGTGCGATCATCCAGTTTCGCGGGGCCATCGTGGGGCTCACGACGGCCGCCACCATCTGGGCGGTCGCCAGCGTCGGGATGGCCTTCGGGGCCGGCGAGTTCGCGCTGGGCCTGGCCGGCACGCTCCTCACCAGCGGCGTGCTGTTCGGGCTCGGGTTAGTCGAAGGCCGCATCAACGAGTGGCGGGTCGTGGCCGTCTTCGAGATGGAGCTGGAACCGAGCGTCGACGTGCATGCGCTCGTGCAACGCCTGATGAGCACGACCCGCGCACGGCTCCGCTCCTACTCGGTTAGCAAGGCGCGCGATGGTCTGCACGGGCGCGTGACCGTCGTCGGGTCGGCCGAGCACCTGCAAAAGCTCGAGGAGTTCCTCTGGAAGGAGCCCACGGTTCACGCCCTGCGGCGCATCTAGCGCGCCGGCCGCGCTTCCCGTAAACGCCGCATCAACGGAAATCGACCGTAACCGATCCGTTCGTCGTCTCGGCCAGAATTTCGCCCGCGCCCCCGCCGTTCAATGTCCCGCGTGCGAATTCGCGCTCCCGCCGCTTGATGTCGGTCACCACGTCGGCCGTATCGAGGTTCAGGTGGCCGTTCCCCGCGCGCAGGCTCAGCCGGGCCTTCATGGTCCGCGGCAACGCCAGGCGAATCTGGCCGTTGCTCGTGGTGGCGACGACCGAGCCCTCGTCCGCCGGCGTGGCGACGACGTGGACCGACCCGTTCGACGTCGCGGCATGCACGTCGCCCTCGTTGCTGAATACCTCGATCGAGCCGTTCGCCGTCTCGGCCCGGCACGCGCCTACGATGTCGCGGAGCGTAATCTCACCGTTGCTGGTCCGCGTCTCGACGTTGCCCCGCACGGTGCGCACGACGATCCGCCCGTTGCGGGTAATCGCGCTCACGTTCCCGTCCACGTCGTGGACCTCGACCGCCCCGTTGCTGGTTTGGGCGGCCACGCGGCCGCGCATGTCGGCGACCGAGATCGAACCGTTGTTCGTGTTGACGTCCGCCGCACACGGTCCGGGGACGATGATGTTCAGCGTGCTGCCCGGCGAGAGCGTCGCCAGCGACGCGGGGATGCGCAGCTCCACGATCAGCGTGCTGGCGTCCTTGTCGTCCTGCCGCGCGAGCACTTCCATCTGGTTCAGGTAGCCCTGGGCCTGCTGATAGCTGGAGGCCCGCACGCGCGTCTGCGCGTCGACACGCACCTCGGCCACGTCGGCGGCCGCCAACGTCACACGGCCGTTGCTGTTGCGGATCACCAGGCGTTCGTAGTTCTGCCACGGGGCCGTGAGGGAAAAGTCACGGCTGGCCTGGACCATGCATCCAGTCAACCCCGCCACGGATATCGACACCAACGCCAAAACCTGCACACGCTTCATGGTCGTGTCCTCCGCTGAGTTACAGGGCCCACGATCGCGGCCGGACCCGCCGCAGACCGCCGGGCGGGCCCCCGGCCTGCGAATAGGGTACGCGGAACCGTCGAAAAGCAAAAGGAGCCCGACCGGCGGGCGGTCGGGCTCCTGCGTGAATCCACGATCCGGAGTGGGGGGCTACTCGACGGCGACGGTCGCGCCGGCCGCTTCGAGTTCCTTCTTCCACTTTTCGGCGTCTTCCTTGCTGATGGCCTCGAGCATCGTCTTGGGAGCGCCGTCCACCATCTCTTTGGCCTCCTTCAGGCCGAGATCGCCGCGCGCAGCGCGCACGACCTTGATGACCTGAAGCTTTTTATCGCCGACGGCCTTGATGACCACGTTGAACTCGGTCTTCTCTTCGACGGCCGCCGCCGCAGCGCCCGCCGCCCCGCCCGCCGGGGCCATCATGACGGCCCCGCCCGCCGCCGGCTCAATGCCGTATGCGTCCTTCAGGTAGTCGGCCAGCGACTTGGCCTGGACCAGCGTCAGCCCGGCGATCTTGTCGCCGATGTCCTTGATCGCGGTGTCAACTTCTGCCATTGCGTGATACTCCGTAGCAAACGTCCTTGATCGCCCTGATAGCGGAGGCCCCATTGGCCTCCTTTAATCCGCACGCGGAGCAGTCAGAACGCATCATCTCAAAGTAGCGGGTCGCAGATACCGAGAAACGAGCAAAGCGGCTGCGGTGGCTCGTTACTCGCTACGCGCAACTCTTAACTCGCCTTCGCGACCGGCTCGTCCTTCTCAAGCTTGTCAATCATCGCCTTCAGGCAGCCGGCCACGTTGCCGCCGCCCGAGAGGATGGCGGAAACCAGCTTGCCGCCGGGCGACAAGACCATTGCAACCAACTGCGCCTGCAGGTCCCGCTTGCCGGGCATCTTCGCCAGGTCCTGGACCTGCGCTTCGTCCAGGAACTCGCCCTCCAGCAGCGCCCCGCGCAGCTTCACGGCGTTCTTGGGGAACTTCGGCAGCCACTCCTCGAGCGCCTTGGCCGCGTCGATCGCCGTCTCCCCGCCCGTGAGCAGTGCGACCGGCCCGCCCAGAGCGCCGGCCAGCCGGGCCATCGGCCCGTCCTGGCACGCCCGCTGCAGGAGCGAGGTCTTGACGACCTCGAGCTTCATGTGCCGGGCGCGCAAGTCGCGGCGGAAGTTGTTGGTCACGATCCCGTCCACGCCGATCATCTCGACCCAGACGGCGTTGGTCGCTTCACCGTAGCGGGCCGCCAGCTCGCGAGTAAGGATGTCTTTGACCTGCTTGCTCATGTCGAATCACTCCGCCGCCGCGGCCGCGACCTCGATCTCGACCGAGGGCGTCATGGTGCCGCTGAGGCAAATTTTCTTGATGTAGTGGCCCTTCGCACTGGCCGGCTTCATCCGCCGGATGTTGTCCACGAACGCCGTGACGTTCGCCTTGAGGTCCTCTTCCGAGAAGCTCAGCTTGCCGACAACCGTGTGTATGTTCCCGCCGGCGTCGTTGCGGAACTCCACCTTGCCGGCCGAGTACTCCTTGACGGCGGTGACGATGTCGGGCGTCACGGTGCCGCTCTTGGGCGACGGCATTTTGCCCTGCGGCCCGAGCACGCGGCCGAGCTTGCCCACCTTGCCCATCAACGAGGGGTGGGCAATCGCAACGTCGAACTCGGCCCAGCCTTTTTGGACCTTGTCGATCAGCTCCTCGGCACCGGCCTCAAGCGCCCCGGCCGCCTTGCAGGCCGCCACGTCGCCTTCGCCGCAGAACGCGATCACGCGTTTGGTCTTGCCGATGCCTTTGGGGAGGGCGATCGACCCGCGGATGGCCTGGTCGGCCTGCTTGGCATCGATGCCAAGGTGGCAGACCAGGTCCACGCTCTGGTCAAACTTGGCCTTTGAGTAGGTCTTGAGGCGCTTGAGCCCCTCGTCGAGGGGCAGCGGCTTGGAAGGGGCTTTCTCTTGGTCTTTCTTGTAACGCTTGCTGCGAAAACGCATCGCAAAGCTCCCACTACTACGGCCCGTGGTGCGGCCACTCAAAATGTATCCGGTGACAGGTGAGACGTGACAATCCGAACCGGGGCTGTCACCTTTCACTTTTCACTCTTCACGACTCCGCTATCTCGATGCCCATGCTGCGCGCCGTGCCAGCCACAATCTTCATCGCGGCGTCCACGTCGAACGCGCTCAGGTCCTTGGCCTTGGTCTCGGCGATCTGCCGTACGTCCGCCTGTGTCACACGGCCGACTTTGTGGCGGTTCGGCTCGCCGGAGCCCTTCTCGACGATCGCCAGCGTCGCGTCCAGCGGCTTGGCCACCTTGAGCAGCAGCACGGCGGCCGGCGGGCTCTTGACGACGAACTCGAACGTCTTGTCCTTGTAGACGGTGATCTCGACCGGGCAGGTGATGCCGTCCATCTTCTTCGTCCGCTCGTTAAACTGCGCGACGAACTGCCCGATGTTCACGCCGTGCTGGCCGAGCGCGGGACCGACCGGCGGAGCCGGCGTGGCCTTGCCGCCCGGAGCCTGCAACTTGATTTTCGCGATGATGGGCTTGGCCATAGTCCGTTCCTACCGTTCACCCGTCGCCGGCGGCCCACCCGCGGGTCCGCACGGCACGAAGAACCGCCAGTATAGTACAATCGCCGGCGACTTTCCAGGGGGCTGCCCCGCCGCCTAGCACGCCCAACGCCTGGCAGGCACCGCCTGGCCCATGACGCAAGGCCGCGGCCGGAGCTACAACTGCTCCACCTGCCAGTATTCGATCTCGATCGGCGTCGGGCGGCCGAAGATCGCCACGATCACCCGCACGGTCCCCTTCTGCGTGTTGATCTCGTCCACCGTGCCCTCGAAGTTCTCGAACGGACCCTCGGTCACCTTCACCTTGTCGCCCGGCTTGAACGCCAAGTTCGCCAGCGTCGGCGTGCCCTCAGGCTTGACGGCGGCGGCCAGCATCTTCCTGACGTCGTCCAGCGGCATCGGCGAGGGCTTGCCACCCGAGCCGATGAAGTCGCCGACGCCCGTCGTCTCTTTGATGACGAACCAGACGTTTTCAGGGATGCGGCCGTCTTCGTCGGTGGCCATCTCCACGAACACATAGCCGGGGTAGAGCTTGCGGTGGTACACGCGGGCCGTACCCCCGCGCATCCGCTTCTCGCGCTGGGTCGGAACCAGGACCCGCCCCACGCGGCCTTCAAGCTGTTCGATCTTGACCTTGCGCTCCAGCGCCTCGCGAACCTGGTCCTCCTTGTTGGAGGCTACCCGCAGGACGTACCAGTTCATCCCGGGCTGACAGAGGGCGACTTCTTCGGGTCCGTGGGCTGGAGCGGCTGCGGCCGGCGCGGGCGGTGGGACGACTTCCCCGCCGGCGGGCGTCACCACCGACTCCACGTCCGGCTCCGGCCCGGTGCCTTCGTGCGCGACCTCGTGCTCCGCCGCACTCGTCATGATCCACCGCTGCTGAAGAGTTTCTCGATGAGGTTCATCCGCAACACGCCGACGGCGCTGAAGATCAGAATGAAGGCGAGGTCGACGATGGCGAGGATGAATCCCAGGGCCAGCACCGTGACGATGACGACCTTCGTGGCCCCCCACACTTCCCGCCGTGTGGACCAGTTGACCTTCTTCATCTCGCCTTCGGTGGCGGTCATGAACTCGATGATTTTCTCGTTGCGGCCGACCAGCGCGAAGATGCCGTAGAACGCGGCCAGCATCAGGCCAACCCAGATCGAGGTGCGAATGATGAAGTCGTACTGCTCGCCGAAGTTGATGAGCTGGATCTGCTCCCGAATGAAGAGCCCTCCGGCCAGCGCCAGGGCGCCGGCCCCCAGCGCCGTGCCCCAGCGCAGCCGCGTGCCCTGCCCGGGTTTCAGCACGTGAAACGGGCCGCCGCTCGGACGTGCCGCGCGTTCCGGCCGCTCGGCTCGCTCCGGCCGCTGCTCGTCGAACGTCTCGGACTGTCCCTCGATCGCGTTTGCCACACTGCTCTCGCTTTTATCTCACGCCACGTTGGACTCGACTCGCCGCGCTCCCAACCGGGCCCGCGGCTCAGGTCGGATCAGGAGCGGAGGGACTCGAACCCCCAACCTGCTGATTTGGAATCAGCTGCTCTGCCAAATTGAGCTACGCTCCTTCACAAGCTCTCCGCGGTCGGCCCTGCGCTTGCAGCGAAAAGAACGCGGACGCCGGGCTGAAACCGGGGGCTGCACGCGGACCGCTACTTCCGCTTGATCTTGTGCTTGGTCCGTCGCCGCAAGCGCGGGCTGTATTTCAACAGCTCGAGCTTGGGCACGCCGCCCAGGACGTTGACCGACGTCCGATAGTTCAGATCGCCGGTCTCCGTGCATTGCAGCCAGACCCGTTCACGTTTTTGTGCCTTGGCCATCTTTGATCCGAGCCGTCAACGGCAAAGGGCGCCTCGCGGCACACGAGCCACACAGCTTTCCGTGCGCGCCTCGCCCGTCCAAACTTACTCCGTGATCTTCGTCACGACGCCCGAGCCGACCGTCCGGCCGCCTTCGCGAATGGCGAAGCGCAGCCCTTCTTCCATGGCGATCGGGTTGATGATCTCGACCCGCATTTGGATGTTGTCGCCCGGCATACACATCTCGGCCTTCCCGCCGTCGCGCGCCAGCAACTCGATGATCGAGCCCGTCACGTCCGTCGTACGGAAGTAAAACTGCGGGCGGTAGCCCGGGAAGAACGGCGTGTGCCGCCCGCCTTCCTCTTTCGTCAGCACGTACACCTCGCCGAGGAACTTGGTGTGCGGCGTGATCGAGCCGGGCTTGGCGAGCACCATGCCGCGCTCGAGCTCCTGCTTCTCGACCCCGCGCAGCAGGCAGCCGACGTTGTCGCCGGCGATGCCGGAGTCGAGTGTCTTGTTGAACATCTCCACGCCGGTGATGACCGTCTTGAAGTCCTTCTTGGCGTGCAGGCCGATGATCTCGACCGTGTCGCCCACGCGGACCGCACCGCGCTCGATACGCCCGGTGCCGACCGTGCCGCGGCCCTTGATGCTGAACACGTCCTCGACCGGCATCAGGAAGGGCTTGTCCTGCTCGCGGACCGGCTCGGGGATGTGGGCGTCGAGGGCGGCCATCAGCTCCACGATGGCCTTGTAGCCGGCCTCGTTCTTGGCGAACGCGGCCTTGAGGCAGTCAGTCGACGAGCCCTTGATGACCGGGATGTTGTCGCCGTCGAAGTTGTACTTGGTGAGCAGCTCGCGGACTTCCATCTCGACCAACTCGAGCAGCTCCGGGTCGTCCACGAGGTCCACCTTGTTGAGGAACACGATCAGGGCGGGCACGTTCACCTGCCGGGCCAGCAGCACGTGCTCGCGCGTCTGGGGCATGGGCCCGTCCGCCGCACTGACCACGAGGATCGCGCCGTCCATCTGGGCGGCGCCGGTGATCATGTTCTTGACGTAGTCGGCGTGCCCCGGGCAGTCGATGTGCGCGTAGTGGCGCTTCTCGGTCTCGTACTCGACGTGCGCGGTTGCGATCGTCAGGATCTTGGTCGCGTCGCGGCGGCCGTCCTTCTCCGAGGCCTTCGCGATTTCGTCGTAGGACTTGTACGTACCGAGCCCACGGGCCGCCTGCACCGCAGTCATCGCCGCGGTCAGCGTGGTCTTGCCGTGGTCGACGTGCCCGATCGTTCCAACGTTCACGTGCGGCTTGGTTCGTTCGAAAACACCCTTGGCCATTGAAGCTCTCCACTCGTCGCCCGGGCGGGATAGTCACCCGGGGTGGCCCGTTATCGCCACCGTCCCAATTTCGTATCTAACCTCAACTCCGCGCCCGGTCGCGACCCGTCGCGTCAAAAAAAGCTGCTGATGGGAATTGAACCCATGACCTCGTCCTTACCAAGGACGCGCTCTACCGGCTGAGCTACAGCAGCGTTGACGAGCAAGTGGCAGTCAACACTGCCGGCGCATACTCAAAGACGGATCGGCTCCACCGGCCGGACTCGGCATTGTACGGCCCCCCCAAACGTTGTCAAAAGGAAAAATGTGGTGCCCTGGCCCCGGCGTGGCATAATGGCGGGCGGCCACCACCAGTCCGAGCCGCCGAGCGTTATCGGCCGACGCGGAGGTAGCCCGTGAGCGACAAACGCCCGTCTCGAATCGCGAATCTCCCGCACGCGGTGCGGGAGCACCTGGCCGGACTGCCGGACCGCTGGCAGACTTGGCGGGAGGGCTTTCGACAGGAGCCCGCCGCCTTGTGGCGCTCCCCGCTCACGCAGATCGCCGTGCTTGTGGCCGTCCTCGTCATCATCCTGATCGCCGTGACGCGGCTCGTGGGGGCGATTGCGCCGCCCGGCGGCGACCGGCGCGTCGAGCCGGCCACCCCAGTCGCAACGCTGTATGTCGCCTGTACGAACCCCGCCTGCCGCGCGAGCTATACCACCCGGCAGCCCATGAGCTTCAAGGCCTGGCCGCTCAAGTGCGAGAAATGCGGGCAGATGACCGTCTACCGCGCGACGCTCTGCAAGGACTGCCGCCGGTGGTACGCCGTCCTGCCGGGTATGCCCGCGATCTGCCCGTTCTGCGAAGAGCAGAAACACGCCAAGGCCGCCGCCACCCAGCCGGCCAAGAAATCCGCGGCGGACGAGGACGAGGATTCTTGGTAAGCCCAAGCGTGTGCTCTCTGTCTTCCACGTTCCCACCCGCGGCTCGGCCCACAACCGCCTGACCGAATCCGACGTCGACTACGTCGTCACGACCCTGAAATCGCTGCTGTAGCACCAGACCTCCGGGGCGGACGGTGGAGCACAACGAACCAAACGCCCGGTTGGCGAACTGTGCGGCGAAACCGTGGCCGTCGGCAAGCGGAGCGTGAGTCGGAGCAGGGCGCCGCATCCGCGCCACACGCGGAGGCGCGGGCGCACAGCGGGGGCGCGGAAGGCGGCTAGAACCGCCTATTTCGGCGGCAAGCGCGCCTTGGGTCCGTAATTGGAATGTGTTTTGGTGTTCCCCGTCCACATGATGGGCGGCGTTGTGCGGGCGACGACGACATGTCACCAGGCAATGGCCAATCGTCGGCCAACGTGGGCCGAACGAATCGCGTCGCGGACAGCGCGGGCAACATGGGGGTGGCAAGACGCAAAGTGGGCGCGGTGTGCAGAGTGAGTCCAGGCCGACGCAAACGGGCGTCGATATGGCATCCAGCAGAGCATGCCGACGCAAAGGGCCGTCGGCGTGGCACGCGCGCAGGGACGAAGCGGGTTGC
>Ga0182017_10000722_pt1 | contig 25905 bp, 26 predicted proteins | sample 712E3DmetaG_FD_120492 | JGI IMG/M metagenome (GOLD analysis project Ga0182017, IMG submission 120492) | Permafrost microbial communities from Stordalen Mire, Sweden - 712E3D metaG | ecosystem: Environmental > Terrestrial > Soil > Wetlands > Permafrost | place: Sweden: Stordalen | collected... | reverse complement strand
CGGATGTTCACGCATTTTCATCAAGGATAATCTATGACTGGTCATCCTGTTGCACCGGATCCAAAAGCGGTTGAGGAGCAGATCCGGATCTTCAATTCAAGTGAATTTGCCCGCCTGCTCGGTATGGAGATCCTCGAAGCATCGGACGGGTACTCCCGCGTCACCATGGACTGTGCCGGCAAGATGAACCCGGGTGGTGTGGCCCACGGTGGCGCCATCTTCGCCCTTGCCGATCAGGCCTTCGGGATTGCCGCAAACTGCTGCGGGGTGCACCGCGTTGCCGTCTCGGTGAGCATCCAGTACATTGCACCGGCAAAAGGAAAACTGGTCGCGGTTGCCCGGCGGGTGGCAGATAATGGGAATTGTGATACGTATCGCATCATGGTCCACGAAGGCGAACGGCCGGTTGCGGAATTTAGCGGTGTGGCGTTCCGGGTTTGAGAATATTTTTGCCGGGCCGGAATTCTCTCACAAATTTTTTCTACCAAAAGTTTTCTTGAATTTTTTTTGAAAATTTTTCCTTATCGCCTGGTAATTCGTATACCGGCTTTCCTGTCTGACACCCCCATTTACCGACGGTGGATCGACGGTAAGATGCCCCAAAAAACCCCCTCTTAAGATAGTGCAGATCCGGCCTTTCACTGAGACCCGTCCGGATCATCTGACCCGTCACGGGTCAACTGAGGGTAATACCTGGGGCATTATTATTCCGGGCCCTTACAGGGCTCCTTTTGCCAATCCGGGGATCCCGATTTTTTTCCCTGGGAAACAATGTCCACGCCGTAGAAAATATCGAAATATTATCGAATTTTTGGAAATGAAGCAAATTATCAAAGGATAAATCCTGCAAAATAGCGGGCCTGTACGACCCCCCTTTTTTTAACATAGTTTAGTACGCAGGAATGAAAGGAGGGTCTGTTTTGGGGATCACAATGGTAGGCGAGGGATCATCCTGTAGGGGGTTTTTGGAGATATGAAATGTGACTTGAAAAACCAATTTAAAGTCCGGTTGAAAATTTTTTATCAAGGTTCGATTGAAAGATGAAAATCGGATCTTGATTGATTCGGATTGGCTTTTTGTTCGGTATCAGGCTGAAATTTGAAAATCGGGAACCGATTGAAATCCGGAAACTGCCATGCAGCTTCCGCAAAGGGGTATCGAGATACCAATAAAATGAAGATCAAAGGGTCAACGGACAATGGATCCCCGATAGTGCTGGGTATTGAGAAGCAAAAGGCGTGTTGATTTTCCCCCCTATCATCACCTTTATCCTCCCCCTCTCCCAACATTCCCGCATGACACCGGAACAGGACGCCGTGACGACCGTTGCGAACCTGATGGCGCTCGCAGCCCGGACCGCCCCGAAGGGAAAAGGTATCGACACGCTGGAGATCGTTGTGCTTTCAAAGAAAGATATGAAGAAGCTCGCGACCCGGCTCGAAAAAATGGGAGACGAGAGAGGCATCGGGTTCTTCCTCCGGGATGCAAAGAACCTTGTCGCCTCGGACGGCTGCGTGCTGATCGGGTGTCGGGGCCGCGAAGCCGGTGGCATCAACTGCGGCGGCTGTGGGTACGCAAGCTGCGCTGAATTTACAAAAGCGCAGACAAAGGCGGTAAAACAGGCCGCACCATTTGCAGGCCCTAACTGCATCCTCCGCATGACCGATCTTGGTATCGCGGTCGGTTCAGCGGTCAAGACCGCCCAGATCCACAATGTCGACAACCGTGTAATGTACTCCGGTGGCGTCGCCGCACGGGACCTCGGCCTCTTCAGCAAAGACTGCACGGTCGTTTATGCCATTCCGCTCTCAGCGACCGGGAAGAACATCTTCTTTGACAGGCCCTCATTACATTAAGATTTTTGGAATTCCTTGTGACTTTCAAAAACAATGAGAGCTTTTCCTTTTTCCCCTTTTCCGGTTCAGCCCTGAGTCCGGTAACAGTTCAAAACATTTTTTCCCTCACCTCACCAAACAGGATTTGTTACCTATGGCGAAAATGATGATACGCGGGGGCGACCTTGACCTTGTGGAGTATGAGTTTCTGACCTTCTCCCCGGGAACGAACCTCAAGACACTCGGCTTTGAGAAGAAGAAGTTCACGCTCAAACCTCTCAAGGGGACTGTTACCGTGCGGGCACCCGCACGGATCCACCTTACCGTGCTCGACATGAACCGCTTTGCCCCCGACCATGCCGGCGGTGGCGGTATTGGGTTTGCCATCCAGTGCTATTGCACCGCAGAAGTCAGCTGCACGAAAAAGGAGATTTCCGTTGATTACGGCCGTGCTGCCATCATTGAGAATTTTGTGGCAGTATTCAAAAAAGCAGTCGGTTATAAAGGCGGTTTTACGATCAAGGTGACCGACCACCAGCACCAGCATGTCGGCCTCGGTTCAACGAGCACGGTCATGATCGCCGTTGCCACGGCATTGAACGAGGCAACCGGTTTCCCGCTTTCAAACACCCAGCTGAGGCACCTTATCGGCCGCAACTATGTGGAAGAATCCGCGGACGGCAACATCGCGTTCGGGTTTGAGACCGGTGTCGGCCCGGCAGTCAGCACTTACGGCGGCATGGCGGTCATGGGCGACGAACTCGCGCTCGCTTATCACCACCCGTTTGCCGAAGGAAAGAACGTGTTCATTGTCATTCCCCCGATAACCATCTCATCTGCCGGAACGCAGGAGTTCGACCTCCTGATGAACAAGGCCCGGACGCTTGATTACATGGACCGTGAACTCAAGGCATACCTGTTCCTCATGGACCTCATCCCCGCCCTTGAACGCAATGACCTGAAAAAAATAGGAGATACCATCTGGGAGATCGAGTTCCGGGGCTCGAAGCGGGCGGAAGTGGAGCACCACGGTTACGGGATCTACCACTACATGAACCTGCTGCGGGAGGCAAAACTTGAGTTCGTGGGCATGAGCTCGGTCGGACCGTCCATCGCGGTAGTCACGGACAAGGACCGCAAATCCATCGAGAAGATCTTAAAACCCCTCGGTCTGACAATCGCTATTGTCACGAGACCGGACAATCGCGGCCTTCAGGTTACCCACACGGCGTAGCGCGCTTTAGATATCTCTTTTTTCCTGAAAAATCTTTAATCTGCCTGCCGGGAGATGCGCACTGGCCGTTTCTCATCAGATCTTTTTGGGACGCCGGTCCCACCAGGCACGGACAATGTTGTACATAATGAAGAGGAGCGTTCCTCCGGTCAGCAGCATGACGCCAATAATAAGATAACTCATATTTTCCTGGACAACGGCAAACGTACCGAAATAGTACCCGGCCATGACGAGACAGAGTGCCCAGCAGGTACCACCAAGAAAATTATAGAGAAGGAAACGCCGGTACTGCATAGAACCGACACCGGCAAGGAACGGGGCGAAGGTGCGGACGAGCGGAACGAACCGTGCGATAAAGATCGCTGTCCCACCGTATTTTTCAAAAAACCCGTAAGTGCGGTCGATATACTCCTTCTTGACGAGCGTCGGGAACCGTTCAAGAAAGAGATGGATACCGATATAATTTCCGATCCAGTAATTGACCGTGTCTCCGATGACAGCTCCAAGGATTATTGCGATAAGAAGCAACTTTATATCGAGCATCCCGCCCGCTGCTGCAGCACCACTGACAAAGAGCAGCGAATCTCCCGGCAGAAACGGGAATATGACAAAACCCGTTTCAAAAAAGATAATGAAGAACAGGATGAAGTACGTCCAGATCCCATATTCCTGGATTACGGCAACCATATTCTGGTCGATATGAAGAAAAAGGGTAATCAGCGAATCGATCATAGGTTCTGGAAAATTATGTGCGCGGTTTCTATATTAACCTAGAGTTCACAAAAAAATGATTGCCGGTTAACTATCGGGTTTCTCGGAACACCGGGTTGCCTGCTGTCCCCTACTGAAATGATTATCGTTCATAAGTGCTGAATATTAGAATACCAGAACACGGATCCGGGAAGGATTTATTCCATGTCGTACACCAATAAAATAGTTCTCTGTTGTCTGATGCTTGTCTGCTGCAGTTTATTTATGGTCATCCCAGCGCATGCATTTACCGCTAATTCGCTCGATATCACGGTTGATAAAAATGGCGACGCTATCGCCACGTTCCGTTTCACCCTTGAAGGGATCATTGAGAATTCCGTCCCCCAGTCTATACTTGAGGGTGAACTTAAAAAAGGGCTTACTATCAGTACAGAGCCTCCAGAACTCATATCCATGGATAGATCAAGTGCAGTCCTCCTCCTGAAACAATTTGCCGACACTTCTGATGTCCCGACAGGTACAGAATATCGCACGGCTACCATGGACTTTAAAAAGGCAGAGATCGCCTTGCAGAATTCCGCGCTCAGCAGTGTGGTGTCTGCAGATTTTTCACCGGAAACGATCACCCTGACCTTCCCGGACTCGTACCAGCAGAAATTTTCAAATGTCGATGTCCTGCCTGCAGTCTCCCATACTGTGATCGATCCTTCTAAAACCCCCCGGGCATCACCCGGTGCCACTACATTGCCGGGTGGCGCTGCAACATCCGCCTCGAAGGGGTCCATGAATGTCACATCATCACCGCTAAACGTGAAGGTATATCTGGATTCCCGTTATATCGGAGATACCCCCTCGGTTTTTCCGGAGATCGATGCCGGCACCCATATGGTTGAGTTCCAGAAAGAGAGTTATGAATCTGCCAGTAAAAATGTGACAATCCTTGGGGGGAAGACAACCAATGTTATGGTAGTTCTCAAATATATCGCGCCAGTGACATCCGAAGAGACATCATCCTCAGGATTGTTCTGGCCCGTTCTCATTATCGCTCTTATCGCCATTGCCGGCGGTGGATATTATTTCTGGTCTCAAAGAAAGAAGTACGATGATAGGGAGGATGAAGATACGGAGTATGAAAGTGAGTAGGGCAGTCCGTATTCGTTTCGATTAAACAGTCCGACAGGAAAAATGGATCTGAAGAAGATCTTCTTAATACCCCCGTTTTTCAATACCATGCATTACAGCGGTTGGCAGAGTGCCGCAATGAAATATTTTTCTTATATACCCTTTCCCGAACGGATTTATTCCATCAAAGATACCTTCGTTCTCTTCAATGGACTGTTCTACTCTTCAGGAAATATTGTCTCTCTTATGAATGTTATTAGCGTTTGGAAAGGGATTCCGAAAAAAAGGATTATTCCGGTTTCCTTTGGAGGAGAAAACCGATAATTCCAAGAGCACCGAGTGCGGAAAGCGGGCACAGGGGAGTATATAAAGACGGAGTAACCGGCAGAAGAGTGGCTGAAACGGTGCTGGTGTTCCCTGCAACGACAAGGATGCTGGTCGAATAATCCTGGTAGCCTTCCAGGGTAATGGTAACCTGGTGGTTACCTGCAGCGATATCAATCGAAGTCAGCGGTGATATCCCGATAGAACTATTATCCACGGAGATCGTTGCACCTTCAGGATCTGAGGTAACAGACAAGGCCCCTTTCGTAAAAGCATCGGAAGCGGGTATGAGTACTGCGTTGACTGAGGAGACCAGCTGAGAAGATACATTAATACGCGTGGAATACGGCTGGTAGCCGAGGAGTTCCAGTGCGATGGTATGTTCACCGGGAGTAATGGTATCCAGGTTCAGGGAGCTGTTTGCCGGGGTCCGGCCGATATAACTCCCGTCAAGGGTAACCGAAGCATTGCCCGGGCTTGACGATACCACTATCCACCCGGGGGGGTTTGTCTTCGGCGTCAGGTTAATTGAGATATCTTTTATTTCTGTTCCTGGTACGTCTACGGTTGATTTCCAGGAGTTGTAGCCAGAATAATCAATTTCGAGAATGTGAATACCGGCAGCGATGTTATTCAATATTTTCGGTGTAACTCCCTTCGCGAGACCGTCAAGAATAATGGTGGCACCGTCCGGGTTCGAGGAGATATTGATCCCCTGGGTTAAAACGGTGTCATTCTGATTCAGGATGGCAGAAATAGTTTTGGTTCCGTCGTTGGAAACCTCAACGGTTGATTTCCATTCATCATAGCCATAAAGTTTGACCTGGATGATATGGGTACCGGTAGCAGGGTCGCTCAGCATGAATGGTGTAACCCCTTTTTGAATCCCGTCAAGGTAGACAGTCGCGTTTGCCGGTGTTGATACGACATATAATCCGTTACCGGTATTATCCGGCATAAGCGGGCAATAGACCGAGGAACGTGTGGCACCCGAGATGGTTGTTATTGTGGTATATTCCTGATACCCGGTGAGCTCGGCAGAAATAGTATACGTCCCTTGCCAGAGACCCGTGATGGTGACCGGTGCATGGCCCTCGTTGTTGCCATTCAGATAGATAATCGCGCCGGGCGGTGACGACTCAACGTAAATCGTACCATAGGGGCCCGGTGGCCAATATGTTGTTGTGATGGTTCTGATAGTGGCGTACCTAGTACCGGTACCCTGGTAAATTTCGAAGCCGTAGGGTAGGGAAGCGGCATCTTGAGGATAGTAATTGCCAACGGGATCGGTGAAAGGACTGTTGACATACACATTATACTTAGCAGGGGTTTGGCCGGTGAACGAAAACTTGCAAGTCATCGACTGCGCACTTACGTCTTCAATAGTGCCATATATGATGTCCCCGGTACTACATGCACTCAGCCACACCGTACTTTGGGAGTTGAAACCGGTACCACTGATTGTGACTATAACATCACCATTATTGGGCCCGGTTTCTGGGGAGACTCTGGAAATCGTGGGGGAGGCAGCGGCCGGTATCCCTGCCACAACCAGCAGGCACACGGATATGCAGAGCAGGAAGATTAATTCTTTCATATGAAATTCTTCTGGAGGAAGGTTGAACGTACCGTAACAAAGGGTTTGTGGCAATGGGAACAGGGATCAGGCGGATTTTTTGAATTCAACCACGATTTCAGCCCGGGAAAAAACCGTACCCCTGACCCGCATCTCCCACCGGTGCTGTATAAAGGACTGTACTGCAAGACCGGAAAAAAGGGTCAGTACTTCAACTTCAGTAAAGTAGTGCGTTACGATACCGTTTTTTCTCATAAACGTACCCGTTTCGGTTTCTTTGCCCCGCCCATACCGGAAATCTTCGGTAGAAAAATCGCGGAAGCACAGCATACCTGCGGGAGCCAGAATCCGGAGCACCTCGCTGGCAAGGTGCCGGCGCCCGGAAAGGGAAAGATGACCGGTAATATGAGAAGCAATAACGATATCAAAGGATTCATTGCGGAAGGGTGTGTTCCTGACATCTGCAATAAGGATCCTGACCCGATCCGGATCCGTGCAAATATTCCGGCAGAGCGACGCTGCGTGGGAGGAGAAATCAACCGCTGTCACAGAGAAGCCTGCCAGTACAAGAGACGCAGCAGTTTTTCCATCCCCACAACCGAGTTCGAGAATCCGGGAAGAACGCGGTATTTTGGGAAGGGGAGCGGCGTTGCCACCCCAGAGCCGTCCGCGACGCTGATAGTCATTATTCCACGAATTCTGGCTTGTGTTCATCATGGTTCTCATTGTTGTCCCGTGAATCGATAATTACTTGCAGGATCCGTCCGTTACTCGTTTCCTGAAGCGACAGGATGTTTCCGGCAGCCGGGACGGTTTCTTGGTTCCTGCACAACGCATTTTACCGTTGACATTTTTTTATAATCTTGCATCATATCAACCAAAGCACTCATATAAGTGCGAATAAAAAGATAAATCTGGATAAAGGGAGAGACATACGCAGCTGACATTTTATCTGTCACGGCGATCCTTGTGCTGATCCGCATCTTCCGGGGGTAACGAATGACTGCAATCATCTACCATCACTACCAGAAGATGGATAAAAATCATATCAATCATTCCTACCTGATTGATGTCGGGGACGAAATCGAAGTCCAGCAGATCATGGAATACAAATGGAAAGTCTTCGACAGCGTTTTCTTAAAACCACCTCACCCTAAGACCTGCTTTTTTGAACTGGTAATCAAAGAGTACCATGACAGCAGTTCGTTCCTGATCGATGACCTCCATATCTTCCCCGTCCAGGCTAAACAGAAGCCTGATCGCAAAATCTTCGGGATAACGGTCAAAAAAGGGAACTGGGAGATCATCGAACGTATCTACAAGAAAGCGAATACGACCGAGATCCAGTGGATCTACACGGACGATTTCCATCTGTTCGCCATCACGCATGCCACTGAACATCTGGATACAATAGTCGAGGAGATCGTGAGCAAGATTGACGATATTGCAACGTCCATCAAAAGAGGATACCGGGTTCCCTCCCATATGGAAAGTCAGCGCATGCGACGGGAGGCATTCGATGCGGTTATCGAAAGCCATAATGGCATCACTATCAACAAGACTGCCATCCTCAAGCATCCTGAATTTCAGCTGGTTGCGGAACTGGGAGATGGCGACCGGAAGAAGATGCAGGACGAGATTCTCCGCGATCTGGTGGCACTCGGGGCCACCCTCGATACATTCGGTGGATCGAACAAGATTATTGCCAAGATCGAGATCCCGGAAAAGACCGATATCAACAAGCAACTGGCCCACATCGAAGAGCTGCAGGATCTAGGCTGGCTCTTTGAATGACGAATGGTTCATCAGAACTGCGAAGGTCGGCAGACACCTCCCCTTCTCGTTGCCGAGGTTCTGATGAACCTCGCCAACCATGAGTTGGAGAATGCTGAGGGTCACCAGACCCGAAGCAGGAGAAGACCGTCAGGTCTTCGACCGAACTCTCCAGAGTTCTTTGACCATAGGTCAGCGAAGTCAAAGCGATTCTGCGATGAGTTCTCCAGAGCACCTTTTAAGAAGAGAAGTATTCCTTTTTACCCGGGATATGCAGTGCAGCCGTGTACTCCTCGATGAAATCCGCGTCAACGAGCAGGTCGATATAGACCATCTGACGGCTTATCTCATGTGCCTTTTTGCGCATCTCCTGCGAGAGGAGACATGCCATTGCACCGGCGAGCGAGCCATTCCCGATTCCCTGGGATCGGGCTTCCTTAAAATCGGGAATGATACCGAACGCAACAATATTATTCATATCAGAGAACGCCCCGAAGGCTCCGGCAAGGAATACATGGTGGACATCCCGGACACTCACCCGGTATTTTTTCAGGAGGACTCCGATGGCGCCGCATACGGCTGCTTTTGAATCCATCAGGTAGGTCATGTCCTGGCTGGTGATGCAGATATCGCGGCTGGTCCCTGTTTTATCATGGGATACGAGCACGAACTCCGCCCCACCGTCCCCGGGACGGACTCCCGTCTTTGTCTCGACCAGCGTTCCGGTAAAGTCAAGGATGCCTACCGATACCATCGCTGCAGCGGCATCGATGATGCCGGAACCGCAGATTCCTCGGGGTGCTTCGTTCTGTATTGTCGTGAAGGACACCTCATAACTGGAAGGATCGATTGTCACATGGTCGATGGCACCCCGCATGGCCCGCATGCCCGATGAGATACCGGCCCCCTCAAATGCCGGGCCGGATGCACAGGATACCGAGGCCAGCCAGTCTGCATTACCGAGTACGATCTCCCCGTTTGTGCCGAGGTCAATCATGAGTGAAAGGTCCTGTGATGCCGGTATGCCGCTGACAATAACATCCCCGACAACATCACCTCCGACAAAGCGGCTTACCGCTGGCAGCACATAGACATACGCATTTGGATGCGATTCAATATGCAGCAATTGTGCCCCTATAACAACCGGACTCCGGGAAATGTCCGGGTTTGGCTGTTCGAGCTTGCGCGTATCCAGCCCGAGTATGAGGTGGCTCATCACGGTATTCCCGGCTATACAGAGGTCAATGATCGAGGACACCGGGACCTGTGCCGTGGTTGTCAGTTTTCCGATCACTTCGTTGATGCTCTCAACAGCTGCTTCTTGGAGGTGCCTTAAACCTGCCGGCGTCTTGGCATACGCGATCCTGGTTAGGAGTTCCTCTCCGTATGTGATCTGGCGGTTCAGGACAGAAGCTTCGGCAAGGACCGTACCAGTTGTGAGGTTGACAAGAACCCCGACAACGGTCGTTGTTCCCAAGTCGAGGGCGACACCAGAGAGACGATCCCTTACGTCGCCGCTTTCAATGTGGATTACTTCAGGGTAACCGTTCGCTGTAGAGATGGTGACCGTAACCGTTTTTTTGGCAGAGAGAAGTTCATCATGCTGCTGCCGGGTCATGTGCGGGCGCGTGCCGGTATATCCCTCGAGACGAAGGGAACGCTGGGCCTGGAAAAAATCGGTTTCCGGTGCCGGCTGAAGGAGATAATTCGCTACAACCGGAGAAAGCGGGGTATGAAGATCAGAGTAAGACTGAAGGATACGGGGAGTATCAATCCGGCTCTCGACCGGGAGTGCGAACTCACAATTACCGGTAATAAGGGTCTGGCAGGCACGGCAGTAATTATGGTCCACCTCATCCGTTGTGAGGCCCTTGATACTTTCAGGAGAGCCCGCCGTGCAGGAGCCGGAAAGAAAGATCACCTTGCATTTGTTGCATTCACCCTTTCCCCCGCAGATACTTTCAAATGGTATTTGAGCACTGCGTATGGCTTCAAGCACGGTAGAATTCAGAGGTAGCGTGATGAGTTTATTTACGGGATGGAAGAGAACGCGGGCAGTATCAGGCATACCCTGCCTCAGTGAGGATTGGATTTGGGAATTCTGTCAGTGAGCGGGGCATAGCATTGACTCCGAGTCGGGTTTTCATATTCGCAGGGCTAGGCTGAAGGAGGGGGCCAGTGTTGCCGGAGGTACTGCGGCAGTCCCGATGAATCTTTTGGTCCGACAAGGATCTTCCAGCCGCTCGCCTCTTCAGTCTCCCCGCTCAGCCGGGCCGCAAGACCGGGAATGATGAGGGTCTTGTGGTTCACAAGATCATCGACCTGCATCTCTTTTAAAGCAGAAACGATCGAATCAACGGAAAAATACCTGCCGGCAACGGCGCTCTCAACACTCAGGCCCCCGCTATCGACAACAATAAGATAACAGTCAAGGCCGGCTGCCTTGATATCGGATTCCACGGTGAAAAATGTAAGGGCATAATTGGTTGTGATGAGGACCGGGGAATTTTTATCGGGATGCCCGAACGTCCTGATACCGGCTTCAACCGATACCGGTTTTCTCGGGTCCGTGTACAGGTTGAAGCGCCAGATTAACTGGGGCAGCAGTACCCAGCCATCGAGGCTGTGTATGATGAGGAGATCCGCATACCGGGACATGAGCATGGATGCTGTAATCGTTTCCCGCCATTTCAGCACGTCCATGGAGATCTCCTCACTGGTCCAGACCGCCAGCGGAACTCCCAGCAGCGGGTAGCCGAAGAGTTCATCGAAATCGCGGCATGCAGCAGTCCGTATAGCGGTTAAGGTATGAAGAGTTTCAGAAAGGCCGTCTTCGGCAAGCGTGCCGGGATCGAGGACCAGGTCAGTAAGACCGCAGGCGTTCAGGGTTTTTACCAGGCTGCGCAGGAGCGCTGGATTCCCGTCCGTATGCACCACGAGCGGTGCATGGAAAGCGAGCGCAAGATCAGCCATCGGTTTCCAGTTCTTTTCCGTGGCAGCGTAGATGAGGGGACGACATTCTTTGGTTTCTGCAAGACCGGCTTCCATGACAGCCGGGTCTAGCGCGCACAGGATGAAGGGGAGGTTTGTTGTACCGGAAACTATCCTGACCGTCTTACCAAACGCTGCCGGATCGCCGGATATCGACCGGATGGCAATCGCATTGAGGGCCAGATTCCTGCCAATGTAATTGTAGGTGAACTGCTCTATCCGGTGTACCCGCGCACGCAGCTCCTCATCAGCCATAAGGTCATCCACATCGATGGCTATTGTTGTCGGATTGTGGTACGTGAATTCATGGCGATGCAGGACATATTTCCCGCCAATTGTGCACTGCTTTACACCTGAGCCGAATGTCACCGCCCGCACCGGTGGCGCCAGGAGGAGCCCGAGGTCGTAAAGGGCAGCCTGGTACTCAACTGTGTGCAGCGGCGGGCAGTCGGTGAGCACAAGCTCGCCATTCACCAGCCGGGTTGCAAACGCCATACAGTTGGACTCATGGCATTCCTGGCAATTGGTCTTCGGGAGCAGTTTGTAGACATCGATGGGGCTGATCTCACGGATACTCTTCTTCCGCTGCTCTGTAAGGATCGTCCCGTTCGTCATGATATTCTCGCACCCACCCAGTCACGCGCCGGTATTGCAGCGTCAGTACCTTTATTCCCGAGCCGGCGGATTACGTCCTTGAGGGTCAATACCGATGCAGGGTGCATCATCATGAAGAGATCGATACCGGCGAGCAGCAGGGTTACGGCATTCAGGGACTCCCAGATAGGACCGCGGAGCTCGCGGGGGCCGTATTCAGGAGCCATTTCTATCCATGCCTCGCGGGCCGCCCATGCATTCGTAGCCGCAGAGATGACCGGGTGGGCAAGTTCGGTATCTCCCATCAGGGCAGCGTACCGTGCCCGTTCATGAATGGTGAAGGAATACTCAAGACCATAACCGAGCGCAACGGTGGTCAGGTCCATGACGATTTGCTCGGGAGGAATATACTCGTACAGGCGCCGGTTGAGTTCCTTGGCGTTATTCAGCTCGAGCCCGGTGAACGCGAGCAGGAGATGGCCGTGGTCATGGGCTGCCTTTGCTACTGTCCCGAGAGTCTTTGCTTCCACCATATCAAGCGTGACCGAATTTAAAAGGAGCCGTTCACCTGCTGCCATCTCAGCTACGGCAGTAAATACCGCGGCATCCTTTTTCGGGTCGCCGCAGCCCCCGACAATGATCGGCACATCCACGGCCTGGAGGATCTCCTCGACCGTCTCTGCTGCCTGCCGGGGAGTGGTATCCCGGATCAGCGGGTCAGTGCTCATCAGATGTATCGTGATGATATCAGAACCGAACTTTTTCACGTTCATCCGGGCCCATTCTGCAGGGTCTTCCATAACATCTGCAACATGCTCCCGGAGCACCCGAGGAAGTGAGACCTTCATATCAAAGACATCCAGGGATATTGCAGGGGGATGAACAGGAGGGATAAGAATATCGGTATATGCGGGAGTTGTTGCCCCTCCGATGGTGACGGTATGTGCCCTGCTCCCGCCGTCCGCTTTCGTTGCACCGAGTGTCACTTCACGGATATGGCCGGGATAGCTGACAACCCGGGGATGATACAATTCGCGGATCAGATCCGTCGGCTTTTGCGGGAGCAACGGGGGAGCGGATGCGGGGTGCGGGGAGTGCGCAAGGTTCTGGAAAGGGATGAACAGGTCAAGATCCCCGATCTCCATCGAGAAGTTTTCGAGTTCCAGCTGCTGGACTCCCTGCAGGAGTTCAAGGATACGCGGTGCGAGCGAGAGTGCGTCAACTCCATCGATCCGGTCCGTATCCTTATTTTTTTTGTGCACCACGACGCTCACCTCCACCCGGGGACGGAGCCCTGATCGGCACGATAATGACTTTTTCTGCCGTGATCTTCGCATTCTTCAGGATGATATGGTACCCACCGCTCATGATCGGGATGTCCCCTGCCGGGAAGACTAAAGGACGGTCCGCTGTGGCACGGGCAGCCTCTGTTTCAGATTTCCACTGTTTGACAACCGGGTGGTTATGGGTTTCCAGAAAACTTTTGAGTTCCGGAATGGTTTTGACATCTTTTTCCGTGGCAATTGCAGGATAAACGGACGCAGGAATGAAATCCTTCAGCCGTTCCTTTGTCTCGGCCGGCATCCAGACCACCCGGTCATACCCGCCATCGGCATGCATGAACAGCGGGGATCGCATGTACTCGATCGAGATGCCGTGGAACCCGTCAACCTGACGCCCGCCGGCCGTTGAGTCCGCCATGGTCGAGAAGGCAAGGCCGTTCACGGTAACGTCCCGGAACCCACGGAGGACGATCCCGAACCCGTCAGCTTCAGGAATGTAGAAAGCAATGCCTTCAAAGCACCCGCAGGACGTGTGGGGATACCCGAACGCGGAGTAGAGGTAGACTCGGTTGATCTCCCCCATGGACCGTTTTTTTGCGCTCTCATTGACACCGGTATATTCCCCTTTCTCTTCATCCAGACACTCACCTTTCTCGATTGCATAGATCGGGCCTTTCGGGTCGATACCTGCGGCAGCCCGCCCGTCGAACCAACTGATTGCCCCGCAGTTTGCATACCGCTGCGGGGTGATGACACAGATATGAGTGGGGGCAAAGGACTGGCAGAGGGCGCAACCGTAGAAAACATCGACATCCTTATCGGAAAGTCCCCGGGCCCGGGCATCGCGGGCTTCGTACCGTTCAAGGGCTTCCTTATATAATGGCTTGAGCTTCTCCGGGTCGGTGATGAACGTGATGTGGATCTTTTCCAGTATCGGCAACTCAGTCCTGAACAGTTCGAGCATGACCTGCCCGATGAACCGGAAGGAATTCAGTCCCTTCTTAAAAGACTTCTTCGAGAGCCGGATCCAGATATCATACCGCTGGTTGAGGTGCATGAATCCCTCGATGTAGTTGCTGTACTCATGGATCCGCCGCTCGATGACCCCCTCGAGGTCCGGTTCGACTTTTGAGCCGGCGATTTCCACGAGGATCCCGAGCGGATAATGTTTTCCCTCCTCCATCCCGCTGAGATCAAGGCCAATGATTGAGATATCACCATCGGTGATAGCATCAACCGGCCTGACAAGGACCAGCTCGCATTTCTCCGGTTCTGATGGCCCGCCAAGTTCGACCTGCATGTCATTTTTCCGGACACGCTCGCCTTCATGAATAAGCCCGACCTCGACAGGGATCTGTTCGAACATAATAACTCCTGCTTTAGTCCCCCAGCCCGTCAACAATACCCTTGAGGTTCACGATCCAGTCCTTGATGGTGCTGTTCGGGAACGACCAGCTGGCATTGGGCTGGTACACGCAGTCAAGCGTCATGGTCTTGAGCTGCGGGGCGAAATGTTTCAGTCCCGAGAGGATGGTCCATTCCATGTAGTAGGGGAGCCCGACAAAGATTGCAAGGTCGTACGGGTCCTTTCCGTCAAACCCTTTCCACGTGGGATCCGTCAGGCGGTTGCCGATATCGACTGCCGGCATCAGTGCTGCGGGAGTAAACCCGCGGGTGAGGAATTCACGGTTTGTACTGGCGGTGACAACAACCGGAATATGCGCCTTTGTTGCAAATTCGATGAGATAATCGATCAGCTTGAGCCCTTCCACATTATATTCGACAATACCGTGGCCCACGATCATGATCGGGTGCTTTGCACGATGGATTATTGCGTCGGCAATATCGGGCTTGATGATCAGGGAGGCCTTCTTGGGCCCCGGGATCTCAGCGGTCTGCCAGGACTCGTTCAGCGGCATTGCAGCTCACACCCTTTTCTTATGAATAAGCCGTGGGAGGAGCGTTGGATCGGGAATGAGCTGCTCCTTCCAGTCGTGGTGTTTCAGGTGCTCCATGACCTCGTCTCTCATGGTCAGGGGGATGTCGGCAGGGTTCCTCACGAAGAGATGAACATCAGGGGGGATGCCGCCAACAAGCCGCTTGTGGAGGTCAATGTAATTGACCAGCTTGATTGCCCTTCCCCTGCTCGTATCATTGGGACGCATGGTCAGTTTTGAGACCATGACGATGGCGTCCTCTTTTGTCTCTGCCGCAAAGAAGAGGTGTTCAGGGACAGGGCCTGTATACACCTTCTCGCCGCTGCGGGCATCGTATACGTACCAGTCCTCTGATTTATCAGACCTGCCAAGGAGCATCCGGCGGTACTTTGTGCCGTGCGGGCCGACAACCACCGGAATACCGAGGCGCCAGAACCCCGCAGCGATTGCCGCTGCCTTCTGGGACATTGCTCCCCACGCAACGCCGACTGCCCCGACACGGTTGTATACGTAATCCGCGATCTCTTCGTAGTTGCCCCGGAGCGGGCGTTTGGCAAAAATGCTGGCAATCTTGATCGCTGCACCGGCAATATGGGCGTTTGCCACGCACGACCCGACATTCACGACACCCCCGGCTTCAAATGCACCGGAGAAGCGCTCGTACACGGTCTTACCCTCTTCGTCACGGTACATACCTGCAGACATGGCAGAACAACCGGAGGTGCAGACAATATACCGGCGTTTCGCAAACTCGCTGCACATCTCGGCTACCTCCCGCGAACCTTTCGGGTAATTGGCACAGCCGACAAATGCCACCACACCGGGGATCTCCCCGAGCACGATCGGACCGCCGACCTTCCGGATCTCGGTATCCTGGATCGGCCCGCGCCCGGTCCGGATGCAGTATGATTCGTTTCTGGTCTGCCGGTCCGTTGCTGCGATGATCAGGCTGTGGACCGGAAGCTTCTGGGTACAGGCAGACTCGCACCGTGCGCAGCCGACACAGTCATCGTACAGCTCATCAAGCAGGGAAAGATTCCCGCCGGCTGCAGCCTTGATTGCCTGCGCAATAGGGAGGTCATTGGGACAGGCACGCCGGCAGAGCATGCACTGGGTACATTTTTTTGCAAGGCGGACGAGTTCCTCTTTTGAGAGTTCGGCACCCTGCTTTTTCCGTTTCGGTGCAATAAGCCGGGCAGTCCTGACCGCCACTTCTCCGACTTTTTCAGGGTCAAGGATGAGTGCCCCGGGAACACTCCCGTCAATAAAACCCTTTACAATATCGTCCACAGCGTCATCGGTACGGTCAGGCAGGCCAAGACAGTTTTTCTCGCTCGTTGCAATCAGCGGTGACCTGACCTTTGCTGCTTCCTGCAGGGTGTCAGCCCGGACACACTGCTCATCGATCACAATAACATCCGGGACACCGCTGCGGATATAGCGGAGCTGCCACGACATAGGACCGATTATCTTTGCCCGTGAAGAATAGCGGGTGACGTCCAGTGCCGTACAGCAGATACCGGTGACTTCGACATCAGACACAATGCCGTTTGACCGGAGATAGTCGATGATGCCTGCGGAAGGAGTGACGTTATGGCCGATGACAAGGATGACCGGTTTTTTCACATCCACCGTGCCAAGGCCGAGATCGGCAAGAGGCGATTCCGGATCTGCCCGTGGAAAACCAAACGCCGAAATCTGTGCGATATCGGCAACTTCCATGCCTACCTGGTCGATCATACCTGCATGGAAGACCTTGGATTCGAAATCAATGTTATTGCCTTCCTGGCCGGTATGGGTGACCGCGAGCAGCTGGGTAACCTGGTTCTCGCAGTAATCGAGGACAGGCTCAAGGTCGCCGAGGGTCTGTGGCCGGATCCCGCAGACAAGCCGGGTGACCGGTGCTTCCACTTCCACGCCAGTATCCCCGACATTGATCGGCAGCTCCCTGCCAAACCGTTCAATGAGATACGTGAGAAGCTCACGGGCATGGCCGGTATGAGTTGCGGCACCGATACATGCTGCGATCAGGACAGTCCGGGACTGCTGGGCGGCCATGGTGATCCCACAGGCCCCCCGCTTGTTACCGGTCAGGTCGCATTTCCCGTAAGTGCAGAGGCAGCAGAGATCGCAGAACGGCAGGTAGAATGGTTTGTACCGTGCAAGGAGCGTATGGTCCCAGTTCCTGAGTGTTGAGAGCGTCGGGAACGGGGTTGGTCCCATCGGTTCGTGCCAGGTATCCTGATGCACCGCACCAATGGAGATATTGATATCCCGGAAGCTTGCGATATCCGAATCCAGTTCCTTTATACTGAGATTGACGCCTTTCCTGCTCAGGGCATTCACCACGGCTGTGTTTTTAACTATACATGGAGGGATGAGTCAGATAAGGTTATCGAAGAAGGCACCGTTGGCTCCTTCTTCTCATTGCTTTGCGATTTTTGGAATACTCGGGAAAATAGAGTGAGCCGGAGGAGTCGCAAATGCTTCACGGTTCCTGCAGAACAGCATCGAATATTGCGGAAACGGACCGGTACGCCGGTGACTGCAGCGGAATATCCAGCAGTGATCTTCCTGCCATTACCTGGTCTGCGACATACGGGTCCTCCTGGATTTTTCCTTCATACGGGAGACCGGTCTCCGCTGCGACCCGGGCATTGAGGTTGCCGGGAAATGCATAGCCGCCGATCACGTAAAAACGGCCGAACCGGATCCCGACTTCCTGTATTACGCGGTGTGCCCTGCGAACATGTGCAAACGATTTGCTCGATGGCCCTATCACATCGAAGATGATATCGACATCACTTGCAATTTTACGGTTGAGGTGCTCGAGCCCCCCGGGCGAATCGATGAGGATATACCGGTATTGTTTTGTTATTGCACCAAGAGCATTTTTTAAAGCAGCGTCCGGGAGGCAGTAACAACCTTCAACCCATTTCGTTCCGACCGCGAGCAGGTCAAAACTCCCGCCTTCGTACAGCCCCTGCTCCCAGAGGCGGTTCTCGATCCGTTTTGACGGGGCAATACCCACCGTTGTGCCACCCTGTGCAATGAAGGTTTCGGACAGCAATTCCGCGATCGTTTTTTTGCCGGCAGCCTCAAGGTCCACGCCCACCATCTCCGCAAGGTTCTGGTCGGGATCTGCATCAACGAGAAGGATCGGGATGGCCTGTTTCTCAATCAGGTACTTTGCCATCAGGGCAACGAAACTGGTCTTTCCTGTCCCCCCGCGCCCCATAGTCACAATCGTTTTCATGGATATTCACCTCATGAATTCAGCTTTTTTTCCGGTTGAAAACCTGATTCAAGTGAAGTGACAAGACGGGCAACCTCACGGATTGCTGCAGAATGCCCTTCATCGACCGGTGCACCGGTGATCCCGCTATCGGAAACATCCTGGTCGAACGGTATCATGGCAAGAACTGAAATCCCGTTCTTTTCCGCAAATGTCCGTACTGCCTGTTCCTGCGAATCGCCCGCGATCCGGTTGCCGACAAGGCCGACCTGCCGAATCGCGGCGTCTTTTGCCATACGGCAGATCGTCTTTGCCACTTCGAGAGATTTCCGGTTGGCATCCGAGACAACCAGCATCGTGTCTACGTGCTCGGCAGTACCACGGCCAAGATGCTCAATCCCGGCATCCATATCGAGGATGACAATTTCGTGGCGTTCTACGATGAGGTGCCGGAGAAGTGCTTTCACGACCGAATGAGCCGGGCAGGTGCAACCCGAACCCATGGAACGGACAGTCCCCATCACCATCAGATGAGCACCGGATGGTGTCGGGACAGCATGGTTTGAGAGGATATCGTCGACAGTAAAGGTAAGCCGGAAAACGCCGGAATAGTCCGTGCCGGTCTTGAGCCGGATCAGCTGTTCGTTCTCGGCAATGGGGACGATCTTCTCTGCTTCTTCAGGGGTAAGCCCCAGTGTCAGCGCAAGGTTGGGTGAAGGATCTGCATCAATGGCGATGACCGGGTGCCCCCGGGATGCAAACCGTGCAGCCAGGGTTCCGGCCAGGAACGTCTTGCCGGTCCCGCCTTTCCCGGATACTGCAATCTTCATGACAGATCTCTCCCGTGATATCAGAATAGGATAGTCGACTCTGATAAATAAGGGTACGGATGAAGGCAGGGGACGATCGGGTTATCACCAGGAAACGATACCGGCTATTACCGATGAAAAAGGTTCCCATTTTAAAAAGATGAGACCGGATGGGATTAACTGCCGATCACAATGCATATAGCGATCAGGAGGTATTATTTGTATAACCAGTCTGTTGTAGAACAAATTTTCAAGGTGCAGAGAGATGACTGATAACTCCCAGACCTGCCAGAAATGCGGCAGCCCGGTTACACCCGGGATGAAATTCTGCGAATCCTGCGGTGCAAAGATCGAGGCCTTATCTGCCTGCCCGCAGTGCGGAGCAGCAATTGGACCGGATGTTAAGTTCTGTGAAGTCTGCGGTGCACCGGTGAGCCCGGCTGCGGTACCGGTGAAAGCGACACCCGCAGAAACGGCGCCGGTTGTTGCCCCGGCTGCTGGTCCGTCTCCCCCCGAACCTGAAACACCCCCGGTTCTTGAGGTAAAGCCCCCGACCGAACCACCGGTAAAGGCCGAAAAGATAACCATACCGGTTCCCGTGGAAAAACCGGCACCGGCACCCGATCAAATAAAAGAACCTCCCCAAACCGGAAAGGTCGAGGCAGTGCAAAAGGAGAACGGCCCGAAAAAACCCATCTCCCGTAATACCATGATCGTTGCCGGAATTATTGTCATTGCCCTGCTGGGTGCAGCTGTTTATTTCGTTGTGCTGCCGATGTTTTCCGGAAGCGGTGGCACTCAGGCAGGGAGCAGTTCGTCTGCTTTCCCGGGGTTACCTTCCCAGACACAAAACCCGTCGGATGCCCGGCCATCTGCTGTATCCACCGAACCCTCCGCAGCGGCGGTATCGTTTGTCACCGAACCGACGCAGGTACCCCCGGCAAACCTGCTCGTCGCATTCCAGGTTGAACGGGACCCGATCACCGGATTAGTAACCGTTACTTTTACCGGGGGTGCCGGCCGGAACGGGGTCCAGGATGTCTTTATCCGGCTTACCCGTTCTGACGGACAGGTAATGACCCGGACAATAACATTGTCAGAGATCGGACAGGGCGCGACCCTTCAGGGGACCAGGACCGGCGATGACCGCATCGAAGTTACTGCTAATTATTATAACGGCGAACACTACAAGATCATCGACCAGATCCTTGAATATAAAAAACGAGACTGGTAATCTTTTTTTTACTCATATGGCAGAGATGGTTCCTGAGAGGATCTCATGAAATCGATTCTCCAAACTGATTCCCGGGACCTGCCGGAAGGATAAGTCAGGACCGGCGAAGGTAAAAGGGCAATATGATGGAGCTCAGCCCCAGGAATACAGCAGCGCCTGCGGCCGGAATACCGCTATTCACGGAGCAGCCGGATTCTCTCATTCACCAGCATAATCAGGTCATCCACTGACCTTACCCCGCTCAGTTCATCTGCAGAAATAAAGAGGCTCCTTGTCTTCTGGCTGTGAAGGAAGACTGCAGGCAGCGGGGTGAGCAGAGCCCCGAATTCCTCCTCATATTCATCGTGGTGGAGGAACCGGACAGGTACCCTGAGTTCCTGAATATACCGCTTCCAGCCTTTTTTTATGCCAACCGGGCTCGAGATAAGGGCGAGCAGGTTGCATTCGGGAACCTTGTCATCGCTCAGTTTCTGCGAATAATCCTTGATGGCAGAGAGGTTTCCCCGGTCACAATTGAAAACAAAGATCAGGTGCTGGCCGGACCACATAGTACAGATCACTCACGCTGTAAGGATTAAGGATTTCCGGCTGAATACCTGGGGGAATTTTAGAATGTATCATTCAGGATCTGTTTTTTGTTCAATGACCGTCATTCGCGGATAAAATCCGAACTTCCGGTAAAACGCCCCTGTATCCTCATTGCCACAACCCACGGATACCCGTTTCCTGACCACACCACAGGAATCCATCCATGCAAGCTCCCGCGTTACAAGAGCAGTGCCGATACCTGCTGAGCTGTACGCCTTATCCACAAACAGGGACTCCACTTCAACTGCCATCTCTGCCGATACGGAACTTACGCAATACCCGATATACGTTCCGGACGTGGTATCCATGGCAAGGTCCAGCCGCAGCTGTCCTGATTCATGGAGATCACGGAAATGCAATTTCCGGTCCTCGAAGGTCATCCGCTCATAATGCTCTTAAAATGGGATGCCCTCCTATGGTGATGCTTATTGAGCTGCTCCCAGAGAGGACGGATGAGTTCAATCTCTCTCATACCGGTTGTCCGGTATGCAATTGCATGCATCGGTTCAACATAAGAATTAAAACGATAAATTATGATGGGTAATAATTCTATAGTTGTGCAGAAAATGACAGCGCGAAGGTTATATTAATGCTTGACATCAGGTTCATTCGGGCGCACCCGGAGATAGTAAAAGCAGATTTGCGGAAGAGGAACGATCCCGAAAAGATTGGATGGATCGACGACCTGCTTAAAAAAGACGCGAGGTCCCGGGAACTCAAGGGAGAAACGGATACCCTTCGCCAGCGGCGGAACACGATAGCCCGGGATATCAATACAGCAAAAAAAGCCGGGCGGGACGCAAAAGTCCTTATGGCAGAGGCAGCAGCCCTGCCCCAGAAAATCCGCGCCTATGATACCGAACAGGAAGAGATCAAGGACACAATTCATAATTATCTCATGCGCCTCCCCAATATCCTGCACGACAGCGTCCCGGTTGGGAGGGACGATTCAGAGAACGTTGAAATAAAGAGGGTCGGCACTCCCCGGACTGTTGACTTCGAGGTGAAAAACCATGGCCAGCTCGCCTCCGACAATAACTGGGCCGATTTCGAACGGGCGACCAAGATTGCCGGCGCCGGGTTCTATTTCCTGAAAGGCAGCCTTGTCCTGCTGGATCTGTCACTCCAGCGATATGCGCTCGACCAGCTGGAGGGGAAAGGTTTTACTCCGGTTATCCCGCCCTATATGATCAACCGCTCCTCGTACGAGGGAGTCACGGATCTTGAGGATTTCGAGAAAGTGATGTACAAGATCGATGGCGATGATGCTTACCTGATCGCTACCAGCGAACACCCGATCGGGGCAATGTATCAGGGCGAGATCTTCGAGGAGAAAGACCTCCCCCTCCGCCTTGCCGGCATCTCTCCCTGTTTCCGCCGCGAGATCGGCGCGCACGGTCTGGACACCAAAGGGCTTTTTAGGGTCCACCAGTTCACCAAGGTGGAGCAGTTCGTATTCTGCAAACCGGAAGACTCATGGACGATCCATGAAGAACTGCTGGCCAATGCCGAGGAACTGTTCCTGGGGCTCGGCCTGCCTTACCGGGTTGTCAACATCTGCACGGGGGATATCGGGACGGTTGCCGCCAAAAAGTACGATGTCGAGGTATGGATGCCGCGGGAGAATACCTATAAGGAAGTGGTTTCCTGTTCAAACTGCACCTCATACCAGGCCGTGCGGCTGAATATCAGAGTCCGGGACAAAAAAGACTTTGAATCCAAACAGCATATCCATACACTCAACTCGACAGCGGTGGCAACATCCCGGGTTATAAGGGCGATCCTTGAAAACAACCAGCACAGCGATGGGTCTGTGGAAGTTCCCGAAGTCCTCTGGCCTTACATGAACGGCCAAAAATTTTTGTGATTGTATGGCGGGTCATATCATGAATCCGGAAATCCTTATCTGCTGATACCCGCGTATATATAATAAGAAGGTGGTAGTTTGAGTTATCCCGAACTGTACAGCGACGAGCGCGTTGTTCTTCAGGCGCAGAATGTAAAAGTGAAGTCCGTGTCATTTGAGGTCGTCCTCACGACACGCCGCCTCGTCCTCATTGATATAAAGAAGGATTCCATCCCCCCCCAGGAGATCAACCTTGCTACCTTAAAGGATGTAGAAAGCGGCGAGAATGCCATCCGCGATCCTACGATTACGATCTCCATCATCACCATCAGCGGCAACACACGTCAGATGGTTCTCACCTTCTCCAAAACCAGCGGCGGGGAACGGAGGCGCGAATGCGATGACTGGATCAGGGCACTGAAGCAGAACATCACTTCGACCGTCTACCACCCGGTAACCCAGGCACCGTTTCCCATGGAGCAGGAACCCGCACCGGCACAACCAACGGCATCTGCCCCCCACTGGATCGAGATCCCCTATACCCCGCCACCGAAGAAACGGATCGAGATTGCCCGGCCCATGAAGAAGATCGTGGAAGCTGCGCCGGCAATGCCTGTTCCCATTGAGACGACCTCCCTTCCCACAGGCTCATTCTGCAACCGGTGCGGCAACCGCGTTCCTCCGGAATCCGCGTTCTGCAACCGGTGCGGGACGCCGGTTGTAAAGGAAACGGACTCCGTAAACCTGTCGCCGGAAGAGGGTGCTGGTCCGCTCCAGCAGGTCGAAATCACGCCTTACCCAATGGCAACAGATAAAAAAGATCGCCCGATTGAAGAGGTAATCCACTCAATCGAGCCCCTGATCGAAGATTCCGTCCCGCGGACTGCCCCAGCCCCGCTCGTCCCGGGAAAACAGGTCCATTACGCATTGCCTGCCGACACGGATCAACGTGCCGGCCAAGCCCAGACGGCAGCGTACGAGGGGACACCTGATACAGCAGCGCAACCGGGAGAAGTGCAATGGCCGGTCCTGTCGCAAACGGGGATATCAGATGCTGCAGCACCGTCGACTGCTCCGGTCGCGCCTCCGGTCCCGGGATCGCTGCCTCCGTTACCCCCGCGAAAAATCTCGTTTAAACTGATCGCGGTTCTTGCACTAGTTGTTCTTGCCGTGATTGCCGGGGTATACTTTTTCATGCAGGGTCAGGCCGGAACTCCCGGGATAACCCCGACTCCTGAAATTACGGTTCCTGCAACGACCGTTCCTCAGACAACGACTACGGCAGTTGCAACAACCATGAAGCCGACACCTGTCTCGCAACAGGTAACAACACCATCGCTCCTGACTCCGACAAGCGGTGTCTGGGTAAAGGTCATGTATCCCAATAAATTTTCCGGTACCGTAGGCACGCCGGAATGGTCGAGGGATGTGGCAGACAGCGGGGATCAATTCTACCAGATCTCGACATCTGACGGTCCGGTTGTCGTATCTATCCAGAAATTAGACGGGTCATCTGCTGAGCTAGCCGTTGATGTCTACAAAGACGGCACCCTCATGAAACATGAGGTAACAACCGCCCCGAAGGGAATTGTCGAGTTCCAGGCACCCCTGATAGCAGGTAATACAACGACAACTGCTGCACAATAAAAGGACCGGAATTTTCTCTTTTTTCCCGGCAGCCCTGTCATGATGAGAGTAAAAAAGGACGGGTTTGACTGGAATATCACCGAAAAAAATGCCCAAAACGGGTATGCTGTTATGGGATCTGATATTGTTTATTGATTTGCATTGAAAAAAGTTCTCTAACCTCATATTCGCGTTCTGGTGGCACTTAACAGGGCGAGGGTACCATTTCTCTGGAGCGAATGGGTGAAGAAAGGATGAGGAAGATCTACACCGACTTCTCCCATCCCTGACCCATGTCCACAATAGGCCGGACTTCGATTACTTCAAAGGTCACGCCGGCATGAATCATACCTGCTGCTGCTTCCCCGGCAACTTTTGCAAGTTGTTTTTTGTACGTATCGAGTATCGGGCCCGATGTCTCCATGTTCGTCATCTTCAGATACACCCTGATCCCTTTCCAGTCTATAAGGGCCTTCCCCGGCTCCATGATCATGTATACTGCATAAGGATTCTGCTGGAGATACATGAGACTGCGGTTCTTCCCGAGACCCATAAAAACTGTTTTCTCATCGGTCATGTGAGGTGACCCGAAGATCGCAACGTCTACTTTCCCATCCTTACCAGAGGTGCTGAGCGTTCCGATCCTCGGCTGTTTGTTGAAATACTCCATCAGTTTCGATGACATAATTCTTGCTTGCCTGTTCAGGGGTTATAGATTACCTTGTTTTAACAACAGGCCTTAATCAACACAGAGCCAGCGGTTTTTGCATAATACATCGGAAAATATCATCTTATTTCTATCCTGAGGAGCCTTCAGTCTTCTCGCAATATTTTTAAATAATACGCTGTTAACTGTTGATAAATCAAAAATAAAAGAATCTATTTCCGTTTTATCAGAATAAGCGCAGCACCAATTATTGCGAAAACCCCGAGTTCGATGCCGAGAGGCGATACAGTTTTCCTGACTGTTGCAACGGTGGTGGGGATGGTAGTTATTATCGGAGCCGTTGTTGTCGCAGGGGTTAGCCTGGCAGATAACGATGATGAATCTCCGTATACCCCCACATTTGTTATCCAGTCTTCATAACCGGCAAGCCTGACCCTGACATCATGTCTCCCATTTTCGATATATTCCAACATGAGCGGGGTCAGTCCTTTGTACTCGTTATCGAGATAGATATTTGCT
>Ga0182017_10000721_pt1 | contig 25906 bp, 21 predicted proteins | sample 712E3DmetaG_FD_120492 | JGI IMG/M metagenome (GOLD analysis project Ga0182017, IMG submission 120492) | Permafrost microbial communities from Stordalen Mire, Sweden - 712E3D metaG | ecosystem: Environmental > Terrestrial > Soil > Wetlands > Permafrost | place: Sweden: Stordalen | collected... | reverse complement strand
GCTCACCCTGCCCCCGTCCGCCGATACCAAGTTCCTTTTTCTCTCCCAGCAAACGCCGTGCCAGAAACCTTCCCCTGGCCCGTTGAATCTCTTGTACGCAAGGAACAGGCTTCTCCGCAAGGCCTTACGTGAACAAGTTGAATCTCTTTTACACGCTCCTTCCGGGCATCCCCGGATACCACTGTTGAGTTTTCTGAACACCCCCTTGGCAAGCTGGAAAGAAAAATGGCGCAACAGTTTGGCGCACATAACGTTAAGCTGGCGTTGAATTCCAGGTACACTATCATGGTGAAACCTCAACACAACAGGCGGGCACGGAGACCCCGCGCGCCGGAATCCGACCCACCCGCCCCACCCGCCCCACCCGCCCCCCAAAAGATATATGGACTCTCCGGCCCCGCGGCCGTAATATAGTCCGCCGGGCCCGGCATGGGGCCGGGGTCAAACTCCCGTCTTTTCGCAAACCCTTCGGTACGCCATGGATATCGTCACGCACGCGCTTCTCGGCTCGGCCATTGCCGAAGCCGGCTTTCGCGAAAAGCTCGGGGCCAGGGCTCTCGTCGCCGGCGCAGTCCTCGCCGTCCTTCCCGACGCCGACGTCGTCGTCCGACTCCAAGGCCCCTGGGAGGTCCTCAAATACCACCGCGGACCCACCCACTCCCTCATCGTCATCGCACTCGTCTCCCCGCTCATCGGCTGGCTCCTTTGGCTCTGGACCAGGAAACATGCTCGTCCAGCGCGCGGCGGCCCCGCCCCCGAGACGCAGGGTCACCGAATCTCTCCGTGGAACTGGATTCTCCTCGCGTTCGCCGCGTTCGTCCAGAACCCGCTCCTCGACCTCTGTACGAGCTACGGGACACAACTCTTGTGGCCCCTGACGACCCGGCGCTTCGCCATCGACGCCGTCGCCATCATCGACCCGCTCTACACCCTGCCGCTCCTCGCCGCCTTCCTCATCGCGTGTATCCCGGGCATTCGCCGGCTCACCCGCACCTTCGCGGCGTGCGTGCTGGTGCTGACCACGGGCTACCTCGCCTTCGGCTTCCTCCAGATGGAGCGTGCACGGTCGCTCGCCTCGGCACAACTCGCACGCGAAGGGTTCCCCGCCGTGGTTGTGCGCGCCACTCCCACTCCCCTCACCAATAATCTCCTCTGGCGCATCACCGCAAGCGACGACCGCCGGAACCTCCGCGTGGGACTCGTCTCCACCTGGGAGCCCCGCGAAATCCGTTTCATCGCCCTCGATTGGCTCGAAAGTCCACTCGTCGAAAAAGCACTCCGAAGCGAGAACGGCCGCGTCTTCAACTGGTTCGCCGACGGCCTCGTCAGCGCTCACGTCGAGCCCCAACCCGGCGGCACCGCCGTCATCCTCGAGGACCAGCGCTCCGGCAACGTGACCGACCTCACCCGCTCCTTCTTCGTCGCGGAGGCCCTCTTCAACTCCTCCGGGCAACTTACCGGGGTCAATCTGCACAGGCGTGGCCTCGACCTCCGCCGCGAACTCGCCGCCGCCTGGAAACTCCTCCGCGGCGAAGAGACGACTCCTCCATAGCAGCCGCGCGCGAACTCCGCCGCGCTCGCACTTTCGGAGAGGCGAACGTCTTGCCTCTGGCGCGGCCGTCCTTTTTCGGGTAATATGGGGCCGTCACGACGCACCGAATGAGGTAGGCGGCGGTCCACGCAAAAGGCCGCCGCCCCTGCTCTGTAGAAAACATGCTTTGTGCCCGCTGCTTTTGTCTCCTCTCCCCCCACCGGGGGGAGAGGGGTACAGCAGAAAGACGGATGTTTTCTACAGAGCAACGCCGCCATTAAGCGGTTCGTTCACGGGTGCTTGGCCGCGCCCAGGAGAGCCAGCCATGAGAAAAAAGGCCCCCGCACCTCTCGCCCCCCCTGCTCCCCTCTTATCGGTCATGGTGCTGGTCGTCGTCGCGTGGTTTGCCCTGGCGCAAGCTCACGCGGACGACTTCACCGTCTCCCCCGGCGAATCCATCGCCGCCAAGATCAAAGACCTCAAGCCCGGCGACACCCTCACCATCAAGCCCGGCATCTACAAGGAAACCCTCGACCTCCCGGCCCTCAAGGGCACCGAGGCCGCCCCCATCACCATCAAGGGCGAGCGAGGCGCCACCCTCCAGGCCGGCCGCGACGGCATCCGCTTCTCAAACGACGCCGGGGCCTCCTGGGTCGTCATCGACGGATTGCGCATCACCGGCGCCCGAGACGCAGGCGTCTTCCTCAACAGCTCCGACCACGTCACTCTCCGCAACCTCGTCTGCGCAAAAAACGCCACCTGGGGAATCCACACCCGAAAAAGCGACTACATCACCGTCGAAAACTGCGACCTCTCCGGCTCCAACCTCCAGCATGGTCTCCACTTCAGCAGCACCGACCACCCCGTCGCCCGCAATAACCGCATCCACGATAACGCCGGCTGCGGCATCCTCCTCACCGGCGAAAAAGCCGAAGGCGGCGACGGCCTCATCACCGGCGCCGTCATCGAAAACAACCGCATCTACTCCAACGGCTCCAACGCCGGCAGCGCCGCCATCAGTTTGGCAGGCGTCGAGAAATCCGTCATCGCCAACAACCTCATCTACTTCAACCGGGGCGACGGAATCGTCAACGCCGCCGGGGACATCGGTCATGCCGGCTCCGCCAACCAGTTCTACAACAACACCGTCTATTTCAGGCCCGGCGAGGGAGGCTTCGCTCTCCAGCTCGCCGCCGGAACCAAGGACGCCGCCGTCATGAACAACATCTTCGTCGGAGGCAAAGCCGCCGCCTTCGCCGTCGACCCCGACTCCATCGCCGGTCTCAAGAGCAACTGCAACATCTTCTTCCAGCCCGACGGCAAGGACCCCGTCGAGCCCCAACGTGGCGTCCGCATGAATCTCAAAACCTGGCAAGGCATCATGAAACAGGACGTGCGAAGTCTCGTCCTCGACCCGCAGTTCTGGAACCCCGCGGGCCGCGATTTCCACCTCAAGGCCACTTCCAAGGCGATCCACGCCGGCATCAAAGGTCCGGTGGATAAGGACATCGACGGCAAGCCGCGTCCCGCCGACGGCCACTACACCCTCGGAATTTACGAGGCGGACCTCCCGCCCTCGAAGTCCGTACCCCCGCCCACGGGTACCGTGGTGAAGCCCCCGCCTACGGGCACCGTAGTGAAGCCGCCCCCTGCCGAAGACCCATGAACGGCGGCGACTTCACACGTCACGCACGACAGGAGGAGCCATGACATCCCCCAACGCGTGGCTCCCGCCGCCTAGCAGGCCGCTAAAAATGTGGCCCAGCCGCCATCGCTCCCGATGGAATCGGGAGCGAGGGCGCCTGTGCCACATCAGAAGAGCCTTGGGGACATTTTTAGCGGCCTGGCAGAATGATTCCCCCGTCGTCCTTGACCTCCGCCGGCACGCGGGGTAACATGCTCGCGACCCGTCTCTCCATGGAAACCGCCCGTGAACACCGAACCCTTTGAGTCGCCGAACGATTCCGTGTCGGCGCCCGGTCTCCTCTCCGCCCCGCCCAACGCCTCCGGCGTCCGCGAGGTCCTCTGGCTCGCCTTCCCCATCATCCTCGCCATGGCCTCCTCCACCCTCATGGGGTTCGTCGATTACTGGATGATTTCACGCCTCGGCGTGGACGAGGCCGCCGCCGCCAGTCCCGCAGGCATCACCATCTTCACCTTCATCTCCTTCTTCTCCGGCATCCTCTCCTGCACCAACACCTTCGTCTCTCAGAGCTTCGCCAGGCGCGATTACGGGGAATGTTCCCGCTACGTCTGGCAGGGGCTCTACATCGCCCTTCTCGCCGGTCTCGGCGGACTCCTTCTCTGGCCCGCCGCCCCCGGTCTTTTCGCCCTCTTCAACCACGGACTCAGGGTCCAGCCCCTCGAGACCACCTTCTTCCAGAGCCGCCTTCCCAGCATCTGGAGTCTCGTCGCCGTCACCTCGATGACCGGGTTCTTCCAGGGCATCGGCCGTCCGCGCCTCCCCATGTTCGCCGCCGTCGCCGCCAACATCCTCAACGCCTTTCTCAACTGGGTCTTCATCTTCGGACACCTCGGCTCCCCCGCCATGGGGATCTTCGGCTCCGGCCTCGCCACCTCCATCGCCGGGGCCTTCCAGGTCGCTCTCCTCGTCGGACTTTTCCTCTCCGGAGAATACGCCCGGACCTACCGGTCCCGCAGTCTCTGGCGTCTGGATCGAAGCCGCATGGCCCAACTCCTCCGCATCGGCTGGCCCGCCGGAGTCAGTTGGACCCTCGACGTCGGAACCTGGGGCATCTTCTTCAACTTCATCGTCGGTCCCATGGGCGAGATCTCCCTCGCCGCCAACAACATGGCCGGGCAGATCCTCCACATGTCCTTCATGCCCACCGTCGGACTCGGCATCGCCACCACCGTCCTCGTCGGCCAGAACATCGGCCGCGGCGACCTCGTCACCGCGCGCGCCCGCGGTCGAACCGCTCTCCTCCTCGGCATGGGTTACATGTTCCTCATGGGCGTCATGTTCTTCGTCTTCCGCGAGCGGCTCATCCGCCTCTTCCTCCCCGTGCCCGCCTCGGCCCAGGAGGCCGCCACGCAAGCCGCCATCGTCGCGCTCGGCGCTAGAATCCTCATCCTCGCCGCGCTCTTCCAGGCCTTCGACGCCATGGGCATCGTCACCGCCAGCGCCCTCAAGGGCGCCGGCGACACCCGGTTCCCCGCCGTCGTCACCGTCATCTACGGTCTCGCACTCTTCCTCCCCCTCTGCGGGGTCTTCACCTGGATCAAGGACTGGGGCGTCGTCGGCGCCTGGGGCGCCGCCACGATCTACATTTGCGTCCTCGGTCTCACCCTCCTCGTGCGCTGGCGCGGCCGCGCCTGGGAATCCATCGACATCTTCGCCGCGAAACCTTTCCGCCCCGAGCAGCTCTCCGAGCGCATCACCCCCTACGAGCCCGGCGAAGAAATCCCTGGAAACTGAACGTGTTCCGCGTGTTTCTCCCTTGAAGAAAACCGGCGAATCTGCTATCATTCCTGTCTGATTCTGCGGACAACGGTCAACATGGCTTCCCACGGGAGACGACAATGGTCAAGGTCAAAATCATCGGCGCCGGCGGACTGGGCGGGGCGGGAATGATCGAGCTCGTCCTCCGTCACCCGGACGCCAAACTCCACAAGCTCATCGACGTCGAGAACGTCGGCCTGCCCATCAGCAAGGTCTGGCCGCACTTGGAAGGATGTTGCGACCTCGTCGTCGACTCGCCGGACTCCGACCGCCCCGGCGACGGTTCGGACGTCGTCTTCATGGCTACCCCCGACCGTGTCGGCATGAAGCTCGCCCCCGCCTACGTCAAGGCCGGGGTCAAGGTGGTCGATTATTCGGGCGACTTCCGTTTCCGCGACGCCAAGGTCTACGCCGGCTACGCGACTCGCATCGGCAAGGAGACCGCCCACCTCTCGCCGGAGCTCCTCCCCAAGTGCGTCTACGGTCTCGCCGAGCTCCACCGCAAGGAAATCGCCAAGGCCTCCGTCGTCGGAAACCCCGGATGCTTCGCCGTCGCCGCTACCCTTGCCTTCTACCCGGCGGCCAAGGAAAAAATCGTCGACATCGCCTCGCTCGTAGCAGACGCCAAGACCGGCGTCTCCGGCGCCGGCAAAAAACCCCAGCCGTCCTTCCACTACCCGCTTCGCTACGACAACATGAACGCCTACAAAATCGCCAAGCACCAGCACTGCTTCGAGATCGAGCACGAACTCTCCGAGGCCGCCCATAGCCCCGTCCACCTCACCCTCACCACGCAGGTCGTCCCCGTCTGCCGCGGAATCATGGCTTGCTGCTACGGGCGCCTCGACAAAGGTTGGGTCGATGCGAAAAAACTCACCCAGCTCTACCGCGACACCTATGCCGGCGAGCCCTTCGTCCGCGTCGTCGGACCCGAGGGCGCCGCCGCCAGTTCCGACGTCCGCGGCACCAACGTCGCCAAGCTCTGGATTAACTGCGACCCCGCCACCGGCCAACTCATCGTCGTCAGTCACATCGACAACCTCATGAAGGGCCAGGCCGCCAACGCCCTCCAGAACATGAACCTCATGTTCGGAATCAAGGAGACCGCCGGTCTCGAACTCCCCGGCCAGTTCCCGTGATGGCAGGCTCGCTTTGGGCCCTTGCCTCAAGCCACGTGCTTTCTGGCAAACACGGGAAGTTCTTTGGTGATGGTGGGACAGGCATTCCTGCCTGTCGCTATTGCGGAACTTTTTCGCCCCGGCAGGCCGCCTCGGATAACTCATGCTGAAGAATACCTTCTGCCACATCCCGCACGTCGGCACGCTCACCGAAAAGCGTCTCTGGTCCGCTGGTCTCTGCGACTGGGACGCCTTCCGTGCCGCCGCCTCCCCTCCCCTCTCACCCGTACGAGCGGAGTTCGTCGCCCGCCACATCGATGAATCCGCCCGGCACCTCGAAAACGAAAACCCCGCCTTCTTCTACCAGCGTCTCGCCGCTCGACACCACTGGAGACTCTTCCAGGACTTCCGCCGATGGACCGTCTACCTCGACATCGAGACCACCGGTCTCGGCTCACCCGGCGATCACGTTACCACCATCGCCCTCTACGACGGACGCTCCGTCCACGCCTACGTCCACGGCCGCAACCTCGACGACTTCGCCGACGACGTCCGCAACTACCGCCTCCTCGTCACCTATAACGGAAAGCAGTTCGACCTCCCGTTCCTTCGCAACTTCCTCGGGGTCCGCCTCGACCAGGCCCACATCGACCTCCGGTTCCTCCTCGCCTCTCTCGGCTACCGGGGAGGCCTCAAGGGGTGCGAGAGGAAACTCGGACTCAGCCGCGGAGACCTCGAAGGCGTCGACGGCTACTTCGCCGTCCTCCTCTGGCAGGATTACCAGAGGCGCGCCAACCCCGCCGCCCTCGAAACTCTCCTCGCCTATAACGTCGAGGACGTCGTCAACCTCGAAACGCTCATGGTCCTTGCGTATAACATGAAGCTTAAGGAGACGCCGTTCGCCGCCGCTCCGCCCCGCCCGGGCGGCCCGCACCTGCTCCCGATGCCCGTGCGCCCGGACCGTGTCTTCAAGCCCGACCCCGACACGATCCGCCGCATCCGCCGGGAACACTACTTCTTCTAACCGAAAGACCGTTCATGCACCCCATCGTCGAAAAACTCCTCGACTCCTCCCCCGCCTCCGCCAAAGACCATGGCCTTCTTTCAGTCCAGGGGACACGACCAGTTGATGGCGGGTTACTACGACGGGAACGTCGAGGCCAACATGAAGACGTGGATGAATGCCGCGAACGCGTCCACCGCCCGCATCACCGGCATCATCTACACCACCTGGCGCAACGACTACGCGAACCTCGAAAAGTTCATCCAGAAAGTGCGCAAGTACGAGAAGTAGCGGCGCCGGAAGGTTTGACTTGGCACGTGGGAAAGCCACCTACTCAATTCGGTCCCTCTTGGCTATATTGTGCCTCGCGCACAGAACCTGAATATTCTCAGCAACAAGAGAAGACCCACCTTTCGAGTACGGAATTATGTGGTCAAAATGAAGATTGTCCTTGCTCCCGCATTGCACGCAACGTCCTTTGTCTCGTTTCCAGACCTCAAGTTTGACTGACGTCGGGATTAGCCTTGTCTGTTCAAGATCCGTCTGCGCGGTTGATGCCGGCCCAGTCTCATCTTCAACGAGCTCAAGTCCAAACTTGAAGACCTTACGACCACCTGCATCCTCTTGCCAAGCGTCGATCAAACGGAACAAACCATTAAAAACCCAAATGCCAGACCTTAGTTTCTCATAGACCTTGACAAGTTCTCGTTCAGTACGGCCCTCCTTGAAATTGCGCGCGGATTGGAAAAACAAACCATTCTGTGTTAGTGATCCACCAGGATTCACCATTGGCTGGTCCAACTTCTTCGGGTCTGGTCCTCCCGCTTGCCGCGCGACATCGTGTCCCTCATAGATTAACACGCGGCCCTTGTCCTCCACCCGATCTGCGTAGGGTGCTCCTCTTCGTAAACTCATGAGGATGACGCTTGACCCTCCCCTCAGGTGGTAGTTCATCCCTCTCTGGAGATTACCCCCCCCCCCTCCTCCTTACACATGTCTAAGTAGGAGATAACGTCACTCGGCTTCATCATCTTTTTGTACCGAATACAGGTTGGTTTGTGCCACTGGTCCCGATGCATCGGGATCCGCGAGTATCTTATCCTGGGTTGCTTTTTCCCCCCTCTCCTCCTTCAGGGGGGAGAGGGTAGGGTGAGGGGGCCGTTCCGGCCCTCGGCCTTCGTCATTCCCGAAAAATGCCGCCCGTTACTGTGGCAATTTCCCCCTCTCCGACGGTGGAGGAATCACCGGTGGCAACGCCGACAGGTCCTTCCCTCGTAGTGCAAGCCAGATCGTCCCCACGATGCCGAAGAAGAACGCCGTGAGGAAATTCGTCTTCGCGCTCATCGCCCACAGGTACGCCCCGCCGAACGCCGACACCGACACCACCGTGTCGCGCAGCAGGTAATAAAGTCCGAACATCGCCGCCTTCCGCCCCTCCGGCGCCAGGTCCATGATCAGCGCCTTCCGGGTCGGCTCCCCGAACTCCTTCAGTCCCCGCAGCACGAACGCCCCCGCCAGCGCCCAGAACGAGTTGCAGAACAATAGCGCCAGCGGAAACAGCGTGAAGTTCACGAACGTGATCACCACGAAAGGCTTCTTCATCGTGCGGTCGGCCAAATACGCCACGGGGATATAGATGAGCACCGCCGTTGCCATCTCGACCGACGTGAGGATGCCGAAATCAAGCGCGTTCACCGGCCCCGTCCCGCCGCCAACCCACCCCGGCCGCTCGATGCACCACAGCACCACGTAGGCATACGGAATCTGCTCGCAGAACCGGATCAGGATGTCCGAAACGAGCAGGTTCCGAAGCGCCGGGGACATCTCGCGGAAGAGTCGGAGCGGATTCTTCTCAGGCCTGGCGCCGGACCCCGCCTTCCGCGTCCGGTCGTCCTCGATCAGCGCCTGTTGCAGCACGAGCGCGACGATCGCCAGCGCCAGCGCCGCCAGGAACGCTAACCGCACCCCGCTCACCACGCCCCACTTCATGATGAACGCCCCGCCCACCACCGGCCCCACCGCCATCGGGATCCGCCGGATCAGCGAGTGCATCGTCACGCCCATCGTCCGCTTCGACTTCGGAAGCGCCTTCGCCACGAGGTCCATCGTCGCCGGAAGCGACACCGCGCTCCACGACAGGAAGAACACCGCACCCGCGAACACCGCGGGCCACGCCGGGATCAGGATCACGATCAAGAACCCGCACATCGCGAGCACGTTAAAGACCAAGAGGGCCCGCTTGATCCCCAGCCGGTCCGACAGGTACCCTCCCGGAAACGAATAAAGCGCCCCCAGCAGGTTCGTTAGGCCGTTCAAGAACCCGGGCAGGTGGGCCGTCAGCCACTCGGTCGACACCAGCGCCACGATATACACCGGGAGAAACCGCTCCGCTAGCCGCTCCCCCATCCCCACCAGGATGACCATCCCCAGCAGGCCGACAATGCTCCTCCTCAGTCCGAAAAACTCAAGCGCCTTCCGAAGTCGGCTCATCCGCTGCTCACTCCGTGAAGTATCAAACGTTGCTCAAAAGTTCTCTCGCTGTCATTCTGAGTCCCGATCCTTTCGGGACGAAGAATCTTGCCGGCACTCCACGACGCGCCTTCCCATATCGACAACCCATATTCGTCATTTCGGTTTCGTCATTCCGCTTCTGGCTCCCCTCTCCCTCCGGGAGAGGGTCAGGGTGAGGGAGCCATTCCCTCGCCCTTCGTCATTTCCGTTTCGTCATTGAATAGACATTAGTCATTAGAATTTAGTCATTACCCCCGGCGGCTCCTCCCGCCGCGCCTTGCGCTTCTTCCACCACCCCACCACGAGAAACGGCAAACCGATCAGAAGAAGAACCTGCGAGACCAGGGTAAGGAGAATAAGGTAGAGGATCTTCCGCCCAAGACCGGCGGGCTCCGAACCCTTCAAGCCCCGCCACACGCGCACGAATGGCCCGTAATTGAACGGGATATTCACGTAGACCACATACGGCGTCCGTTGTCCCACCCCGGCCCCGCAATGCTCGCAGTAATACTGTCCCGGGCGATACGGCCGCCCGCACCCCGTGCAGCACGGAACGTCCCCGTGCCAGAGGTACTCCAACTCCTCATCCTCCGGTTCCCTCGGTTCTTCCGGCTCGTCCACGGGTCTCCTCCGCTGGTGCGGCACCCTCGGGCGTCCATCGCCCGCCGACTACGGCTCATCCCGGATGAAAACAACATTGTATAGGTTCTTCTCCGGCCCGGCACGCAGCGCCTCGGCCGCCTTCGTGAAATCCCCCTCCGGCGCCCAGGTCACCTCCGCAAACGCGTCCTCCGGGTTCGTCTTCTTCTTGTCCGTAAAACAGTAAAAATGCATCGCGTGGCACAGTCCCTTCTTCAGCGCCTCCCCCACGATGTCCGACGCCATCCGCGCAAGGTCCTCCCCCGTGTAGTCTGCCGGCACCACCACCTTCAGCTCATACTCGAACACCCCATTCCGGCTCAGGTCGTGCTGCTCCAGGATGCTGTACGCGACACCGGGCGCATGTTCCTTCGGCTTGACCACCGGCGGCATCGGCGCCGCTTCCTCAGGCGGAGCAGGCGGCCTGACCACCGGCTCGAAGTGAGGCACCGGCTCATCCGGCCCGTTGTCCGATTCCGTCGGCCGCGCCTTCGGTTTCGCTGGGGACTTATGCCCCGGTTCGCTCTTCGGCTGCACGGGCGTCGGCTCCACCCCCGACTCCTTCGTCGGGGAACTGAAAAACTCCGAGACGAGATCCGCCAGTCGGTCGTACCCCTCCGTCAATTCCTGCCGGAACACAAACGCCACCACGCCCACCGCAAGAAGTCCCAGCGCCATGGCCAGCGTCCCCGCCGTCGAGTGCCTCCTCCGGCCCCGCAGCGCCGAGTAGCGCCCCGTCCCCTCGATCGTCACCGCCGGTTCCTCGTGCAGAGGTTCCGGCGCCGCTTCCTCCACCACCTCCGCGTGCAGCGGCGCCCCGGACTGCGCAATCTCTCCTTCCACCGCCTCCGCCCCCATCGCCGCCGGTGCGCCGGATTCCGACTCCGACGATAGCCGGTACCCCGCCTCCCATGCCGTTTCTCGGAACCTCTCTTCCGGTATCTCTCGCGCCTCGATGTCCAGTCGTTCGCACGCTAGCCGCCTCTCCGCCGGTATCTGATTGGCCACCAGCATCATTTCCACGGCCCTGTCCCGAAACTCCTTCTTCACCATCGCCCGGCTGTCCACCATCCGCGGGATGGCGCCCCGATCCAGTTTCCCGTGTCTCGCCTCCACAATCAGCAGACTTTCCCCGCGGTCAACGAAGACCAACTCCGTCCGCCCGACCTCGCCCGTAGGCTGTCGCCGAAACGGCCTCAGCGGTTCCCCGAGCAGTTTCTCCGAGTGCGTCCACAACAGGTCTTCCATTTCTCTTTCAGTCATTGCCTCGTCCTATCATAAGTAAGCCGCGCCCCTCAACATTCAGTTCTTCTTTCAGCCTTCGGCCCTTCTTCTTTCCTCCCGGACTTCGACCTTCGGCCTTAGGCCTTTCTGTCCTTCCGACCCGCGCGATTCTACTAAGAAACCTCGCGATTTTCACGCTTTTTGCGCCACTTCCTGTCCCAGGAATCGTCCAATTACTTGCCGTGACGCCGTTTCCCGGCGTATAACTGGTATCTTGACCCGGACGCCGCAACTGATATACTGGTACAGGGTTGCGGCGTGAAAATCCGGCCTTCCATTTGCGCGAAACGTCCGTCCCCAAATGGTGTTCAAGGTTTGTCCGCCGGGCTAAGGGGGTCTTGTCCTCATGAGCGACCGATTTGTCGTAATAGCCGTAAGTCTTTTGACACTACTGGTTATGTGCGGCCTGCTCCTTGCGGCGCTCGTCTGGGTGCCGTCCCGGATCGACCGCCTCGAAAAGCGTCTCGATCGTCTCGATGAGCTCAGCGCCAAGCTCTCCACCATGCACGGGATCCTGGACGACCTCGAGAAGCTCGAAAAAAAACTCAGTGAGACGCCTCAGGACACCTCGCCCTTCGCGCGGATCGACTCCTCGATTGACGAGACGTCCAAGGTCCTCAAGGAGACCGTGGTCCCGGGGTTGAACGACGTCAAGGGAAAGATGATCGCGCGCGCCGATATCGACCGACTCACCGCGCTTCTCACCCAGATCGGCCAGAAGCTCGATGCCGCGCCTCAGTCCGACCCCGACGCCAAAAAAATCGCCAAGGACCTTGAGGAGATGAAGAAGCTCCTCGACTCGATTCGGACGTCCGCCGATGCTTCATCCAGGGACGTCGCTAACAACGTGAAGCAGCTCAATCTCGAACTCCAGAAACTCACGGCACAGCTCCAGAAATCCGGCGCCGCATCGCCCTGACAGGAGAGACCTTTGAAAAAAGTCGTCGTCCTCTTCGCCGCTTGCGTCTTCGCGGCCACCGTAATCATTGCGGCGGTACACATCCGCCGTTATCGTGACGCGCAACAGGTGCCCCCGGACGCCGAGAAGATCGCGCGCACCGACCCGCGCGTCGTCTATGACGTCTCCCCCGGACCCAAGTCGCGGGCCTTCGACCTCGCCTGTGACGTCACCCTCAAGAAACCCGAATCCGCCGCCCGCGTCGTCTTCGACTTCACCGACGCGAAAAACCACCACTACGTCGAGTTCACCCCCCACTCCGCCTCCATCGTCGTCATGCAGGACGGTATCGGCCGCGTCATCGAGTCCGTCGACCATCTCGTGTTCCCCGTCGCCACGCCCATGCACGTTTCCATCCAGCGTCGTGAGCTGGCCATCCGCGTCATCGTGGACGACGTCCTCGCCGTCTCCGCCTTCGACGAGACCTTCCACCTCGGCCAGGTCGGCTACGCCTCCCTCGAAGGCGCCGCCGATGTCTCCAAACCCCGCCTTCAGGCCATCGGCGACATCTACTTCGCCGACGACTTCATGCGCGACGACAAGGAAAAAGGTCCCTGGACCGAGCTCTGCGGAAACTGGCACGTCAACGCCCTCGAACACGCCTCCATGAGCGCCAACGCCTTCCAATACAACGTCACCATCGACAAGGACGCCGAGGGGACCGCCGTCGCAGGGTACCCCTTCTGGAACGACTACTCCTTCCAGGCCGCCGTCAAGCCCCAGAAAAAGGGCGCCGTCGGCCTCTACTTCTATTACCGGGACGAAAACAACTTCTTCCGCTTCGACTGGTACCCCCAGGAAGACAACGCCCCGGGCTCCGGAAGAAAAGAGCTCGTCAAAATGTGGCACGGGGATAAGCAGGTCCTCGCCCGCGTCCCCGGAGGCTTCCAGATCAACCAGTGGTACACCTTGAAATGCGAGGTCAGCGGCCAGCGTCTCAGGACCTTCATCGACCAGAACCTCGTCTTCGATACCCACGACGGACAGCTCGTCTCCGGCATGGTCGGTCTCTACGCCGGACCCAATAGCCGCGCCTCCTTCGACGACGTCTACGTCCGGTCCTACAAGTACTTCGAGGACACGTTCACCAACGGCTCCCGCACGGCATGGTCCTTCGTGGGCGGGGACTGGTCGCGCGTGAATACCTCGGTGACGCCCACCCGCGCGGAGGACCATGCCCGGCCCGTCGCCGCCGTTTCCTCGGGCGTCCTCACCGTGCACTCTCCCAAGGGCGAGGCCCGCGCCGCCGTCGGCGACTCCTCCTGGAAAAACTACGTCCTCGAAACCGAAATCTATCCCGATGCCGAAGGTCGCACCGGCGTCCTCCTCTATTATCAGGACGAAACTCGATACTACCAGGTCGTCTGCCGCCGCGCCCCCTCCGGTCCCGAAACATGGACCCTCGAACGCGTCCTCGACGACCAGCGCTCCGTCCTCGACTCCGCCTCCGTCGACGCCTCCGGCCGCAAACTCGTCTCCGCGGGCGTCCGTGACGGTTACCTCTGGGTCGCCGTCAACGGTCGCAGGATCCTCGAGGGGTTCGACACCTCCCTCGCAAGCGGCCGCGCCGGTCTCTTCGCCGCAGACCTCCCCGTCGCCTCTTTCGGCCCCGTCAGGGTCGATTGGCCCCTCCAACCCGCACCGCTCCTCACCCTCAACGAAGTCTTCGAGCACGAGGACTCCATGTCCGAGTGGTCCGCCGAGTCCGACTGGCGCCGCGCCGAGAGCGGTCTCTGGCTCCACAAGGGAAACTTCCCCGGTGACGCCATGATCGAGACCGACGTGCGCGGCATCGACCCGGGCGCCGCAGAGCTCGAGCTCGTCCTCTCCGCCGACACCGATTCCCCGGCGAGCGGTTACGCCCTCAAGCTCACCTCCGGTCTTTTGCCCGCGGATGCCCCCGTCAAGGTCGTTACCGCCTCCTCCCTCAAACCCGACGCCCCGGCCAAAACCTCCGTCGCGCAGGGAAGCCCCGCGAAGCCCGCCGGGCAGCCGCTTGCCGCCGCCGCACCCGCGAAATCCGACGCGCCCGCAAGGTCCCTCGAACTCTTCCGCAAGGGAGAATCCATCGGCGTCCTCCCCATCGACTCCGGCGTCCTCGTCTCGCGCCTCGCGCTCAAACGCACCGGAAGCTACCTCTTCGGTTTCGTCAACCGCAAGGTCGTTCTCGCCGTTCACGACGCCGACCCCCTCAAGGGCGATACCCTCGGCTGGTACGCAAACAACGTCCGCGTCGACCCGAAGACCGTCGCCGTCAGTTCCCCCAGCGTGCACGAGTACCTCTTCCGCAAAGCCAACACCGACTGGCGCGTCGTCGCGGGCATCTGGGACGTGACGAACCGCTGGCAGTGCGACCCGCGCTGGACCTTCTTCTCCGGCCGCTCCAGCCTGAACCTCGCCGCCATCTGGAACAAGCTCAAGCTCCCGGGCGACGTCACCCTCGACTTCTACGTCGGACCCAAGATGGACAGTGCCCGCGGAAAAAACTACGAATACGCCTCCGATATGAACTGCACTCTCTCCGGCGACGGGTCCGACCTCTCCAGCGGCTACTCCTTCCTCTTCGGGGGCTTCGGCAACACCAAGACCGTCCTCCTCCGTGAAAACAAAATCGTCGCCGAGGGAAACTGGAAGGGCGCCGGGTCCCAGGGGTACCAGCAGGCCGGTCAGCCCGCTCTCATCCCCAGCGCCCGAATGAGCATTCACCACACCTGGTTCCACCTCAAGGCCCAGAGAAAGGGCAATCGTCTCCGTCTCTGGATCGAGGACCAGCTCATCATCGACTACACCGACGACAAGCCCCTCACCGGCGACCGCGTCGCGCTCTGGACCTGGAACAACGGCATCATGATGGCACGCGTCATCGTCACCAACGAAAAGGCCCACGAGTTCGAATCCCCCGACGCCTTCCACCCCGTGCACTGCCGGTGCGTCTATGACGAGCCGCTGGTCGCCGGCGGCGCCACGGTCGGCACGGCCGTTCCATCCAGGCCGGGGAGCGCAAAGCAATGAGTTCCCCACGAGTCTTCTACCTTCTCGGGACTCTCGCTGGGTTGGCGCTCCTCGGCGTCGTCGTCTGGACCGTGCTCTCCGGCGGCGCCGAGCAGACCGTCCTCGCCGTCGAGAGCGCCCCGCCCCGCGCCTCCGCCTGGCTCGACGGACGTTTCGTCGGAACCACGCCCCTCAGCCTCCCCAACTGCCCCGGCGGGACCCACGTCCTCCGTCTCGTCCGATTCGGCTACGCCGGCGCCGTCCAGGAACTCAACCTCCGCCCGGGCAAGACCGCCGTCCAGGTGAACCTCGTCGAGCTCCCCGGCGGAATGCTCACCATCAAGAGCGCACCTCCAGGCGCCGACGTCGCCGTCGACGGCGAGCCCCGCGGCCAGACTCCCCTCACCCTCAAGGACCTCGGCGCCGGCGGGCATCCCGTCCGACTCACTCTCGTCAACTACATCGACTGGACGGGCTTCGTCGAAATCCAGGAGGACAAGGTCGCCTCCCTCGACGTCCCTCTCCAGAGTCGCACCGAGGCCCATTTCCTCGAAGCCCTCAAGCTCAATCCAAAGGACGCCGGCTCCGAGACCGAGCTCGCTCACTTCAATATCCTTCGCGGGGAATGGCAGAAGGCCGAAGACGCCCTCGCCGACTCCCTCGTCCTCGTCGCCACGGAACCCCAAAGCGCCCAGTACATGCAGCGCGTACTCCAGGAAATGGACAAAATCTTCCAGGGCGGGTTCAAATACGACAACGTCCGTCGCGGCCGGGAGGCCGTCTTGGGCGCCGTGATCCGCGCCGTCAAAGCCTGTCCCCAATACGTCCCTTATTACGGCATGGCCCTCGCCTTCGCCGACCAGCTCGCACTCACCGACAAGGCCCGCGATATCCTCGAAACAGGTATCATCGCCTTCCCCAATAATCAGAACTGGACCATCCAGGCCGTCAACAAGCGTTTCGGCGAAGGCAACCCCGATCGCCTCCTCGCGCGCCTCGACGCGCTCCTCAAGACCAACCCCCAGGACTTCGTCGCCCGCTACCAGCACATCGCCGTACTCCGCCAGAAGGGGCAGATCGACGACGCCATCGCAGACTATAACCTGGTCCTCCCCCTCTCCCGCAACCCCGCCGTCACCAGCCGTCTTCTCTTCGACCTCGGCGGTCTCTACGAGCGCAAGACCAACTTCGAAAAGGCCGCCGAGTCCTATCAGCAGGCTGGCAACGTCGAGTCCGGAAAAAAGGAAAAAGCCCTCATCTTCTATAACCTCAGCCGCGTCCTTGCCAAACTCAAGCGCGCCGACGAAGCCCTCGCCGCCTGGGAAAAGGCCGTCGCCCTCCAGGACAACGAGGAAACCGCCTGCCGCTGGCGCATCGAATGGGCTCAGCTCCTCATCGACGCCTCTCGTCTCGAAAAGGCCCGCTCCGTCCTCGGCGACGTCATCAATATCTCCAAGGACGACAGGACCCTCAATCAGGCCAAGACCCTCCTCCAGAAAATGGAGAAACCATGAGACCTCTCCATAGGCCCTGCGTCGCTTTATGCGTCGCGGCGGCTCTCGTGCTTTTCCTCGGCTGTGGCCCAAAGCAGAAGCAGGAGCAGAAGCAGGAGAAACCCGGTCTTCCCGCCGTGCGTGAGCACGCCGCCCCGCCCGGCGATTCCGCCGTCGTCGTCGAAGCCGAGAGCGCCGGCCTCGTCGAGCCCCCCATGACGGTCGCCGACGACCTCGACGCCTCCGGCGGCAAGTGCATCTCCGTCCCGGGCGGAAGCGGCCGGCCCGGCGGTAAAAACCCCGTCGACGACACCGTCTATCCCGACCGTTGGGGCGCCGCCGTCTTCAAGTTCACCGTCAAAACCCCGGGAAAATACCGCTTCTGGGGTCGCAAATTCTGGGTGGGCGGCTGCGGCAACTCACTCACCCTCGTCATCAACGGCAACTCCGTCATCTTCGGCGAGGACGGAACCTACGACGATTGGCAGTGGAGGGCCTCCACCGTCCTCTTCGACCTCCACGAAGGCGAAAACAAACTCGAGGTCCTCAACCGCGAGGACGGCGTCAAGCTCGACAAGTTCATCCTCACGACCGATATGGATTTCGTCCCGCAGGGCAAGGAATGAATCCCTCACCCTCACCCGCTCAAGCGCCCCGACGCGTGCTCTTCGTCAACCACGTCGCCGGGGTATCCGGGGCGGAGCTGAGCCTCCTCGGACTTCTCGCGGGGTTGGATCGCGCGCGTTTCACCCCGCTCGTCGCCTGTCCCGACGGTCCCCTCGTCCCCCGGCTCCGTCGTCTCGGCGTCGGCCGCCTCCTCGCGCCCATGCGTCCCCTCCGCCGCCCCAGGAACCTCGCCGCTCCCCTCTCCCTGCTCCTCCGCGTCGGCTCCTCCACGCTTCGCTTTTCACGCATCATCCGTCGCCGCCGCATCGACCTCGTCCACGCCAACTCCACCACCGCTCACCTGCACGCCGCCTTCGCCGCTCGCCTCTCCGGCGTCCCCGTCCTCTGGCACGTCCGCGACCTCGTCCCGCTCGGCTCTCTCGGCCGCGTCCTCTTCCGTCTCGCCGACGCCGTCGCCTGCGTCAGCGACGCCGTCCGGCTCAGCGTCGCTCCGTGCGCCGACGACCTCGACAAGCTCTGGACCGTCGCTAACGGCATCGACCTCGCCGCCTTCCGCGCCGCTGCTCGGCCCGGCTCCGTCCGTCGCGAGCTTCACATCCCCGACTCCGTCCCCGTCCTCTCCCACGTCGCCCAGATCACCCCATGGAAGGGTCACGAGTTCCTCCTCGCCGCGCTTCCCCGCGTCCTCGCCGCCTTCCCCGCGCTTCGCGTCCTCCTCGTCGGCCGCCCCATGAGTTCCGAGGATGCCCGCTTCCTCCGCACCCTCCGCCGGCGCGTCGAAGACGCCGGACTCGCTCACGCCGTCACCTTCCTCGGTTGGCGTGACGACGTCCCAAGCGTCATTGCCGATAGCGACCTCGTCGTCCTGCCCTCCCGGGCCGAGCCCTTCGGCCGCGCCGCACTCGAAGCCCTCGCTCTCGGAAAACCCGTCGTCGCAACTCGCTCCGGCGGCCTCCCCGAACTCGTCCGTCACCGTCAGACCGGGCTCCTCGTCGATTACGGCGACACCCGCGCTCTCGCCGACGCCCTCCTCTTCCTCCTCTCCTCCCCCGACGTCCGCCGGCACCTCGGCCTCGCCGCCGCCGGTGACGCCGAACGCTTCGACGTCTCCCGCACCGTCAACCAGCTCCAGAACCTCTACGACGACCTCCTCGAAAAATGACGGAAAGCCCCCCCCGCACGCCGCTCCCTTGATCCCCTCTCCTCCTTCAGCGAGGTCTTCCGAGTCCCGATTGTCTCATCGGGAGGGGAGGACAGGGCCGTAGGTCCGCCGTAGTCCCGATTTATCGGGAGCAAAGGCGGATGAGGGGGCTTCTCCTTAGGCCTTCGCCTTTTGCCTTTTGCTCTGTACCTTGCGTGGTAAAATACCCTCATTCGTAATTTCGGCTTCTCCCTCGGCCTTCGACCTTCGGCCTTAGAGCTTTGCGGTTAAGAGGTGTGTTCATGTTCGCGATCTTCCGTCTTGCCCGCAAAAAACCTCACCCCGCGGAGACCTGTCTCGTAATCCTCCTCCTCGGCCTGATGTTGTCGCTCTCCGCCTGTTCCCGTTCGCGCATCATCCAGACCCCCGCTTTCCCGACCATCTCCTTCCTCCCGACGGACCGCGTTCTCATCCTCGCCCCCCACCCCGACGACGAGGTCATCGCCTGTGCCGGCGTCATCCAGGGCGCCCTCGCCGCAAAATGTCCCGTCCAAGTCGTCTTCCTCACCTATGGCGACGGCAACCAGTGGGCTTTCTCCCTCTACCGCAAGCGTCCCGTGGTCCTGCCCGCCGCCCTCAAGTCCTTAGGTCTGCTCCGTCACGATGAAGCCCTCGCCGCCCTCGCCTCCCTCGGCCTCCCCCGCGAAAACGTCGTCTTCCTCGGCTATCCCGATTTCAGCTCCCTCGACATCTGGGAGACCCACTGGGGCGACCGTCCCCCCCGGGAGAGTCTCTTCACCCACGCCACCGCCGTCCCCTACTCAAACGCCTTCCGCGCAGGCGCCCCCTACAAGGGCGACGAGATCCTCCTCGACCTCGAGACGCTCCTCCGCCGCTTCCGCCCCACCAGGGTCTTCGTCTCTCACCCCGCCGACGACCACCCCGACCACAAGGCCCTCTATCTCTTCGCACGCGTCGCTCTCTGGGACGTGGACGATGCGGAGAAACCCGTCGTCTATCCCTTCCTCGTCCATCACGGTCACTGGCCCCAGCCCCAGGGGTATCACCCGGACGTCGCGCTCTCGCCCCCTACCCTCCCCGTGACAGGCGCCGGTCCCTCCTGGTTCTCCTATTGCCTCTCACCCGGCCAGATCGCCGCCAAGTACGCCGCCCTCTCGAACCATCGCTCCCAGTTCGCCGCTGGCGGCGGCTATCTCCTCTCCTTTGTCCGGCCCAATGAGCTTTTCGCCGACCTCCCCGTCGTCGCCCTCGCCCCGGGCGCCGCTTCGCCGCTCCTCCCCCTCGAACGCGCCGTCGGCGCCCCGGAACTCCCCGAGGATCTCCTCGACGAGGAGCGCGTCGCCTTCGTCGGCGTCGTCGACCGTTCCGTCGGCATCGAGAACGGCAACCTCACCCTCTCCGTCACCTTCTCCAGGCCCCTCGGCGACGCCGTCGGCGTTTCCGCCTTCCTCTTCGGCTACCGTCACGACCGCCCCTTCCCCGGCATGCCCAAGCTCCACGTCCGCTTCGGCGCCCTGAACCATGAGGTCTACGACCAGGACAAGCGCCTTTCCTCCTCCACCGTCCAGCTCTCCCGCAGCCTCAACCGCGTCACCATCCGCGTCCCCCTCCAGACCCTCGGCAACCCCGACCGCGCCTTCACCAGCGTCCGCACCTATCTCAGCGCCGTCCCTCTCGAACACTCCTCCTGGCGCATCCTCCAACTCCCCGTCCCCGCCCCCCATTGACCCGCCGCCGTTCCGTCGCTTTCGGATTTCATTCGGCATTGCATTTTCGTCATTGATTAGACATTAGTCATTAGGATTTAGTCATTCTGCCCTGCACTTTTCCTTTGCGTCCACCGCACCCTTTCCGGTAAAATGAACTCTGGTGTTGTCATCATCACAACCATGCCAGGGGACGTGGGATATGGTTCACAAAATCACCCTTCCCAAGTTTGACGCCAACATCACCGAGGCCACCGTCGGCCGCTGGCTCAAGAGCGAGGGAGACGCCGTCCGCAAAGACGACGTCCTCGTCGAGATGATCACCGACAAAGCGACCTTCGAGCTCACCTCCGAAGCCGACGGCGTCCTCCGCAAAATCGTCGCCCACGAAAAAAGCCAGGTCCCTCTCGGCTACGTCGTCGCGCTCCTCGGCGACCCGCGCGATCCTCTCCCCGACGTCTCCGCCGATAACCGTCGCCTCATGGACGACTACCTCGCCTCCGTCACCGCCAGGACCCTCTCCGCCCCGCCCCCGGAGGAAAAACCGGACACCGGGGGAAAAGGGGATAGAAGCCTTCCTTCCATGGCTCCTCTCCCCTCTTCCCCCGCGGAAGCCGCGGAGCCGAACTCCCGTCTTCGTGCCACCCCGCGGGCTCGTCGTCTTGCACGTGAGCACAACATCGACCTCGCCGCGCTCCAGAAAACCCTCGGCGTCGACGTCGTCACCGAGGAGCATGTCCTGGCATTCAAAACTCGCAAACCGGGGATCAAGTGAAGTGCCCCCTTTTCGCTGTGCCGTGAGTTGGAAATTCGACTTTTCGTGGAGACCGTCATGACTCAGCATCCGAACCCCGCCGCAGCTCCCGCGCACGCCAAGCCGTCCAAGACCCCCTTTCCTTCCCTTCCCGTCCTCCTCGTCTTTCTCGCCCTCTCCGCCGTCGGGACCTTCTTCGTCCGCGCGCACCTCCACAATCGCATCATGGCCTTCGCCATGGACGTGGACGACGACGACACCATCGAGCAGCTCATCATGTCTTTCCAGTGTCCTGTGGCCGCGCGGGACTTCGAGGAGCGCGCGCCGCTTCACTGGGCCGCCTGGAGGGGCCGCGACGATCTCGTCCAACGCCTGCTCTCCAAGGGCGCCGACATCCGCGCAACCGATTCCAGCGGCAACTCCCCACTCCACCTTGCGGTCAAGGCCGGAAAGAAACCCGTCGCCGAGTTGCTCGTCGCCGCCGGCGCCGACTTCCGCGCCAAGGACCGAACCGGCCAGACCCCTCTCCACGTCGCCGCCGATGGACGGTGTAACGCGATCATCGAGTTCCTCCTCGCCAAAGGCGCCGACGTCAATGCCCCCGATTCCGGCGGCCGAACCCCGCTCCATGAGGCCGCCGGTTGGGGATTCACCGACACCTGCCAGCTCCTCATCGACCGCGGCGCCAACGTCAACGCAAAGACCCGTGAGGGCAGGACCCCGCTCCACGAGGCCACCGTCAAGGGGTTCGCCGAAATGATCTCGTTCCTCGTCGACCGAGGCGCCGACGTCAACGCCGCCGACTCCGACGGCCGCACTCCGCTCCACCAGGCCGCCTGGTGGGGTCAAAAGTCCGCCGTCGAGGCCCTCATTGCCAGGCACGCCGACGTCAACGCAAAGGACAGGACCGGCGCCACCCCGCTCACCTCCGCCGTCCTCAACCATCGGGATGCCATCGCCGAACTCCTCCGCAAATCCGGCGCCAAGGAATAATCTGGACGGATTAACTCATCGCAAAAGGTAAACCCCAACCCCCTTATTCGGCATTCTGCTCTTGAATCCCCTCTCCCTCCGGGAGAGGGTCAGGGTGAGGGAGGCCGTTCCCTCGGCCTTCGGCTTTTCTGTTCGGCATTCGCGTTTCGTCATTGAATCGGCATTAGTCATTCGGATTTCGGCATTCTTCCCCCTTGGTGCCTTGGTGCCTTGGTGGTAAGATGTCTTTTTCTTGTTTCTCGCTTCTTTTACCCGAGATTCTCCATGGTCGTTGCCCTCTGTGCCCTCTGTGGTGAAAGTGTTTCTTCCTGTTTCTTCCCCCTTGGCCTCATGGCGTCTTGGTGGTAGAATATCTTACTGTGGTTTCACTGCCACCGACTATCCAAGGAGGCCCTGCCGTGACCGTTGAAATCCCCAAGTGGCTCGTCGGCAAGTCCGCCGTCGTCACCGGCGCCTCCCGAGGCATCGGCCGCGAAATCGCCCTCGTCCTCGCTCGCGCCGGCGCAAGCGTCCTCGTCAACTGCGTCAAGGACCGCGCCACCGCCGAAAAAGTCGCCGCCGAAATCCTATCCCTCAATTCCCGCGCCGTCGTCCACGCCGCCGACGTCCGCGACCCCGCCGCCGTCCAGGCCATGTTCAAAGCCGCCGCCGACTCCTTCGGCGCCGTCGACATCCTCGTCAATAACGCAGGCGTCGCCCGCGACTCCTTCCTCCCCTTCCTCAAGGAGGCCGACTGGGACGAAGTCATCGACGTCAACCTCAAGGGCGCGTTCCTCTGCACCAAGGCCGCTAGTCGCCTCATGACCCATAAAAAATCCGGCAAGATTATCAACATCTCCAGCGTCGCCGGACTCGCCGGCGACCTCAAGCGCGCCAACTACGCCGCCGCAAAGGCCGGACTCATCGGTCTCACACGCGCCTGTGCCCGCGACCTCGCCGCCTTCGGCGTCACCGTCAACGCCGTCGCTCCCGGCGTCATCGAAACGGACTTCATCAAAGAGACTCCCCCCGCCACCCGCGAGCGCCTTACCGAACTCATCCCCCTCCGTCGCTTCGGCGTCCCCGCCGACGTCGCCGGTCTCGTCCTCTTCCTCGCCTCGCCCCTCGCCGACTACATCACCGGCCAGGTCTTCGTCATCGATGGCGGCCTCCGCATGTAAAGAAAGCCTTACTCCGCCTGATCCCCTCTCCCTCCGGGAGAGGGTCAGGGTGAGGGAGATTCTTTCTTTGTGCCACTGGCGGCTTGTCCGCCAGTGTTCTTTTTCTCTTGGTGGGACAGGCAGGCATTCCTGCCTGTCATCATTCGAATTTAGTCATTCCGACGTGCATTTCCCCTCTCCCTCCGGGAGAGGGTCAGGGTGAGGGAGACTTGTCGACCTGCCGACTTGCGACTTGTTGACTTTCTCTATTCCCCCCAGGAAATCCCTTGCAACACTTTCAGATGTGCCTTATCCTTACGATCGTTGTAAGCAAGCCGGAAACGTCTCCGGGGGGGACCTATCCATGTCGCCACGCAGAATGTTCATCCCGATTTCGGGTGTCTCGCTTCGCGGTTTGCTCGCCGCCGCTTTGGTCGCACTCGTCCTTGCCCTTGCGGTGCTCGTGGCTCCCGCCCAAGCCGCCGACCAGGACCCGGCCACAAAAGCCAAACTCGCCGACCTCATAAAAAACCTCGGCGACAAAAACGCGGAGATACGGAAGCAGGCCGCCAAGTCCCTTGGAGACATGGGTCCAGAGGCAAAGGAAGCCGTCCCGGCGCTCATCAAGGCCTTGGTTGACCCGAGCGTTGACGTGCGCGGCGGTGCCGCTGTTGCACTCGGCCGGATCGGCCGGGGTGCGATGGACATTATCCCGGTACTCATCGAGTCCCTCGGGAACCGGGACGCTCGTGTGCGACAAGGTGCCGCCATTGCGCTTGGCCAGATCGGCTCGGAGGCCAAGGATGCCGTCCCGGCACTCATCAAGGCTTTCCGCGACCCGGAAGTTTCCGTTCGATCGTGGACCGCCAGTGCACTCGGGCAGATCGGCCCCGAGGCGAAGGACTCCGTCCCGGCGCTCATCAAGGCCCTTAGCGCCCCGGACGCTGACGTGCGAATGGATGCCGCCCGTTCACTCGGCCAAATCGGCCCGGACGCCAAGCAAGCCATCCCCGACCTCGAGCGCCTCGCCGGAAAAGACCCGGACGAGACCGTCCGTCAGTCCGCCCGCGACGCTCTGGAAAAGATCCGAAAGTGAAGCCGCCCCGTCGCAGGTTTCCGCCGGCTTGTCTGCGGTTCCAAAATCTTTTCGTTTCTTGCCTTTCTTCACCCCATAGTGCCTTGGTGCCTTGGTGGTGAGATGTCTTTTTCGTTTCTGTTTTCGCGTGGCTGCCCGCCTTCGGCCGTGGCACCTCGATGACTCGGTTCATTCGCGTTTATTAGCGGTTCCAACCCTCTTCTTGTTCCTGTTATTGACCAAAGTTTTCGCTGTTTTCCTCTGTGCCCTCTGCGTCCTCTGCGGTAAAATATTTCTTTCGACCTTCGCCCCGTCCTGAGGGTTTCAAAGGACATGAACGACAGGCCGCGCATCGTCATCACCGGTATGGGCGCCGTCACACCCTATGGCGTCGGCGTGGATCTCCTCTGGAAGGGTCTCGTCGCCGGTCGCGACGCCATCCGGCCTATCACCCGTTTCGACACCGCCGACTATCGCGTCAAGCTGGGCGGCGTCGTCCCCGAAACCGACTTCGATTTCCCCGAGGACCCCTCGCTCTCGCGCCTCGACCTCGGCCTCCAGTTCTGCGCCCGCGCCGTCCGCGAAGCCGTCGAATCCGCAGGCCTCACCCGCGACGACATCGCCTCCGCCGACTCCGCCATCGTCCTTTCCACCAACTTCGGCCAGGCCAAAACCTTCCAGGACGTCTGCGAAACCTCCCTCGTCGACCCCTCGCTCACCGCCGACGCGGTCCGCCCCGGCCTCCTCGAATTCGCCCCGGCGCTCCTCGCCGATCTCTGGGGCATCCGCGGCGCGCGCGCCATGATCACCCTTTCCTGCGCCTCCGGCAACGCCGCCCTCGGCTACGCCGCCGAGCTCCTCCGCCGGCGTCGCGCCGACCTCGTCATTGTCGCCGGCTACGACGTCATCAGCGAATTCGCCTGGAGCGGTCTCCTCGCGCTCCGCACCATGACCTCCGGCAAAATCACTCCCTGGGACAAAAACCGTTCCGGCACCCTCTTCGGCGAGGGTGCAGGCGTCGTCATCCTCGAAACCCAGGACCACGCCGACGCGCGCCGCGCTCACCCACGCGTCGAGCTCGCCGGCCACCACACCAACAACAACGCCTTCCACCTCACCGCGCCCGACAAGGACGGCGCCTCCCTCGTCCGCGCCATGAAACTTGCTCTCGACGACGCTAGGTGCCTCCCCGCCGACGTTGACCACGTCAACGCCCACGGCACCGCCACGCCCCTCAACGACAAAACCGAGACCGCCGCCATCAAGACCGTCCTCGGTAAGCACGCCTACGACGTCCCCGTCAACGCCGTCAAGTCCATGATCGGGCATCTCTGTGGCGCCGCCTCCATCGTCGAGACCATCGCCGCCGCGCTCTCCTGCGAAACCGGCATTGTCCCCCCCACCATCAACTTCCAGACGCCCGACCCCGACTGCGACCTTCACTACTGCACCTCGGGCG